>Ga0209542_10009136_pt1 | contig 18274 bp, 16 predicted proteins | sample RifCSPhighO2_01_FD_184028 | JGI IMG/M metagenome (GOLD analysis project Ga0209542, IMG submission 184028) | Soil microbial communities from Rifle, Colorado - Rifle CSP2_plank highO2_0.1 (SPAdes) (version 2) | ecosystem: Environmental > Terrestrial > Deep subsurface > Rock core/Sediment ...
GCGGAGATTTGCGCATGACTTTCATGCCGAAGTGCGCGATGGCCCGATTCTCGCCCAGGAGCGGCACCCGGTCAGATAGGGTGGCGAGCCCTGCCATATCAAGAAGCCATTTTTCCCAGCCCACCGGCTTGTCTGCCCGATCCTTCACTAACGCCTGAATCAATTTAAATACCACCCCCGCTCCGCAGAGCATCTTCTCCGGATAGCTTATTCCATTTTTTGCCACTTTCGGATTTAAAATTGCAAAAGCGGGCGGTAAGGTGGCAGGAGGAATATGGTGGTCAGTTATGATTATGTTTACCCCATTTTTTTCTGCGAGTTTTACCTCCTCCACGGCGCTGATGCCAAGGTCTACGGTTATCAGAAGCCCCACTTTCTGATTAATGAATTGCTTGATTGCCTCGATATTGAGCCCGTAGCCTTCGGAATTTCTTTGGGGAATATATACTTCGTAATTTTTGTAGCCGATTTTTTTGAAAAGATCCGAAAGCATAACTGCGCCGGGTATGCCGTCGCAGTCGTAGTCGGCATAGATAACAATTTTCTCTTTTTTTTCTATAGCTTCAAGGATTCGTTCACAGGCCTTTTTCATATCCCCAAGAAGAAACGGGTCATGAAAATCCCGCTCATAGTGGGGATTTAAAAAAACATCCCGGTTTTTTATGCCTCTTTTCTCTAAAAGCGTGTCTAATAGCTCGTTTGCAATCATTTGCTATAATATTATACATGGAAAACTGTATTTTTTGTAAAATCGTGAAGGGTGAAGTGCCCTCGACTAGAATCTATGAAAACGATGATTTTTTGGCATTTCTGGACATTAGCCCGCTGGGCGCAGGCCACACCCAAGTAATACCGAAAAAGCACTACCGCTGGGTGTGGGACGTGCCGGAAGCGGGGGAATATTTCGAAATCGTCAGAAAGATTGCCCTGGCGCAAAAAAAGGCATTCGGGGTTGAAATAGTGCGCTCACAAGTATATGGCGAACAAGTGCCGCATGCACATATATGGATCTGGCCGGAGATTGAAGAAGGTAAAACAGATTTCGCCGGAAATGCCGCAAAGATCATCCAAGCGCTTGGATAGCCGGCAGGGTGCCTTTGTCTAGGAACTCAAGAGTGGCCCCGCCGCCGGTAGAAACAAAGGAAAATTTGTCCTCCATTTTCATTTCGGAAATGAGCGCTACTGTATCTCCCCCGCCTATTATGCTCTCGGCCTTGGAGCCAGCCACCATTTTTAAAATCTCCTTGGTTGCCCCTCCGCCACCTGCTTCATACTTGCCGAGCGGCCCGTTCCAAAGTATCAGTTTCGATTTTTGTATGTATGGTTCGAGAGCTTGGATGGATTCCTGTCCGATATCAAGGATGTAATCGTTCTTTTCCACTTCATCTATTTTTTTAGCAAGCAATTTCCCAGATTTATCCTCCACCACCACATCCGCCGGCACGATAATTTTCTTATTGCCGATAATTTTCTCAATCCCAAAGTTCTCGTCGGAGAGGAGCGACCGGCCCACTTCATAGCCTTTGGCTTTCAGGAGGTCGTTCAAGAGCGCTCCGCCGATAAAAACATGATCGGCGAGCTTTAAATATTTTTCTATCAGGGGTAGCTTGGTGGAGAATTTCGCTCCACCCAGAATAAACAAGAATGGGTGCTTGGGCTTATCGAAAACTTTGGATAGATTTTTTACTTCTTTCTCGAGCTGGAGCCCGGCATAGGCCGGTATGAGCTTCGGCAATAAAACAAGTGAGGCATCCTGCCGATGGTCCACCGGAAAAGCTTCGTTTACATAAATATCAGCGAGCTTTGCCAAATTCATGGCAAAAAACTGACTGCATTCCTTCTCGCCTTTGTCATTGCGCAAATTCTCGAGCAGTACCACCTCTCCGTCCTGCATATTCGCTACGGCCTGTGTGCTCTTCGGGCCTAGTATCTCACCCGTGAACTCCGCTTTGATAAATTTATTTAAAGATTTCGCAACCGGCGCCAAAGTATCTCCCCCCTTGCCCAAATGAGTGATGAGTATTATTTTTGCCCCCTTCGTTGTTAAAAATTCGATAGTCGGTAGAGCCTTTTTTATGCGAAAATCATCCTCCACCTTGCCATCTTTGACCGGCACATTGAAATCCACCCGGACCAAAACTTTTTTACCTTTTATATTTCTTAACCCTTTAATGCTTCGCATATTTTTATAATTTCTACAAATTTTTTAGCGTCCAAGCTATCCCGCCCAACCAAGAATCCATCCGCTTCGCCGGTTTTCAAAAAATCTGCGGAATTTTTCGGGTTGACCGAGCCTCCATAAAGTATCCTGGTCTTTGAAACATTCCCTACGCCGAATTTATCGCTCAGCGTTTTCTGGATGAAGATACTCATTTCCAAGAATTCCTCGGCTGTCGCCTCGCGCATTGCGTTCTTGCCTATGGCCCACACGGGCTCATAGGCGATTATTATTTTGGAAATAAAATTTTTCGATACTCCGGCGAGGGCCGTTTCGATTTGTGTTTTTACAAAATGAAGGTAATTGTGTTTCTCGTCCCTTTCCTTCTCCCCCACGCAGACTATCGGCACAAGTCCCGCGTTGAGGGCTCTTTTTACTTTGCGATTTACTTCCATGTTGCCCTCACCGAGAGCTCTCCGCTCCGAATGGCCTAAAATTACATACCTTGCTCCGAGGTCGTAAAGCATGGCGGAGGAAATTTCTCCGGTATATGCTCCCGCCTCTTCATAGAAAGCATCCTGGGCACCCAGTTCTATTTTCCTGGATAGTTTTTTCAGATTTGCCAGATATACGAACGGGGGGCATACTACGATACCGGCTTTTTTAATCCGCAAAAGGGATTTAGCAACACTACTAAACAATCTCTCCGCGTCTTTGAAGGTAACGGGGTTCATTTTCCAGTTGCCGATTATGATTCTTTTTGTCATTGAAGGTATTTTAGCACAATTACTCTGTTTCCTTCCATGTACCTAGAATCCACCCCCCTCCCGGCCCGCTGGTGAAATTCACATTAATGATGCCGGAGCCATACTCCACGCCTACATTGTTTTTCAATTCTATCTTATTGGCCACCACTTCCTTTACGCCAGCGTTGTTCTTGAAATATATGGTCCCCTTTTGGGCATTTACGATGGAGATGCTCGAATTATTGTTCACTTCTATAGCGTTGCGTCCGTTACAGGGGTCGCCGGACATGCTCTCATCGCAGCTGCTCTCGGAGAGGAGCATAATATAGCTGCCCGTCGTACCGGAATCTTCGAAATCCACGCCTCCATTAATGATGATGTATCCGTCCGCGATTATTATGGCCGAGGTTGCGCCATAAGAAGTAGCCAGCCTCACCGTATCGCTGATAGTTATATTACCGGTGACATAAAGCGTACCAGCCACAGTCAGGGTGTCATTCACGGTCAAATTTCCGGCGATTTTCCTCGGGCCCAGGGTGGTCGGCGAAGAAATAGTTACATTGCCACTCGTGGTACCTCCGGAAGATGCATCGTTTTTCCATTCGGATATCTCTTCGTCGGTTATCGGCATATCTTCATCCTCCGGATCGGCTTGGGAAGTGTTGCAAGATTTATTGTTGCCTGAACCCGTCTGGCAATAAAGAGCGCCGGTGATGGTAGAGCCAGTGACCGTGTGAGCCCGCGCATCACCAGTACCACCATAACCCACCCGCATATTCGAGATTGATCCAGAGCTACCGGCTACGAACGCATCCCCGGTGATATAGGCGCCGTTCGAGCCTATGATGTCGCCATTCGAGTAGAACGAGCCATCTAAATAGGAATTGTTATGAAAGACGATTCCTCCCTGCCCCGCCTGCGACCCGTATTTAAATACGACCCCCTCCCCCTCCGTCAAAGTAAGAAATGTCTTCCGGTGGTTGCTCCTCACTTCGCCGAGCGAAACAATCTCTTTTTGGCTGCCACTGATCGAGGTGATGCTGGTGGTGGCCGAATTGAAGTCTAAGACTATAGTTTCACTGGTGCCGATACTCTTGCCGGTCAAGATGCGATACACCGCATCTTCGCTGCCGGACTCCGCCAGAAAGTAAGATTTTTTGGAATTTAAATTCTGATTGGCGTTTTTGAATTCGCGAATTGATGGCGACACCAGTCCGGAGATGATGGCAAGCGAAATGAACAGGAAAAAGATCACCGCTATCATCATCGCCGCCCCTGACTGATTATTAATTTTGCGTTTTATTTCTTTTTTCATTCTCACTTTATAACTTTCTACTTTATGAACTTTACAACTATTAATAACCTCCTCTCAATACTACCGTATCATAAAAATCATAGCTCCGAGTCAGGGTGTCCTCCTCCGCACGGAGTGTCATCGATATTTTGACCGCTACGCCTTTCGCCGTCGTGATCTGGGTGAAAGAAAGCGCCGAAACAGTGATATTCGGCGAATTTAAATTGCCGATCAGCGCGTTGTTCTCGAGCAGTTGCACATCGCCGCCGGATAATGAAAACTCAACCGTTTTTGGCGCACCTTCGCTGTCGGTGGTATTGACCTTAAGGGAGCTCGCGCCAATGGAAGCTATGCTCGATGCCCCCCTCGCCTCCCTGACGATCCTCTCCATCACGCCGCCGGATTGCATCAACTCGCTTTGGATACTGGTTTCCCGGAAGGCCTTGGTCATAGTGATCATCGCATTTATCACTACGAGGGTTACAACCGCAAAGATAGAAATATAAAAAATAAGCTCCACCACACCGTAGCCTTGTTTGGAATTTTCAGTTTTTAATTTTGGAATTTGCATTTGTTAAATTGTAAATTGAGAATTGAAAATTAACTGAATATATCCATTATGTAAAACGGCAGAGTCCGCGTGATCGTGGTTCCGCCTTCCGGCCACGATACGGTAATGGTGAACAACTTGGTGCCCGGATCATCGGTGCCTGCACTTGCGATGTCGCCCGTCGAATCATCACGGTTTACATCGGCCACATTGACCGTCCGAGTAAAAATTCCGACAGTGGATGCCGTGACGGATAGGGTCCATGTTCCGCCTGAAAACTCCGGATAATAAGTCGTGGCCGTATTTAAATTGGAAATATTGCTCCAGCCGTTGTCGCGCAGGATTCGCACTGCCTCGGCTCCTTCCTCCAGAAGGAACGCCGCTTGGGTGGCATGAAATGCTTGGCGCGACACGTAAATCGACTTTTGCGAGACGGCCATCGCGGCCAAAATCGCCACCGTAATTATTGCTGTGACTATCAGAACCTCGACCAACATGAAGCCTTTGTTCATCCGCCTAAATTTTTTTAAAAATATACGTTTTTTCATTTTTTTGGTATTGTGAAAAATTTCGGCGGATTAATTTGAACTGGCTACCCCGGTGGCGGAGATGGTAATGGTTTTGGAATAATTCGGAGTAGTGATGGTTATGGCGCCAGTATTCGAGGGTGCTCCGGTCAGGCGGTTAAAATATACATCAAAGTTGCCGCTCGTAATCGAGGCGGGAGATACGATGCTCACGGTTTCATTATTTGAGTCTCCGGAGGAATAAGAAGTGCCCTTAAAAATTACAATTTGGCCGGCTTCAAAATGCACGCCGTAAGAAGAAGAATGGAGAGACGAGAGCGTATTGGCCCGCGCTTTATCTAGGGAAGATAAAATATCCTCCACCCCGCTCTTTAATACCTGATTTTCCCGAACTTTCGAAAATTGTGGCAGCACAACCGTCGCGATGACAGCAAGAACCGCAATTACTATGAGCACCTCTATGAGCGAGAATCCTTTACGGTAAAAATTCACTTCTTAATTATATCACTAAGCTGCGAAGTCAGATTCCCTAACGGCAGACCACCTGCGAGGCAAGGCCTCGCAGGTATAGAGAAGCTGTCAATTACTTGGCCTAGCAACCAGAGGATGCCCGTGTCAAAGAGACACTTTGACAGGATGGATTTGAGGGTAGCGTGGCTAATTTATATTGTTGAGGATGGAGTACAGCGGAGAGATCATGGAGATGGCGAAGAAGCCGACTCCGCCGCCGATAATAATCATCAGGAACGGCTCGATGATGGTCGAGAGATTTCGGGTCTTGTTTTCAATCTCCGCTTCGTAGAACAGCGCGACTTCGAGCAGCATGTCGGAGAGCTTGCCCGTTTCCTCCCCCACTTCGATCATCTCGGACATCATCACCGGATAGAGATTCGGATTATCGACAAAGGCCTGGGAAAAGGGCGCGCCCCGCTCCACCGCCTTTTTCGAATCTAGGAGAACCTGTTTATAGTAAACGTTCTGCACCACCTCGCCGGTAATTTCCACGGCCCGGGTAATCGATACTCCGGCAAGCAAAAGCGAAGCCATCGTCCGGGTAGTGCGGGCGGTATTCAATTCCCTGGCAATATTGCCTATCACCGGTATTCTAAGAACCACGAAATCGATGTATTTGCTCATAAATTTGGCCCGGAAAAGGGCCACCAGCCCAAAGGCCAAGCCGATCAGCAAGACGAAAGTAATGATGAGGTTATTGGAAAAAAAGTTTCCCATGGCGATGATCACCCGGGTGGAGACAGGCAAAGCTACTCCGAGCTCCTTGAATGTGTTGGCAAGGGTCGGCACCACAAAAGCGAACATCAGCACCCCCACCAGCACCATCGCGGAGAGGATTACTCCCGGGTAAATAAGCGCTCCTCGTATTTTCTTGTTCAGAGAATTGGATTTCTCCAGGCTTATCCCGATATCGGACAGCGCTCCGGCTAAATTGCCGGACTCCTCGCCCGCCCGGGTCATTGAAACAAAAAGTTTTGAAAAAACATCCGGGAACTTAGCCAGGCCGGAGGACAAGGTGCCCCCGGAATTTATTTCCGCTCCGAGGGCGGTTAAAATTTTGCTCATCTGGGATTTCTTGGTTTGTTTTTGGAGCACGAGTAGCGCGCGGTAGAGGGAAAGCCCGGCCTTGATCATGCCGGAAAGGTTGTTGGTGAAAATTATCAGCTCTGTGGTATTTATTTTTGAAAAGAAACGGGAAAATAGCGAATCTATATCGATCCCGCTTTTACCCTTTTCGCTTATGGATATAGGCGAGTTGCCGCGGCTACGAAGCTCGCGAGCTAGGGTAAAGCGGTCGGTGGCTTCGGCTTGTCCCCTTAAGATCTCTCCGTTCTTTGGTTTTGCTATATAAGAATAAAGCATGGGTTATTCCGATACCACCCGGAAGACCTCTTCCAGGGTCGTCACTCCGAGCACCGCCTGGAAAACTCCGTCTTCGAGCATCGTCATCATGCCCTCCTTCTTCGCCTGCTCCTCAATCTCATCCTGTGATTTTCCAGCGATGATCATTTCCTTGATAGTGGAAGTGACTTTCAAAACTTCATGCATACCGGTGCGGCTCGAGTATCCGTCCGGGGATTCTGCGGACTTTACTGGCCTGAAAAAATGGATCGTCTCCCATGTATCTTTTTCTCCTACGATCTTTTCATTCTTAAGCAGGACGAGCACGCGATCCAGGTCGACGATTTTGCCCAAGTTTTTTATTTCTGTCGGCGAAAGCAGATATTTCTCTTTATTGGGCAGAAGTTTTCTTACCAGCCTCTGGGCAATCACGGTTTTCACGGTAGAAATTATCAAAAATGGTTCTACGCCCATGTCGATGAGTCGGGGGATGGCCCCGGCCGCGGAGTTGGTATGAATGGTGGAGAGTACCAGGTGCCCGGTAAGCGATGCATTGATCGCCAGCCCCGCCGTTTCCCCGTCGCGGATCTCCCCCACCATCACGATGTCCGGGTCCTGGCGCAAGAGCGAACGTAATCCGTTTGCGAAACTCAAACCTATCTCCGGCTTTACCTGCGTCTGGTTCACCCGGGGCATCTGGTATTCGATCGGGTCCTCCACGGTGGAAATATTGACTTCCGGCTTGTTCAAAATATCGAGCATGGTGTAGAGCGTAGTGGTCTTGCCCGAGCCGGTCGGGCCGGTGGCGAGGATCATGCCGGTTTTTAATTTGAGTGATGCGTGGATGCGCTCCAGCCCCTCCCCGTGAAATCCGAGTACCTCAAGTGAAAAGCCGTGAGCATTCTCTTTAAGTATTCGGATGACGGTCTTCTCGCCGAAGAAAGTGGGTAGGGTGGAAACGCGAAAAGAAATTTTTTCTCCGTTCTGGTCTATTTTAAATCGGCCGTCCTGCGGCAGCCTTTTTTCGTCGAGTTTTAGATTGGACAGAACTTTAATGCGGGCGGTAATGCCGGCCCCGGCTCCACGCTCGAGCACCATCGCATCATGGAGAATTCCGTCGATACGATAGCGCACGGTGAGGCTCGTCTCCCCCGGCTCAATGTGAATGTCTGAAGCATTTTGCAGGATTGCATGAAATATCAGGGAGTCGACGATTTTCACGACCGGCAGATCCTCAGCTAATTCCTTCAGCTCCGCTTCCGACTTCTGTTCGTCTCCTTTGCCATCATCCTTGCCGAGGGACTTGAGCGAACCCGCTTCTTTCTGGATAATGTTATCAAATTCATTCTGGAGACTTTTCCTGTATTGCACGAGCACCGCCCGGATGGAGGAGGTATCGGTAAGGCGTGCCAGGATTCTGAGCCCCGAACGCTTCTTGATGAAGTCAATGACCGGCAGATCGTCCACATCGAGCATCGCTACTTCGAGCTCCTTCTCAGTTTTTTTATAAGCTACGATATTGTAATTGCGCGCAATCGGCTCGGGGATCATGGACAGAACAGAAAAATCAATTTTCTGGGCGGTCAGATCGACAAAAGGAATACCCAGCACAAACGACTCCATGCGTTTGAGGTCGGTTTCGGATATTTTACCCTCGGCAAGTAAAAGGTCGCTTATTTTTTGTTTTTTTTCACTGGAACTTTTTTTAGCTTTTTCCAGTATTGCATCAAAATCCGAGCGCGAGACCAGGCCTGACTCTAAAATAGATTTCTCGAGCTGTTCTTCATTGATTTGCATCCAGGGAGAATAAGCTAATTTTCCTTAATGACCGGCACTTTCTTCGGCTCATTGCAAGCCTCAGAGGTGCCACCGCCCAGTCCGGAACACGTCCACGACCAAGTCGATACGCCTCCCACATGAGCGCTGCTGCCACTCGTAGAGGGGAAACAGTAGTAGTGGTTGTTGGAGCATTTGCCATTTACCGCATTAGTGCCTACGCCGATGGTACAGGTCGGCGGGTTGTTGGCGCCGTTGCCGCAAGCCGTGACTCCGGTCGTACAGGTTGGCGGATTGGTGGCGCCGTTGCCACAGGCATTGGTGCATCCAGGTGGATTGGTAGCGCCGTTGACGCAGGTGCTTGCACCTTTGATATTACCCACCGTGCAGGTCGGCGGGTTGTTGGCACTGTCTATGCATACTCCGTTGTTGGTCGTACAGGTCGGCGGGTTGTTGGCGCCGTTCGGACAAGTACAAGCAGGCGCGTCGCAAGATTGGGATTGGGTGTCAGAGCCTGAACAATATGCGCCCCCATACTGCGGAACGGGATTGGTGCAAGTGCGAGTGCTTATCTCCGTACCGGTGTCTCCGCAGGTGCTAGTACTGCAGGACCCCCAGCCGCTCCATCCACTCCATCCGCCATCGATCTGACAAGGGTTATTGTTGCAAGACTGCGAGGAAGGGCCGTTGCAATCATTTCCGCCGTATTGAGGCGTTGGGTTAGTACAAGTACGAGTTCGGGTTCCGCCGCCGCAAGATACGCTACAGGAAGACCAGTCGCTCCAGCCTCCGTTTATCGGCGCATTGCCCACCGTAAAAGGCGTAGTAGACCAGCCGGAGCCCGCCCAGTCAGAGTTGTAGACATACACCCAGGCGGTATGTGCACCGGGCGAAGTCTGTGCCGGTGTAGTATGTGATCCGCCGGTAAAATATCCGCCGTCAGACCAGGCCCATGAACCATCGATAAGGACATAAGAATAGTATCCGTGAGAAGAAGTGAAGCTTATGCTGGTGGTCGCTCCGTAGGGCACGGGATTCGGAGATACGGAGATAGAGTCAACCGTCGGAAGATAATTCACCGTAAACGGAACCGTGGACCAGCCGGAGCCAACCCAGTCGGAATTGTAGCAATACACCCACGCCGTGTGATTTCCTGGCGAAGTCAGCGCGGGGGTAGTGTGCGCACCGCCGGTGAAATATCCCTGGTCGTTCCAATCCCACACTCCGTCCATCAGGACATAACAATAATATGCATTGGAGGAAGTGAAGCTGATGCTGGTGGTCGCTCCGTAGGGCACGGGATTCGGAGATACGGAGATCGAATTTATCGTAGGGGTTTTATTGCAGGTAAAAGTAGAGCCCACGGGATCGCTCGATTGTCCGTTGGTAGCGCGGGTGTATACCCAGGACGTATATGTATAGCCGGGAGTGGAGGAGAATGAAAATGACGGACCGTTATCGGCGCTCCATTCCGGCACCATCGCCACATATGAGCTGGTATTGTAATTGTATACTCGTAAATAGGAAAGTGAGAATCCGCTCGGCAAGGTCCAAGACGTAGAAGCGGTAGTGCCAGTGCCCGGACAAGAAGATGACACGTTGGTCGGAGGCGGGGGGGCCACTACACTGAGAGCCTGTGTCCCCTGCGGCGAGCTGAAGTATGTAACGGAAGCCGGAGTATCGCCGCATTTCTCGCCCCGATTAGGGTCAAACCATTCATACTCGCCGTCGCCCGGCCCGAGCGTATGGACCATTTGAAAAGAAAGGCTGTAGGAGCCAGTGGTAGGCGCGGTTATAGTGAAAGTCCATTCCTGATACTCCCCCGGTCCTGGCCTCTGTTCTAAGTGCCCGTAATTCAGGCCGGCAAAAGGCGCAACTGAATTTATGGACAAATTGGAGGTTTGATAAAGTTGATATACCCCGCCATGGTACCACCAGCTAGTCCCCGTATTGGTGGCCCTCACCCTGAATGTGTAAGTCTGCCCCGAGTACAGTGTAGCGGGCAGATCGTAGATTGCTATGCTCGCACCGTCCGGACAAAGGGGCGGGGTTTGGGCGGAAGCCGTGTTGGTAAAACCAAAAAATAAAAATTGTGCAAGGACAAAGGACAGGACAACGGATAAAATAAGCGGAAGTTTTAATTTTGACTTGGTATAGGCCATTGGGTTTTACGAACCTTTATGAACCGGAAACAATCTGGACTTTCACGGCATTCAAAACTGAACCGCTTTGGCTGTACAAGACCATGACCTCCTGTGAAATTTTTATATCCGCTAGGGTTGCAGGAGTAAAGCTCGACTTGTCGCCCTCTTTCACCTGTCTGACGACTTCTGTTCCGTTGGTAATAGTGAATATTTTTTCCCCTGCGGAGACTTTTATTTTCATTTTACCGCTTTCAATGGAAGAAACAGTGCCGGATGCGAGTATGGGCATGGCACTTTTCGCTTTGTTCGTTTCTTCTTTTATTTTTTGGGGAGTGTCGTCGGGGTTTATCTTAACTTCGTCCCCCGGAGTACCGGCTTTTTGAGAATCCCGTACGCCGGCATAAAAAAATCCGCCGACTACAACCGCAATTACTAAAAAAACAATAACAAAGGAAACGAGTGTTTTGTTGAACATATTAATATTGTACCACAATGCGTCAACGCAAGCGGCAAAAATGTGAATAATTTGCCTAGAGAATTATTGCTCCTGAAACGTCGGCTTCTTTTTGAGCTCAGAGCAGGATGCATTTGGTCCCCCGCCAGATCCTGGGCACACCCAAGCCCAGGCCGAGATACCGTTCACCCGGGAGGTGCTGATATTGGAGGATGGTATGCAGGAGTAATGAGTGGCGCCGCACTGGCCGATGACCCCCTCGTTATTATCACAAGCCGGAGGGTTGGTGGCGCCATTCGCGCACACGGTGCATCCGCTAGGGTAGCACGACTGCACCTGGTTCTCCGGACCCTGGCACCACTGCCCGCCGTTGGAAGGAGGCGGGTTGGTGCAAGTGCGCACTCGGCTCTGGGTGCCGACAGTGTCGCAGGAATTCGAACTGCATTCCCCCCAGGTGCTCCAATTACTCCAGCCGCCGTTGCCTATCGCCACACACATGTTGCCATTCCAACTCGAGCCGGCCGCACAGGCCCCGACGCTGGTGGACTCGGCCAGAAGTACCGCGTTGTTATACAAAGAGAAAGTTTTTGCTCCGTAATTTGCGCGGAAATTTCTGGTGCCGGAGTTGCCGGTGGCTTCGGTCACATTGGTCGGACTGGTGATGGCAGAAACTCCTTGCGGATGCCTGGTGTCCCAAGTCAGAGTTACGAAGCAAGTGCTCGCTCCCGCGAGGATATCGCAATTAGGGTGGCCTGGCAGGAGCGTACCGGAGAGTATGGCCACTTGGACCGTAACTTCTCCGGACACGGAACCCAGCGGACCGGAGCAGGTGACTCTATAATTAGTATCAGTGGTTAAACCTCCTGTTGCTCGGCTGCCGTCAACTTCACTACCGATATCCGTGCCGTTGAATGAACACGAGGTAGTATTTTCAGAATCCCATCTCACTCTCGTCCCTTCGTTCCATTCCACTTCATATTTATCGGCAGTGACAGTTAGCGTCGGGCTATTGGAGGGCTCACAGCTGGAGCCGAGCCAGGTTGTGCCCGGAGCGCATTCCGCCTCGCCTTTTGCGTCATCTAATTCTTTTGAATTGTTATATAGGAAAAATCTTTTTTCGCCGTATGGCACGGTGAAGTTTTGAGTGCCGGAATTCCCTGTCGCCAAAGTTACATTCTCGGGAGTAACAACGGCGGAAGTTGCCTCCGGATTCTCCGTATCCCAGGTCAAGGTCGCTTCGCAACTGTTTCTGCTTGCCGCTATCTGGCAGGGTGCGGTCGGCGGGGTAAGGATGCCGGACATTACGGGAGTGTTGGTCACGCTAAAGGTGGCGCTGCCTTCCTGGCCGAAGTAGGTATCGACAGCAGGATCCGGAGCGCAGGTCTGCCCATTGCCGTCCTGGTAATCAGCGCCGGCTTTATGGATATTTTGCATGCGCAGCGCATACGTGCCGAGCTCTACAGGAGCGGTGAGAGTGAAATTAAAATCTCTCTCCGAGCCAGGAGACATGCTCGGCGTATAGTGCCCGTAGCTCGGGCTGATGTCCAGACTACTTTTCTGCCGGAGCTGGAAATATCCGCCGTGATACCACCAGGTGCCTCCGGTGTTTTTTACATGGGCTTCAAAAGTGCCTGGCTCGCCGGGCAGGAGCGAGCTTGGGCCGGAGACCGAGACTTCAGCCTCATCCTGGCAGGCAGATATGGTGTATTCGCAGGGCAATGCCCCGCCGTAATTGTCGGCGTCTGTATCTCGGCAAGAATACTGGCAAGGTTTCGCGCCACCGTAATTGTCGGCGTTTGAATCGATACATTTATTTGCATTGGACGGATACGTACAAGGTAGGGACCCGCCGTAATTGTCGGCCCCCGTATCCTGGCAGGAGTAGCCGCAGGGCACTGGCCCCCCGTAATTGTCGGCATTTATGTCATCGCATGTGGTGCTCGAGCCTGAACCCGACGGTGTTACGGTCAAATCCCAAACATCATTTTGGCAGGTTAGTCGGTAAGTTGTGGTTTGATTTAAATTCCCCGAATATACTATGCTCCCGGTCCCATTCCCGGAAGTAGATGACGGAGAAACATTGCCGGAGAGCAGGCTGATATCCCATGGGAATGACCCCCCGCTGAAAGAAAATCGGAGCGGGGTTGAGGTGCCGTAGGCGGGATTCGGATCATCTGCGGTGAAGGAATCAATGGAACAGACTGGAATAACGCAAGGAGGCGGACTACCATCTGAGCAAACGGGGGGGTTGTAAGTCACGGATGTTTGGTACGTGCAATCCTCAGAAGGATTGCCAGTACCAGACACTGTGTAAGTTATGATATATGGGCTCGCTTGGCCTTTATACACATGGGAATCTGTTCCTTTAGCAGTGGATCCAGTAAAGGTTGTTATAGGACTACCATCTCCCCAGTCAAGTTCTCCGTACGCCCAAGGAAAGAATCCTCCAGCACCCCCAAAACTCAAAGTCGTATAGCCAGATGCATCCGGACCAGAGGTTACGTTCACAAGACAGCCCGTACCAGAACTCAAACCCTGTACCTTCTTGGTATTGGGCACCAAGAAGAGGACGCCGAGCAACACAAACAAAATAGCGAAACTGTTAAAAATTTTATAATTCATTTTTAATACTGAAAGTTATAGGACAATTATAACACTTTATAAAAAAACAAAAAGCGTAAGTGTGTATAATTTTGGTATAAAAAGTCGTAGCCAGCAAGTCCGAAGGACAAGCTGGCTACCGCATCCGGGTGTTGAATGCCTTGATGTCACCCCTCACCGCTAGGAAGCGGTGAGAAAAAGGAACGACGAGAAGCGCTGGCGGGAGGAGAAAACATTCCCGCCACCTGTTATTGGCCGACCGCCTGCAACGTCACGTTGACGTTGATGCTTTCCATGACGATGGCCTCGTCCTGCGATGGAATTGGGCTACTACTCTTAGGCGAGATATAACCCACCACGGAGTTGATGTTCGTCACCCTCCCCCCGGGCTGAGCCGTAAGAGTTACCTGCTGCCAGCCCTCAGAGGATCGAACACCCCACGCAGTGCATTCCGGAGCCGGACGGCACAGAACAACCTGCAGGTTGTCGCCGAGCAACTCCGCGGGTACGGTGTAGTCCCCGCGGACGGACATCGTGTTCGTCACGCCACTCGTTGGCGTGACCGTCAGCTTCAATGTCAGCTGGACCGGTGTCGGCGTGGTCGGTACAGTGGGCGAACCCTTGCTGCACCCTCCGAGAAAGATGATGGGAGCGACCACGACGGCCGCTACCAGCACCCGGCCTTTTCTGATTGTCATGGTGCTTCTCCGGCTGGAGATCGCGGGCGCCGACACGGCGCACGGACCCCAACCACTCCCCCGCATTATACACCCCTTAAATGAAAAAGTCAATGTCAAGACCCCCCTGTGGAAAAGGTGAGTAAGTTCAAAATACCTTATATATAAAGGGGTTTCAGGAGAAAAAGGCCCCGACCGCTAGGTCAAGAAATAGGGCTAAATCCGCCTGTTTCTTTTATTTCTCATATTGAAGTGTTACCAGCACATCTTCGCCCCTGATCGGCGCAATTGAAATTGTTAAAGATTCCGCGCCTTTGTTCGCTTTGATAATGCTGACTTTTTCATAAACCGATTTCTGGGTAATTTCCCAGCCGAAAGCCGGCAGGGTTTTAACATATAAATTTCGAATGTCCGGCACGGTCTTGGTAGATACATAGGACACTGTCATCTGGGTCTTGCCCCCGGGCAAGGTCACCGCGCCGGAATATTTGAGGGGTTCGTTTTCTAAAACCACGCTCCTCGGAAATCCGGTGGGAACATTCTCATACAAAAGTATGGAGGTACCCTCGGGGTAGCTCTCGGACGGCAAAACATCGCGGGGAACTTCCGGTATGCGTAAAAACTTAATATAAAAAATTACTGCTGCTACCGCCAGGATAGCAACCAGGGAGAGAACTACTTTGGAATTCCTCTGCATATGGGAATTATACAACACCCGCCCCTGCGAATATATTAAAAGTGTGGATAAGATAAAACGAGTCTCGGCCAGATCACGAAGCGATCTTCCTCCGGACGTCCAACGTCCGGAAATTACGGAAGCAAGTCCTCTTCAAAAAGCGAGGTCATTCCTCTTTCTTGTTTTATAAACGCCACCACGTCCAGACATTCCTTCTTAAAATTTTTATTGCCACCATAAAATTCTAACAGCTTGCGAGCTTCTTTCGCTGACACTAAGGAAAAATTACCTGTATCATATTCCCGTTCGCTTGACAGAACAAGATGAGCTTTCGTTTTGGGAATTTCGTGCACTAAGTAGTTTAGATGTACATAGGGACGAATTTTTAAAAAATACGCATCATCCTTCAGCAAATTTGACTTGAATCTGCCCTGAAACAAAGCTCCATTTCTGTCATGAAACAGATTAAAATATTTCGTATAGCCGCCAAGCAGGCGTTTGAAAAATTCCGATATTCCTCCGTCTACTTCTTGTTTTATAATAAAATGAAAATGATTTGGATTAAAACAATAACAAATAATGGAAACAAGCGGCTGTCTATTCCTCTCCGGACGTCCAACGTCCGGATTTAAATCTTTAATACTCCCTACTGGATTTATGGTGTTAAACTCCTTAACACTTAATACAAATCTCTGTAGATCCTTCCTGTTCGTAAAGATATCCCTTTTATCCACGCCTCTATTATAAATGTGATAATACAAACCCGTGACTAATGGATCTTTCCTCATACCTGAATTGTAGCATGCGTCCTCCGGACGTCCAACGTCCGGAATTTGCAGAAAAATGAGAGATATGCTAGGATGGCTTGGTACGAGTCCTGTCGCAACAGGGCTTTTTTAATTAAAATTAAATAACAATTAAATATGTTGGACCTAAAGACATTCAAATCTGCGCTGGAGCAACTCGAAGAAGAGCGCAAAATACCGAAAGATAAAATACTCGAAGCCATCGAGCAGGCTATGGCTGCGGCTTATAAGAAAGATTACGGCAAGAAAGGCCAAATTATCCGCTCCAAGTTTGACCTCGACACTGGCAAGACGGATTTCTATCAGGTGAAAATTGTTGTGGATGAAAGTATCGTCCGGTTAGACGACGTCCGACCAGAGTCGGACTCCGACACAAGGTCGGAGAAGAATCTCGATGAGGATGAACTCGTGCGTTTCAACAGCGAGCACCACATCATGTGGGAAGACGCGAAGAAAATAAAAAAGGGTGTGGAGCTCAATGACGAAGTCGTCTTCCCTCTCGAGTCCAAGGACGATTACGGCCGGATCGCGGCGCAGACCGCCAAGCAGGTGATAATCCAGAAGATCCGCGAAGCGGAGCGGACCTCGATCATCGACGAATACGGCACCAAGGAAGGCGAGATAATCTCCGGCATCGTGCAGAAGGTAGAGCGCGGCAACGTGTATGTGGACTTCAACCGCGCGACGGGAATACTTCCGGGCGAAGAACAAATCCCGGGCGAATATTTCGAGCGCGGGCAGAGAGTGCGCGCATATCTATATGCAGTCGAGGACTCTCCGCGCGGCATCAACCTCCGCCTCTCCCGCACCCATCCTAAATTCATTGAAAAGCTTTTCGCCATCGAAGCTCCGGAAGTGGAGAACGGTGTCGTGGAAATAAAATCGATCGCCCGCGAGGCCGGCGCTCGCTCGAAAATTGCAGTATCTTCAAACGATGAGCACATCGACCCAGTCGGCTCCTGCGTAGGCCAGAGGGGCACGCGCGTCAACACCATCACCGCCGAGCTCGGCGGCGAAAAAATAGATATAATTCCTTGGTCAGCGGACCCGAAGCAGTTCGTCACCAATTCCCTCTCTCCGGCGAAGGTCATTTCGATCGAAACAAACGAGGAAGAGCACAAGGCGATCGTCGAAGTGGCGGATGACCAGCTCTCGCTCGCTATCGGCAAAGGCGGGCAGAATGTGCGTCTGGCCGCCAAGCTGACCGGCTGGAGAATTGATATCAAAGGCGATGGGAAATTAGTAAGTTCGGAGAAAGTCCGACCAGAGTCGGGCTCCGACACAAAGGTCGGAGAAGGAGCGGTGGTTGAAGAAACGAAAAAAGAGGAATAAAATGCTTTATAACTTTATAAACTTTATAACTTTTAACTAAATATATGAATGCATCTTTATGGTTTGCGGTAGTCAGTTCTCTTGTTGGAATCGGTTATGGTTTGGGGCTTGCTAAGTCAATCCTCAAGCTCCCTACGGGTAGCGACAAAATGCGCGAAATGTCCGACGCCATTGCCGAAGGCGCCAAGGCATATTTAAACAGGCAGTATAAAACCATCGGTGGCATTGCGGTGGTACTTTTCTTCGTCCTCTGGTGGGGGCTCGGCATCACCTCAGCTCTCGGCTTCGTTGTCGGTGCCGTACTCTCCGGCCTTGCCGGCTATATCGGCATGAACGTATCCGTACGGGCCAATGTGCGCACTACGGAAGCCGCTAAAAGCGGGCTCGCGGCCGCACTCGACGTCGCCTTCAAGGGCGGCACGGTTACCGGACTTATGGTGGTAGGCCTAGCGCTCCTCGGTGTGGCAGTTCTGTACGCATTAACTAAAGATGTAAACGCTCTCATCGGCTTGGGCTTCGGCGCATCTCTGATCTCCGTATTTGCCCGACTCGGCGGAGGAATTTTCACCAAGGCAGCGGATGTAGGCGCGGACCTCGTAGGCAAGATTGAAGCCGGCATCCCGGAAGATGATCCTCGCAACGCCGGATTTATCGCAGATAATGTGGGGGATAATGTCGG
>Ga0209542_10009137_pt1 | contig 18272 bp, 17 predicted proteins | sample RifCSPhighO2_01_FD_184028 | JGI IMG/M metagenome (GOLD analysis project Ga0209542, IMG submission 184028) | Soil microbial communities from Rifle, Colorado - Rifle CSP2_plank highO2_0.1 (SPAdes) (version 2) | ecosystem: Environmental > Terrestrial > Deep subsurface > Rock core/Sediment ...
TGGAGCGGGAGATATGTTGTGGCATATTGTTTTTGGCATAGAAATAGACGTAGAAGCTTTATTGAGCCCCACGCATCTTTTGCTTGCCTTGGGCGGCTCTATTATAATGTGCGCACCTTTTCATGCCTTGTGGCATAGAGACATAAAAGAAAAACCACCAACTGTTGCGGTTTTAATGTCTCTTGTCTTTTTTCTTTCCGCGCTTACTTTTATGACTCAATTTGCCAGTCCGATGCACCGTCCATGGATGGATAGTAATTTTATAACCAATCCTCCCGATTCCGGACAGGCGCTGGGAGTGGCAAGTATTATCATTCAGACAGGAATTTTTATGGGAATTATTCTGGCTGTTTTAAAAAAGTGGAGATTTCCTTTTGGTAGTTTTACCTTTATTCTCGGTTTCAACACGATTTTAATGTCTGTGTTTACAGATCAATACCGTTTTATTCCCGCTTTCATTATTTCTGGTTTTATCATAGACATATTATATAAAATTTTGGTGCCTGGAGTATCAAAATCAAAAGCTGTCCACCTTTTTTCCATACTTGCGCCAATGGTAATGTATGCCTCTTATACCATTACTATTTTCCTGACATCGGGTACTTGGTGGAGTATACATTTATGGGCAGGCGCCATCGTTATGTCCGGCATCACTGGCTTTCTATTAAGCTATTTAATTGTAGAACCTGCCAGTTGAGAGATGTATGGGTAGAAATCATATACAATCCAGATTAATGCTTAACACATAGTCATTGATTAAATTAAGATAGGGGACAAATTGGTCTCCCAGGAAGCCTTTTATGTCTTCATTCTTTATTAAGTTTTCATATTCTTGAGTAAAAGCTTTGGCAAGCGGCAGATAAGACCAATGCCATTTTTCTTCATTGTAGCCTGTCGGCCTGACACTGCCTTTTAAAGTATAAGTCTGACAAAAGCCGAAACGGTAGGCATTTTGGGCAAGCCACCTATATTCTTTTTCTCCCAAACTTCCTTCAAAATACGAAGGATTCGCATTGTTTATGTCAATTTCGGTGCCCCAGTGATGCCGAGAGGTTCCCGGAGCGGCGCTGTATTCCAGGATTTTTTTAAATCTCTCTTGTTCGTCTGGCATGCTTTCTGATAAATTTTGTCCGTCTACGATGGTGGCCCCGGTCCATTTGTTATTCCAGAGGTTTTTTTGGTAGTCAAAATTTCTCGTGGCTGAAGCGATATTGAGAGCGACTCCGTCTTTCATGGCCTCTATTCTCATTTCTACGAAGGCACGGTAGGCTTCTATTCTCAAATACATTTCATTTTGAGCCACGGTGAATTTGAGCGGTACTTTGACAAAATCTTTGTGCAGAGCAGGGTCAAATCTGCCTAGCAGATATGCCTTTTTTTCTTCAATTACTATTTTCTTTTGAACTTCAATTAAGATTTGTTTTCTCAATTCTTTCTCTCTGTTTTGTGGAGCGTTGACGACAGAAGCGCTGGCCACTAAAAGAAATAAAATAACAACAAAAATTGATTTTAACAGATTTTTAGGCACCACGAAACAATAGCATAATGATGTTTTTTAATCAAAAAAATCGTAGTATAATGAATTTTATGCAGTCAGAAAATAGGACTTGTCAGAACCCCGAACGAAAGCCAAGCTTCATACGGGGCAGGTTGTAAAAAGTTATGGAGTATAAATCACAAAATATAGTGTGTCAGAATTGTAAAGGTTCATTTACTATAGAAGTGAATGATTTTGGCTTTTATGAGAAAATTGGCGTACCTCCGCCGACTTTTTGCCCGGATTGCCGGAGACAGAGGCGTTGGGCTTGGCGGAACAATATGTCGCTTTATAACCGACAGTGCGACTTATGCGGGAAGTCAGTTATTTCAATTTATTCGAAAGACTCCAGGCTCACTATTTATTGTAATAAATGCTGGTGGAGCGACAAGTGGGACCCAAAAAGTTATGGAGTGGAATATGATTTTTCTAAACCTTTTTTCACTCAATTTCGAGAACTAATACAAAAAGTGCCTCATATGGCCATAATAAATGATGATAATATCGCGAGTCTAAACTGCGAATACACGCACGATTGGTGGTTTTCCAAGAATTGTTATATGTGTTTGTCTGGTTGGTATGTTGAAAATGTTTTATATAGCTTTTTTATTGTAAGCGGAGGTAAAGATATCATGGATTGCATGGCTATAAGATCTAAAAATGAATGGCTGTACGAATGTTTTATTTGCCGGAATTGCTACAGAGTAAAATATTCTAGTTATTTGATTAACTGCATTGATTCGCAATTTCTCTTGCATTGTAGAAATTGCTCCGATTGTTTTATGTGTATTAACCTTATTGGTAAAAAATATTGTTTTAAGAATAAAGAATATCTGAAAGAGGAATATGAAACAATATTAAAAGAATATAAACTAGACACCTTAGATGGCGTAGAAAAAGCCCGGAAGGAATTTGAAGAATTTATTTTAAAATTCCCCAGGAAAGCTCCCGAAATACTTCAATCCTTGAATTGTACCGGAGAAAACATTGCCAATTCCAAGAACACAAAAAATTCTTTCATAGTAAAAAATATGGAAAACTGCAGTTATACCGACTATTCTGGCGATACAAACAATCCAGACAAGGATTGTTATGATGTCACTTTAACCGGGGGAGCATCAGAGTGTTACGAAAACGTAGTTGGTGATCACTCCCAAAGAAATTTATTCGGCCTTTATTCAGTCAAAAGTATGGATATAACATATACCCAACATTGTCCTTCTTCAAAACATTTATTCGGATGTGTAGGGCTACGTAAAGGCAAGTATTCAATCCTTAATAAGGAATACACTAAAGAAGACTATGGGAAACTAGTTAAAAAAATAATAGAGCAAATGAAAATAGTGCCATATGTGGACAAACTAGGTAATAAGTATGAATTCGGAGAATTTTACCCAATTGAGCTTTCTCCGTTTGGATATAATGAAACGAATGCACCGGAAGTAGCACCACTTTCTGAAAATGAAGCAAGACAGAAAGGCTACAATTGGCAGAACGATATCCAGAGAACTATAGGAAAAAAAACTTTAAAACCCGAGCAAATACCAACTACAATCAGAGACATTGATGACTTAATTTTGAATGAAGTTCTTATTTGCGAAAATTGCCAAAGGAATTACAAAATTGTTCCCAATGAATTAATTTTTTATCGGAAGATGGATATACCTATTCCCAGAAAATGTTTCTTTTGCCGGCATAATACCCGCCTGGCTCGTCGAAATCCGTTTAAGCTTTGGCATAGAAATTGTATGTGTGACAAAAAAAATCATTTTCACGGGGCGGGGGAGTGTAAGGTGGAATTTGAGACCAGTTACGCGCCTGATCGGCTGGAAATTGTTTACTGCGAGAAATGCTATCAGGCGGAGGTGTATTAGTTACTTTAGTTTAGTAAAGTACTTTAGTTGGATAAAGAAAATTAAAATGAAAGAAAAAGCTGAAAATAAAATATGCCAGAATTGTAAAAAAGATTTCGTCATTGAAGTGAATGATTTTGGGTTTTATGAGAAAATCGGAGTGTTTCCTCCTAAAATATGCCCGGATTGCCGTTCGCAACTGCGATTAACTTTTAGAAATGAACGCTTTTTATATAAGCGTGTATGTGATAATTGTAAAAAAGATACAATTTCTGTATATAGCCAAAATAAAACTTTCCCTGTTTGGTGCCATGATTGTTGGTGGAGTGATGCTTTGGATGTAAAGCAATATGGCTTAGATTACAATTCTACTAAACCTTTTTTCGAACAATTCTACGGACTTTCCGAGAAAATCCCAAGGCCAGCGCTTATTGGTTTTAGGAATATTAATTCTCATTATATGAATTTGACTGCTGATAATAAGAATTGCTATATGATTATCGAGAGTTCAAACAATGAAAATTGTATAAATTGTTACTGGATTCAACTCTCAAAGGACTTGGTAGATTGTTTTTTTACCGACAAGGTTGAACTTTCTTATGAAGTAGATGATTGTTATGATTCCAATTCCATTTTTTTTTCCAAAGGATGTTACAGCTGTTTAGACAGCGCTTTTTTGCTTGATTGCCGGGGGTGTAGTCATTGTCTGGGTTGTATTAACTTACGGGAACAGAAATATAATATTTTCAACCAACAATACACAAAAGAAGAATATGAAAAGAAACTGGCGTCTTTTAAATTAGATACATATTCCGGAGTAGAGAATTTTAAAAAAGAATTTGCAAATTTTATCAAAAACAAACCGAGAAAATTCGCTGAAGTTTCTAATGCCATTAATTCTACGGGCAATTACATGAGGAATGTGAAAAATAATAAGAACTGTTTCCATTCATATGATGCGGAAGATAATGCTTACTCTATACACGTCTGGCGTGGGGCAAAAAATTGCATGGATTGCAATACGGCAGGACGAACGGCTGAATTAATTTATAATTCGGTCAATGTGGGTCTGCAAGCGTCAAATATAATTTCGAGCTTTCATTGCTGGGGGTCTCAATTTATGGAGTATTGCTTAAATTGTCCGAATTCCAACAATTGTTTTGGCTGCGCTGGCTTGATAAAAGGATCTTATTGTATTTTAAACAAACAGTATGAGAAAGAAGAATATAAAAAATTACGGGCGGAGATTGTTGCCTCAATGAAAAAAGAGGGAATTTATGGAGATTTTTTTCCAAAAGATTTTTCTCCTTTAGGCTATAATGAATCTTCAGCTATGGATGAATTTCCACTAACCAAAGAAGAAGCGCTGGCAAAAGATTTTAAGTGGGAGGACACAGAGCGGGGGACTTACGGCAAAGAGACCATTGATTGGAAAAATTTTCCGGATTCTATTTTTATTTTGCCGGTAGCTTTTGACTTGAATAAAGAAATTTTTGTTTGCATAGAGTGTAAAAAGAATTATCGTGTAATAGAAAACGAACTTTCTTTTTACCAGAGAATGAAAATACCGATACCTCGCAATTGCCCAGAATGCCGTCATGTGAGGCGTTTTGAAAATAGAGGCCCTAATAAGCTCTGGCACCGAAAATGCATGAAAAAGGGCTGTAATAACGAATTTGAGACCAGTTATGCACCCGAGCGGCCGGAGATAGTGTATTGCGAGAAATGTTATCAGGCGGAGGTGTATTAAAAGGTAATTTTTGTTATAATCATTTTATGAAAATGGAAGTATACGAAACACAAAAGAAAGATATTTATACCCCATTTCCGTCAAAACGCTACGAAGTAGCCGAAGATGAATTTTCCAGAATGCGTATTCAAGAATTAAAAAATATCCATCATGAGCTGGAAGCAGAATTTGGTGTTCCTTTATCTTTTTCTCTTAGTGGGTCGTTGATAAAAGGAAAAAAATTAACTTCTGAAATTGCACAAAATGCCGATATAGACTTAATGATATACTTTGATATTGAAACATTTAATAATTTAAGCAAGTTGCAAAAAATAAAGATTTTAAAACAATCAGGGGATAGTTTTATCGGAGATTTATTAAAAAGGCTAAATAAAGCCCAATTTGAAAAACATTTTAAAGCCATTTTGAGACAATCAGTATTAGCTAAACTAGATTCTGTAAAAGAAAAGTTGGGGTACAAAGAAATACCTGGTGGGGATATTGGGGTAAATAGAATAGATGGTAAATCAATTATAAATGCTTTAAAAGCATGCCAGGAACAAGTTCTTACTGAAAGTCTTTACGTCATAGAATGGGAAATGAAAGGTAGGAAAAAACATTTAGCTACTTATTTTACACTTTCTATCGGTCAACCAGTTAAAAAATATCGTAATCAATTTTTAGCAGAGTTAGCCACTAGTCCTGATCAAGATCAAGCTGAAATGGTTTGGCAAGAGATTAAGGATATTGTAGAAGAAACAGAGCGCAAAGGGAAAATACCTAAAAATATAAAGACACAATTTCCACAGACCCTGGAAGATGCTCTAAGGTTTTACGGTGTTGATGTTTCTAAAAGAGAGTAAAAATGCTATACTGGGCTTATGTATTTAGACTTGGTTAAAATTTTTCTGCCCACGACGGTGTCTTTCTTTTTAGGTATTTTTATTACGCCTTTTGCTACCCACTTTTTTTATAAGTATAAGATGTGGAAAAAAAAGCCGAGAAATACGGATATTACATCAGATGCTTTTAAGCTGATACACCATACTAAAGAGGAAACAGAGATATCGGTGCCCTGCGTGGGCGGGATTATCATCTGGACATCGGCATTTCTTTCGGTCTTTTTATTTTTTCTATTATCAGTTGTTTTTCCCGATAGTTTTTCGGGTTTGTTTGAAAAATTAAATTTCTTTAGTCGTTCGCAAACTTTTATACCGATCGGCATGATGGCACTAGGGGCCATTTTGGGATTGGTGGATGATCTGCTCGAGATCAGAGGCAAGTCCGAAATAACCAGGAATTCAGTTTGGTATACCAGAGGTAAAATATTCATTATAACCATTCTCGGAATGCTGGCCGGCATTTGGTTTTTTTATAAACTTGGTATGAGTTCTATTCACATACCTTTTGATGGCGCTCTGGAGCTTGGAATTCTTATTATACCGTTTGTGATAATAGTGATGCTGGCTACTTTCTCCGGCGGGGTGATAGACGGCTTAGATGGGCTCTCCGGCGGGGTATTGGCGGCTATTTTCGCGGCTTATTCCGTCATCGCTTTTATGAACAATCAGATTGACCTGGCTACTTTCTCCGGCGTACTAACCGGAGCCATATTGGCTTTTCTTTGGTTTAATATTCCTCCGGCGCGTTTTTATATGGGCGAGACAGGCATGATGCCTTTAACCATTACCTTGGCAACACTGGCGTTTTTGACCGATTCGGTCCTGGTTTTGCCTATTATCGCAATGCCCTTGGCGGCCACTTCTTTGTCTTCCAGCATCCAGCTCTTTTCAAAAAAGTTTTTTGGTAGAAAAGTTTTCCGGGTGGCTCCTTTGCATCACCATTTTGAGGCATTGGGCTGGCCGTCTTATAAAGTCACTATGCGTTTTTGGGTTTTGTCAATTGTCTTTGCCATTATCGGAATAATCCTGACAGTAGTGAGCAGGTAAAAATTAATAAATGCCCCCTGAAAACAATTTTTGAAACTTCACCCTCGGAGCCAAAAGGACAGGGAACCCACGTTTCTTAAAATTGTTTTCAGGGGGCATAAAATATGAAAGAAAAAAGAGTAGACAGATTTTTTTTAACAATTGTGCTTCTCCTGATTTTTTTAGGGATGGCCATGTTTGTCTCGGCATCCTTGGGAATTTTAGCTAAAAACGAAAAGACTTTTTACGCGGTGCTTTTCAGTCAGCTGATTTTGGGTTTCTGTATGGGGCTGCTCGGCATGTATTTTTGTTTCAAAATTAATTACAAATTCTGGCGCAAATACGCTTTTCTGATTTTTTTGGGAGCGATTATGCTCACTGCCGCTGTATTTATTCCGGAGCTCGGCTGGAGTCATGGAGGGGCGAGGCGGTGGCTCCAACTGGGACCGATATCTTTTCAGCCGGTGGAATTTTTGAAATTCGGTTTTATTATTTATTTCGCGGCCTGGCTGTCCTGGGTAAAAAATAGGGTGCAGGATTTCAGGTTTGGAATTTTGCCTTTCTCCGTCATGCTCGCAGTTATCGCCCTGATTTTATTCAAGCAACCGGACACAAAGAGCTTTATTTTAATTTTTTTGACCGGTATTTCTATGCTTATTATTTCAGGCGTGCCCTGGAAATATATTATTGGAGCGGGTTTGGGGTCAATAATTGCTCTTTCATTTCTGGTCTATTTTACCCCCTATCTACAAGAACGGCTAAAAACTTTTATTGATCCGTCAATTGACCCGCGCGGGTCTTCTTATCAAATTCAGCAATCATTAATCGCGATTGGCTCGGGCGGAGTGTTTGGGAGGGGATTCGGGCAAAGTATTCAAAAATTCAGCTATCTTCCGGAACCCCAGGGAGACTCTATTTTTGCGGTTTTGGGCGAGGAGCTCGGTTTTACCGGGGCGCTAGGAACCATATTTCTTTATATGCTTTTTGCCCTGCGGGGAATGCGTATTGCTAATAATTCCCCCGATTTATTTGGTGGACTTTTAGTCTCCGGAATTGTTATACTGATTACTATCCAGTCATTTATGCACATTGCTTCCATTACCGGAGTTTTTCCCCTGACCGGAGTGCCGCTTCCTTTTATGAGTCACGGTGGCACTTCGCTTATGATATACCTTTCGGCATTAGGTATCGTGTTTCAAGTGTCAAAGTTTAACAAAAGAGCAGTTTAATTAATTATGAAAATAGTTTTTACGGGTGGCGGAACAGGTGGACACTTTTATCCAATTATTGCTGTCGCTCAAAAAGTCAATCAAATAATAGATCGTGAAAATATACTGGGAGCTAAGCTTTATTATTTTTCCGACAGCCCCTATGACAAGGAAATGCTTTTTGAGAATGGCATTTTATATGAAGCAGTAAATGCTGGCAAGATACGTACTTATTTTTCTTTCAAAAATTTTTCCGATCTTTTTAAAATATTTTTTGGAGTCCTTAACGCATTTTTTAAAATGTTTTCAATTTATCCAGATGTCGTTTTCGGCAAGGGCGGTTATGCGTCTTTTCCGGCCATTTTTGCCGCCAGAATTCTGCGTATTCCGGTTCTCATCCACGAATCAGACTCTGCGCCCGGGCGGGTAAATAAATGGGCCGGAGTTTTTGCCAGGAAAATAGCCGTCTCTTTCGCGGAAGCGAGTCCTTATTTTCCCCCAGAGAAAACCGCCTGGACAGGGCAGCCGATAAGGACCGAGATAGAAAACCCGGCTTCCCGCGAGGAGGCCCTGCGTTATTTTAAGCTGGAATTAAATTTGCCTGTTATTTTAATTTTAGGTGGTTCTCAAGGCGCGGAGCTTATAAATAATACCGTTTTGGACGCGCTTCCTAGGCTGGTTAAAAATTATCAAATCATTCATCAGACCGGTGTCAGGAATTTTGAAGCAGTGGCTGGTAGAGCCCTGGTTGTGCTTAATGACGAGGCGAATCAATTGAGATATTTGCCTTTTTCTTTTTTGAATCCACTGCAGATGAAAATGGCCGCTGGCGCGGCCAGTATAATAATATCGCGGGCTGGTTCAACTTTATTTGAAATAGCGTCTTGGGGCGTGCCTTCCATTTTAATTCCTTTCACCAATTCAAATTCCGACCATTCAAAGAAAAATGCCTTCAACTATGCGCGGGCGGGAGCTTGCAGTGTGGTGGAAGAGGCGAATATGACTGCTAATATTTTGAGTTCGGAAATTGACAGAATATTGGCGGATAAACAAGTTTGGCAGCATATGGCAGAGAGTGCAAAAGCTTTCCATAAGCCTGACGGCGCGGTAAAAATCGCCCGCGCGCTGGTGGACATAGCTTTGAGCCACGAAAAATAATAATTCTCATTTTTCTTAATAAATGCTAAAATGTATTTATGGGAAATAAAGTCGTTACAAGATTTGCACCTAGCCCGACAGGGTTGCCCCATTTGGGTACAGCAATGTATGCTTTGCTTAATTATATCTATGCTCGTCAAAACAATGGCGAAGTAATTTTACGTTCTGAAGATACAGACCCCATACGCTCGAAGCCTGAATATGAAGAAGCTATACAAGAGGGTTTAGCTTGGATAGGAATTAAGCCGGATAAATTTTATCGTCAATCAGAACGCAAAGAGATATACAAAAAATATATTGCCAAAATGGTGGCTGATAAAACAGCATATATTTCTAGAGAAAAAAATGAAGAGGGAATAGAGAGAGATATTGTGCGATTTAAAAATCCGAATAAAGTTGTAACTTTTCATGATATAATTCGGGGTGATATTTCAGTTGATACTACGGATTTAAAAGATTTTGTTATTGCGCGTGATCTTGAATCACCACTTTATCATCTCACGGTTGTGGTTGATGATTATGAGATGAGAGTTACTCATATAATCCGCGGGGAAGATGGATTAGCAAATACTCCGAGACAAATTTTGATCCAGGAAGCCATAGGAGCGGAAAGACCGGTATATGCGCACTATCCTTTTGTGCTTTTGAAAAATCGCAACAAAATGGGGAAAAGAAGCGGTGCCACCAGCCTTCAAGATTATAAAATGCAAGGATATTTACCGGAAGCGATAGTAAATTTTATTGTACTTATGGCTTGGCACCCAAAAGATGACAGAGAGCTTTTTTTACTTGAAGATTTAATCAGAGAGTTTCAGCTTGAGAGAATCGGCAAAAGCGGCGCAATTTTAGACGAGGACAAGCTTGATTGGTTAAATAGAGAATATATTAAGAAATTATCAAAAGAAGAAATTAAAAAAAATATTTTGGAAAATCTACCAGAGAATATGCGCAATCCAAAACTTGTTCCCATTATTTTTGAACGGATTTCAAAATGGGGTGATATTAAAAAGCTGGCGGAAGACGGCGGACTTGATTTGTTTTTTCAAGCGCCGGAATACCAGAGGGAAAAACTGATTTTTAAAAATTGTTCTCCGGAAAAAATTTCCAATAATTTAAAAATGGTGCACAAGGCACTAGAGAATCTGGATGCAAATAATTTTACCGCCGAAAACGTCAAAAATCTCCTAATGTTACTAGCCGACGCAGAAGGCAGCAGGGGAGAAGTGCTTCATCCGGTGCGTTATGCCCTCTCCGGGGCCGATAAATCTCCAGACCCTTTTATTATTGCCGAAATAATAGGTAAAAATGAAACTTTATCACGTCTACAAAAAGCCGTTTAATCTGCTGATTTTGATGATTCTGCTGGTATTTCCTGTTGTATTTTCTTATGCGCAAAATGCGCAGGACTTACAGACTAAAATAAATCAGAAAGATGCCGACATAGCCAAATTGGAGGAAGAAATCAAAATTTATCAGGCGGAACTTGATAATTTAGAGAAACAAAAGAGTTCTCTCTCCGGCTCCATCAAGCAGCTGGATGTGACTAAAAAAAAATTAAATGCCGATATTTCCGTGACTCAGAAAAAGATTGATAAGACAAATCTCAAGATACAAAATTTAAGCTCTGATATAAGTAATAAACAGGATGTAATAATAAACCACATAGAGTCCATAAAACTGGAGATAAAAAAAACCAATGAATTTGAGCAGAAAAATCTGATTCAGACTCTATTGTCTGAAACTGATTTCACGGCAATATGGACCGATATAGACAATATAGCCACAGTTCGCGAGAAAATCAGGGAAGATATAATTAAATTAAAACAAATAAAAGGCGAATTGGAAGACACCCGTAAAGAAACCATTAACGCGAAAAATGAACTCGTCGTGCTGAAGTCTAAGCTTTCGGATCAGCAAAAAATAGTGGTGCACAACACTAATGAGAAGAGCAAACTTCTCAAAGAGACAAAAAACAGTGAAGCTAATTATCAAAAACTTTTAAAAACTCAACTGGTAAAAAAAGAAGCCTTTGAAAAAGAATTGCGTGATTATGAATCGCAATTAAAATTTATTCTTGATCCGTCCAAGCTGCCGTCTAGCGGAGTTTTGAGCTGGCCGCTTGATAAAATTTTTGTGACCCAAGAATTCGGAGCGAAAACCGGACCACATCGGACTTATGCGAGTGGCCACAGTGGTACTGATTTTCGAGCCAAAACTCCATTACCAGTCAAGGCTATGGCAGAAGGCACAGTGAAGGGGATAGGGGATACAGATAATACTTGTTCTGGTGTGTCTTTCGGCAAATGGATTTTTATAGAATATAACAACGGACTATCTAGCACTTATGGGCATCTTTCACTTATTAAAGTTAAAGAAGGACAAAAAGTATCAAGAGGAGAAATAGTAGGATATACCGGAGGCACCGGCAGAGTTACCGGACCGCATCTACATGTATCGCTTTATGTTTCAAGCGCGGTTAGTGTGGCGACTGTACCCAGCACATCCTGCCCAGGAAGAATTCTGAAACAGCCTATTGCTGCCACCAATGCTTATCTTGACCCTATGTATTATTTGCCTCGTTTGTAGTATAATATCCAAATTATGAAAAATAAAATAAATAACAAAGAAGGTGGTTTCCTGCAAATAATAATTCTTATTATTATTGCTTTGCTTTTAATGCGTTATTTTGGTCTCACGATAACAGGAATTTTAGACTATTTGAATCTTTCTTGGTCCGGAATTATTACTTGGATTAAAGATTTATTTAATAGTGTAAAATAATAAGTCTTTCTTTATAGGGGAGTAATGTGGGCTACTCTACATAGCCGTGTCGCACAATATATCTTTCCGGTAGGCTTATTACTGGCACGAACTGGAAAGTTCATACCCTGCCTTTTCTGCCTCTTCCCTTGTATTAAAATAGATTCTGTTCTCTTGCTTGATAGTTTTACCGGCGGAGCATCCAAAGGAATAATATTTTGTTCCCCTGTTTGAGGCAAAAAAAGTTTTCCCCGACGTTGGACGTCCAACGTCTGTTACGGCTGATATGACGTTGCTTTCTTGATTTTCTATTGGGTCCGGATATTCTATTTTTATACCGGGATTTTGGCTGTTTTTTGACAGTCTGCCTAGGCCAAATGAACCTAAACCGACCAGAATAACGATAATAACCATAAAAATGTCTTTTCCCTGCTCACTCCCCATGAATTGCTTGATTTTTTCCATAGAATTGTTTATACTGATTTTACCTATAAATTTAAGATAAAACAATATGGCACATAGAAAAGCCGGCGGAACAGCCAAAAATTTAAGAGATTCAAACCCAAAATACCTCGGTATTAAGCTTTCTGACGGCCAAAGAGCCCAATCCGGCTCTATTATCGTCCGCCAGCGCGGTACGGTCATTATGGCGGGCAATAATGTCGGTTTAGGTGTAGATCATACCCTTTTCGCTTTGAAGCCCGGTACAGTCAAATTCGGCTCTCGCCGAAAGACCTCTTTTCACGGCAGGACTGTAGTAAAAAAAGTGGTAAATGTGATTTAAGTTCTCTTTTTGTATGATATAATATTCGGGAACACAGACCGTTCCCCACCAGGCCTAATGGTTCTGCTAAGGCTTGCCCTTTTTGTTTCACTTTCCACAAAAGTCACAACAAAAAAAAGCCTTTTCAGCGCCTTAGGTCATCGCCCTGCTCGCACAATGTCAATCTCCCCGATTGACGCGAGCAGGGCCTTCCTATTTACATTTCCTCCACCACTAATTTAAACAAAGACTTCTTATCTTTAATAGAAATCGGAATTTCAAACTCCCCTAATGCTTTTATTGGTTTTTCTAGGACGACGAATTCTTCCGCTATTTCCGCATGATGCTGTTCTCTCATTGCCTCAGTAATTTCTTTTTTATGAATTGCGGAAAAGAGATGCCCTTGCTCATTTGCCTTGCCTTTAATGGTGATGGTCTTACCTTTGATTTCCTCCAGATTTTTTAGCAACAAGGTTTCTTGTACTTCCCTTTCTATCACTATTTCTCTTTTATGTATTTCCAGTTCGGCTACGGCTTTGATTGTGGCAGTTTGCGCGAGGCCTCTCGGTAATAAAAAGTTCATGGCATAGCCGTCGTTTACCTCTTTGATGTCATATTTTTTCCCTACCCTTGGAACGTCTTTTAAGAATATCACTCGCATTGATTTTGCAAAATCACGTCGCGCAATTGTCCATTAAAGCGCGATGCTCTTTTTACCAGTTTAATAATAATTCCACTGCTTTGCTCAGCTGTGGATCTCTTTTATTTTCTAAATCCTTTTTAGTAACTTCCACAATATAATCCGGAGTCAGTCCTACTTCGGCAATCAAATTTCTATTAGGTGTGAACCATTTAGCCACGGTAATTTTTAACAAAGTGTTAAGCGGCATATTTATAGCTTCCTGTACGGAACCTTTGCCGAAGCTTTTTTCTCCCACCAGTTTGGCGCGTTTGTGGTCTTGCATTGCGCCGGCCAGGATTTCAGATGCCGAGGCGGACCCACCATTTATTAAAATCACAAATTTTAATTTATCATTAAATATATCATAACCCTTACTTCTGAATATTTCTGATTTTTTATTCTCTCCATAGTCTTCAGTTACAACTATTTTTTCTCCCGGCAAGAACCAGCTGGCTATGTCAACGGACGCTTCCAAATATCCTCCCGGATTTCCACGCAAATCCAGCAATAACTTATCGGTTTGAGATTCGGTAAAACTTTTCATTGCATTGCGGAAAAGATTTGCCGAATTCGCGGAAAAACTATAAAGCTTTATCACAAAAATGCCGTCTGCCCGGAGCTCGGTGTCTAAAGTAGGCATGTTTATGATGTCGCGTACGATTTTTATTTCTATCGGCTCTTTATTTTCTTCACGCAGAATTGTCAGCACAACTGTCGTTCCCTTCTCTCCTCTGATGAGCTTGATAGCTTTTTCAATGCTCAAGTTATAAGTATCCTTGCCGTCAATTTTAACAATTTTATCACCCGGCTTGATATTTGCCCTGTAAGCTGGAGTATCTTTTAAAGGAGCGATAACTGTGAGAATTTTGTCTTTAATGCCGACTTCCATGCCGACTCCCGAGAAATTACCGGCTATTTCGTCTTCAAATGATTTTGCCTCTTCCGGGCTGAAAAATACGCTGTATGGGTCTTCTAGTGAGCCCACCAGACCCGAAATGGCTCCAAAAACTCTGTTCTGATAAGTTATGTTGTCGGCTTTTGGGTATTTCTCGTTAATAGTGTTCCAAACTTTCCAAAAAGGGGAAAAATCCGCCTCACTTAATACCGTGTTTTCTTTGTTTGAAAGACCTGTCACTTTTTCTATTTCAGGCCGGGCATTTAAACCCGTCTCAAGACCCAAAATAAAAAAAATGACGACGAGCAGAATGACAGTGGCAATATGTCTTGTTTTTTGGAATTTTTGCATAATGAGTGATTATATTTTTTCTTCTTGAGCTGTTTCGGCGCCCTCAAACTTGTTTTCTGAAAAATTTTCAAAAGTTTTTTCCAAGTCTTTTTCTTTTATTTTCAATTCTTGAAATAATATATAACTGAAATAAATAAGCCCGAGTCCGGAGACGGTTATCAATGCGTCTTTCCAGGAATACGGAAAACCCAAGTACGGCAGTGCCGCCACCCAAAGGCCCAAAATCAAAAGTATATGCGCTTTATTCATAGGCATAGTATATCAATAAGAAAGGATTAATGCAAAAGTTTTTTTTATTCAAAATACTCCGGCGTATTGACAGACATCCAGTCAAAAAGCTCCCGCATGATGGATACCGCGTTAGTGCTGCCCGTGGAAGGGCCGGCTTCCATCATAATGGTAAAAGCGTATTTTGGGTTTTCATACGGGAAAAAGCCAATCACCCAAGAGTTTACTTTATTTTTCTTCTCACCGAGCTGCGCCGTACCGGTTTTGGCGGCAATTTGCACATAAGGTACGTTTAAAAGGACGGCAGTACCGTAGGTCACCGCTTGTCTCATGCCACTGTGCACCACATCAAAATATTCTTTTTTTATATCAATGAGAGAAATTTGATTTTCTTTTTCTTTATCACCTAATAAAAAATGAGGAGTGAGAAGTTTGCCTTTATTTGCCAAAGCTCCCACCGCGCGCGCCATTTCTATCGGAGTGACTTGAAATCCATACTGTCCGATGGCGGTATGATAAGTGTTTCCGATGCGCCATGGATCCCCTTTAAAATTTTCTATTTTCCATTCCGGACTGGGAATGACGCCTTTTATTTCGTCAGGCAAATCAACATTAGTTTTTTCTCCAAGACCGAAAAGTTTAGCGTATTTTTCAAGGTTTTTTATACCCAGGCCTTTCTGCCCCGCAAATCCCCCTCCTATAGTATAAAAATAAACATCAGAAGACACAGCTAAAGCCTGCGCCATATCTGTCCAGCCGTGAGCTTTCCAATCTTTAAAGATTGATTTTTCGTCCGGGAAATAGGGATTTGGAATAGAAATAGAACCGGTAGAAAGAATTTTTTTAGAAGGATCAATTACGCCTTCCTTAAGCGCGCCTAAAGCAAAAAAGGGTTTGACGATTGAGCCCGGAGTGTAAAGTCCAGACACAGTTCTGTCCAGAAAGAATTTTCTTTTATCGTTTATGTAATTTTTGATCTTATCCGTGTCTTTACCCAAAGAAAGAATTTCTGAATTATATTCCGGAAAACTTGTGGAAGTTATTATTTCTCCGTTTCGGACATCCATAATTATTCCCGCTCCGCCAGTGAAAGAGCCACCTCCATAGCTCTGCTCTGAATTATTTTTTATCAAAGTAAATAGCTCCATCTGGATTCTTGAATCAATGCTTGTTATTAAATCCGGCCCTTGTTTTGGCATATTGACGATATTTTCCGAATATATTTTCCCCAACGCGTCAATTTCTATTATTTTTGACCCGTTTTCGCCTTTTATTTTTTCGCCGTATTCTTTTTCAAGTCCATCTTTGCCTTCAAATTCGTTTTGCCAATAATTGCCTGTTTTATCCTGATTGGGATAGCTGACATAGCCGAGAACGTGTGAAAATCCGGGCGATAAATAAGCTCGTAAAGAAGAAACTTCTTTCAACTCCCCTGTTTCTGTGGCGAGCGTGACGCTTGCTCTTTGCTTATTCCAAGCCAACTCGTGCTTGTGTCTGTCGTAAATTATTCCCCGGTTATTGAAAATAATAACTTTATCCAGAGTATTGTTTTCACTTCGCTTCAGGTAGATTGCGCCATTTTGGATCTGGAGATTTATAAGACGGATGCCAAATATAAAAATCACGCAAACAAACAAAATTCCAAGATTCAAAATAGTTTTTTTTGGGATTGGTTTTTCCATCCGGCCTTCAAACTGTTGGCGGTCAAAGTTTTGCAGATTTTTGGAATCAAGAAAAATTTCATCCGGTTCCACCAGGGTATTTTGATATTTTTTTTTAAATACTCTTTTCTTCACTTTTTATAATTATTTAGGTTAAAATTCAGGCTTTTTTTAAAGAATTCTGTCAATAATAAAAGCAAAATAAAAATAATAAAAGAGAGAAAAACTACGCCCAAAAATCTATTTTCCGCGGCCCCATAAAGAAAGTCTGATAGCAAAAACAACAACGCAGCTTCCCAAAAAAAAGAAAAATACACCATAGCTGCCAATGCCAAAATGGCGGATGTCCAAAACGGCATAAAAAGTATTGAAAACAACAAAATGATACAAGCTATAATCCTTAGAATAAATTGAGGCATAGCTTTATCTTATAGTTTTTATAGCAAGAATACAAGAAAAATATAAATTTATGGCACAGTCCCGATTTTGGTCATTTTTAAATGACTACAAAATCGAGGATCCACGACTCTATTTCTATGGAGTCGGGAGTTCTGGCGTTAGTTCAGGGCTTGGCTCAGCTTCACCTGTTATAGTTTCGGGTGCCGGCTCCGCCGACCCTGTTTCTGTGGTAGACTCTGGTGCAGGATCAGATTCTACTGTTGGAGTAGGTTCAGGAATGGGTTCTGGAATCGGTTCCGGCGCTGGTGCCTCTTGGACGGTAGGCGTTTCCGGAGGTGGAGTATTGCCACTACTACTTTGGCTAGATTGCAGTAATAATGCTTCGAGCTCATCTCCAGTCATGCATACATCCGCTCCGCCGGATTTCTTGACGCAAAGTTTATGAGTGTACACTTCTTTGGCAAAAAGTTTTAATACTCCATTTCCCGCATCCGCGAGCCAGGTGGTAATTTTTGAAAATAGATTGTTAAAGAATGTATCGGCAAAAGAGCCGAGCGCCGGCGTTGGGCTGGTTAAATCTTCAATTTTTAAATCCAACTTCTGGATAGCCTCCGTCAGCACAGGTACCAAAGAAACATAACTTACTCCCAGATATCCATTTACTGGGTCAACTACTGATACAGCTTGCGGGAAAAACTCCTGTACATTTTGGGCAATAAAACCTGTTTCAGCTTTATTAGAGCCAATCATGTTGTAGGATTTGACTCCAATTGAATTAATTATGGACAGTCCTCCACTAAAGTCCTGGATGTTCTCCTTCAGTCTGATATCTGACACGTCAGTGATAGTACCGGTGTATTCGATGTCGCCGGTGACGTCTAGAATGACGGAAGGAGTTGTCATGCCGATGCCGACGTTGCTGTTTGTTGAACTTACAAAAATACTATCAGTAGCTACGTTCGGTGTCAGATAGCGGATGATGACAACGCCGGAACCGCCATTCCCTCCAGTTCTTTGCTCGCCAGTGCCGGAATTGTAACCGCCTCCACCTCCACCACTTCCAGTATTGGCTGTTCCAGCTGTCGCTGTGCCGCTAGAATTACTTCCATTTCCTCCGCCA
>Ga0209542_10009143_pt1 | contig 18264 bp, 16 predicted proteins | sample RifCSPhighO2_01_FD_184028 | JGI IMG/M metagenome (GOLD analysis project Ga0209542, IMG submission 184028) | Soil microbial communities from Rifle, Colorado - Rifle CSP2_plank highO2_0.1 (SPAdes) (version 2) | ecosystem: Environmental > Terrestrial > Deep subsurface > Rock core/Sediment ...
ATCGTAAAAAACGCGCCAATGGTTTTCAGTTAGGTATTTGGCTTCAATATAAACCACGACACATTGAGAGCCAAATCGATTCGCTAATTCTGTAATCAATTCGGGTCGAAGGATGGCACCTGAATTAATGGCAACTTTGTCGGCACCTGCTTTTAATAAACGAGCAGCATCGTCTATGGTGCGTATGCCACCACCGGCAGTAATAGGAATAAAAATATTTTTACTCGTCATCTCGAGAATTTTTTCAACTAGGTCTCGATTGTAGAGGCTTGCAACAGTATCAAGGTAGAGAATCTCATCAATACCCTCACGATAATAACGATAGGCATGCTCGAAAGGATCTCCCAAATCTTTCCATCCTTCCAGATGTACGCCTTTTATAAGGCGATTATTCTTAATATCCAAACGAGCGATGACTCTGTTCGCTGATGCCATGTTTGCTAAACCGTCAACGATTGTTCATTATAAACGACATGTTTTAAATGCCATTCACCATTTTTCTTTTCCCACAGATGGGGAGAACGAGCATTATCAATAATATTCCAATATTCTTCTTCAGTAATATTGATATAATTTAAGAATTCTTGAAAGTATTTTTTTGGAAATTCACCATCATACTTTTTCATCAAAGCCAATGCTTCGTCACGTATAATATAACCATCGCGAATATCACGGCAGGCATCATTCATAGCTCGGCCTTGGCCAAATTTAATATACATCGTGTAATAATGCTGGCCATCAATTTTATCATCTAAACTAGAGAATTTACTATACGTGCCTTCGCTTCTGCCATCCGGATTTGATTCAAATTCTGAATGTTCTTTCGCATAATAATAATTTTTTTGAGGTGACCAGCTGTGGTAATAGCTCATGTAATGAATTTCAATATTTTTTTTCAATACCTCTTCTTTATTGGGTGGAATATAAAAAGATAAATCTTTTCGTTCTATTCCAAATTGCTTAAGACCATCAATAGGTATGCCTCCCATATAAAGATCTCTTATCTCTTTTGACAGAGTAAAATGATCTAAATTCATAAGGGGAGACATATTTTCTTGAAAAGAGTTATGAGCTTCTGCTTGATTTTCCCCATACATAATAAGCGGAATATTATATTGAAGCGCAAACTTAGGCGCCGTCAATTTTTGCCCAATAATAAAAGGTTGAAAAGGATTCACTAAATTTTTAAACGCTAATTGCGTTAATTTTGAATGTACCTTTGCATTAGGCGTTACTAAAATATTATCAAATCCCGCTTTAATCCACGCCTGCATATTTTTCCAACCAATCGGTGTATAAATATGAGGTGCCCACGTTACCGTTAAAGGATTCATGTTGTATTGGTATTTCAATACGTGTGAGACAAAAAAACTATCTTTTCCACCACTGCCAGGCACTAAGACATCGTAATGACCATCATTTCGACGATGACGATCGAGCAAGGCTTTAAGCTCAGCTTCTCGTTTCTCCCAATCGATAGTTTTTTTATATTCGGTAAATTTGCAGGCATCGCATATACCATCTTCACTAAATCCAATCGTAGAGACAACCGAGGATTTTTTCTTATACTCGGGAGATGTGCTGGGCCGCTGATTGGAAATAACACATTTTTTGCAGAAAATAACGTTTTCAGGTAAGCCGTATTTTGTGTTCATTTTTCTTTTCCCTTTAGGTTGCAGGTTAAAAAATTCTTAATGAGTTTCAATCCAAATTGGCTGCTTTTTTCTGGATGAAATTGTATACCCATAATATGGTTGTTCGCCAGAATAGCCGTGAATCGTTGCGTATAATCGGTGGTAGCTATTATAAACTGCTCATCGATAGGTTTTACATAATAACTGTGTGCAAAATAAAATTGACTGGTATTGGGAATACCGTGGAGTAGAGGAGATTCTTGTTGTTGATGCACTTCGCTCCATCCCATATGGGGCACACGCTCTTGGTGAGAAGAAGGTTTAAGCGATACCACTTCGCCTTCAATAAAGCCGAGGCCAGGTGTCAAATCCTCGTGGCCTTCATGTCCCCAGGAAGCCAATAGCTGCATGCCCAGACAAATTCCTAATAGGGGGATTTTTTGATGGAGCACAGCCTCTTGTAGAGAAGCAATCCATCCCTGTTTTTTCAAGTTAGCCATTCCAGTAGCAAATGCGCCTACACCTGGTAAAATAATATGGCCAACCTGTTGTTTATTAAAAATATTAGGATCGCTGGAGACAATGACGGGAGCATTGCAGTATTCTACAGCACGTTTTACGGACAACAGATTGCCCGCTCCGTAATTGATGATAAGAGTTGTCATGGTATTGAAGCAGTTATCAGAACTGCAATCCCTTGCTTCCCTTGAGAGCATCGATCCCAAGAAGCTTGAAATAGTAATGGATATCTCTTACTAAATCAAGCTATGTGCCCTTCTGGCTAGAGGGGGCTTCGAAAAGTGTTTACGATTTGGTATAAGTCCTACATAAAAGGAGAAAAAGGTGGATTACGTCGCTATCGTGCAAGCCCGAATGGGGTCGTCTCGGTTACCTCATAAAGTATTGAAGCCTATTTTGGGCATTCCGATGTTGTTAAGACAGGTGGAAAGAATTCAGCACAGTAAAAAAATTTCAACAATAATTATTGCTACCAGTACTGAACGTATTGATGATGAAATTGATATCGTGTGCCGAGAAAATAATATTGCGTGTTTTAGAGGAAGCTTGCACGATGTGTTGGATCGATATTATAAAGCTGCAAAAAAATATGCAGCTAATAACGTAGTAAGGTTAACGGCAGATTGCCCCTTAATTGATGCCACTGTTATTGATCAAGTCATTCATTATTTCGAAAATAATTCATTGGATTATGCAAGTAATACACTTCATCCCACGTTTCCTGATGGTTTAGATGTTGAAGTATTTCGGTTTAGCGCGTTAGAGCGCGCATTTCAGCATGCTTGTTTAAAATCAGAAAGAGAGCATGTAACACCGTTTTTAAAGAAACAAGAAAATCAATTTAATATTGGCTCCTATGAGCATTCTCAGGACTATTCAGCCATACGGCTTACCGTGGACTACGAGGAAGATCTATTGCTGGTCAGAAAGATATATGAGATGATGTATCCTGAAAATCCAGCATTTAGCTTTGCAGATATTCTAACTCTTATCACTCATAATCCCTGGCTAACATCCATTAATTCTACTTTTATACGGGATGAAGGATATGCAAAGAGTTTGCAAGAGGATGAGGTCATTAAAGATGAGTAAGCGTCAGTTTTCTTCTTCGGAAAATTATTTAAAAAAAGCAAAACGTTTAATTCCTCTGGGGGCACAAACGTTTAGCAAGAGTTATACCCAATTTCCTTATGGGAAAGCCCCTTATTTTATAGAACGAGGCTTAGGTGCTCGTGTGTGGGATATTGATGGTAACGAATATATCGATTTTATTAATGCGCTCTCAGCCATCACGTTAGGATATCAAGACCCGGATGTAGATCAGGCAGTCATGGCGCAAATGAAAAAAGGTACTATTTTTTCACTGTCTCATCCCTTGGAATATGAAGTAGCAGAAAGAATTGTCGATATGGTGCCCAGTGCTGAAATGGTTCGGTTTGGTAAAAACGGATCGGATGCCACAGCTGGAGCAATTCGACTAGCCCGTGCTTTTACTGGCAGAGAACATGTAGCTGTGTGCGGATACCATGGTTGGCAAGACTGGTATATTGGTTCAACGTCTCGCTCCCTAGGCGTTCCAGAAGCCATTCAAGCGTTAACTCATAAATTTACGTATAATAACATTACGTCGTTAGAAGCTCTATTCGCTCAATTTCCTCGTGAAATCGCAGCAGTTATTATGGAACCGATGAATACAGAATTGCCGAAGGATAATTTTTTAGAAAAAGTAAAGCAATTGGCTCACAAACACGGAGCTATATTAATTTTCGATGAAGTCATCACAGGATTTCGTTTGGCCGATGGAGGCGCGCAAGAATTTTTTAATGTTACACCGGATTTAACCACCTTAGGAAAAGGATTAGCCAACGGATATCCTTTATCCGCCATTGTGGGAAGAAAAGAAATTATGAAATTACTGGAAGAAATCTTTTTTTCCTTTACCTTTGGCGGAGAAACATTATCACTGGCTGCTTCAAAAGCAGTTCTTGAAAAAATAAAACGCTGTCATGTAACCCAAGCGCTATATGATAAAGGTATAAAATTAATCCATTCACTGAATGAATTAATTATTGAGTTTGAATTGGGAGAGCATTTATCGGTTTCAGGACATCCTGCCTGGCCATTTTTAAATTTCAAACCCTCTTCCACGTGTGATCAATGGTTGCTTAAAACGTATTACATTCAAGAACTCATTCAATCGGGCTTTTTGTGCTTAGGTGCTCACAATTTGAGTTATTCGCACAGTGAAGAAGATATAGCCTCCTTGTTGGCTACGTATAAGCGATTATTTTCAAATATAAAAGATCATCTTCGCCAAGGCACGCTCGAGTCCGCATTGGAATGTGATGTTTTGAAACCCTTATTTTCTGTACGATAAGGAGAATGATGTTGAAAATAGCAATTTTAGGAGGAACCGGTTTACTAGGCTCCAATTTATTTTTGTTGTATCAGAAAAAAGGCTTGGACGTTCGGGTTTTCTCTCGGAATTCTTCGGATTCTATTCCCACTTCTTTCAATACGCTACTGGATTTTGAGCGTTCATTCGATACGTTGACAGAGGCTTTGACTGGTTGGAAACCCGATATCATTATCAATGCCATTGCCAACGTCAACCTACAAGTCTGTGAAGAAAAGCAGGCCGAAGCTCATAAAATTAATGTAGATTTTCCCCAACAGTTTTCACTGTTAGCCCAAGCATTAGGCAGTTATTACATTCACATATCGAGCGATCATTTTTATGACGACGGCCTATTGAAACACACCGAACGGGATGTTTGCTTACCTATTAATCACTATGCCGCAACCAAGTTAAAAGCAGAAAATGTTGTTCTAGAAGCGTATCCTTCTTCTCTGATTGTTCGAACTAACATTATTGGGTTTAGAAGAACCGAAAGGCCTTCGTTTTTTGAATGGCTTATTAATGCGCTCTATAAAGAAGAAGAAATTACCTTGTATGAGGATTATTTCACCTCGCCTATCGCTGTACAACAGTTAGGAAAAATTTTACTGGATTGTTATTCTCATCATTTACGTGGTATTTACAATATTGCCTCCCGTGATGTGATCAGTAAATATGAATTTGGGTTAGAAACCGCTCGTCAATTTGGTTTTTCAACCCAGGCTATTAAAAAAGGAAGCTTAGCTTTGGCTAATGCTCAATCTCCTTTAAAAAGAAGCCGTTTTTTAGGATTGGATGTTTCTAAAGTGGAATCGGCTTTACAGATAAAAATGCCCTCAGTAATAGAAACAATAGAGGAATTGCACCAAGAGTTTTGCTACCATCAAGAGGAAAAATATGAACTATAATCAATTCCACATAGGGCAACGAATGATTGGTGGAAATTCCCCCACCTATTTTATTGCGGATATTGCAGCCAATCACAATGGTGATTTAGGAAAAGCTAAGGAATTAATTTATCTAGCAAAAGAAGCGGGTGCCGATGCTGCTAAATTTCAGCATTTTAAAGCGAAAACGATTGTGAGTGATCGAGGGTTTAAATCATTGGGCAGCCAATTAAGTCATCAAAAAAATTGGAAAAAATCAGTGGTTGAAGTCTATCAGGATGCGGAAGTGCCGTTATCATGGACAGAGGCATTAAGCAAAACCTGCCAAGCGGCTGGAATCGATTTTTTTACCTCACCTTATGATATGGATGATATCGATTTTATTGACCTGTTTGTTCCTGCGTATAAAGTGGGATCGGGTGATATTACGTTTCACTCTATTATTATGAAAATGGCCAAAAAGGGAAAGCCCATGTTGATGGCGACAGGTGCATCTACGTTAGTTGAGGTGGAAGCTGCCGTGGCCCGAATATCGTCTGTTAATCCCTCCATCGCGGTTATGCAGTGTAATACCAACTACACGGCAGAATTTGAAAATTTTAAGCACATCAATTTAAATGTGTTGAAAACGTATGCTCAAGTATTTCCCAATGTGGTGTTAGGATTATCGGATCACACCTTTGGCCATGCAACAGTGTTGGGAGCCATTGCATTAGGCGCAAAAGTTATTGAAAAACATTTTACGGATAATAATGCTCAAGAAGGGCCTGATCATAAATTTTCGATGAATCCTGTCACGTGGCGCGACATGATGGATAGAGCACGAGAGCTAGAGTTAGCCATGGGCGATGGCATCAAACGAATAGAAGCGAATGAAAAAGAATCCTCTATTGTTCAACGTCGCTGTTTAAGAGTAAATAAATCGCTTAATAAGGGCGATATTCTTTCCGCCGAATACCTGGAAGCCTTGCGGCCTGCTCCTCAAGGCGCTATTTTACCGTATCAATTAGACAACATTATTGGTAAAAAACTGACTAAAGATTTAGAAATGGGTGAAGAATTAACCTGGGAGGATCTCGTTGATGCTTAAAGGAAAGTTTGTAGCATTACGTGCTATTGAAGAAGAAGATTTGCCTCAGTTAGTCGCTTGGCGAAATAACCCCGCGATGCGGAAATATTTTCGTGAAATTTATGAAATTAATAGGGCTAACCAAAAAAAATGGTTTGAATCCATTAATGAAAAAGATTCGCGAAATAAAATGTTTGCCATTACTGACGTTAACACGGGTGAATTACTGGGTGCCTGTGGTTTTTGTTACATTGACTGGGTGAATAGAAGCGCCGATTTTTCAATCTACATCGGTTATCAAGATCTTTATATGGATGACCACTACGCGATTGATGCGGGCAATGTGATGAGAGACTATGGATTTGGGGTGCTCAATTTGCACCGTTTATGGACAGAAATTTATTCCATCGATACCATCAAACAATCCTATTTTCAAAAAATGGGTTTTTCTCTTGATGGTATTCATCCCCACACCTATTGGTACAACAACACCTGGCATAATTCCCACTTTTATTCCTGCTTGAATACTGTGCCAGATACGACTCGTTCGGTTCATTCTTCTCATACAGTGGCTTGAGAATTTATACGGAGATTGAGCGTACGTAAAGCCCATATATATTTCAAGGTCTCCCGAAATCCCTGTTACCTCGGGTTTATTAGTAGTATAATCTGTTATATTTTGAGATCGAATAGGAGACAAAACCTTTCATTACCTTCCCGCTCTTTTGCGCGGAATTACTAAATAAAAGAGATATTTGTATGACTATATTATTAGTTTGTCACAGTGTTGGAGATACAGAAGTATTAGCAGAAGTAGCACGTTGTTTGCTCCGTAGAGGCATCGAAGAAGAGATCTGTCTTTTCACGGTAGGCCAGGCAGCCAAACGAATGTTATCGGCATTACCCGCTGCAGATACTTTGCTAAATCCACGCGTTAAAGTTCATCATCTTTCGGAGGTGATAGGGGATGAACCGATGCGAGCGGTGGAAAATGCATCGTTAGAGGGCGACCTTCTAGAACGTTTGCAAAAATATTTAGATGGAATAGCCATCAGTCGAGTATTAGTAGGAGCTCCTTCACAATTCGATGCGGCCGTTCCCTATCAAATTGCAGAATATTTATCTCCTCGTGTGCAAGCCGGTGCCGGTATCAGTATTACGTATCCTTTTCTTGCCGAGGCTTTTTTCTTATGGAAGGCTTTATTGCCTCTGAAATCTGAGTGGTTTAACCACTATATTTGGTTTTTTCCTTTTTTAAAAGCAGCTGCGATAGCGCAGCGTTATTGCGCTGATCTTCCTATAGAAGTGACAGGGCATCCTGCCGTTGATAAAGCATTAGAAAGTTTACCGGATCCGGCTAAAGTCGCCGCCACTCGCGTAGATTTGGAAGTAGTTCCCGGTAAGATTTTGTTGTTTGTATCCGGATCAAAATTAGTAAAAGAGGATCACACTTTAGTAAGAGAATTGTTACTTTTATTAGAAAATCGTGATGATATTGAATTGCGTCTTGGATTACATCCCGGCATGAACGATGCACAATTAGTAGCCTATATTGATGCAATGTCTATTCTAATCGCGGAATGTGCCGAAAAGCCTATTTATAGGGCGATTAAAATAACGGCCTCTTCCGCTATACACGAGCGTTTAGCCAGTCTGGCTGCACGAGGTTCTGCTATTGATGCAAGGTATATTTTATCAAAAAGTATCAGTGGGGATGATAGCGCCACAGCTGCGCAAGGTGTCGCTTCTTCTGCATTAGCCACATTAGGCATGCAACGGGCGGCACAAGGTGCGCCGGTGTATTGCCATGATGAAAGCATCACGCCTTTTGTAGACAGCCCTCCGTATCCTCTCTTTCATGGGGGAAGAAATATAGGGTTATTTGTTGAGTATTTAACAAAATCCAGCGCTGCAGGCGCTACTGCTAGGGTTCCTGTAGCAGCAGAAAGACAATCCGCCATTGAAATAATGGCAGATCGTCTGACAGGAAAACTACCGGATGATTCTCCTGTCGCAGCTATGGCACGTAAATAAGAAGGCCTAATTCTTTCCACTCACTAATAGGGCTGCCTACCCGCACAATTCCTATTTCCAATATTTTCCCCCCGACTAAGAGGCAACTGGTGGGCCTAACCCCTATACTGTCTTAAACCTCATCTAAACAAGGAGTGGATATGACCGATTGGATGGTCTGGCCAATTTTTATAACACAGCTTGTTGCACTGATTTTAGTCGTGGTTAATCCTCCGTTAAAGCGATGGGGGATATCGCCGCGGATCATCGTGATGGGTATTTTATTGGCGATATGCGTGGCCATTGCAGCCTCTTTATATCATGACTCAACAGACGCCCTTAATTTATATTTTTAACTATGAAAAAACGATTATTAGCATTCTTTGAAACCGTAGAATTAGTCGACACTATCATCGCCTTGGTAGGTATTGGCTTCATCCTATTATCGGCGTTGTACGAGCAAATTTTTCAACACGAGCAGCCATGCCCACTGTGTTTATTGCAACGCGCTGCTTTCATCAATATCGGTATTGCTCTCATCATGAACCTTCGTTATCGAAACAAAGTCGCTCATTGGGCCATTGTAGTGTTAAGCGCCTTTATGGGAATGATCGTCAGCATTCGCCAAATCCTTCTGCATATCACCTCCATTGAAGGATATGGAAACCCTGTTTTCGGATTACATCTCTATACCTGGTGCTTTTTATTCTTCAGTATCGCACTAGTAGGATCTGCTATCATGCTGTTAATCTATCCCGAACGTTCTTAGAACCACTGAGGATAAGGATTTTTTGTGAATCCATTAAGCAAAGGACACTTAAGCACATTAATTGCGTTACTAATGGTCTTATTCTGCTTGAACTACATGGATCGTTCCGCCATCAGTTATGCTATTGACCCCATCCGTCAGCAATTTAATTTAAGTAATACGGCCTTTGGTCTTTTGAGCAGTATGTTTGCCGGAGGCTATATTTTATTTTCATCGTTAGGAGGGCTCATCGCTGATTCCTATGGAGCAAGGCGCACGTTATGGGGTGCCGCTTTAGCATGGTCTGTGTTGTGTATTTTAATGGGTTTTGCCTCGGTGTTTTGGCTTTTAGTGGTTTTGCGTTTTTTGCTGGGTGTGGCTGAAAGCCCTGGCTTCCCGTCACTCACGCGTTTTATAGCGGATCACATTCCTGTTCAATCTCGGGCTAAAACATTATCCATGAATCTGGCTGTAGTTCCTTTCGCCTCAGCGCTCGGAGCCCCTTTAATTACCACCTTGTTGCGTCATTACAATTGGCAAGTGACCTATATAATTTTAGGTAGCGTGGGAATCTTGGTGGCTATGTTATGGCGGTTTTGTTACAAAACCCCTCACATTAGCCCCTCTCCCCGTGCCCCTATTCAGTGGGATAAGCTACTGTATTTATTAAAGTGTAAACCTCTATTGGCTAATAATATTGCGTTTTTTGCTTTCGGTTATTTTTTGTTCTTTTCATTAACCTGGTTGCCTGGGTTTTTATTGAAAGTTTACCAATTGGATTTAAAAACCGTCGGATGGCTTTTAAGTTTGCCTTGGCTGTGTGCAACGGTTTCTTTAATCGCGGGAGGATTGTTATCGGATTATCTTTTGGCTAAAACAAAAAATTTACGGTTAGCGCGTTCTCATTTGATTTGGATCGCACAACTTTTCTCCGTTTGCAGCTTAGTACCTATTCTTTTTTATCATCGTCTAGATGTAACCATTATTTCTTTATGCTTGGCACTGTCTTTTTGCCTATTTCCTAATTCTATTGCCTATTCACTCAATATTGATCTTGCAGAAGGAAATGCAGCCGCCAGCTTAGGCCTCATGAATTCTTTTTTTGCCTTAGCCGGGATCTTAGCCCCTATTGTAACGGGAGCGTTCATTGATTTAACAGGTAATTTTAACAGCGCATTTTATTTGGTCATTGGAATTACCCTGATATCCATAATCACCGTGCTCTGTTGGCAACGTCCATTATCGGCAAAACAAACGAGTGTAGAATAAGAATTCCCCATAGGCCAATCATTGAAAAAAACCTACTACATTTATATGTTAGAGTGTCAAAACACCCATTATTATCTGGGCTACACTACTGATCTAAAACGGCGTTATCAAGAACATCAGCAAGGTTCGAGTAAATGCAAATATACTCGCAGTTTTCCTCCTGTCAAAATGGCTGCATGGTGGACTGTTAAAAATTTATCAGATGCGTTAAAATTAGAACGGCGATTGAAAAAGTTATCAAAGGAACAAAAGAAACAATTAGTTTCTTTATCTTTGATTGACATTTATAAGTTAGTTGGTAATATCGCTCCCTCTAACAAACTAACTAACAATTCCATCATGAAAAAAACAAAATCTCCCACCTTAGCTCGCGCAGAAACCAAAGTGAAGAAATTAGTAGAGCAGTTAAAATCTGCGAAAGATCGCTTAAAATCTCTTAAACTCACCCCCAAAGCAAAAAAATCACCTACGAAAAAAAAACGGGTTAAATCCGTTTCTAAAAAAACACGCCGGGTTAAAAAGTAAAGAATAAGGGGCCAAGTCTCTAGTGAGCAGTATTATTTAAAAATAAGCGCCTAGAGATTTGACCCCATCTTTCCCCCCTATCTACACTATTTACCCCTACAGGAGCGGCTTCAGCGCCTGCCGCAGCTGGTGTCCCAGCATCTTCCCCTGCAGGAGAGTGACTTCTCTCCCTCCGGAAGGAGCCATTGCTCCGCCGCCTACCCCTGTAGGAATGACTCTCTTTCCAGACGCCGAGGATTTCACTCCGCCGCCCAGCCGGTTTAAAACTCTGCAGAAGCTACACCTCTCCTGCGAGGATATGATGCCATGCTTCGGCCGAGTCATAAACTTTGTCCTGGAAAGCCAGCATGATTTATGTATAATATTTACATTCACATATTAATTCTGACTTTTATAAACTTTAATTTATGGTAGTCAGAATTTAGATCTTTTATTAAACCTACGCTATGCAGATTAAAAAAAATGCTAAGCTCTCAAGAAACAAAAAATAAAAAAATCCATAATAAAGAGCAATTACAGATTAAAGTTAATGAAATCTGGAAAGAAGTTTTAAAAATAGACAAAGTTGATGATGGCAGTGATTTTCTATCATGCGGTGGAAATTCTTTATCAATGATGCAACTTTTTCTACAATTAGAAATTTTTTTTGGGGATGAAATACCGTTTGATATTTTGGTAAAGGACGGGAATATTTTTCTAAAAACACTGGTTGATGTGATATGGGATTTAGTTGGTGGGGTGCATTGCAATGAATAAAGGCAGTTCTTTTCCATTAACTGCCTTACAGCAATCTTATTTCATTGGAGAAAATGATTATTTTTCTTTAAATGGAAATGCTTTCGTTTATCTTGAGCACAAAATAAACTGTTCCTGGGATGAGAAAAATTTCAGCCTTGCATTAAAAGAGATCTTTCTAAAGCATAAAATACTAGGCATGCAGATATTGTCAGATGGATTGGGTAAAATTCGGGAATTAGATCTTAGAGATGTTATTGCAGTCAAAGAACTAACCACAGAATCTGAAAATGAAATCGAAATTTATCTAAAGAGTATTCGAAATAAATTTATTTTTTCCCCACCCTCCATTAAAAAATTCCCGCTTTTTAGGTTAGAAATCAGCGTATTTAAAAATAAATTTTTGATTCATTTTATAGGGCATTTGATTTTATTTGATGCTTATTCCACTTATATTTTTCTGAAAGAATTATCAGAGAAAATATATAATAAAGAAAAAGAAATTAAAAAATTAGCGTTTGAATTTCATGATTATCTTTTTTATTTAAATTCCCTTAAAGAAAAAAAATCCTACCAACGCTCACTGGATTATTGGAAAAACCGCCTAGATAACTTGCCAGGGGCTCCTGATCTTTATTTGCTTAAGTCTCCAAATCTCGGAATGAAATCTAAGATGAAGCGAAAACAAGGTGGCTTAGATGAACCAGATTGGAAAAAGCTTAAGAATAAAATCATTCAACACAAATTGACATTGAATATGGCTGTTTGTTCTGCATTCTGTGAAATTATTGCGAAATGGAGTAATACCAATCATTTTATTATCACGCTCTTACACTCTAACCGTTATCCTATCCATCCTGACATTTTTCATTTGATTGGCAATTGTAGCTCTATAAGCATTTTGGAAGTTGACTTTAGAGACAAAGATACTTTTTTGGATAGAGTGAAACATTTACAAAATCAAAGTTTCAAGGATATGGCACATTTATCAGTAAGTGGTGTTGATGTAATTAGAGAATTAAATAAGATAAGAGGGGGGCAAATTACAGCAGTTTCCCCTATTGTTTTTACAAGTACTATAGGCCTATATGAACAACAAGATGATTTTTTTTCAGAAAATAAAATAGATTTTAGTTATATTCAAACTCCATTTATGTGGATAGATCACCAAATTTATGAACAAAATGGAAAGCTTTGTTTTAACATAGATTATGTAGAAAATCTTTTCTGTGACGACATGTTGGATGATATGTTAAACACCTACAGGAGTCTATTAAAAGAACTAGCAAATAGTGACGAAATATGGACTAAGGTTAGAAATTTCTCTCTTCCCGATGCCCAGAAAAAAATCCATGCTTCTATTAATCAAACAAAACAATTTTTGCCTACAGGTTTGTTACATGTGCCATTTTTTGACTACAGGCTTTATGAAGATCTTAATCATATTGCACTAATATCAGATCAATTTAGCTTAACTTATAAAGAACTATCGGAGCGTGCTCGTACAATTGGAGAGTGTCTAAAAGAACGAGGAATAAAGCCTAACACAGTTATAGCCATTTTTTTAGAAAAAGGATGGGAGCAAATAGCTGCCATTTTAGGAATACTATGGGCTGGTGCGGTGTATTTGCCCCTTGATATTAATACACCAATTAATCGTATCGATTTTATTTTAAAAAAATCGGATTCAAAATTTATTTTAAGTAAATCAAATTTATCTGATAAATTAAAATATTTAACAGATTTAACAATTATTCAGACTGATATTGATATAAGGATGAATAAAATAGTAGAAAATGATCGAATTAATTTTTTGCAGTCTCAATTTGATCTGGCCTACATATTATTTACTTCTGGTTCAACTGGAACCCCTAAGGGAGTAATGATTGCTCATAAATCAGCTTCAAATACAATACTTGATATCATTAAAAAATTTAATATTTCTAATAAAGATATAGTCTTGGCTTTATCCTCCTATACTTTTGACCTGTCAGTGTTTGATATCTTTGGTTTATTAACTGCCGGAGGAGCGCTTGTACTTCCGAAGGAAGCAGATTTGAGAGACCCCGAGTCTTGGTTAAGAATCATCATGAAATATCAAGTAACCATATGGAATACGGTGCCAACATTAATGCAAATGTTTGTAGAATATCTCGAGCATCAGTCCAATATTGTACCAGCAGAAACCAGCTTAAGGCTGATATTATTGAGTGGAGACTGGATTCCAAAGTCATTGGCATCACGAATTAAAGCGATTTTCCCCCAGGCAATATTGGTTAGCTTAGGGGGTGCAACTGAAGCTTCTATTTGGTCCAATTATTATTTAATTGATAAAGTAGAAGATTCTTGGCCAAGCATCCCTTATGGCTTTCCTTTGGCTAATCAACAGATGTATATTCTTGATGCTGCTATGCAACATTGTCCGACTTGGGTTAAGGGAGATTTGTATATTGCTGGCGATGGTTTGGCAGATGGATATTTAAATGATTTAGATAAAACAAACCAGTCTTTTTTAAATCATAAAGACCTTTGAATACGTTTGTATAAAACAGGAGACCAAGCAAGATATTGGCAAGATGGAACGATTGAATTTCTTGGTAGAAAAGATTTTCAAATTAAATTTAATGGATACCGAATAGAGTTAGGTGAAATAGAATCAGTTTTACTGCAACATCCTAAAGTACAAAGAGCTGTAGTAAAAATAGACAATCCTGTTGATGATAAATATAAGAATATTCCAAAGAAGATAGTTGCTTATATTGTAGGAAACTTTTCCACCGAGGATATCTCAGGAGACTTGAGAGATTTTCTTGAAACTAAATTGATGCCCTATATGATACCCAGTGAATATATTCTTTTAGAGAGTTTTCCTTTAACCAATTCTGGGAAAATTGATAGACATTCCTTACGTATTCCAGATAATAGAAATAAAACGGAAACTTCTTCTTGTAAAAGACCTATGACAAAAACTGAAAAAAAATTAGTTCAAATTTGGAAAAACCTTTTCGTGAACTGCAACATTAGCGTTTCTGATAATTTTTTTGACTTAGGTGGAGATTCTTTGCTGGCAATACGTCTGGTTAATGATATTGAAAAGTCATTCAAAATAAGAATTCCTTTGTCAATATTGTTTGAATATGGAAATATTATTAATTTGGCATTGTATTTAGAAAACTCTGATAAAAAAATCGAAGATTCTCTCGTTACAATAAAGTCCGATGGTGAAGAAGAGCCGTTATTTTTTGTACATCCTATTGGAGGAAGCGTCTTTTGTTATCATAAACTTGCTTTTTTATTGAAGGAATTTCCTTTTTACGCAATCCAATCACCAGGATTAAATGGTAACTTATTTGACATGACCATTGAAGAAATGGCTAAGAATTATTTAACACTGATTAAAACTAAAAAAAATCATGGACCCTATCGATTGGGTGGGTGGTCATTTGGTGGAATTGTTGCCTATGAAATAGCACAACAATTAATCTCACTTGGTGAAGAAGTGAGCCACTTGTTTCTAATTGATCCTTATTTTTGTGAAGATTATGATAATGCTTATAATAAAATAAAGCACTTAGACGATTCTGGTAAGTGGATGCTATTTTTTAATGATTTGATTTATCAGTCTGATTTGAATATTAATATGAAAAGCATTGCCAAGATACCGGATGATATATCTATCTCTAAATATTATTTGGAATTAGCGATTCAGTATAAACTATTACCTCCTGATTTTGATCAAAAAAATCTGGAACTGCTGTATCAGATTTTTCTTAGAAACTGTTCGGCCTATTATGTTTATAAGCCTCGGCAGTACGCGGGAAATATTGATTTATTTCGAGCGACGAAATATTTGAGAAATGGAAATAATCCCAACGCTAAATGGCTAGAATTGGCTAAAAATATAACTATTCATAATATTGAAGCGGATCATTATAGCCTTTTAAAAGATAACGCTTTAAATATATTGGCAGAAAAAATACATCAATCGTTATATCTACCACAAGTGGAAATAGAGCAATGAATGGTATAAATACTATTTAAAAAGTTATTTGCAATGATGTTACCTACAACTATCGACACAGTGATCATTGGGGCAGGCCAAAGTGGGCTTAGCATGAGTTATTATTTAACTAAAGCTAAGCGAAATCACATCATGCTGGAACGTAATAGAATTGCTGAAAGTTGGCATAAAAGGTGGGATTCTTTCAAATTAGTTACCCCCAATTGGACTTTATGTCTACCGGGCTATCCTTACACGGGCTCCAATCCTCATGGATTTTCGACGCATAAGGAAATTGTAAAGTATCTCACTGATTATGCAGATTTTATAAAAGCCCCTATTTATAAAAATATCACGGTTTTGTCGGTTAAAGAAAATCGTAAGGGCCCCATTCGATATGAGATTTCTACCAATCATGGTATCCTGCATACCGATAATATTATTATCGCTACAGGGTTTTATCAAAAACCTAGCATTCCCTTGATGGCTAAAAATTTTCCAGCGGATATTTCCCAGCTGCATTCGAGCCAATACTTAAATTCGTCTAACTTAAATTTTGGAAATGTGTTGTTAGTAGGTAGTGGTCAATCTGGCTGGCACATTGCCAAGGAATTATGTGAGCAAAAATGGAAGATTTTCTTTAGTTTGGGAACTACGCCTTGTGTTCCTAGGCAATACAGAGGAAAGGATATCTATTGGTGGTTACAGGTAATGGGTATGACTAATAAAGCCGTTGAAGAGCTCCCATCATTAGAGGCAAGATTTAAGTCAAATCCTTATATTAATGCAGAAGAAGGAACAGAAAACGACCTTCACTTGCTGTACAAAAAAGGAGCTGTTTTTTTGGGGCGCCTATCTTGCGTAAACGAGAAGATAGCTCTTTTCGAAGAAGATGCTCAGAAAAGATTAGTTGATGCAAAGAATTTTTCAGATCAAGCCAGGTGCAATATTGATAATTTTATCACAAAAAAGGGATTTTCTGTTCCAGATGAAAAAGCGACCTTACTCGACGCAGTAGCAGCTATTTCCATACCTTCTTACTCCTATCTAGATCTTGTTCAGCATAATGTAACCAACATTATATGGTGTACAGGCTATCGCCCCGATTTTAGCTGGATAAAGCTTCCCATTTTTGATGATAAAGGATATCCTTTACAGGTAAGAGGAATCACTGATTCTGCAGGTATTTATTTTTTGGGCCTCCCCTGGTTACATAAGGCAAAATCAAGTCTTTTACTGGGAGTAGGAGAAGATGCTGCCTATATTGCAGACTTTATTGCCACTCATTAAAAAAGTTCAGGGCTGTTAAAGAGGATTTTTTAATATATTACTTAACTCCTTATCCACTATTTCTGCAGTAATTATTTCACCAGATAAAAAACACCTATAATTCTGAGCATATTGTCGCCAACAATGTATGTTGGAAAGCAACCAACTAAGCCAAGTTTCGTAAAAACAAGAGGTTTTTTTTATTTTGTATTTGAGTCTGTCAACAGGTAATAATATAATGATAGTCTCTACAAAAAAGGGGAGGCGTAGCAATAATGGGAGCCGAACCAGCTATAAGTAGTTTACTTGGTACGGGTCAAATGCCCTATTATTCCAATTTTCATTTATTACATTCTGCTCTTTCTGCTCTTAGAAAATTATCACCCCTTGTTTCTTCTGATTCTATTTTTTCCTTGCAACAAGATTTATTGGCTGTAAATAAAGGCAATGCTTTTTTTCTGCATGTTGGGGATTGTGCAGAAAGTATGAATGATTCCTCTAGCCTTATTGTCAAAAAAAAATGTGAACATTATATAAACATGGCGAGCTATGTGGAGCGCCAATGCAAAAAAAGAATTGTCCTGATGGGACGAATAGCAGGACAATTTGCCAAGCCAAGAACCAATTTATACGAAGAACATAAAGGAAAAAAAATACTTACTTATCGAGAAGATATTATTAACTCCTCTCTATTAGGCCAGGAAAGAGAGCCTGATCCTCTCCGGATGATAAAGGCTTATTATGCTTCACGAGCTATTTTAAAAAGCATCCAAAAAATTTCCCCTTTTCTTTATACTAGTCACGAATGTCTTTTGTTGCCTTATGAATATGCTTTGACGCGTTGGACAGAAAAAAATCAAGGATATAGGAATTGCAGCACTGATTTCCTGTGGTTAGGCGTTAGAACATTGGAATATAATGTATACCATGACTATTTAAAGAAAATTATAAATCCTATTGGTATTAAGATTGGTCCTTCTGCCGATTATAAAAATATAGCAGTCATTATCAAAACCTTGGCTTCCTGTTATCCTGATCGCCCTATTGTGATTATTACTCGTCTAGGCCATCTTCATGTTTCTGTATGCTTGCCTACCTTGATTAAGTGTATAAAAGAAACAGGCCTTTCGTTGATTTGGTGTGTGGACCCCATGCATGGAAATACGGCAGTAGATCAGTATGGTAAGAAATATCGAAA
>Ga0209542_10009145_pt1 | contig 18261 bp, 17 predicted proteins | sample RifCSPhighO2_01_FD_184028 | JGI IMG/M metagenome (GOLD analysis project Ga0209542, IMG submission 184028) | Soil microbial communities from Rifle, Colorado - Rifle CSP2_plank highO2_0.1 (SPAdes) (version 2) | ecosystem: Environmental > Terrestrial > Deep subsurface > Rock core/Sediment ...
AGCCATGTTCAAGCAACACCCTCAATGGTTTGATGTACCGAAGCCAAAATCAGATAAGGGACGGAACGCAGTGGAATATTCTATAGAGAATTAGGTTCTTTATTTTACTTCTAGTGCTCCTAAATATCCAAGCAAGTCATCCTCCACTGAATTTAGGAATGAAATTGTCATATCAATCTGTTGTCTTTCCGATCTGTAACCTGAATAATCATGTCGATGCGTCGAAGCTATTTGCGGGATCAGCGAGGGATTTCGCGCCTTTAAAATTCCGTTTAATCGATCGTTGAACATCTGTAGCGACATAAGGTCGTCTTGCCCGAACACTCTTTGACCTCCTGTGGGCACTGATACCATCCGAAACTTGAAATTTAGTAAACCGTCCTTTATCACTGGAAGTTTACGCACTATCCATTTACGCAATTCCTCATATCTGACTAGTTGATCATCCTCGATACTTCCAGTCGTAGCCAAAATCACGATCCCTTTATATTCTCCAAACTTTTCAGAAAACTCTTGAGCAAGGACGACTTGGTTTGCTTGAAGATTTATGTGTTCCAGAACCTTTTTTGGATCCATTACCTCTATACCAACACTCGACTTGAGCGTTTCAGCTTTCTTGAGAATTTGCTGATCGTCGGTAACAAAAATATCTCTTTGGTTAATTTTATGACCAATCAAATGATCAATGTCATTAATCTTATTACTGTAGTGAGAATCATCACTTCTGAGGCCAGGAAATATAATCTTCTTAAGCTCCTCTTCCAATGCCTGATGCTCTTCGCCAGCCCAAACGTCACCACTATCAAATTTCGAAGTATCTAGTCGAGCAACAGTACCGATGGTTGGAAACATGGATATACGTTTAAGTATTTCGCACTTACGATCCTGATCTTTGTCCTTACTGACATCGCTATCCACTCGTGTAGTGATAGCAATGTTTACATCTCCCTCTAAGCCGTAGCGTATGATCTCTGCCAATTCGTCTACTGAGATCGCAGATTCGGACTTATAATCCAGCAAATTAATTATGCAATTTGTATCGAATGTAAGTTTTATCATTTCTTTGTTGATTAGGTTGTGTGGATAAGTCGACTTGTATACTTTCTATTTATTTTCTATACTAACATATATGCTCACAAAAAAGCAAACACAAGTCCTAGATTTCATAAAAGCTTACATGGCTAAGCATAGTTATGCCCCCTCTCTTGAGGAGATCAAGCGTAAGTTTAAACTTGCCTCTGTTTCCACGGCTCACTATTACATAAGTAAGTTGCAGGATGCTGGCTTTTTGAATAAAGAACACAATCAACCTCGCGCTGTTTCGACTGTAGGAGCAAAGCAGATGATAGAGATCCCTATTCTTGGGGCAATCGCCGCTGGTCAACCTATCGAGGCCATAGAAATTTCCGATGAGACCATCACGATTGCAAAGGATGAAATTGGTAAACAAGGAAAACATTATGCTCTACGTGTTCAAGGTAGCAGTATGATTGATGAGGGTATTTTTGATGGTGATATCGTTGTAATCCGTAAACAAGATGTTGCAGAGAATGGCCAGACTGTTGTGGCGGTCATTGATGATAACGAAGCTACACTCAAAAAGCTGTATCGTGAAAATGGGAAGTTTAGACTTCAACCGGCAAATCCTACACTTTTCCCAATCTATCGTGATGAAGTGGAAGTTCGAGGTGTAGTTGTAAAAATTATTCGCAATTTTGAATCGCAACTTGATCAGGGACAATCGAGAGACGAAAAGTATGTGCGTAAAATAGATTATTCATGGGATTATAGAGGAGAAAAAACAAAATCACATACGCACGGAATACATACCTATCCGGCAATGTTTATTCCACAAGTCGGACGAAGATTATTGGAAACTTATAGCAAAGAGGGCGACACAATTTGTGATATTTTTTGTGGCTCTGGTTCAGCTCTAGTCGAAAGCAGATTGATAGGAAGAAATGCCTATGGCATTGACCTTAACCCTTTAGCTATTTTTCTTGCGAAAGCTAAGACAACTCCGATTAATCCTCAAAAATTAACGAAAGAGTATATTGCTCTGTTAGATAGAGTAGAAAAAAATAAAGATAACGAGATAAAAAGACCAGATTTTAAGAATATTGATTTTTGGTTTAAGGATAAGGTAATAGTTAAACTTGCAAAACTAAAGAAAGCTATACGAGAAATAAAAGATGAGGCCATTCAGAATTTCTTGATGGTCGCTTTTAGTGAGACAGTTCGCTATTCCTCCAATACAAAGACTGGGGAGTTTAAATTGGTACGTGTTAAAGGAGAAAAGCTAGAGAAACATGACCCTGATGTTATCGGCATATTTCGCAAGCACGCAGAAAAAAATATAGCGGGAATGACTGAATTTTACAAAGATGTCAAAAAGGACTCGTGGACAAAAATAATCTATGGGGATTCTTCAAAAGAGAATGGGATTAAAGCTAGTTCTATTGACTGCATCATTACTTCTCCTCCATATGGTGATAGTCGCACCACAGTAGCTTACGGACAATTTTCTAGACTATCTGCCCAATGGATTGATGTATTTGAAGACCCAAACGATGCTTCTGGTGTAGATAATGATCTCCTTGGAGGTAGAGCTACTAAAAATTTAATTCATACACTTTCCTCTGGTTATCTAAAAGAATCGTTAGAGAAAATTGCGAAGCAAGACGAAGCAAGGGCAAAAGATGTATTAAGCTTCAATCTTGGATTGAATGAGTGTTTGAAACAAGCTCACAGAATCCTTAAACCAGGAAAGTATTTTTGTCTTGTTGTTGGAAATAGATTAGTCAAACAAGTACGAATCCCAACCGACTTTATTATTGCTGAATTGGCAGAAAAGATAGGCTTTACTTGTGAAGATATAATTGTCCGAAATATTCCCGGTAAAAGAATGCCGATCAAAAACTCTCCAACAAATATCGTAGGTGCATTAGAGGAAACGATGAACAAAGAAAGTATCGTTGTATTGAGAAAAAATTAAATCAGTTCAACTTTTGTGTCGAAGCAGTTATAGAGTTGTTTTATTTTGACTCTGAATCCAGTACCGTGATTACGCACGGAACCACTAGGACGATAAAACATTCTAAAATCTACAACGATGGCATCTTTCTTCACTAGAGTTTTGAAGTGATCAAAATCGAAGCCTCCCAAAAAGAAAGCTTGGTTAAAATGGAAATGTTCAACGCCTCGCACTTCTTTGCAGTCTGCTAGCGCATATACCAAAGCTGGCAATTTTGCCTCGAATTTCTTTTGGAGATCTTCCATATCCCAGTAAATATTTAGCCTCCTACTTTTACCAACAACTCGAACTTTGTCTTTCTCAACCTTAAGCTTTAATCCTTGATTGTTGTATCGCTTACATAAGAGGGTGCTATGCAATTCTTTTGACCGACCATTATCTCTTTTTGAGTAGCCAAAACTATCAAGTAGTACCCGATCACGATCTCCACCTTTAGGTCGAGGTTCAAGCGTAAAAAGTGTCAGCATTGATGTTGCACTTTTTCGGTATGCTTTAAGTTCTGCTATTTCGCCGATATCAGGAAGCGGAATGTTATTTTCTTTAATACCAAGAAGATCCTCAAGCGTTTTTCCAATGCCGGTGTCACCCGTACGATGTGTCTTTATAAATCCAAGAGCTTGAATAGCTCTCAATTTCCGCTTGAGTTCTGGTAGGGTCATAATTTGGGTAAAATATCCTTATTTTGCTTAGGTTCAAAGTTGCCAATCTGGCGGTGACGATGTCCGGAAGTTTGAACCGGCCTACCTCCGAAAAACCCTTAGTTATGGCCGTATAGATAAAATTATAGGCCAATTGCGACGTCATTACAAGGAAAATCCGGCCTCGTTCGATATCCCGGCTTTCGCCCAGAAGGTCTACTAAGACCGGATTTCCACAAGCTTTAGCGACTATTCGTCCCCTCGGGCATCCTCGATCAATTTCTGCTCTTGGAGGTATCGGGTCACCGAATACCACCCTGCATTGATCACCGGGATCAGTAACGCCCAACGAGGGTCGTTCTGAGCGTAGGCGATCAGTATCGGCAGGATTGCTGATACTGCGGAGTAAAAGAACACGATCACAAGGTGCTTCAGGGCTTCTTTTGTTGGTGATGTCATAGTGGTTAAAAAATACTTTTCTTAATAATTGCCAACCCTTCCTCGATTTTCCTCACACCGTCCTCGACTGAAGGGATTGGCATTGGGGCTTGCTGTCCGGCAAGTGCGACCAGCTCGTCGATGATTCGTTTATTACTTGCCGGACAATTTGGTTTCTTTGAGAAGACCTCAAAGTGGCCAACGATGTGATTCCGGTCGATTGGAATCTGCCATCGTTGGCAAATCTCTCGGATCAAGGTCGCACTCGATTGCTTCATTGCATCAGTCCAGACATCATCTGGCTTACCCTCGTGTTCGATCCCGATCGTGTACAGGTTCGGGTTTACGTTCAGCTTTATAAGTTTCCAGACTGGTGCATCGACACGGCCGGCATGCCAGGCGGAATCGTTTTCCTGCACGTACTGATGGACTTCACCATTCTTTCCGATCCCGTAGTGTGCGCTTACTTGCGATGTTGTGTTCGCAAACCACGAATCGGTGCCGCCTAGCGTTCCGTCCATGATGTGAATGACTACTGCTTCCGGCCGATAACTTTTGCGACCGATCCAGAAGTTTGGTGATTTCTTTTGAATGATGTTCATAGAGTTATTTGTTAATCGTTAGTAATAAGTTGACGACAGCTGTAATGAGACCGCCGATCGATGCAGTGGCAATAATCCAAAAGAAACGCTTGAGCCAATCAACGTCAGTTCCGACTTTGGACATGTCGGTCTGTAGGTGTATGAGATGATTGTCTTTGATTTCGTTCACCGCCTTTTCTACACGGTCGAGACGCTCATCTTGTATTTTGTTTTGGTAGGCTGTTCTTTCCATAGGATTACTTCGGCACGTATACCGAGTCGAATCTGTTGATGAGACCTCTGCTCTCCAATTGCTCCTCGAGTCGATCTTGAATGTCTCGATCACGCCAGAACTTTTCTTTTTCCATGTCGACTGACTTTGCTTTTGCACCGACGAGTCCGTAGAGAAACTTCACCACTCCCGATGTGTTGTCATCGGTGAGTTTGCCGGCCGTGGTGTAGAAGCGACCAAGAGCGGTGTTTAAGAAGTGGAGTTTGTAAGCATTCGCTCGGTAGCTGACATCTCCGTTTTTATTCTTATGTTCGGAAACCTCGAGCCAGTCACGCAGTCCGGGGACGGCATTCACGAATGGATAGACACGGCTTCCTTCCTTGATCGGCTCACCGGTGAATAGGTTCTGACCGGTGGCCGCTTCGATCGGATACTTCAGGATCGGTGATAGTTCGCCGACCATGCTCGCCAACGTTCGCTGTGGGCTTCCTTTATATAGTCTGTTGATATCTTCGACTGGCAGACCCAGACCGTAGAGGTATTGCGAGAATCCGTTTTTCTCACCAAGTCGGACCGGCAATCCCTCACGCATGTACGGAGGTAGATATTGGAATTCCTCTTTGGCTTTCTCTTTGTCAACTTGGAGGTTGTCTACAAACTTGCCGATGGCGGCATACTTGCCCGGTTGCTTTACCATTTGCTCGAGCTGAAGCGGAATGTTTCCACGAGTCCATCGATAGAATGGCAACAGTCGCTTCATAATGTTTTGCTCGAAAGGTGCGAGTGCTTCCGGTGCGTAGTCGAAGTGGAATTGGAACACTGACTTTGCGGCTTGCTCTGGTGCATCACCCTTGATCAAGCGATCCACAAAGAGAGGCAGACGCAACCTGTTCTCTGTGATCTCCATTGCGTTTTTAGGCAGATCCATGAGCTTGCCGACTGCACCTTTGCCGACATCTTTTTCGACCTCACGCATCACATCCAAGTAACCGGGTTGTCCTACCACTCCCAGCTTTTCGGCAATTTCTTTTATCTGCTGGTAGGTGTATTTAGTACCCAGTGTGGTTGTGATCGATCCTTTAGCACCGCGAGCGATTTGATCTCCTTGTAGATATCGTGCAGGGTTTTTAACTCCGGCTATAAAATTATTGAAAACTCCACCGATCGAGTTTCGAACGTGGAATGCAGGAAACCATCCGGTCACTGATCCTTTCCAGAATCCAAGAGCTTTGTCGTAGATTTTAAGAAAGCCCTTTGTCGCTTCATCGCTTGTCAGCACTTTATAAGTTTCCTCAACATGCTTCACGATCTGTTCGGGCAGAAGTACGCCTTTGAGTTGAGGCACTGTGCTTTCGATGTATCGCATTCCGTTGTCGAAGATCGGTTTGGCAGTCTCTTTTTTCACCATCTGTCCGCTTATCGGATGCTTGAATTCTTTGGTGACCATTTCCGCTTGCTTACCGAATTGTTTTCCAACATCAGTCAGGAAGTCGTAGGTATTCACGGCTTTGATGTGTTCGGCTTTACGAGCACCAAACGCTTTGAATGCGTCTTGCTCGAATAGCTTCACGCCATGAGTCTTGCGGAAGTAACTATTAATATTCACGATCGTGTCATCGAGGTTTCTTTCTTTTGCGAACGGAGTGCTTACTCTCGTTTTTTGCAAAAGCTCTTGTGCGACGTCGGGATTCTTTTGTATGAACTCACGACCCTCCGGTGTCAGATAGTGACGCAGATAATCTGGAAGCTCGGTGTCGAGCAGTCCTCGTTCTTTTTCTAAAGATGCAAAGCGTTTATGTTCACCCCGAATGTGTCCGATGATGTTGTCGATGACGCTGTTTCCTTTGGCGGCTACTTGCTCGGCTCCGGCGGCTGTCTTTGCAGGAATGTCTGTCATTCCCTCGATCAGTCGGCCGACTCTAGTTCCAGCGTCTTTTCCGAGCTCTTTTGTTGCCGTCTTACCAAGATCGACTGCTTCACCGACGGCTTTGCCGACTTCCGATCGTGTTGTTTTACTAAATTGTGAAAATTTATCTACATAGTCCTCGCCGATTCGTCCCGGCAATTCTTTGATGCTCTTAAATGGTACGAATGCTTTTCCAGCGAGGTCTTTTGCGCCCTCGTACAATTTGCCGACTACTGGCGTTTTTTCTGCGATCCAGTCGGCCGCTCTGAACGGCGCAGTCACTGCACTTCGAGGCAACACTTGCATACCGGCGACCTTGAGGCCTCCTTTGGCAAGTAACTTTTCGCCTCCCTCTACAAGCACCTTTTCAGCGAATGCTTTTCGTGCGGCCGTTTCGCCGACTTCGAGGATTGACTTCTTGAGCAGTGACGTACCGGCTTTACTTAACACGACTGTACCGGCTTTGGTTGCGAGTTTTGCACCGGCCCCGTAGCCGAATGTGATGTAGGTTGTTGGATCAAGCAGGATGTCTGCAATAAAACCACCGACTTTGCTTTTGATTCCGAGTGCTTCAGACGGCTGAATATGTTCTTGGATTCCGGCTTTGATTCCTTTTCCGCTTATAAGACCACCGACTGCATATCCTCCGGTGTTGAGCACGTGAAGGATTTTCTGCAGTGTCGATTCTTTAGGTTGAGTGGAGGAGACGTCCACGTTATTTTGCAGGGCAAAATCACGCAGTCCCTCGACTGTCGTCACGTTTGGCTTACCGGCCGTCTTTGGAACTTCCGTCGTCACAAATTTCCCCTCGGCATTCTTTTGGTACTTCACTGCAATACCAGCGGACGGTGCTGATTGTGTGAGTGGAGGAGTGACCGGTGCAGAACCGGTATTCACATACTTTCCAGTTTTAGGGTCTTTGATGTAAGCCATAGCGTTTTAATTTCCTATACCGAAGAGACCTTTGAAGAAGTCCTTAGTCGTGTTGAATCCGGACTTTGCGAGGCTCGGTATCTGTTGCGTGAATACGTCTTTGACCCCACCACCGAAGTCCTTGGCGGTAAGCTTTGGCTGGCTCGATTTCAGAGCTTGAGCGGCCGCCGCATCAGCTTGCTGTTGCGTGTTTGCTTCAGCGATTATTTGATCTCGTTTCTGCAGGACTTGAGCACGGATGTTTTGAGGCACGTTACTTGCGGTAAAGTTAGGATTGTTTAGAAGCTCGAGTGCGTAAGCTTCTACGTCGCTCGATGATCCTCCTCCATCAGAACCGCTTGAGACTTTCTTTCCGCTGACCTTTGTGCCACCGATGTCGTAACTCACGCCAGCCGGTGTGTCGTTGGCGAGGTTTGCGAGTTTGATTGCACGATCGATCACATCTTGAGCATCTTTCTTTTCTTGCTCTTTGCCGTACTTTGCGTCGTCGATAATATTGGCGACGTCTTTTTCTGAAGCACCGAACATCTGAGTCAGAAGATTTCCTAACACGCTGTACTGATCTTTCTGGAAGCCAAGTGTTTTTTCTGCGACGGTGAGTGGCAGTGTTGAATCCTCGTACTGCATACCAGCCGATTCTTTCGCAGAGCTGTCTGCTACTCCGAGCTTATCGGCCAGTCGATTGCGCTCGTTGAGAAGTTTTCGGTATTCGTCTATAAGCGGTTGCTTTTCTGAAGCGACCAATCTTTGTGTTTGGCTTTCGGTAACGAGACCGCCACCTTGAGTCATTCGATTGCGGATGTCTTTCTCTGAATCCTCGATTGAGAGTTCCATCGTGGCCAAGCGATCGTCCAAACTCTGCAGATTTTTCTGCATTACGTCGATGCCAAGCTTTGTTTTTTCCTGTGCGTAGATGTCTGCTTTTTTCGGCAGATTCTTGAGGGTGTCGAGGTAGGAAGTCTGGTTATCCTGCATGCTTTTGAGGGCAGAATCGAGGCCTAGTTCGGATCGGTATTTTGTGAGCAAACTGGTCGAAGAAGGCACTTCAGCGCCATACAGGGTGCTTTTCTGGGGTACACCGCTCGCCCCCGGGCTCGAAATTTGGTCAACGCGCTGGGTTACGGGCGAAGAAGGTGTCACGGGTGCAGGAGGGGTTGGAACGCTCGCCTTAGGGGCAACAACGGGTGAAGTCGGTGCTCCGGGCAAGTTCAAGCTCGAACCGGCGTATATCAGGTTCGGATTCTTGATACTTGGATTTGCTTTCAGGATGGCATCGAGCGTCGTGCCATTCTGCTGGGCGATTCCCGAAAGTGTCTGACCTTTTTGTATTGTTATTGTTGCCATAAGTTTTTAAGTAAGTGTTGCGTACCTCCACGCTCCGTTAAAAAATACGTAGAACCGTCGCGTGCCACCGTTCTCGTATAACGCAAAGCTGATCTGGTACTTTGGTGGATCAATCGGTGCGGTGTTGAGAATCGGAATGTCACGCAAGATCGTCAGCAAGTACCCAAGTGACGGATCAAGTTTGTTTTGCTGGTTTTGATCAAACTGGTTCATAGTTTTTATTCCTCGGGTGCAGGTTCATCGACCGGTGCTTCCTCACTTGGCACAGGCTGATCTGCGACTTCCGATTCAGATACCGTCTCGTCTTTAGGCGGGATCGGTAGCTTGTCGAATTCCTCGATGATCTCGCTCACTTCGGTCAGGATTTTTTGTCTAACCTGAACCTCTTCCTCAAGTTCCGATTTCTGTGTGCGGAGAAAGTCCATGTTTAGGATAGTGACTGACTTTGTCTCATCCGTTTTGCGAGCTGTCTTTTCGTCGATTCGTTCAATTTTGAATTTTTCGTCCATATAATTTTTGTTATTTATTTAATAGTGCGATCAGGGATGTAGACCGTAGACATGTCTCGGATTCCTGCATCCCATTCCCCGATAAATCCGGACGGTGACCAGATCTCGACCTTGATCTGAATCTTTTTCGATCGTGCATTGAAGCGCAGGAGTTTATTTACTGCACCTTTATTTGCGTCACCCTTGATCACGCCGGCTTTTTTAAACGGCGTGACGAGAATGTAGGAAGTGTTGTCGTATGATGATCCGCTCTCCGAGGTATACAGAGTCTCGTCGACATAAATCCGACTGAGTGCGGTATCGATGCTTGCTACATGTCTTATTTGTCCGGCACCACTTCCTGCAACGACCGTCACTTCATCACCGACTTCGAAGTTGATAATTCCGAATGAGACAGTGAAGTAAGTGTTAGTACCTCCCGAAGCGAAAGCGGCGTACTTTTGATATTTTTCAGTCGTGTTGTACTTCACGACGTATCGTGCGAATGGCGTATCGATAAGTGGTTTCCAAAAGTTCAGCACTTCTTGAATAAACCTCTTACGTCGATACGGCTCATCATCGAAGATCGGACTGACAACAGTTGCATTCCAGTTGTACGGTCGGTATGAGCCGTCTTGGTTGTTGATGTCGATCAGGTATCGATCGCTTCCACCTCCTTTGTCCCAGCCGACAGAAAACTCATCACCGTTTAGGGAGAGCATGACGCATCCGACTTGGATTACTCCGGTACCACTGATGTTTGTGGTGCCTCCATGCGACATGGTGTTACGGAAATAGAGGGCGTTGGTGATCGGGTTATATACCCACATGCCGCCGACGTAGTAGCGTTTCTCCATGTTGAATCCGTGCGCTCTCACGCCGATAAGGATCACGCCGTTGTGTACCTTTACGGCATTCTGATTGACGAAGAAAGAAACATCACCGGGTTCAATGTCTGGGAAGCGATTAAGCTTCACGAGACCAGAGCCGTCGAAGTAATTGATCCAGCCGTCACCGGTGATGATGTACAGTCGATTCTTATCGACAACGCCAGCCGGACATGGGACACCCGGAAGTCGAAGCACACGATTGTACGTTCCAGAGATTCCGTCCCAGAAAAATAATGCAGAGCCGTTGCTTGTAAGATCGTAAGCACAGATCACGAGCCAGTCAGTCAGCACCGCAAACCACCGGATGTCGAAGTTTTGCGGAAGTGTTAGTTTTGGAGGATTCGGATTACCAGCCCAGACGAGATTTACTGTGTCCCAAGTCAAAACCATGTTGTTGAAAGCACAGACGACGTACTTCAGGAATTTTACGATTGGCACGTTACCTTGCGAGAACAGCACACCGCTTCCAAGAGATTGGAAGTTGTCCTCCCACACGTTGTCGACAGCTCTATATCTTGCGAGCGTGTTACCGACCGTGTAGTAGAGGTTGCCTTGTTCAGTGCCGATAGTTGGTGTGTTGAATATGCTGTCGCCAAGCATTGAGTAGGCGCGCTGGCCGAAATAATAGGTATGTTGTAGTACCCAGTTTGGATACTCATATCGGAATACTCTGCATGGGGTTCCCCAGCCCTGGGTAAGCATCCATTGGTAAACTTGCGTGCCGCCGAAGTATTTGCCGAAGAGCGCACCATCTACTGGTAAGGAGTTTAGGTCGGTATTAAGCACACCGTCCGTCTTTTTGAAAAGCTTTTGAGCCACACGCAGATATGGAGGTGTTTTCTCAAGGTCGAGATTTTGCGACCACCAAAACATACCCTCACCGTTTAAGTTGCCAAGGCCTTTGTCGAATCGAGAATTTTTCCAAACTTTTTTAGGTAGTGCCATAAATTTATACGAGTGAGCTTCTAGGGATTGACGCCTGATCATCAGCAGAGGCCATTCGTGCAAGCTCTTGATCTCGCCATTTACCGATCATGATCTTTTCAAAGTTGCTTTCGGCTTGGCGTTCGAGTTCTACGTCACCTTGCTGGTTGTAGTACATCTTTTTGCCCCATTCGACATATGCTCCGTGATAGATTTTCTCGACCTCTGGCTCGTCATTGTCGGAAACAAAATCATCAGAGATGCGGACAAACACGAGCGTCATCGCATCACCGTCTTTAGTCGGAGTTTGGACCGGGTAGAAGTAACCACCGAGTGTATAGACCACGTGATTCGTGTATCGGGTTCGAGCACGTAAGTCGATCAGTGTGTACGGTTGGGTGTCAGTGCCTATTTTTAATTCCACAAATGCTCGGTAGTTTTCGGGTACTGGATATTTCGTTTGGTTGGCTACCGTTGTGTACGGTTGCTCGGTCTTGAGATAATCCCAGTAATCGAATGTCTGATCTCGATCCTCCGGAGGACGCCAGCCCTGTACCTTTGCATCGGCACGTTGAACCCACGAATTTGCGAGTGTATCGGCAATCGTCTGATCGTCGACCTCATCTTTTATTGCTTGTCTTATTTCTCCTCGTGTCATAGGCGTTTAGATGTCGTCACGAATGACGATTGATAATTGCTTGAATCCGGTCTGGATTTTTGAGTCCGGAAACGTGACCTCGACCTCACCGAGATACGTTCCGACCGTGTTGGTGTCCGATCCCGTCAGGTTGTATCGGCACTTGCCTTTAGTGGCATCGGTAATCACGCACGTTAAACCGTTGATCTTTACCGATCCGGTCACTGAATCTTTCATGTAGAACTTCACTGTCGCTCCGGTTAAATCCACCGGCGCACCATCTTGCGTCAGGGTGAATTCCAGTGGAGGACGTGTGTCGTTTTGTACGATTTTTACGCTCATAGCTTTATGTCGTTTTTATTGCTTGGCAAAGTGACCTCACTTTTTGCAGATTGCATCTGCTGGTCTTGCCGTGCAGATTTCACCTCGATGTTTTCCTTGGAGGTGTTGAACCCAAGAGTCTCTTTTGCGGACATCATCAGGATTGAGAGTTTCGCCGACAGGAGTTCTATTGCGATTTTTATTCCCTCGGTGATTTTCCAAATCTTGAATTTGTATGTCCACATTCTTGCCACCAATCCTCGGATATCGAGGATGTATGACCACTGCTTTCCGATAGCGATCAAGATGTCGAATTTGTAAGTCCATACCTTTTCGATCCTGCCTGTTATGTCCAGCAGATAATTCATCGCCTTGGTTGCCACCTGTTGGATATCCCACACGTAGCTGGTCAGTCTCGCCACGACGCTTCTCATGTCCCACTTGTAGGTCTCAAGTTTTGCGGCCAGTGCTTTGATGTCGAGCACGTAAATAATGGCTCTGGCAACATAAGCGGTTGAGTCCCACAGGTAGGTCATCTGCTTTGAGGTACTGATCAGAATGTCCAAGAGATACTGCATCTGCTTGGCGACGATGCCTCGGATATCGAGGAGGTATGTGAGAGCTTTCGTTGCAACATTCCTGATATCCGGCACATACGTCCACGTCTTTGCAATCAGGTTTTGAATATCCAGAACATAAGCCATGCTTTGACTCGCCAAGTTTTGGACATCGAACTTATAAGTCATGATCTTTGCGACTGCATCCCCGATGTCGATCACGTAGGTTTCGAGTTTGGTCGCAAGATTGCGGATATCGAACTGGTAGATTGTTGCTTTCAGTGCATTGAGCAAGTTGTCGAATCGGTACGTCCATTGCTTTCCAAGTGTGATCAGGATGTCGTGCAGGTAGGTCATCTGTTTGGTTGCACGATTTCTGACATCGAGCACGTAGATCATTCCGATTACTGCTCCACCGATAATGTCCAGCACATAGGTCACAGCTTTCGTTACAAGTGATCGAATATCGAGGAGGTACGTTTCTGTTTTTGCGATCAGGTTTCGAATGTCCAGCACATAAGTCAGGGTTTTATTCGCCAGATTTCTTATGTCGAGAACATACGTCAGAGCTTTGGTAGCGAGAGCACTGATATCGAGCAAGTACGTCACTGCTTTGTTGACCAGACTCCGGATGTCGAATGCGTAGGTCAGTGTCTTTGTGACAAGTGCGGCGATATCCAAGAGATATGTTCGCAGTAAGGCAATAAGGTTTCTGATATCGAGCACGTATTGCCGAGCGAGAGCCACCAACGTCAGCGATGATGACCATCTTGTTTGTGCTTGGTTGAGGATTGGTGCTAGTGCCATACGTGTTTATGTTCCTATTCTCGACATTGATGACCTCGTACCTCGCAATGCTTTGACTACTTCGATGTACGGATGCTTGTTTGAATCCACGTTGTCCGAAGATGCATAAGCACCACGTGAGTTGTTGTTACTTGTTGCACGAACTGTGAGTCCGAAGTTTGAGTGGACGCCACTTCTCCAGTCTCTGACTTGTCCGGATATAGTCGTGATGTCGTATCCGACCGTCATTGTGTTTGCAGGAGTTGCGAATGCTGTGCCGTTGTAGCTCGGGTTGCTTGAGCTCGTCACTCCGGCTTCTGTCCAGCTCGCAGTCACTCGGTGATAATTCAGACTCGGATTGTTTGTAGGAACGCTGTTAACGTACAGTGCTACTTTTGCCGACTTTATGTTGCCACCAGTCGGTGCGCTTGAGAGATCCCATTCGATGAATGCGTAGTAGAAATCTCCCCAGCCGCCGTACCACAATTCCTCACTATCCGGCGCGCCTCCGGTTGTGAACGAAGTCCCGTAGTAGGTGTCCTTGTTCTCGGAGTACGTGAACGTCGCATCAGTGAACACATCGCCGATCGAGTCTTTGGTGAAGGAGTGGAGGAGTGTTTTTCGCAATATCAGCTTTCCATTCTCATTCACGAATTCAGTTGGTGTCAGTTCACACTTCATGCCGGTGTTTTCGCCTGGCAATCCGCTATCCCATGCTCGAGCAGGGTTGATGTAGGTGTACGAGTCGGACCCGATCTTTGCTTGATTGCCGTCAAAGATTATTTCTTTACCTTGTGGCAATTCAAATTCAAAGTCGAAGCTTATATCCGTATCGGGTTTGAAGCCGTCACGGATTCGCACGAGCTTGATCATCTTTCGGAATGTGAATTTGATGATGAGATCAATTCCTTCTGCAAACGCATCCGCATACACGATTGCGTTTTGCACGAGCACACCTTGCACGTGATTGCATACTGGTCTGAAGCGTGTAGTCTGGTCTTTGGTTTTGTAGAGGTCTCGATACTCAAACCATTCGTCTGCATATTCCGGTAGGAATGGTTGGTAGTTGTGGAACTTGAATGTCCACCCACGTCGCACCTCATCCCACATGAGCGTGTTATCAATCTGTCGGAAACCGAGCTCGCCATCGCCGACACCAAGTTTGTTGTCGTAGTAGATGTCATCGACATAGATGCGAAAAACATGATCACCGTTTTCCTCGATGAATTCGGTCAGCTTGTAGTCACGTTTTTCTTTGAGCTCTTTCATAGGGTTATACTTCCTTGATTGCTTGAACGAAGATACGAACGTCAGTCACGGCCGCCGACAGCTGGGCAGTCCAGTTGTTATTAGCAGTCGTTTGAGGGATTGGATCGTCGCCAGCAGAGACACCCACCGTTTGACCGGCAGGTGCAAACACGCTGAAGATCACTGAACCGCCGGTTGCATCTCGGAAGTCCACACGGACATCTGTTCCGGAAGTGTTTGCGATCAGTAGTTTGGTAATGTCGTTGAACACGCTCGCACCACCGGCAGAGAGCAACGTTGTTTCTGTCGTAGTTGTGAGTGTGATTGCATTCTTTACTCGCTGTCCTCGTGGTGCAGATGTGACCAGTTGTCTACCGAGTTTGTCTACGGAGAACACGTGATAGTCGCCGTCAGCGGATGCTCTAACTGCATTCGCATCGTTTCGTACCGCCAGCATGAACACGCCAACGTCACCCGATCCATGAGCGGCGTCCTCTTGTTTGATGAGGCCGGTCGTAGTTGAGCTGTGCGGAATGATCTTAATGGTCGAGGGAGTAACTGAATCGCCCCAAAGCGTAGCGTTTATTCCAATCGTTCCGGATGTGTACGAGGTAACATTCACTCGCACATATCGTCCGTGAATGTTTGCCACGAACATTCCGTTGAGAGTAATTCCGGTGAACACACCGCCTGATCCACCCATGATGCTTCCGGCAACGTCAAAGAGCATCGTTGAAACCCAGTTTGTGTTGTCATTCGATTGCTCGACGGTGATTGTTGCACTCCACGTTCCGGTTAATTGCAGAATGAGTGATCGTGCTCCCACATCTGCTGATCCGACGACACCGGCTCCGGTAGGACTACCGGTAATGTTTGCGAGCATAACTCCGGCAGGGATAAGACGTGAGACACCGGCGTATGCATCTTGCGCTGGCTTGGCATTCTTAACGTCTTGAATCTCGGCCGCTCCTTTTCCGGCGACTTGAACACGCTCACGTTCGACGGTATCGGCACCGACGGTAAGTGATTCAGAGTCGAGTTTCTTATCCGTTGTGTCCGGATTTTTGTAGGGTAGGAATGAGTCGGCCATAGATTTTTAAGCCGCCGTGTCACCCTCGGATTTCACCTGGGTTGAGTTGGCAGTTACAGCACCAGCAGTGGTAGGCCATGTGAGGCGATACCAAAGACCGAAGTTTGCGGCTGGTGCAACATCGCCGTTTTTCTGTCCAGCGGCCTTGCTTGCCATGTCGCCACCCTCGGCATTTCCAAGAGAAGCACCTGTGTACTTTTTGCCGTACCAGATAAAGCTGATCTTTTTGTTGATGCCGATCGTGCCTCGGGTTGTACCTCCTGATCCTTGTCGGATGGTTACGGTTCGTGATCCGGAGAGAGACGCCGCCGATGCACCGTAGAGTTTGGAGAACGTTAAAGCACCTACGACCTCGGTGGTGCCGTTAAGCGTAAGGGTCTCTGATTGTTTATTTCCGGATGCGTCCTCTCCGACGATTGTTACTTGTCGGGTGTCTGCACCATCGGAAACAATTGCAACGACAGCATTCGCGCCGAATGCGGACATGTTGCCTTGCGCTCCGTCTGTGTCATCGGTGTGATTTAATCCGAATCCAAATGAGAGAGCGGCGTTGGTCGGTTGGCTCTGAAGCCATGACACAACGTTTTGCCACGTCAGAGAGCCGTGGGTATTTTTACGGAATATCTTTCGGTATTCCGTGCCCCCAGCCACTGCTTCATCACCGGTTATGTCGGTGAATAGGTTGTTGTCGACGTTATCAACGACTTCAGTCGCTGTAATGTCGCCACCATCTGAGAGAGTGTTGGAGGACTTATATTCTTTTAAGTCTGCAGATATGATTGCCATAAGCGGTGGTGTTAGTTTTCTTGCTTGTCCTCTAAAAGCTCAATCAGTTGATCTTTCGTTTCGTCACCTTGCAGTTCTACGCCTTTTTCTGTGGCCAGAGCTTGCAGTTCTTTCTTAGTGAGCTTTTCTAGGTTGTTGTCTGAATCTCCGTCGACCGTCGAAGATTCTTTTTGTTCGGACTCATCGACTTTGAAGAAGTCCACGCCGAACGTTGATAAACTTTCGAGTTTGTCGATTACTTTCTCGTCTTTGGTCTCGAACTTACCGTCAACGAATAGGGCGTACTGTCCGGCAGAATCGCCGACTTTGAGTCCACCCTCATACACCGGCATTGCCGGCTTCAGAACTATTTTCAAGTTCTTGATGTGTGAATTGAATTTGGCCATAGGTGTGTAATTAATTTGGTTTATAAGTTGCGGATTCTGGCGTCCGCCCTGACTTCTGGCTTCCACGTTTCGGTGGAGGCCAGCAAGTCAGAACAGAGCCGCTAATCCATTTAAGCGACGCCTTTGAGGAGTGCGTTCTTTTCGAAGTTGACTCTCTGTAGACCGGCTTCGGTCTTGTACTGATCGACTTCCTCGTCAGCATCGTTGTCTTGGATGTTGGTTTCGAGATTGGTGTCTCGGCCATTCAACGGACAGTGCTTAAGCGTGGAGAGATCGACCACTACGCCCATACCGGCATACTGGTTGTCGAACATCGGGTGACGGACAATGTTCAGCGTTCCGAATGACGACTGGAACTTACGGATTTCGACTCCGTAGGTCTTATCGCTTGGAACGATGTACATCTTGGAAGTGGCAAAGCTTTCCAAGTAGCCGAGTACGGTGTTTCCGCAGAAGAAATACTTCTCGGATGATCCGTACTTGAATGCGTAGTTCTGGAGGAAGGTGCGGAACTCAGGCTCGGTGAGAGCTGATCCGGCTTCGTCCTGTACGCTTCCGGCGGCGGTAATCGCTTCTAGGATTCCTCCAGAGAGGCGCAGCGGTTTGCCGTCTGGACCGGTTACTTCTTTCTTTTCACCGAACCAGTACGCACGTTCGATTTTCTTTGCCTGTTCGATACCGTGTTTTGCTCGGAGGTACTTCAAGTCCGCACCGGGGTTACCGGACGGATAGAGTTTTGAGGCATTCTCGGTTTGGGTCACGCCGAACTTCGTCTTGAAGATTTGAGTGTAGTTGGTGACCTTTACGAGCTTGGTCGTATTGGAATCGCCAGATTTCGAACCTTCCTCAAAAGCAGGACCTATAACGAGCAACCAATCGTTGTCGTTAATGGCCGCCGCCGCAGTCGCACCAGCTCCACGAGTTACCGTGAGAGTTTGGGTTGAGTAGTCGACTGCAGTGACACGCATGATTTCACCGGTTCGAGTGTTCTTGATCAGATCGAACTTGGTGAAGATCGAAGCACCTGGGTTATCTACAACGA
>Ga0209542_10009146_pt1 | contig 18260 bp, 24 predicted proteins | sample RifCSPhighO2_01_FD_184028 | JGI IMG/M metagenome (GOLD analysis project Ga0209542, IMG submission 184028) | Soil microbial communities from Rifle, Colorado - Rifle CSP2_plank highO2_0.1 (SPAdes) (version 2) | ecosystem: Environmental > Terrestrial > Deep subsurface > Rock core/Sediment ...
CGGCGCGGCGCGCGTACTCCTCGCCGCGCATCACCTGCAGATAGTAGAGCTTGGCGATAATGAGCAGCGCCGCAAGCAAGCAAAAAAAGGTCACCACGCGTACGCGTGTGATAAACCGCGCATTCATCCCTTTATATTATACTACCGCAGAGTGAGGCCCTGGGTTTGTACGTAGACCGCTGCCACGTTTTTTGGCTCCACAAAACCCAGCACTGCCGCGCGCTCCAGGGAGAGCCCTTTTGTCTCGGTAAGGTAGATGTTTTCGAGCTGGCTCACCTCGGCGCTTAGGCGCTGCACCTCGCGCTCGGCGGCAGTGCGGCCGGCCGCGTGCGCCACCGCCCCCAAGAGGAGCGCCCCGTACAAAAAGGCCGCAATCGCCAGTGTACCCGCCAAAAGCGCTACAAAACGGCCTACATGCGCGTTATAAAGAGTCAGTGCGTACATATTTTTTCTATTGCGCGCAGCTTGGCGCTACGGGCGGACGGGTTGTCGGCAATTTCAGCGGCAGTCGGGGTAAGAGGTTTTCTATACACAAGCGTTCCTCTCCCCTCTTTTGCAAGCGCGGCAAAGTAGCGCTTGACCAGCCTGTCTTCGATAGAGTGGAAGGTGATGACCACGATTCTGCCCCCGCAGGAAAGCGCGTACCATGCGGCTTTGAGCCCGCGCTCCAGTGCGCCGAGCTCGTCGTTGACCGCGATGCGCAACGCTTGAAAAGTTTTGGTCGCCGGATGCAAGCGTCCCCGGCGATACGCTGCGGGCACCGCGTCGCGCACGACCTCGACCAGCTCGAGTGTGGTTGCAAACGGCTGCAGCGCGCGCCGCTCCACTATCCGCCGGGCGATGCGGCGCGCGTAGCGCTCCTCGCCGTAGCCGAAGAAGACGTCGGCAAGCGCGGTCTCGCTCCACTCGTTGAGCGCCTCGGCGGCGGTAAAGCCCGAGCGCGGCACGCGCCCATAGCTCATGTTGAGCGGCTCGTCGCGCATAAAAGAAAATCCGCGCCCGCTTTGCAGCTGCGTCAGGTTCCACCCCAAATCAAACAGCGCCTTGTCCACCCCCATGCCGGCAGGCAAGTTTTCTGCAAGCACGCCGGAGAGGTCGCCGAAGTTTGCAGTAATGTGGGCTCCCGATGCAGGGTCGGCATCGATAGTTATGAGTTTTATCTTTGCAGCTTTTTTTAGAGCCTTACTGTGGCCGCCGACACCATGCGTAGCATCAACCACCACCTCGCCTGTTTTTGGGGCAAGCGCCTCGACCACCTCGTTGACCATCACGCTCTTGTGTTCTAGCGTCCGCTCGCGACCCGTGTCACCCTCCTCTCGACGGGAGTGACGCGAAGCACGAACGGGCGGCAAAGCAGAAGCGCGGTGTTTTGTCATACGAGCAGGCATGCGTTATCAAAGAATCCCCAAATCGCCGAGCGTCTGCGCCATCTGGTCGGCGCCTTTTTCTATCCGGCGTTTGTACTCCTCCCACGTCTTTTCGTTCCAGATCTCGACCCGGTCTGAAACTCCCGCAAGCACCACGCGCGACTTCAGTTCGGCAAAGTCTTTGAGGTACTCGGGGATGAGTATGCGGCCTGCCTGGTCGACGTCGGTCTCGCAGGCGCCCGCCAAAAGGAAGCGGCTCATGCCGCGCGTGTCGGCCTGCCCCACCGGCAAGTTCGAAACCTTTTCGGCAATCCTCTCCCACGCTTTGGTGGAGAACATAAAGAGGCATGCGTCGAGCCCGCGGGTAATCACTACTTTGCGCCCGACCTCCTTGCGGAATTTGCTTGGGAGGCTGATCCTCTTTTTGCTGTCGAGCGTGTGTAGATATTCTCCGATTAGCATAATTTTCGCCAATGTATTTTCTCCCTCCGGGACTGTCCCACTTAAACCCACTAGATGCCAGTGTATCTCACTTTATCCCACCCGACCTACACAAGTTATCCCCACACTTGACAAAACTTGTAAAGGGGTGTATGCTTAGGGGCGAAGAAGCGTACAAGTGCGTAACGGGGAGGCAAACCCAACAAGGAGTTTGCCGTGATAAATCGAGAAATCGACTGGGGTGTGCGAAAAGTTGAGTATGCTCTTAGAGACCGAGACGTCAGGCTCAAGAAAGAGCTCTGTCAGCTTGGGGTGGCTTTCAAAAAGTCATTGCGGCTCGTCATCGCGACACTCGCTCTCGGCGTCATGCTGATTGCGGTTCATCTCGAACAGCGCGCTCGTCTCGACAACTACAGCAGCATCACCATCGGTGAGCTGATACAGCTCCTCGACGATGTGCGATAAAATGGCGAAGGGCCCAGAACGGGCCCTTTATGCTATCCACACTCTGAAACTTTTTTATTACTGGTTCGTCTGGTATAAAGAGAGAGTACCCGCAGTTCTGTTCTGTCTGAAGAGAAAGGAGGTGCGAATGCAAGCAATAGAAGCGCGACTAGAAAAATGGTGGAAAGGCGATTTCCGACTTCCCGTCATTTCTGTGGTCGTATCACTTATTTTGGTTGGCGCGTTTTACGCCATCTAGCAAAACAAAGCCCTGCCGGCCATCGCGCCGGCGGGGTATCGTTATTTACGCAGACGCCTCCTCTAGCCGCTTCAGTACAAAGTCGCGCGGCAGTGATGCAATAAACCACCCGGCCTTCGGGCCGTGGTCTTTGCCCAAAAACATCAAATAAATTTCTTTAAATGCTTTCAGTTCGTGCAATTTGGTGTGTATCTCCTCCGCCGTTATGCCTGGTTTTGAATGTAGGAATTCGAGCAGTTGTTTGAGATTTGTCTTTTGTCCGTTTGATAGTTCCACCATAGGCAGCTGCTCCTGCAGTTTGAACACAAACTTCTCCGGCGCGTACTCGGCCAACCAGCGTTTGGCATACAGGGCGCGCTCGGCAAGCTCGTTTTTGTCCGCATCCGGAAATTCTTTTTCTAATTCCAAGTGCGGCATCTGCACGACAAACCCCACTTGGCTAAAGCGCGGCAATAGACTTTGTTTAGGCAAAACTCGGACATCCGTGTCCCTAGTTTTAGGATGTAGCATCTCGAACAGCCGCGCGTAGTCGTCTTTAGTCCCCGTCCAAAAGTTTTCTGCCAGCTTGTCGTACTGGTCGTACAACACCGGGATAGTGTCCCCTTCCGGGTCAAAATTGAATGCTTGGTTTATTTCTTTGCCGATGAGCGCGAGGCGCAGGATTTTGGCCGGCACGAGGTCAGCGATTTCTTTGGCGCTGCTGCCGAGCCCTTTGCTTGAGGCCATCTTTTTGCCGCCGACCAAAAAGAACTCGTACGGCACGTCAAACGGCGGCTCGTAGCGGAAGACCTCGCGCGCAATATGGTTGGCCACGTCGCGCGAGCCGCCTTTGGTTGAGTGGTCCTTCCCCGCCCCCTCGACCTGCACTCCGAGCACCTTCCACTTGGCTACCCACTCGACCTTCCATGGCAATTTGGCCTTGCCACCAAAGGGCGAAACCCGGCCGGAAAAACCGCATCCTTTTGTCCATTCCAAATCCGTGCACTCTGTCTGCACGGTCTCGCCGTCAAAGTCGCTTGAGTGCGTGGTAGAAAGTTTGCCGCACGTGGGGCAGATGACGCTGAGCGGGAGCCACTGCTCCTCGCGCACGCCCCCAGACACTTCTTTATATATCCTGCGGATGTCGGCCGCGCCCATGAGCGCCTCACGGATGACGCCGTCCATTTGTCCGCTCAAGTAGAGCTCGCTGCTGCGGTAGAATTCTGGGGCAAACCCTGCCTCTTCTATCACCTTTTTAAACTCCGCGCCGAAGTACTCGGCAAAGTTTTCAAACCCCTCCTCGGGGCTCGGAATATTTTTGAGAGGCATGCCCAAATATTTTTCGTACTGCTCGCGCGGCAAAGACGAGGGTATCCCATCCATCGGGTCGTAGTCGTTGAACTCGTATTTAAAAGTGTTTGGCACTCCCCGCTCCGCAAGCACCTCGCTTACTACCCCGTGTATTGCCACGCCGCGGAACGAGCCTATATGTACGCGGCCAGAAAGCGTCTTTTCATCGCGGATAAGCACGGGGCCCTTGCCAAAGTGCTCTGAAATTTCTTGTGCTATGCGGTCTGCCCAAAACATCTCTACAGTCTAGCGTATTTTATGCAAATGTAGTATCGTGCGTTTGAAGCAATAAAGGGAGTTCCTCATGCGCATAACAAATCCGTTCGACGCCTTGGCTTTGGGACTATGTCTCGCAACGGCTTCAATTGTGTCGCTCAACATAAGTGAGACTTTGATTCTGCACGGCTACCGGGTGGCCACTGCTGTGGCGATGGTCGTATGGGTCGTCCTTGCCGCGATTGCGCTCTGGTGGTGTAAGAAAGCTCTACTGATAACCCTAAGATTGCTTGATGAGGCAATCATCGACTATCAAGTAAGAAAATATCCGCTCGTGCGCGGACTTGACAAAGCTTTATTACCCCAGTAGTATGCTTGCATTGCTCTTCGTTTCAATAGTTCAACCCCAAGGTAAGAAAAGGCACTGGGAATGACCAACAGCGCGAGATCTGCTAGCGAAAGAATTCGCAAAGCCAGGTGCGAATTCAGAAAGTTTGCGAAAAAACTGGACACTTACTGCACAACTCTCAATACCGCAGATGCGGTCGCCTTGGAGAGTGGCATCTCAAGTGAAGACTTGCGGGCAATCCGGGAAGGAAAACGCGACGTTTCCGAGCCGGAGAAGAGGCGCATCCTGGACCGCTTCCCCAATATAAAGCGGCTCTAAAAAGTAAATAGCAGGGAGTTGTAGGAAAACCATAAACGCTAGTAAAACGTAAAAGGCCGGGAACAGGACCCGGCCTTTAGATTTTTATACCCCACTACTCTACTTTTAGTATTTTATATTTCTGCGTGCCGCGGGGGGTGTGGAAGGAAAACTCGTCCCCTTTCTTTTTGCCGAGCAATGCCGCGCCAAGCGGCGAGTGATAGGAGACCTTGCCGTTTAAAATATCGGCTTCCTCCGCGCCCACAATGGTGTAGGAGTGCTTGTCATCCCCGCCTATTTTTTGGACCGATACTGTGGCGCCCATGCCCACCGTGTCGGACTTGGAGCCGCGCACAATCTTTGCATTTTTTAAAATCCCTTCAAGTTTGGCGATGCGCTCCTCGACGGCGCCCTGCATCTCGCGGGCCTCCTGGTACTCGGCGTTTTCGGACAAATCTCCCAGCGAGCGCGCGTACTCCAACTGCTCGGCCACCTCTTTGCGGCGAGTGGTGCGCAACTCGTCGAGTTCGCGGGTGAGTTCCTCGAATTTTTCCTGCGAAATGAGTTCTTCGGCCATTTGAGCAGTCAGTGTATAGGAACAAAATTATAAGTCAATGGGCTGCGCGGCCATTACTCCAAATACTGCGGCGCGTTTATGAAGAGGTAGTTAAAGAAGTCGCTCATCACCACCGAGCCGCCTATCTGCGTCCCCGCGGGCATCTTTTCAAGCACCACGGCGTAGGCATAGTGCGGATTTTCGTACGGCCAAAAGCCGACCATCCACGCGTTTTGGTTTTCGTTGCGCGCCCCGACCTGCGCGGTGCCGGTCTTTGCCGCTACATGCACAAAGGGCAAGTTGACCGCCGTGGCGATGCCGTCGGTGACGCTAAGCCGCATGCCCTCGCGCGCGACCTGCAGCGCGTGGGCATCTATCGGCACTGTCTTGCTTTGCGGCGTACTCGACGCGATGAGTGATGGGATAAGCAGCGTGCCGCCGTTAGCTATCGCCGCCACCATCCGCGCCGCCTGGAGCGGCGTCACCAGCGTGCCGTACTGGCCTATGGCGGTGTGGTAGGTGTTGCCGACGCGCCACATCGGGTCGTCGGGGAAGTTTGCCGCCTTCCACTCTGGCGTCGGGATGGTGCCGCCCACCTCGGAGTAGCCCGCGAGCCCCGCGTCACTGCCAAACCCAAAAAGTTTTAGGTACTCGTCTATGCGCGCGATGCCGAGCCCCGGCTGGCTCTCAAACCCGCCACCCACTTGGTAGAAGTAGATGTCAGAAGATACAGCGATGGCGCGCCGCGCGTCCGTCCATCCGTTGACCCTCCAGTCTTTAAAAATTGTCGGCTTCTCCGGGTCATAGGGATTTTGCACCACCAACTGCCCGGTCGAAAGTATTTGTTTGTATTCGTCGATGACGCCCTCGGCGAGCGCCGCGGTGGCCACAAGCGGTTTTATAATCGAGCCCGGCGCATAGAGCCCGTCGGTGGCGCGGTTGAGGAATGGGAGGTGTTTGTCGGCGTTGTAGGAATTTATTGCCGCAGCATCTCCGCCGGCGAGTGCCGCGGAAGAGTATTCCGGATAGCTGGTAAGCGCCAAAAGTTCGCCCGTGCGCACGTCCATCACCACGCCCGCGGCGCCCTGCGCGCGCGCATCCCGCGCATGTGTCGCCAAAATGTCATACAACCCTTGGCTCACCTGCGCGTCGATAGAAAGCACTAATTTTTGCCCCTGCACGGGCGCCTGCACCGCCGCCTGCGACACTACCTTGCCGCGCGCATCGGTCTCAGTCAGAGTGACGCCGTTTTGCCCCCTCAAGACAGCGTCAAACGCCTTTTCCGCACCGTCGACCCCCTCGAACGTATCGCGGAAGTAAAATCCTGCAGAATCTTTGGCGGGCGCTTTGGCATAGCCGAGCGCGTGCCCCACTCCGCGATACGCCGCGTAGACGCGCGCGGCAAATTCGTCTGCCGCACTCCGGTCGTTCCACGCCAGCGGCCGCCCGGTCCTGTCTTCAATAAGTCCGCGGTCGGCAAAGAGTACTTTGTTTTCGAGCTGATTCTCCCGCGCCTGTTTGGCGTAGGCGGTGCCGTGTACCACCTGCAAGTCTCCGGCGCGCAACAGCAGCATGAGCGCCAAAAATGCCAGCGCTGCGCCCGCGAGCGCAAGCGAGCGGCGCGACAGCGGCCGTTCTATCCGGCCCTCAAATTGGTCGGTATCAAACTCGGATACATTCTTAGAGTCGATGAGGATTTCATCCGGGTCTATCTCCTGATGCCTTTTGTGTCCGCGCTTTTTCCACCACATCACCAGGTGAGTATACCCCCAACGTGCTTTACGCGGTACGGAGACGGACATACAGCGGGCGGGTTGACGGTTTCCTTGTTTTTGTGTAGAGTTTTATTAGTCGCTTTGCGACCCTGCAGTGGTACCTCATCCCATGGTACCGAAGGCATTCCGCCCGGCAGGAACCTCCAACAGGAGACCCAAATGGGAACATTCGACGAACGTCAGAAGTACCTTCGCAATTGTGCCAAAACAGTCCAAGGCCAGCTCGCTTTAAACTCTGAGTCGTTCAAGGACCACAAGACTGTCGGGGAAATCGAAGCGGCTCTCAATAAAGGCCATTGGACTGCGGCATACCTCCGCCTTATGCAAGCTCCGGACGACCAGGTGGGCAAGCTCGCCTGCAGTCGGGATATTGAGCAAGTGCGCCGCCTGGCCACCGATGCGGTCATCCGCGCGATGGCCTTAAAGGTCTGGGCCGACCTCCATCCCAAGAACGTGCTCAAGTGCCGTTTCTGCGATTGGACGACGGCAAAGCTGTGGCGACAAGGCCAGATGACAGTCGACGGTTTTAACCGGCTCCGCAATCACCTTGATGCTGAACACGGCGACAAGGCGGAAGAGATCGCCACTGCTGTCTTCGGAAGTCGCCGTGCGCGCGATGAGGCGGACATCGAGGCCTTCTTCGCAGAGCAGGTCGAGTAGATCAAAAATAAGCCACCAAGTAAGCGAAAGCCGCCCCGGACACTCCGGGGCGGTTTTTTTATACCCGCAACTTCACTTGTACTTTATCTTGCATAGGGTATACTGTAGGCACATTCGGGATTATCCCGCGGCCCCGTCAGCAATGGCGGGGAATATTTATTTTAGGCGGAGGAAAAACAAACTAAATTTTTGTTTATAACTTTTCCTGCGGGTGTTTGTCCAAAAAGTAGCGCCCTCCCCACATGCGGGCGGCAGCGGCCGCAAGCGCCAGCAGGGTAAAGGGGAAGTACAAAAAGTGCAAAACGCCCGTCGGTGCGCCCCATGCAAGGTCTACGAGCAGGGCTATGATGACGGCAAATATCCACCGGCCCGAAAGAGCGGCGATGAGTACGCCGGCAATACTGAGCGGCCAGAATGGGAGCAAAAACCCCGCCGCAGCGAGCAAAAAGGTTGTTGCGTATATCCAGCGGCTGCTTTGTGTCATGGAATTTGTTTCCACACCTCGACGAAGCGCAAAGTAAAGATATTTGCCGGCAATTGGAAGTATATCGTAACAAAAGAACTCTCTGTTTTGTCCACTTGGGTAACGCGCGCCACCAAACCTCCGGCGATACCGGGGACAAGTGCCGTGTCCCCCGCCGACACTACCGTTCCCGACGGCGCCTGCGCCACCATAGAGCCGCCGCCCTGCCCCTCTATGCTCAAGGGAACACTTCCGCGGAGTAATGCATTATATTTTTCTCCCGGGGCAGAAAAGAGCCGCACCCGCGCCGCGTGTGCGTACACCTCGGAAATAGTCCCGACCAGCGCGCTCCCGCCCGCCGACACATAGTCGCCCACCACGGCCCCCTCTTCTTTGCCCGCGTCGATGACCAGCGTGTCATAAGGGGTCGCGGGCGGGCGCAACAGCACCGCGCCCAGTATGCGCACCGGCGCTATGCCCGGCCGCCCCAAGCGCGCTTTCAAATCCAAATTTTCCTGATACAGTGCCTCGCGGTCGGCCAAAGCGGCAGTGGTAGAGGCAAGCGCCGCCGCGCCACTGTCGCTGTAGCGCGCCGCCATAAGCGGCGCCGTGGCGCGCCAAAGCCACTCGGAGAGCGGTCCGCGCCACAGGGTGGCGGCCGCAAGCACCACCACCAGCACGCCAAACACCGCAAAGCGCGCGCGCCGCGCGCGCGCAAGCGGCGCCGGGTTTCTGCTATTCAAAATCATCATCATGCTCTATCAGCAGGTCGCGGTGGAGCTCCAAATTTTCCAGCACCACGCCGGTGCCGCGTGCCACCGCGGTCAGCGGGTCGTCGGCCACCACCACCGGCACCTTGAGCCACTGCTCAAGCAATGTATCGAGGCCCTTAAGCAGTGCTCCGCCGCCGGTCAGCACAATGCCGCCGCGCATAATGTCGGAGAGTATCTCGGGCGGCGTGGTTTCCAAGACCTCGCGCACCGACTCGACCAGCGTGTCGATGGACTGCGATATAGCCTCGCGCACGTCGGAGTCGGTCAGCACTACCTCGCGCGGGAGCCCCGTGATAAGGTCGCGACCGCGCACCGCCGCCTCAAAGTGCCCTGCGCCCTCCGAAACCGAGCCTATGGCCACCTTGACCCCCTCGGCGGTTTTGTCTCCTATCAGTATTTTAAATTCGGAGCGGACGTAAGAGATGATGTCCTGGTTCAACTTTTCCCCCGCGATGCGCAAGTTTTTTGAGCGGACAATGCCGCCGAGGCTAAGCACCGCGATGTCCGTGTTGCCGCCGCCGATGTCTACAATCATCGAGCCCACGGCCTCGCGGATGGGCAGGCGCACGCCGAGCGCGGCCGCTATCGGCTCTTCTATAATGTGCACTTCGCGTGCGCCGGCGTTCTGTGCGGCGTCTTTGACCGCGCGCATCTCGACGTTGGTGATGCCGCTCGGCACGCCGATGACCACGCGGGGCCCGAGCATTTTTTTGGAGACGCCCTGCGCGCGTGTCATCAAATAGGCGAGCATCTCTTCCGTCGCCTCAAAGTCGGACACCACGCCATCTACCAGCGGCTTGACCGCCACCAGGTGCGCCGGCGTGCGGCCGAGCATCGCTTTGGCCGCGGTGCCCACCGCAACCACCTGGCCCGTTTTTTGATTGACCGCCACCACCGACGGCTCGGCAACAACAATCCCCTTGCCGCGCAAGTACACCAGCGTGTTGGCAGTGCCGAGGTCGACCCCTATGTCGTTGGAGAAGAGCGGAAAGAATTTATTTTTGAATCGGCTAATCATTAGTTAAATGTCCTATAAGTTCCGGAAGGGAGCGGTGGGTTGTTTGGCCGCTTTGACGCTCGACACATTCAAACTTGCCCTCGGCAAGCGACTTCTGCGACACTACAATGCGCAACGGGATGCCGATGAGGTCCGAGTCGGCAAACTTCTCTCCCGCGCGCGCATCGCGGTCGTCCCACAACACTTCCACACCAGCGGAGGTGAGCGCCCGGTACATCTCCTCCGCCTCTTTTTGCACCTCGGCATCCTCGCCCAGCTGCACCAAGTGCACGCGGAAGGGCGCGACAGACTCCGGCCACACAATGCCTTTGTTGTCCGACATAAGCTCTGCAATAACCGCCATCAACCGTGCAGGACCGATGCCGTAGGAGCCCATAAAGACCGGCACCTCCTCCCCTTTTTCATTTTTATACTTCAACCCAAGCGCCTCAGAAAAACGCGTACCGAGCGTAAAGATATTGCCGACCTCGACCGCCTTTGCCTCCTTAAGTGAGTCCTTATGGAGCCCGGTTGCCGCGTACACCTCTTTGTCTTCATAGACCTCTTTATTTATTGCAAGCTTTTTATCGTTGTCTACGTAGATAGTGTCCTCGCCCGTCTCACACACCACCTGGAACTCATGGCTGTATTTGCTAAACGAGCCGCCGGAAGAAAATGTTTTGTAGGTCACCGCCCCAAGCCCCACGCGCTCGAAGATTTTTTCATACGCATGGGCGCACTTTTCATAAAATTCTACGTGCGATTTTTCATCCCTGACAAATGAGTAGAGGTCTTTCATCACAAATTCCCGCGTACGCATGAGCCCGGACTTTGCACGCTCTTCGTTGCGGAATTTTGTCTGGAATTGGTACGCGTAGCGCGGCAGGTCTTTGTATGAGGAAATGTGTTCGCGCATGAGTGCCGTAAGGGGCTCTTCGTGCGTAAAGCCGAGCCCCAACTCACCGCCGGCGCGCAATTTAGTTTTAAACCAACTATCAACTTTTTCCTCACTCCAACGGTCGGTCTTCTTCCACACTTCCGGATTTTGAAGCGCCGAAAGGTACAACTCCACTCCGCCTATTGCGTTCATCTCCTCGCGGATTATTTCTACAATTTTATTGAACGTGCACAACCCGAGCGGGAGGAGGTCGTACACCCCCGCCATTTCTTTGTGCACAAACCCCGCGCGGATAAGCAGCTGGGCGTTTTTAGAAACCTCGTCCGACGGCGCCTCGCGGCGCGTTTTTGTAAATAGCTGTGTCTGGCGCATGTGCGTCATTGTAGAGCTAAAACAGAACGCTGGCAAAGTCGAGATTACATCTGTACTATACATAAGGAAAGAACGGAGGATCGCATGCCTTTTCCAATGATGGGCGAGGGACCGGAGCCGTGGTCGTGGGGTAGAATTATCGTACAAGGAAGCATAGCACTATTCTTGTATAGTGTTCTCGGCTACGTGCTGTACCTGATTGTGGCGGTATTTTTCAAGGTGCTGTTGGAATAGAACTTCCGCACTCCTTGCACTGAAAACCTTACTCACCTGAGTCCCTGGCAAATAAAAACCGCCGACATGTGTCGGCGGTTTTGTTTTCATTTAAAAATATCCAAAGTTCTTTCCGACCGTTACTTATATTGAATATTCCCAATCTGATGCTATAGGTAGAGATTGGTAAATTTCAAAAAAATATCAGCCCACCAAACGCGCAATGTCGTGGTAGGTGACGACGACCATCAGCAAAATTATCAGCGCAAAGCCCGCAAGTGAGAGGCTGTTGACCACCCGCGGCGAAACCGGCCGACGGATAATCCCCTCAATAATGATTATAAGGAGCCGGCCGCCGTCGAGCCCAGGAATGGGCACAAGGTTGATGATAGCGAGGTTGATGGAGATGAGCGCGGTAATGAACGCCGCCGCGGCAAAGCCCTCTTGCACTGCCGCCCCGCCCGCGCCTGCAATACCCACCGGCCCCGCGACAGAATTCCAGTCGGCAACGCCGCGTACAATACTGCTCAAAAATATTCCAAGCCCCTGCGCCGTCGACACGGTCAGGTCCTTGGCCGAAACCGCGCCCTGCAAAAGCGCAAGGTGCGGCGGGAGCTGCAACACTCCGACATCGGCCATGCTTACACCGAGCGCTTTTTTGCCTTCCGCAAATCCCTCTTCGGGCTTGGCAACAAAAACCTTTTCCTCGTTGTCGCGCAAGACGGTCACGACCAAACTTTCATTTTGATGCTCGGCAATATACCCCGTCGCCTGCTGCGCGCTTTGTATCTGTTCGACCGGTTGCGCGCCGGTCTGCAACGACTCGATTTTGTCCCCCGCCGCAAGCCCTACCTTTTGTGCGGGAGAGTTGGGCAATACTTGCGTGATAGTTGCCCGCGCATCGCGCACCTCGCCAAAGGCCGCAGTGCCCGGCACCATCTGCGCCCCGGCCATGTACCCGGCCGACAGCGCGAGCCAGCCAAAAAGCACATTCATCACCACTCCCGCGACTAGTACCGCCGCCTGCACCAATCGCGGCTTGTTGGCCATGCTCCGTTTGTCGTGCGCGGCAGTGCCCGGGTCCTCGCCGTGGATGCGCACAAACCCGCCCACTAGCAACCAATTGAAAGTGTAGTCGGTCTCGCCCCACCGCACGCGCAACAGGCGCGGGGGGAAGCCTATCGCAAACTCGTCCACGCGGATGCCAAAAAGTTTGGCCGCGACAAAGTGCCCGAGCTCGTGCACCCATATCAAAGCAACTAAAATTAGAATGAATATCAATAAAAACATTTTAGTTGCAAACTCCAAACCTCAAGCACCAAATTTCAAACTTTTTTGATTTGAACATTGTTTGTGATTTGAGATTTGTAATTTGAATTTTAACCGGCAATTTCTTTCTCCTTGCGTTCCAACGCTTGGTCGAATTGCCGGTTCGCGCTGTCCACGCGCTTTTGCATCTCGTCTTTGGCGCGAAATTTGTCGTCCTCGGCCATCAGCTTATCCTTTTCCTGTTTTTGGATGTCGCTCCACACGCGGTCGCGCGCCACGCGCAGCTCGGTGCGCAGCTCCTCGACCTTTTCTTTAGCAAGCTTCAACAGTTGCGCGCGGCGGTCACTCGTGAGCTCGGGGAAGGAGACGCGGATACCCTTTTCGTCCGCGCCTACCGACAGGCCAAGGTTGGCCACCGTGATAGCTTTTTCTATCTCCTTGGCGTGGCCTAAGTCCCACGGCGTGACGCGTATAGTGCGCGCGTCCTCAACATTGACTGTCGCTATCTGCACAATCGGCACGCGCGTGCCGTAGCTTTCGACCAAAACGGCGTCCAAAATAGCCGGCGCCGCGCGCCCGGTGCGTATGCCCGCAAGCTCCTTGCCCGCGCGCTCCTCAATCTCCTTAATCCGCTTCTCAAAAGGTTTAAAATCGTATGCCATGCGGAATAGTATATCATTTTGCTTTTGCCTTGATTTTCCATCCACAAAGTGGCATGATGCCTTCCAACAAGTACACCAAAGGAGGGCTCAGCCCATGGCATGTTTTCTGATTAAGAAGAATAGTAGCTCCTTCAACAATCCCTGGCTGGGCGTAATTCCAAGATTCAGCCAAGAAGAGCTGTTCGGCAAGATTCCGGATATCCTGGGCTCAGGAGGTTTTCTCAAGACCTTCCCTGAAGCGGAACTCGCCTTCCAATACATCCGCGAAAAACGCCCGCAGGATGTGGGTCGAATGCAAGTTTATGAACTTGTCGAGGGCGAGTTCGACGGCGACAAATTGGAACTGAAACTGGTTCCGTGGATATAAACACGAACACCAAGAGTCCCCGGCCACGGCCGGGGACTTCGCTTTTTATGTTCTAAAGCGTTTTGCCGCGGGAGGGTAGATTTTTATTAGGGGGTCTTTGGATGTGTCGTACTTGCGGGCGACAAGTTCGTAGCGGCCGTAGTGGATAACCCGATGGGTAAAGCGCCCCCACTCCGCTTTGGGCAGGAGTTCCATCAAATCTTGTTCTATCTTCACCGGATTTTTATGGTCGGATATATCAAACCGCTGCACAAAACGGATGACGTGCGTGTCTACCGTGACCCCTGCCACCACGCCATGCGCCTCTTTGAGCACCGCCGTGGCAGTCTTGCGCGCCACGCCCGGCAGGCGCAGCATCTCCCCTATCGTCTTTGGCACCTCGCCGCCGAACTCTTTTTTTACCATCTTCGCCGCGGCAAGGATGTTTTTGGTTTTGTTGCGATAAAACCCCGACGACCTGATATCCTGCTCAAATTCTCGAGGACTACCCTTGAGATAATCATTGAGTGTTCTGTATTTTTTAAAAAGCTTTTCCGTAATTTTGTTGACCATTTTGTCCGTGCACTGCGCCGACAGCTGTACCGCGACCAACAGCTCCCACGGACTGCCAAAATTGAGCTCAATTGCCGCGTTGGGGAAGAGTTTTTTGAGCGCCTTATCGAGTTTTACAATTCTGGCCTTTCTTTCTTTTAACTTTTTAAGAGTCATTCTAGTATTTTGCAAAATGTTAGAATGACGGAAGACTAAGCGCTAAGTGCTCGAGCAGCATCTTCATCGACGGCGCGCGGTCGCTCAAATAGTCGCGCACGATCGCTATGTCGGCAAGACCCTGTTTATTTTTTTTAACATCTTTTGCCAACACGACCTCAAGCGCGTTTACAAAGTCGCGCACGCGCTCTTTGGCACCCTCTTCATCTTTGAGCATCTTGGCAATCAAGTCGCTGCGCTCTTTACTTCTCATCTTCAAAAAATCTTTTGCCAGTAGGTCTGACCTACTAAATTCTACAATAGGTTTTGGATACGGCAACATGCGAGACTTGAGCGTCGCGATAAACGCCCCGTGCGGAGCCAGTAGTATAAATACGGTCCCCGATTGCGGCTCTTCAAACAGCTTGAGCAAGGCCTGTTGCGCCTCGTTAGTGATGCTGCCGAGCGCGAGAAAAAACACCGCCTCGCCCTCAATGTTTTTTAAACTTGCAAGCTGTGTAAGAGCGCGTGCCTCGTCTATCCCAAACCTTTCATACTTTTGCGCGACAAAGTGCGGAATGAGTTTTTTGTATTCCTCAAACTCCCCCGCCGAACCTTCTATATAGTACGCGTGGTGCATTAAGACAGCCATTAGCCACTAGGGTATAGCCATTAGGGCTAGACTGCAATTCCCTAAACCCTATTGGCTAGTGGCTAAACCCTACCTCTTGGCGATGATGGCTTTTTTATAGGTGTCCAAATGCTCGAGCGCGATGCCGCTCCCCTTAGCGACACAGTAGAGCGCATCGTCGGCGACCTGCGCCTTGACCCCCGTGCGGCGCAGCACCAGCTCGGCAAAGTTGCGCAGCTGGCTGGTGCCCCCGGTCATGGTAATCCCGCTGTCAATGATGTCGGCGGCCAACTCGGGCGGAGTCTCCTGCAAAACGTCGCGAATGGCTTTGATTATCTCGCGCAGCTCCTTGCCCATCGCCTTGACTATGTCGTTGGTGCGCAGCTCGGCCGAGCGCGGCAGGCCGGTGATAAAGTCGCGCCCGCGCACCGCCATCACCAACTCCTCCTCGACCGGCACCGCCGAGCCTATGCCGATTTTGACGTCCTCGGCGGTCTTCTCCCCTATCGCCAGGTTGTAGGTCTTCTTTATATAGTCGGCGATGGCGTGGTCAAGTTTGTCGCCCGCGCACTTGATAGAGGTAGAGGCGACGATGCCGCCGAGCGATATCACCGCCACGTCGGTCGTGCCGCCGCCGATGTCCACCACCATGTGCCCTTTGGCCTCTTGTATCGGGATGCCCGCGCCGATGGCCGCGAGCACCGACTCTTTGACCACGTACGCATTTTTGGCGCCCGCGCGGATAGCGGCCTCGACCACCGCGCGCCGCTCGGTCGAGGTGACGCCGGTCGGCACGCTTATCATCACCTCGGGTTTAAACAGCTGCCAGCGGCCCAAAGCTTTTTGTATAAAATAGCGCAGCATCGCCTGCGTGACGCGGTAGTCGGCGATGACGCCGTCTTTGAGCGGGCGGTAGGCCACAATCTCGCCGGGGGTGCGGCCTATCATCTCTTTGGCCTCGGCCCCCACGGCAAGAATCCGCTTGTCAATTTCGGAAATGGCGACCACCGAGGGCTCGTTGATGATGACGCCGCGGCCCGGCACAAACACCAGCGTGTTGGCGGTCCCGAGGTCTATCCCGAGCTTGGGGGAAAAGAAAGCCATGTGGAGCCATGATACTCTTTTTTTAGGCTTTGTCCTCTTTGGGCTTTATCTCCCACCAAAATTTTTTGGAAAAATCTTTTGACTGGTCGCACACGCTTTTTAAATAATAGAGGTCTTTGGTGGGGATGGCGACCAGCAGGCGCCCCATGCGCGCAAGCGTCAGCGGCGCGTAGCCGTCGCGCACGCGGGCAGGGTTGAGCCGCTCCATAAAGTACTTCATCATCTCGCCGCGCTCGGTAGCGCGCTCCGCTTTGGAGCGCTCCGAAAGCCCCGCCATGTGCTTGCCGATATGCTCCATAAGGGTAGTATAACAAAGTGCCTAAAGACCCCGTCGTGCAAGACGGCGACCCGGTGCTCCGCCAAAAAGCCGAGCCGGTCGCCCACAAAGACATCACCTCGCCCAAAATTGCGAAGCTTATTGCCCATATGAAAAAAGTCCTCGCGGGCGAGGACTTTGGCGTGGCGTTGGCCGCCCCGCAGGTCGGCGAGCCGCTGCGGATTTTTGTCATCGCCGGCAAAGCGTTTGAGCCAGTCATAACGGAAGACCAAAAACCGATAGACAACGCCGCGCCAAAAAAGTCGCTGCTCCCCGACCATGTGTTTATTAATCCCGAGATTACGCGCCTATCTAAAAAGAAAAAAGAGATGTCCGAAGGCTGCCTGTCGGTGCGCGGCAAATACGGCAGCGTCCTGCGGCACGAAAAGGCTACCATCAAAGCGCTCGACGAGCAGGGCAAAGTGGTGACTTATCACGGCGCGGGGCTTATTGCGCATATATTCCAGCACGAGTGCGACCACTTAGACGGCATCCTCTACACCGACAAAGCGGTCAAGCTCGAAGAGGACGCCGACCTCCGGAGCGCGCGGGTAAAGTTGAAAGAAAAACATGGCGTCTGACAAACCTCTTTTTGCCTTTTTTGGCTCCTCGGTCGACTCGACGTACGCGCTTGAGCAGCTTAAGCGCCTCGACCTCGAACCTGCGCTTGTTATAAGCGGCAAAGAATTGCCGCCCGAGCTCTACAACACCGCATGGGACTTCTTTTTAGTGTGCTCGTACGGCAAGCTACTCAAAAAAGACGTGCTTGCGCTCCCCAAACACGGCTGTCTCAACATCCACCCGTCGCTTTTGCCGAAATTCCGCGGGCCCTCGCCCTATGTATCGGCCATTTTGGCCGACGAGCGCCAAACCGGCGTCACGCTGATGTTGATGGAGGAGAAGATGGACGCGGGGCCCATCCTTGCGCAGGCCAAAATCGAAATAGCCGAGGAAGAGTGGCCGCCCAAAGGGCTCCTGCTTAGCCAAATGCTCTTTACCGAGGGGGTCAACCTGCTCGCCGAGGTGCTGCCGGAGTGGCTCGCGGGCACATTAAAGCCCGTGCCGCAGGATGAGAGCCAGGCAACCTATACCAAAAAGTTTAGCGACGCCGACGCCCTGCTTGATTTGGACGGAAATGCTCGGGAGCAGTTTTTAAAAATCCAGGCGTTCGACAAAAACCCCCGCGCCTACTTTATAAACCCCAAAGGTAAAAGGGTAATCGTAACCAATGCCGCGTGGATAGACCAAAAACTTGAAATCTCGAAAGTAATCCCCGAGGGCAAAAAAGAAATGCCCTACCAAGACTACCTCCGCGGGCAAAAATAATTTGAGCAAGGTTCGACCTTGCTCATTTGGGGTAGAATATAAAAATGGCGCTAAGAGAAAAACTTGTGCCCGGTGAGTTTTATCATCTCTATAACCGCGGTACTGAAAAAAGGAAGATATTCCTTAGCAGGCGCGACCACGAAAGGTTCCTTGCACTCTTGTTTTTAAGCAACAGCAAGGATCCTAGTAGACTGGACAATCTGACCCGAAGTGAGCAAGGTTCGACCTTGCTCACCCGGGCGCTAAAGATAGAACGTGGAGAAACCTTGATTGATATAGCTGCGTACTGTCTTATGCCGAACCATTTCCATTTGCTTGTACGGGAAAAGGAAGAAGGCGGCATCAGTCGTTTTATGCAAAAGTTAAGCACTGGATACACAATGTACTTTAATAAAAAATACGAACGGAGCGGAACTCTTTTACAGGGCAAGTTCAAATCCAGTCATGCGGGCGAAGATCGTTATCTGCGCTATCTTATTTCCTACATAC
>Ga0209542_10009147_pt1 | contig 18257 bp, 10 predicted proteins | sample RifCSPhighO2_01_FD_184028 | JGI IMG/M metagenome (GOLD analysis project Ga0209542, IMG submission 184028) | Soil microbial communities from Rifle, Colorado - Rifle CSP2_plank highO2_0.1 (SPAdes) (version 2) | ecosystem: Environmental > Terrestrial > Deep subsurface > Rock core/Sediment ...
GTCCACGGACTATGAGAACCGCTGGGAGAGCAAGCCCTTCTTCTTCTTCATCCGGACGATATTTGACAAATACATCTACCGGATCTACACGGACAAGTACGAGGGGCATGTGATAGAGGATGTCAACCAGCTGCATGCCACCATCAAGTCGTTCCTCAACCTCTACCGCTTCGGGGCAGAGCAGTCGACCGCCCCTGAGGAGCAGCCGCAGGCCTGAGCAGAGTGGGTTGGTGCGAAACTCTTATTCGTGCGTATGCGGAGCCTGAGCACGCCCCTCCACTTCGCTTCGCTCAGGTCGGGGAGCACCCTCCTGCGGAACGGTCACCATGGGCAGACACGCATACGCACCGACTTTCGCACCAACCCCGGGCAGAGGGCAAAACTTTAATAACCCACCCCATCTGCCCTGTCCGGGTGAGAGTCTATGTATGTGACTGTAGCAAAGACATCTGAGATCAAAGATGGCAGGGGAAAGACTATCTCTGTCAGCGGCAAGAACATCGCGATATTCAACATCAAGGGAAGCTTCTTCGCCGTTGATGACAGCTGCCTGCACATGGGCGGGCCGCTCGGCGAGGGGATGCTAGACCAGAATGTGGTGACCTGCCCCTGGCACGGCTGGCAGTATGATGTGATGAGCGGGGCATCGGTGCAGAATCCCGATGTCCGCCTGGGGAAATACCCGGTCAAGGTAGAGGAAGGGATGATAAAGGTAGAGGTGGGATAAAATCGCAAATTATAAATACCCACACCCCCCATATAGAGCAGGTGAAAACTTATGGCGCCAATAACCCTACGAACAATCCATGATGAACTGCATAACCTCCAGAGGGATATCCAGTTTATTAAGCATGCCATCGCTGAGGATTTTGAACTTAGCGGAGACACGCAAAAAAAGCTCATCGAGGCCCGCAAGTCTCCGCGGACAGCATACCTTAGCCAAAAAGAGATGGAACAAGAGTTCTTACGATGAGCTATTCTGCAGAATGGCACCCCCATACCAAGAAGTTCTTACAGAAACTACCCAAGGATGTAGCCATACGCATCGTCCAGAAGGTCAAGGCAGTGCAGGAGAATCCTTTCCATTATCTTGAGCATTATAGCGGAAAGGATTATTATAAGCTCAGGATAGGAGATTACCGGCTGCTTATTGACGCCGATTTATCGCATAAGGTGCTATACATCCAGGTGATTGAGCACAGAAGCAAGGTTTATGACCGGGTATAAGCATTTGTTGGTTCAATACTGTATCAGTATCTCCACATCCTTCCCGAACACGTTCTTCAGATTCTCGAATATCGGCTCCTTGATGAACGCGCGCTCCGGGATGACGACTGCGGTGAGCGCTTTCTCCAGCTCCTCAGGAGAGGAAGCTGCGACCGTCCCCAGGCTGCCGTCCTCGTTGATGGCAGCCCTGCTGATCTCCTTCTCCTCATGGTCGATGTCGTGGATGATGAAGGCCTCCTTGCCGAGCAGGATCACCTCGCCGTACCTGTTGCCGTGCTTGACGCGGATCTTGGTCTTTTCCAGCTCCCTTCCCCGCTTGCGCTGGAGGTATTCCACCATGAACTTGATGAACTGCCTGCTGCTCTTCTTGACCTTGTCCACCTCGGCCTTGGTGAGCTTGTCGGAGTCATAATCCTTCTTCGCCTTGATCAGGTCGTTCAGGATGCGGAGATAGTTTGCCGGGATCTTCCCCTTGCTGACCATCTCGTCCTCAAAGAACTGCACGATCTCGCTGTCCGAGACCTTTTCCACCCCCTCAAAGCGGAGGATATCCCGGATGATGGTGACGACACTGTCATAGATGTGGATGATGTCCTCCTCCTCCTTGATCCGCTCGATCTTGGCGAAGAGCTCCTTGATCTCCTTGAGGAACGCCTCTGCCTCTGTGAGCAGCTCATCCAGCTCCTTGCCGCTCAGCCCTTTCCTGCTGCCGTGCTCGATGGACTTCCTGATCTCGATGACCTTCTCCAAAGTCTTGACGTATTTCTCGTCCATAAGGTTTTCTTTCTTCACCAGAAGATCGTGCATCAGCCCCGGCGTCTCTTTCGGGGTCGGCGGAGGGACGCCATACAGCATCAGGGCTGCCTGGCTGGGGGTGAGGAGGGCGTAGAAGATGTCTTCCATCCCCATCTCCTTGATCTTGAAGCGGACCCTCTCGAGCATCTGCTCGCCGGATGACATGAACATGTCGATGGCCTCCGGGCTGGGCTTGATCTTGCCCATCCGCAGGAGCTGCTTCCAGGGCATGAAGATGCCGCGGTCGTAGAAGGGGACGCCGTCCCGCAGCAGGGTGAATATGACCGGATGCGCTTCCTTGAGGCTCTCCCAGAAATCCGTGAGGATGTACACCTGGATGTTGAGCTTGTTCTTGATGCCGGTGATCTCCCCTGCCTCGATCCCCATGCCGATGATGATGGCCCTGAGCTTATCCTTGAGCTCCGCCCGGGTCATCTTCTTGACATCGGTGTCGTCCACCACCACCCAGACATCGATGTCCGACGTCTTGGTGGACTTGCCCTGGACGATGCTTCCTGCCAGGACATAGCTGAGCACGTATTTCTCGAACTTCTTCAGCACCATGGACTTGTGGATTTCCGCGATCTTGATCGCCGCTAGCATGCCCTGGTCGTAGACAGGAGCAGCCATGGCCATCAGCTGGAGGATATCATGCTTGCCGTCATAGCAGCTCTGCCAGAGCTCGCTGAGGAGGATGGTCTGGGGGATGAGGTTCTTGTCGGTGTCCTTGGCGATGCTGTTGATGATGCCGGTGAGCTTCTCCGCCAGCTCCAGCTTGGACATCTTCTGGGAATCAGCATCGTCCACCAGGACCAGGGCGTGGATCTTGTTCTTGTCCACCTTTTCCTCCGGCGTTTTTGGCTGCGGCGGGGGCAAGAGCGCGATGCCGATGATGTACTTGTCGAATTTCTTCACGACCGCCTTGGAGAACTTGTCGAGCTTGCTCTTGATCGCCTTCAGCTTGTCCTGGACATCTTTCGGGAGCTTCTTCATGCGCTCGTCCATTTCTGGGGGCTGCGGCTGCTCTTTTTGATTGGGCATGCTGCATCAGCAGGATAACGGCAGCTTTATAAAGGTTATGGAAAAGTTTATATTAATCCTGTATACGGATAGAATCTGATGGCAAAGGACGAGCAATACGAGGATCTGATTAAGGATTTTCTGAAGCATAAAAAGCTGTACAAGAAGAGCCAGCGCCTCATCAGCACCACTGACCGTGAGCATAGGCGGGCATATGATTCCGCTGCTGAGCTCATCGTGGATGAGGAAGGGCTGATCGACTATGAAAAGCTTGATGATGCGGACATGCAGCTCAAGTTCGCGGACAAGATGGCTGACCACTACCTGTCCAAGGCCAAGCAGCACCTGAAGAGCAAGGCAAGCGGCGAGGATGAGTTTGAGAATGAGATGCTGCGGAAGGCGTACTCCGGCACGACCAGAGCAGAGCTCCGGCAGTATGTTGGCCAACTGGGAAAGAAGTTTACCTTTGATGAATTCAACAGCCATCATATAAAGGGCAATTTCATGAGGGAGATTATAAAGACCCTTAGCGGCGCCGCGGCAAGCCATATCAAAGAGAAGCATATCCCTCATATCGTCAAATACACCAAGTCCGGTGAATTCCTCGATCCTTCAAAGATGAGGCTGGAGGATGCTATCAATTTACTTACAAAGTATCATGCTGAAGGTCCCCTCTCACCTGATGATTATTCGAATGTACCATATAGGAATCCAGAGCACTACAAAAAACACCGAGCTAGTTCTCACTAATTAGTAGTAATAACCAAAAGGTTTATATATGAGTGACAATTTATACCCCCTATGGCAACTAAGAAAGATAAGCCTATGCATCCGCTAGACGAACCGTCAAGAAGGGGTGTTGCTTCAGGAGATATTACTGATAATCAGATTAATGGAGTCTTATACTGGAGAGATAGAGGACAAACAGTGGTAGATAAACCTGAGCTTCGATTAGGAGATGCAGTAGTGCATCTAAGACAGTACCATGTTTCTCCTACTGAATTGCCTCAGAACACCTATACGCCAAGATCACATTACGAACTGAGAGGTTAAAAAGATACGATTTTACCCCTATGCCCATCGACCAATATCTTGAATCAAAGCACAGAGAACAAAGGATAAAAGACACTATTATCGTCCACCATAATCAGGCGTTGGTCCAGGCTTCAGGTGTGCTCATTGGCCCTGATGGGCTGGTTGATGCGGACTTGATTCCTGAACGACAATCGCAAATGGTTGATTCCCTTTATCAATATTATACGCAGGCTGGAGTCCAAATGTTGCAGTCTGCGACCCAAGATCCCTTACTGCAGGCTCTTGCAGGAAGAGGAGTATTTGGGCTTGATTACCCTGAGCTGCAGACCATGGTTAATCGCCATGGAGCTAATTTAATCCGTGAGAATGAATTTGTTAATGGCATGCGCAGGTATTCGAGGAATACGGAACGCACTCTTGCCGGTGCGACTGCGTCGCTGTTCACTGAAGAGGATGTTGATCCCACGCTGGAACTTACCGGCACAAAAGATATTGTGGACCGATCGTTAATTGACCGGGTTGCCGCGATGAACATATTGAATGTCTACGATCGGTTTCATGGAGAAGTTCCACGGTCATTGATTCATAATAGTCTTTTACTGCCACAGTACAGAAACTGATGGTTCTGTAATTGTCTTTCTTGTATTTTTTGTATATATTTCGTATATAACCCATGACAGTTTTATCCGGCCCACTATCTTATTCAGCGTCCATAATTCAAGGATAGACTACAAGGCCGGCAGGCTGAAACAAGAAAAGATAAAGATAATAGAAAACAAAACAAATTCTGTGAGATATTTACCAGATAAACCTTTCTATGAGTGATGTCAGAGTAAAACGGGCTGCACTTCTGTCTAGCACTGCTCCAGCGCCACCGTATCCTTCCCCTCGTTCGCGAGGTTGTCCTTGACGGTGATCGTGACCGGCCTGCTCTTGTCCTTGAAGGCATCCTTTATGGTGTAGGTGCCCAATTCCCTGTTCTCTGTGGGGATGACCTGAACTCCGTCCTTCTCAAACTTCAGGATATTGGCGTCATCCCATGCCGATACGATGATGTCATCGCTGGCGTAATCGCATGCCCGGAGCTGCTCCTGCGGCTGCACGATCTCCAGGACCGGGGCAATGTGGCCGTCGGTGCTGGACTGGATGTCAAAGCCCAGCTCCTTGACCTGCTCCGCCCCGTTGAAGAGCAGGGGCTGGTCCCCTTCGCTGTACTGGCTGTTGCTGTCCACGTCCTGGTAGAGGGCAAGGCGGAGGCGGTAGTTGCCCGGGGGGAAGCCGCGCTGGCCTGAGCAGATGTTTTGTGTATACAGAGTAATGGGTGCATTTGGCCCGGGGTTGACGCAGCTCACCTCAACAGCAGTGTTGATCGGGCTTTCCATCCTGATCTCGAGGCGCTTGATGGGCTTTTCCTTTGACTTTTCGCATTCCACTTCCTTGCGTCCTGCGCGGCACTCTCCTGAGGATGATTCCGGGTCACTGTACGTGAACAGGATATCCTTGATCACGCTGTTGCTGTTCACCCTGAAACTCTCGCATTTGTCGCCCAGGGGATTCTGCTCGTTGCGCCTGATAAAGTTTGCATCCAGGGTGATCTTTCCGTCTGTGGTGTCTGGATCAGTGATTATGTTTAGTGTTGGAGAAGTAGATGTCCCCTCTACTTTTAGGACCATGCTGTCCACAGCACTTCCGGGGCTTTTAGTGCAGCTGGCGACATTCTGCTGAGGGGTGCAGGATGTTGGCCTGTCGCTGACGCTTATTATCGCGTAGCTGATGCTTCCCTGATCCGTCTGGAGGGAGAAACGGGATGCGACGGTCAGCTGCGGAATGGTGAGCATATTCTTGTCCACCACAGCCTCATAAAAGGGAACGGTCATGTCCTGGCCGACGACGCTGCAGTCCGCTGTTGCTGCCGTCGATGTGATGTCCAGCAGGGCAAAATTTGCGATTCCGGACTGGAGCTGCTCGGGGGTGATCATCTTGCTTCCGCTCTCGGAGATGTCCCTGCCGATGATATCATAACGGAGCAAAGTCGGGCTGTTGTAGCTGCCGAAGGGGCGGATCTGGAGCTTCACGCCGATGTTGTTCCGGGGGAAATAGGTGGAGGGCAGCTCGTTGCTGATGCCGCTCCCGCGGAAGGGGGTGAATGCCGCCTGCTGGATCTCGACCGAGCCCAGGCTGCCCAGCGCATAGGTGCCGCAGTCAATGTCCTGGTTCAGGGCGCCGACAGAGGCATGGCACTCCGCTATCATGCCGCCCTTCCTGATGATGGGGAAAGAAACAGTGTGGTTCTCCCATCTGCTGCCGATCAGGTAGCTGGAGGTGAGCGTCGCCTTGTTGTACCAGAATGCCGCTCTTGGGTCGATCACCTCGATGTTCTGGGTGAGCTGGCCGTCAGGAGGGACTGCCCCGGCCAACCGCACCGGGTACTGGGCTGCCTTGGTGCAGAACTCCTCGCGCCTGTTCCGGTCGCAGCTGAGCGTGATGTCATAATGGACTGTCTGGCCTCCGGAGATGATCATGGGAGTTACTGTGTACTTTATGGTGAGGTAGCCGGTTGTCGGATTATAGGTAAAGACACGGGAATCGGCGATCAGGGGACCGATAAATGGCGCGACCGGCTGGCTCTCGATCACGGTATCCAATGCACCGCTCAGGGTGCTCCAGTCCTGGGTGATCAGCCCCTGGCATGCCTTATGGACGAGCTGCTGGGAGCCAACCCCTGTTGCTGCTGAGCCGAACAGCCCCTGGTAGCGCCTGCCCAGTTCTTCATTCAGCTTGCCGAACTCATCTTTGGGATTGCCGCGCTGGCTTTCTCCTCCCAGGCGCTCTTTCTCTTTCAGCAGCTTCTGCAGGGCAAAGAAGGTGAGGTCGCAGCCATACAGCGCCAGGAGCTTCTCACAATACCCGACCGAGGTCTTTCCTTCTTGTGCCTCCTCCAGGCACTGCTGGACGCTTCTCAGCACCTTCTGGATGTTCTGGAGGTGGTTGTAGGTCCCGGTAAAGCAGCCGCAGACTGTGCTGGTGTAGATATCATCATACGGCTGGATATTGGTGAACTTGCCTGACTTGGTGAGGTAATTGGTGAGGCATTTGGTGTCATCATAGCGCTCCGGGCCTGCATTGTAGCAGCCATAGGTCTCCCGGACATCGGTCTGCAGTGCCTGGTAATAGCTTTCCCTGGTGAAATCCTTTTCCACGCAGATCCACTCGGTTGAGGAGCGGACACCTGGGCCAAAGCGGACATCCCTGCTGCTGATCACCTTGACGCAGTTGGGGAAGGCGGAGTTCGGGTCGCAGTCACAGGGCGGAGAGTGGCCTGCAGTGTTCTCCCGCGGGCCGTAGAAAACATAGGTCGAGTCCTCGATTTCTGCACGGTTTTCTGCAATCTGCACCTGGTCTGCGCCGCACTGCGGCGGGGTAAAGGGGCAGCCGACTCTATCGCATGCCAGGTAGAGGTATTCCCTGTACTGCTGGTCGATCGCCTTGCCGGTGAGCGCGCTCCAGTAGTTGTAGGCCAGCAGGGCAGTGCAGCCTGCCAGGGAGAAAAAAGCGAGCCTCCTGCTGAGGTCGATGAAGCTGTCCAAGCGCCTGATCATGCCGTTGATGTCGCTGACCCAGCGCTCCACCCGCTCCGGGGTGAGGAATCTGGCTGTCTCAAAGGGGTTTTCCACGTCAAAGGACTGCTTTAAGTAGAGGGTTTCAGTCGGCATACGCTCGTTGTTGTAGGTGTAATCAACGGAAATTGCCAGCTCGAAGACTATGGGATCGGGTATCTCGTCAATCTGCCTGTTCCATCGGCTGATGTCAAAGTTCGCATAGGCGACGATCTCCTGGGTGCTCTTGTCCACAAAGAACGTGGGCTGCCCCCGGGTGCGGATCAGGTTGTTATTGAAGTAGGATGCGCCGGTGGGGACTGCGGTGATGCGGTGGATCTTGATGCCCTCCAGGGAGAATATGGCCGGCTTGACGCGGAAGAAGACGCCGACCGGGATGTTGCCCTGGAGCAGTTCTCCTGCAGGGATCCAGTTCGGGGCGGTGGAGAAGCTGGAGAGCCGGAAGATATTGGAGCCGCCGTCAAAGACGATGATTCTGGTTGTCCCTACCTCAAACTGGCTGCCCAATTTCTTGGCATTGGTGTTGCCTGCCTGGTCAGTGGCCAGGAAGGTGATATAGTTGCGGGAGGGAAGCAGCACCAATGACGCGGAGAATTCGCCGTTGGCATCGGAGGTTACGGTGTCATCAAAATCAACGAAGAGGTCGAGCGGATCTCCCCTAAAGCCTGCCTGGTACTGCAGGCCACGGACCGGATCGATATGCTCCCTGGTCGAGACGTTGAAGAAGTGCCTGGTGGTGTTCCCGAGATTCGTTATCCTGACGGGAATGCCGGGCTCGGTCTTCCCCCGGACTTCGACGAGCTGGAAATGGACGGTGAGCACATCCTGGCCTGCGGCAGTCGGGGTGCCGGAGACGCCGACCTGCTCCGCAATTGGTTTCAGGATGTCCAGGCTGCGCTCGGCAATGGAGGTAATCTCGACGCTGGGCGGGGTGAAGTCAGCAAAGACATCCTTCCGGATCACCTGCTGGTTTCCTGCAGCATCAACAGCGGTGACGCTGATGGTGTGGTTGCCCTCAGCGAGCTGGCCGGATGGGGGGAGGGTGAAGGGGAAATTGCCTGCCTCGGCCGCGAATGTGGGGTATTCCGTGCCGTCGATGATAACGGTTATGGTTGCAGGCTCATCGATGGCAGCCTCCTGGGTGAACTGGCGGTGCCCGGCGTTCAGGGCATCGGGGATAGTGATCTGGATCTGGGGAGCGCGGAGGTCTGCAACGACGCTCTGGGCAGCGGCTGCGGTTTCAGAGGAGGTGGCGGCGGTGAGCGCAATCTCATTTGCCCCGTGGATCAGGGGGATGGAGCCGTTGAACATGCCTTCCCTTGCCTGCATGCGCTGGACGATCTCTCCTGAGGGCAGGATGATGCCCTGCTGCTGGCTGTTGACTGAGACTTCCACCAGCGCATCCGGCTCCGTGGCGCCGGACACCCAAAGCTGGCGCTGATTGGTGAGAGAAGGGAGGGGGTCTACGGTCAAGGTGAGGGCTATGCTCATGGGCATGGTGATTACCAAAAATGCCAGCAGGATGGGGATGGTGAAGTTTTTCATCTTACTATCGGCTGGTATGCTGCCTGCTGCGACTGGGGGATAACCGTGCTCTCCCAGAAGCTGTTGAATGCGCTGATGTCCTGGATATCGCTCTCGGCAAATATGGTGAGGATGATCTTCTGCCTGCCCGCAATCAATGGATAGCTGGTCTGCCAGTCTGCCTTAAAGCCGCCGAGCAGCATGCTGGTGCTGTTCCGGATCAGGCGGATGTCCAGATCATAAGAATAGCTGCCTGCAGGCAGGGTGATGTTCCGGTATACTGCAAGGCCAGAGGGATAGTAGATAGACTGGTCATAAGTGATCTCTTTTGCGATGAAGGATGCCAGGATGATCTCGTCATGGCGCAGGCTCCTGGCCGCCTGCTGGGGGAACTCGATGATGCGGAATTCATAGTCCAATGCCTGGAGGGGGGTGAGCTCCAGCAGGGCATAGTTTTCCGGAGATTCCGGTGTGGATGATATGCGCGCTGTTGCGGTGAGGTAGCCTGGATTTTCCGCGATCAGCATGCCATTGATGCAGAAGGGAAGCGATGCCTCAAGGGAGGGCTCACAGGGCCTGCTGCCGCAGTACTGCGGGATGCCCTGGAGCAGGGGGGAGGCAGTCTCTCCGAGCTCGCAGCGGAACTGGGCGCAACGGTAGCTGATGGGTGAGGAAAGCATCTCTCCGCTCTCTTTGTCGCGCGCCTGGAGCTTGAAGGGAGCTATCTTTTCAGCGCAATATTCCTCTGCTCCGGCGTCAGATGGCTGGTCGTCCACCAGGAAGGGATTGAACTGCCTGTCCGGCTGGTTGTTGCGGATATTTACCATGGTCGCCAGGTTAAACTGGAGGTCTCCTGCAGTCAGGACCAGTAGGAGAGGATATTCGATGTCATAGAAATGGTGGTAGAGCTTGAATGCGCCGCTGATCAGCGGTATCTTCAGGTCAATCGGCTTGATGATGGTGCTTCCCGGCGAGACGCGGAACCGGGTGAACTGGAATCCATCCCCGAACGACCAGTCTGCAGTGGTGCGGATATCCCGGAACTTGGGATTTTGGAGCTCGATGAAATAATGGCGGAGATAATAGGCAGAGAACTCCCGGCAGGCCTCGGGAAGGGCGTTTGCCGTGTTCCTGAAAACCAAACAGTGGAAATTCGCGCGGAGCAGGGGGATCAGCTCGTCCTGCAGCTCCTGGAGTGTCCACTGGCGCCGGTCTAGGGTTATCTCAAAGCCGTCGAGCGGCATATCCGGGAAATCGCCGGCAATCATCTCCATGGTGAGCAACTCTAGGAAGCCGTCCTGGTTCTCCTTGTCGTGGATGGCCTTTGCCAGGCTGAATGCCCGGCCAAGAGGGATCTGGATATCCTTGCGGAAGGCGGTGAGCTGGGTCTGGACATTGTCCTGCTTGCTGGTGATGGTGAGGGGATAAGATACGGTGATGCGGACTTCATTGTCCGTGATGGAGACCTCTGGAGCGGGATCGCCTGCGGTGATGGTGAACTGTTCGGAGAATGTTTCCAGACTGCAGCCCTGCACATCTGCAGCGATGCGCTCTTCCAGCTCCCTTTCCATGCTGGAGATGCTCGGCTCTCTCATCCTGCCCTGGCTGAACCAGAGGGGGACTAAAGGCTGCTGCTGGTCGGGGATCAGGCGGTAGTGGGCGAGCGGATTCTGGCTAACCTCCGGCGGGATGGTGAGAAAGCCGCCCTGCGCCGCCATCTGCCGGATTGCCGGCTCTGCGCTGTCCATGATGCACTGCTCGATGTAGCCCTGGATGGGAACAACATGCTGGGGGACGGCAAGCTGCGGCTGGAAAAGGGAGAGTCTGCCCTGCAGGAAGAGGAAGATGGCGGCCAGCAGGACGATGAGTATGCCTATGATTATGAAGACAGTCACCTGACCCCTTTTTCGCATGCTGATGCTCATCTGTTTGTGCTATTTAAAGGTTTGGGATGGGCATGGTTCTATCGGGATGTCTCTTCCGCACGCCGCCATCATGGCGGCTGGACGGACTTCGTCCTCTGAACCACCCCGGATGGGGCGTCCCCCGGTTCAGCCAGCGCCATGGCGGCGTGCGGCGAGTCATTTTGTGGTATGATCTTTATGAGTTTCATGCAGTATGCCTGCCAAATATATCCTCAGCCATGCAATGTATGCGATCAGCAGCAGCGGGGAGATTATGAGGCTGAACTGCTCCGGGAGGAGGTTGAGGAGCAGGCCGATGATGAGGAGAGCGATGAACGTGAGCAGGCTCAGGAGATAGGGGAAGAAGAGATGCGGGAGCTTTCCGATGCCCAGCGGAAGGAGCTGGGTGAAGGCCTTGCGGATGCTCTGGTGGAGGGTGAAGCTATAATAGAGGAAAAAGGTGAGGTAGAGCCAGAGAATGGCTAGGATGCCGAGCAGGACTGCTGCTGCCCCGGGAGCAAGCAGGCGCATGGCCAGGACGATAAGGGCAAGCCAGAATATCCCCCAAATCGCGTTCAGGCCGGCGAACCGGAAGAAGCCCTTTACGGTGAACGGCTTTTTCAGGAGGATACTGTAGACCATCCCCTTACAGAGGCTCCAGATGACGAGCACGGAGAGGGAAAATACCAGGAGGATGATGGCTGACTTGATGATGAAGCTGCTGATGGCGCCGGCATACTGCTGCGCCTCCAGGGAGTTCTCGACGATATCGATGTTGCTCAATGCGCCTGCCTGCAGCGCGTTGAGCGCGGCGAGCTGGCCGGTGATCCAGCCCTGGAGCAGGGCGAGCAGGCCGGAGATGCCTGCATAGGCGGCGATGTCCCATCCGATCATCTTCAGGTAATCCCTGCCCAGGCGCCTGAATGAGCTGATGAACCGCTGCCAGCTGCTCATGGGGACCACTCCGGCAGGAGCTGCTGCCGATACTGCAGGGAATAGTCATCAATCCTGTCCAGCTGGCCCAGGTCATCCACTATCGTGAAATCAGCAGGCTCAAAGGCGATGAGTTTGATGGTGAGCGTATTTCCGCTGAGCTGCGCAGCCCAGGCGCTGGATGCGTCAAAGGCCAGGCCGCCGGCAAGGAAGAATTCGGCGAAGGAGATCTCCGGAATATCAATGGTCTTTTCTCCGGCAAAGGGGACAAAGGGCAGGGTGTCATACGTCTTCTGCGATGCAGGGATGATGTAGGGCTGCTGGAGATGCCTGATCAGGGTTGCGCTGAGCTGATAGCTGCCCGGTATGAGGGAGACGGCCTGCTGCTCAGTGCCCCGGATAGCGATTGCCTCGTTGAGCTCTTCTTCGCCCGGCTCTGCTATCCTCGTGATGCTGATGACCGCTTCCTCATCTGCGGTGAGGGGCAGGGGGGAGCCTGGCTGCCAGCCGGCCTGCTTGCGGAAGGAGAGCTTCTGCACCTGGACAGTGATCTCCTTGAGCTGCTGCATGATGATCGTTGTTTCTCTGATGCTTGGCGCAAAGAGCTGGCTGGAAGAGAAGTAGCCGGGCTTGGCTGCCTCCAGCTGGCCGATGGCGCCGGGGAATCCTGTCTCCAGGATGCCTTCGCTGTTAGTGATGCCCATCGGGCAGCGCTGTCCGCCGACCGTGAGGATGACCTCGGCATCAGGGAGGGGAGCGGTGCTGTCAGTAACGGTTATGGTTGCCTGGTTTGTCCACTGCAGGGGATTGCAGAACAGGGGCTCTTCTCCCTGGAACAGGATGTTCAGTGGATTGTCACCGAGCGGCTGGTTGTTCCGGATGTTGACCTCCCGGGCAATGATGAAGGAGTAGGGGCCATTGAAATCCAGCGGGACATTTTCATCTAGCAGCTCGATGACGACCGGATAGGAGAGGTCGTATGCAAAGCGGTATTCCTGCGCCGCCGGGATAAAGGGAAGGAGCGGGGAGCTGTGGGTAGTGGGAAGGAGCATCTGCCCCTGGCCGAAATCCAGGTAGAGGGGCCAGCCGAGGTAATGGAACCGGACAGCGTAGGGAAGCGGAGCATCAGGCTGGTACTGGAAGGTGCTGTACACGCCCTGCTGCAAGAGAGTTGTTGCAGGGATGTCTGCGTATCCCGGCGTATCACGCACGCGGGCGTAGGGGACGATGCTGGAAAGATAATCAGTGATATCGTTCCTCACGTCATGGAGGAGCCAGTAGGCGAAGCGGTAGCCGAAATCAGTCTGCGCCAGCGGGGGGAGCCTGTTGTTTTGGGTGCCGCCCTGGATGCCGTCAAATGAGTCGATCATGCTCAGTGTCGCAAGCTCCAGGAATGCGGATGCCTGCAGATCCTCGTTGAGCTGGAAGGCGGCATCGTATACTGCCCTGAAATTGTAGGGAAGCGGGGAGATGAACTGCTCCATCCCCTGGCTGGCGGCGCCGTGGGTTATCTCTATCGGCAGCTGCACGCTGAAGGTGATGTCTGTCTCGCCGATGATGGTGCGGGATTCCGGCTCTCCGGCAATGGATATGGAAAAGCCCTGCTGCTCCAGCTCGGTGAAATCAAAGCAGCCAGCAATCTCCCGGTTGATGTACCTGTCCAGCTCATCCTGGATATCCCGGATTGTCGGGCGCTTGCTGCCGGTATTGCACTCGCTGCTGCAGTCGTTCCTGCTCTCCAGGTAGCTCCAATAAGGGACATCCCTGCTGAAGCGGACGGCAGCGCCCTCTGTCGGGACCTGCTCCAGGGCGATGATCCCGCGCTCCTCTGGGTATGCGTATCCTCCCTGTTGGCCGACAACCTGCAGTCCCCGAATCCCAGTCTGGCGGAGGCATGCCTGGATGTACTGGCGGACCGGCTCGAACTCCGTGGAGATCTGCTCTGCCTGCGGGACAGTCGTCTCTCTCTGGAACTCGACAGTGCGGGCGACATAGAAGGTGATGCCGACCGCCAGGATGATGAGCAGCCCGATGATGATGAAGAGGGTGATCTGGGCATGATTCAGCATACCTCGTCTATCCCATATCGTCTGTCCGCTGCGCCGCCCCTGGCGGTGCGACGGCTTCGCTGCGCTCAGCCTTGCTCGGGGATATCCCTCGCCGCACGCCAGGGGCGGCGCTGGATGCCTCGGGGGATGCCCCCTCGGGGTGAGGCATAGGCGAAGCCGTCCAGCAGCCGCTGCGGTGGCGTGCGGCTGGCACGTTACACATTCATGATTGTTTCTTTTCATGGCTGCAGCCTCCCAATGGACCGCTGGGTTGGAGGCCTGCGCTCTCCCGCATCCCGCTGCTGCTCACCGCTTGCCTCCGGGATGTTGAACTCGAAGAAGGGCAGGGCAGTGTCGAATTCCGTGTCCTGCTTTATCAGGCTGTTGCAGAGCAGGCGGCTGTCGTCAGTGAGATCTCCCTCGAGGAAGCGCTTGAACCGTCCTTCCAGTGAGTCGGGATTGTCAAAGACTATGCAGATGCGCTCGAATGGCCGGCTGTCCGGGACTGCAGAGGTCTTCTGGAGGGGCAGACCGTTCAGGCGGAGCCTTGGCCTGTTGTTTGATGCATCCTCTTCGTCCAGCACGATTTCTACCCTCCGCTTGTTCGCGTCTTCCAGCGCAAGGTGGAACTCCACGAACTTGTCGCTGTCCGGCAGGTTGAGGAGGACGATGTCCTTGGGATCCACCATGAACGAATACTTGTAGATGTATTCGGTGCTGGCGGTGCCGTCGTCATTGATGATCTGGTTCTGGTAGCGCTCGCCGGCGATGTAGGCCGAGGGAAGGTCTCTCCTTCCTAATCCTACGCTGACCGGGCTCTGGTCGGTCCAGACATTGCACATCAGGCTGGTAGCGCCGTCAATGCTTGCCCAGCCGCTGAAGAGCTCATCGACTGTCGAGCGCCAGGCCTCAGTGAGCCTCCGCCAGTCCTTGTTGAACGTCCCGATGGTGGTGGATATAGCCTCCCCTGCCTGCGCCGCCTGCACAAAGCCGTCCAGCCGCTGCTTGACCTGGCCTAAAGGAGTCCTTCCGGTGACGAGGCGGTTGCGGAAGAAGAGATGTTCTGCTTGCTGTTTGACTGACGGTGGAATGTTACGAGAATATAAAATCTCATTTGTTTCAGTACTTATGAATGCCTCATATGTCTCTCCATCAGTATGGAAGAACATGACCCTATTTAATATCTGATTGTTACTAACATCTTGGTATTGAGATGGATCACGTGCATCAAAAAATTCGACTCTCTGTGGTTTACCCTTATCATATTCATACTTCATTGTAGTAAACTCCACATCAACTAACTGACCAAACCCTTGTCGTCGAATGACTTGTACGGTCTCATGCTTGCTCGGTTGTCGCTCCTCATTTTCAATCTTCCACTCCCGGCGCCTGATAAATTCACCTCCAGTTCCCGCGCTGTATGTACTTGCTCTTGTGGAGACCGATACACCATCAACTGCGACAAACTGTTCTTCTACCATAAAATTATCAACGTCAGTTATGGTGAGCCTGAAATTTGTTTTTCCCCCACTTTTTAAATCAAACACATTATCATTTAACTTCCCATTGCTATCGACCCAGGGAACAAGCTGCCCGCGCAAAATCGGAAAATCTCCCCGGTCTCCGATCTGCATAGTCTGCGTCGCCGCCTGATAATCGAGCGTTTTCCCTGTGGGCAGGGTGCGCTGGAGCCGGTCGATGGTGCCGTCCGGCCGGTACTGGGTGGCAAATTGCCCGTTTTGGTCAGAATTCACGACTAACGTCCCCTTGAAGCTCCCCTTCTCGTCCCGGAGGTAAAATGTGTTGTCCTCCTGCTTATAGATATTTGCAGGCCGCAGGGTGTCCAGAATGTCCAACCCCGTGCCGGAGTATCCTGAAAATCGCTTTTCAGCTCCGGTGCTGTCAAATCTTTTGCCATTCAATGCGTCGCCGCCGCCAGTGACGATAAATTCACCCCGGTCAGATATTCCGGTTGGCGCAGCCTGGTATCGGATGAATATCGGCGGCTGTCCTGCCGGTGTGTATCGATAACTGCCTGTTTCTCCGTTGCTGATAAGCTCAATCGGCACATTGTCCAGGGCACTGCTCAGGATTCCTACCATGGCTGCTTTCTGCTGGTCTTCAGAAGAGGGTTCGAGCTGTGGAGCCGCAGCTGCTGGCGGTGGAACCGATGGCTCGCCTGCCGGAAGCGGTTTGCGTGCAGGAGGTTCTGGGGTGATACCCAGTAGATATTTCGCTTCCTGCTCAGCCTCTGTCTCTGAGTATCCTCCTCCGAACAGCAATACTGCTTTGAGATCATCAACAGAGACTGCGCTGCCACTAGTGGCTACCGGTTGCGCTGGTACTGTTGGTGGAGGTTGACTTGAAGGTTGTGCGGCCGAAGAAGCGAGCGCCTTTCTCGCCGCAGTCCCCGTATTCGGTCCGATCTTGCCGTCTGCAGCAACGCCGAGCCTCTGCTGGTAGGCGGCAATCTGCCGTGGGTCAGCCAGGACTGCATCAATGTTCTGGACACCCTGCTTCTCCAGATACTGCCGGAATTGCACCTGGTACTGCACGTTATCTGCCCGCCGGTTGTAGCTCTTCGCTTCGTCTGCCTGCTGGGGGGTCAATAGTGCGGCTGGAGGAGGGGAGGCAGCAGGAGCCTGAACGGGTACAGACTTTGCGCTGATTATTTGCGCGTTAGTTAACTCTGTTTTAAGGCGCTCTGCCATGTTCGCTGCATAAATTATGTCACCTATCATATCTGGGTCAGTCACATAAATGGGACCTGTTGGATTTCCGTTCTCATCAGCAATCCGCAGTTTACCCTGACTGTCACCAACAACATACACAATATCGTTGGGGTTTACCCCTGATTGCGCATTAAGGCGGTTTAATGAGCCGACTTTGATATAATACTTATCCTGTCCAGCCAGTTCTCCGGCCTTATCAAGTATCTCTTTGTTCACAAACCACAAAGAGTTTAATGATGAGAGTGATACATCGGTAACTTTCCCCGGTATGGTCACCAGCCATCCTCCACCATCCTTCCAGGTAAATATTGCATTATCTTCGGTAAACGGATTCCGGTCGCCTTTAGCGCGGTAGGCAAAAGAGACCTGTGCTGATTCCTGCGTAGATGATGCGGCAGCAGCATCTTGCGCTCCCGCAGCCATGGTGTCCCTTGCCGTGTCCACTCCGCCAGCAACAATCTCCGTATCCAATGAGTCTATCACGCCCCCTATAGTGGAATCCGGCGTGATTTTTGGACGTGCGATGACTGTCCCTGTGCTGTCTTGGACTTCTGCCCGGCGCTGGCCATTAGCCTCTTCAACATTTATCTGTAAAACATCGCCGTCAATAGTATTCACTCGGGTGACGCCTGGAGGCAGCGCGATGATGGGCAGTTCTGACTGGAGGACTATTAGTGCCCCACTTACTGATTCACGAATGCTCTGTAACTGTTCGATGTCAATGTTTATAATGTTGCGTTCTAGTTGGGAGACGCCTGCCGCCTCCTGCTGAAGACTGGCTATACGCTTATTGATTCGCGCGAAGACATCCTTTGCCTGATGGTAATCCCCTATGGGATCTTTCGGCTCGAATTGCGTTGCCTTCTTTTCAACCTCGAGAGACATCTGCCGTAATTCACCAACAGATTCTTCCCTTGAAGTTGGGGCATCAGATTCCCCTGTTTCTTCTGCTGGAGGCACCAGCGGCGGTGCTGGCCGCTCCGGTGGCGTTGATGGCTTTTTTGAAATGATGTCTATCTTACTTACGACTTCTTCACTGTTAAGATTATCGAGCTTACTGCCCGCATATACTTCCCCTCCAACTTCCATGCTGCTGGACCATGGCCAGATTCCGTTCTCCTGGCGGGTATAGACCACAATCTGGTTCACCCCGTTCTCAAACGCATGCTCCTGTCGGTAGCTTGCCAGCCGCGCTTCCAGGGAACTGCTGCCGGGCTGCGTCTCCACCCACACGCCACGATCACGCTTTTCCCAGGCATTTTTCGCAAAGTTGAACCGGTATTCCTGCTCGGTCACGCGGTTCGGCCTGACGATGATGAGCTCGGAGGTGCGGATCTCTGAGGATGGAGCTTGCTGCTCGCTGCTCTCATCTCCTGCTTGCGCACCATATATTCCGAGATTCGGCACAGAACCCTGGACTGG
>Ga0209542_10009148_pt1 | contig 18257 bp, 21 predicted proteins | sample RifCSPhighO2_01_FD_184028 | JGI IMG/M metagenome (GOLD analysis project Ga0209542, IMG submission 184028) | Soil microbial communities from Rifle, Colorado - Rifle CSP2_plank highO2_0.1 (SPAdes) (version 2) | ecosystem: Environmental > Terrestrial > Deep subsurface > Rock core/Sediment ...
AATCCCTTAATTACCAGACACCGATGGGGTTTATGATTTCGGAGGATCCAAAGTCCAATATGTTGTGGACGCATACAGCTGCTTGACTATACACCCCCAATTCCGCTTCAATTAAGTTAGAGGTCAATTTCAGTCTGTGATGCTCAGTAATACAACTTTCAGCAATGTTCTTTTATATTCCTGAGAGTTAATATTCTGGAAAGCTTGCCATGCTGCCCAAAGTACCAAAGGGGTTCATTACTAACTTTCCGAACGCCGTGCCGGATTTTATCGGCCCGCGGCAGTTTATTTTTCTCTTAAGTGTAGTCGGCATCTTTCTGTTGGTTTTATCGTTTTTTACTGACTTCGGCCGTTTAAAACCACACACGTTTCCGAAATCGGATATTGCATTTTCGTCATCCTCTTTGGAAGCAAAATATAATGGGTATTTAAATTCCGCGAAAAGCAGCACCGACCAAAATCAAGCATTCAAGTATTATCAAAAGGCGTTTTTCGTACTTACGGGTGATTACAACCGTAGTCCGTCTATCGAAAAAAGGGAATCTATGGAAAATCTGGCAGATTACATCCGATCCAACTACCCCGAAGAAACACAGAATATGAATTTAGAAATTCCCTGTAGAGAGAGATCATGCAATGCAGTGTTTGAATATTCACAAGGGCTATCAGAAATGAGATTGGAAATTGAGGAGAACGAAAGTCTTAACGGAGAACTCCGGCATATGCTTCTTCTAAATTTGGAAGTAGCTGCCTTGGCGGCCGGACAAAATAATACAGACCATGAATTTAATACCCTATTTTCTGTTTTTGATGCGCTCAAAGCTGAATGGCGCCGCACTGAGAATACAGAGCTTAAGCTTTTGGCCGAAAAAACTTTAGCATTAATGAAGGTTGTGGACAAAAGTTCTTATCAGGCCAGCGAGGAGGCTGGATTTTTTGAATTATAAATTACATGAAACTGCAAGTTAAAGTTACGTTTGTTGTTTTATTTTTAGGTTTTTTGTGGATATTCGGGCTTTTTGCCTCAAAAGATGTTTTTGCAACTAATCAAAGTACTTTCACAATCACTTTTCAAAATAACGGAGACGCCCAATCATGGGTTGACTACAATATTTTTGAAGACACATCTGGTCCTTTTGGTGAATATAACAGCGGGGATTTAGTTTTATACTATACCGGTAGCAGTCCGGATATTGGTTTTTATCCGGGTGTTTCTGTACCGGCTAATTCTTCTGTGACCGTGACCCGGGGGCCGAAAATTGATTACTTACCCACCGGTGCGGTTTACGTATCATACTTACCCTGGAAAAATGAGAATTCGGACCCCCGCGATGTTGGCTGTGAGGATCCAGTTGCAAGTCTAACTGCGAAAGATACTATTGTACTTGGTGCTGATGATATTCATGCAACTCTTGGTGCTTCAAGAAGCTACGCCTGCTGGATACCTGTTTCAGCTCCGGCAACAAATACGCTCAATGTTAGAAGTTCAGGCCTTGCCAGCGTGCCAATCACAGGAACTAACAATGTCGGAGACAATACAAACTACGGCGGTACCACCAATTACGTGGTTACCAAATCCAACGGTGACATCGATACTACTTTGACCGCACCTTCGCCGGTGGGCCAATATTCACTTACGGGGTGGACCGGCTGTGATTCTACTCTTTCGGGCGGCAGATGCAAGATCCGGTATGGAGGCGGCCTTACGAAAACCGTTACTGCAAGCTACGGGCCCCTGACAAATACCCTCATCGTCCAAACTACACCGATAAAAAGGGTTGAAATTGCGGCAACCCAGTCCATAACCGCCGGAAGGACGATGTCCGGTGCCACCGCGCCCTTTTATTACCAAGTTAATACGACTGGGCAGATTGACACCACTTTAACCGCACCGCCTGAGTGGTACGGTTATCAGTTTACAGGCTGGAGCGGCTGTGTCGAAACGTCCACCGTCTATGCTCTTGCACTTTCCGGCGGCAGGTGCAGGCTTCGTTATGAAGATGGCCAGACCGTGACTGTCACAGCCAACTATGTATTCAACCCACCGGATCTTCAGGTTTCCGTTAGTTTGCCGGATTTTCCGACTAATGAAATTCCGCTGGGTATAGCCACCATAAATGTTCGTTTACGCGTTTGGAATTCCGGTGAAACCGCGGCAGGTGGTTTCAACACCATTTATCGGATTGGAAGTATTGCCAATGATTGTACTGATAAACCACAACAGGGAGCTGCTTGGCGAAAAGGTTCTTTGAGTCCAGGCGAGTCAGCCTCGACGATATTCAGTTTCCCGGCCCAGCCAACTGCCGGGACATATACAATCAATGCCATGGTCGACGAACTATGCGAGATTAACGAAGGGGCTGCAGAGGCTAATAATTTTGACGACTTAACTTATACCATTGTTGCGCCGCCGACAAACCCCGCCGGCCTGGCAATTTCTTCTAACATCTGTAGCTCCGCATTTGAGCCGCAGATAACTTTCAGCTGGAACGACTCTCTAAATGAAACGGGTTACTGGCTGGATGTGACAACAGATTCTTCCTGGACTGCTTGGAGTTATAAGGTTTTGCCTGCTAACACTACCCTCTTTAGCTGGTCAACGGTTTCCCTAATGGATTCTGGATCAGATTTGGTACCGCAGTCAGGTACAACCTATTGGTGGCGCGTGAAGGCTTTTAACGCGGCAGGGGAAAGCAGCCATGTGTATCCTGTCAGCTCGCTCAGCCCGCCGGGGGTTTCATTTACAGTGCCGGATTGTACTCCGCCGGCTAATCTGGAGACATCGTTTTCCTGCGTTGCAGGTCTCCCCAGTGTGACTTTCAGCTGGACCGATGTTTCCTACGAAACCGGTTATGCAATTGCGGTTAATGATGAAGCCTGGACAGGACAGGGCTCACCGAGCGGTTATGGGTATAATACTAATATCGCTGCCAATACGACATCTTTTGTCTGGTCGCAAGATAGTCTCTTTTCCGGCGGAATTCCGAAACCGGCAAATAATACCACGTACTGGTGGCAGTTGTTGGCTAAAAGAGCCGTTGCCGACGGAGGCAGTGTCCGTGTTTACGCACCTGACAGTGGTGTGCCCCCCGGCGTTTCGTTTGAGCCGCCTAGCTGCAACCAGTTTGACCTTTCGGCAAGCTTTGTGGGTGGTACGATGAAGAATAGCAGCGGCCAGGCGACCCAAAGCTTTCAGGCAGGTGAGACGGTTACTGTCGATCTGGCGATAAAAAATACTGCGGCTGCCAATGGCACATCTCCCCAAACCGAAGTTGGCGTTTGGCCTAACCAGACAGGAGAAAGCAATCTGCCTGATTGTTCAGTTGGAACTCCGGCGGTTCCGCCTGGAGGTGTTTCTTTTTCAAGCGGAAATAACACGCCTTACGGGGTTGTAAATTCGCTTAATCCGGATACTGTCCATCCTACAATCACAGTCACATTTACTGTCAGCGATATTCCCGGTACGTATAGAATCCATGCCTATGTAATTCCAAGTTGCGCTACGACGTCGGGCCCCGATTATCTGTGGGATAATAACAGCACCGCTTATCCGGAAAATACATATATTACTTATAGTGTTAGTGTCGATTCGTGGTTTGAGACAACGGGAGGAGATGTGGGAAGCGGCGGGGCAATTAGCATGAGCCTTAGCCCTGCTCCGAGGCCGCAATCCGGCTATCTTTTGGCAGGTGCAAGCCTTGATCCAAGCGTAATTTCCCAAAGGTGGAGAATCAACAATTACACCAAGCCTCTGGTTGCTGCCGATCCTTATACATATATGGCGGAAAGATTCAGACAGGATGCCGATACCGGCAGCAAAATATGTCAGGTCTCTGCCGGCTGGGCTGCGGGTTATAATTACTGCGACGAAGCCGAAGCGGCATTTAATTCCGGTAACGGGCCAAACGGTAACAGCGTTTTCTTTATTGACGGCAACTTTACGATAAAAAACAATTTGACGCTAAATAGCCAATATGCGGCAATCTTTATTGTCAACGGCAATATTACGGTAGAGACGAATGTTACCCGTATTGATGGTATCTACATTGCCGGCGGGACTTTTTCGAGTACAGATGCTGCAGGCGGAGTCTCCGGCAACCAGCTTGTAATAAACGGGGCCGTTTACGGGGCAAATGTGAATTTAACTAGAAAACTCAGTGCGGGGGCAACTTGTGCCTATGACCCCAGTACACCTGCAACATGTAAAAACATCGATGATCCTGCAGAAGTAATCATCTTTGACCCCAAATACTTAATTGCCCTCAACAGTCTTCTGGGTTCCCCCGGAGTCTCCTGGAAAGAAGTCGCGCCATAGGCCAATGGCCTATGGAAATTCGAAATCCGAAGCACGAAATCCAAAATAAGCAAAGCTTGCGGTCCTCGTCCTTCGATGACTTCAGGACTGCGGGCCTAAAATTCAAATGACAGAAAGTAAAAATCCGAAACTTTATGATCTGGAAGAAAGGACATTTAAATTCGCCAGAGATTGTAGAGCCTTTGTTAAAAAACTGCCTAAAACCGCTGGCAATATCGAGGATAATAAGCAGTTAGTCAGGTCATCTGGTTCAGTCGGAGCTAATTATATTGAAGCTAATGAAGCGTTTAGTAAGAAGGATTTTATATTAAGAGCTAAAATTTGCAGAAAAGAAGCGAAGGAAAGTCGATACTGGTTAAAGCTGATAGATACTGGCGGTGAGTCTGGTCTTGAGAAAGAACGGGAGTTACTAATTAAAGAGTCTACGGAACTAATGAATATTTTTGGCTCGATAATCCGAAAGTCTGAGTAGTTTTGAACATTTAATATTTAGAATTTCTGTATTGTTTCGAGTTTCGAAATTCGATATTCGGATTTAATTGTAATTTGATATCTTAAGGATATATTTAGGTAAGCAAATTTAAAATTTGCCTCTTTACGGCACCGCCTGCCCGTTTTAAAATGCCTCAGTGCAATTCGGGCTGTTTTCTTCCAAAAAACTGGCGATTGATTTAGGGACTTCCAATTCATATGTCTGGGCGCACGGTGAAGGAGTAGTCCTTGCAGAGCCTTCGGTTGTGGCAGTTGACGGTGTCTCCGGCAAGGTTATAGCAGTGGGTGCTGAGGCGCATGAGATGCTGGGCAAAACCGCAGGCGGCGATTTGATAGCCCAAAAGCCCTTAAAAGAAGGTGTGGTTGCCGATTTTTTGGTAACCCAGGCCATGATTCGCTATTTTCTGGACAAAACCTTAAAAAGCTCACGCTTTATGCGGCCGGAGGTGATGATTTGCGTGCCTGCCGGTATTTCACAGGTAGAAAGACGGGCGGTTTTGGAGGCGACATTATCTGCCGGTGCCAAAACTGCGTATCTTATAGAACACACGCTTGCCGCGGCAATCGGGGCCAAATTGCCGATCGAGTCAGCCACAGGTTCGATGATTGTTGATATCGGGGGCGGGCAGGTAGGTGCCGCCGTCATTTCTTTGGGCGGCATTGTTGCTTCGCAGACTGCCAAAGCCGGAGGCTCAAAGATAGACGAGGCCATAGCGACCCACGTACGCAGGATCCACAATTTGATAATAGGCGAACGGATGGCAGAGGAGATTAAAATTAATGTCGGCTCGGCAATCCCGCAGGCTGCGGCCAAAAAATTCATGGAAATAAAAGGCCGGGATGCGGTTTCAGGACTGCCAAAGACCGTCAAGGTTGATTCAGCAGAAATTGCCGAGGCAATTAAACCTGCCCTTTTGGGAGTTGTCGACTGCATCAAAGAGGTTTTAGAACACACGCCGCCGGAGCTGGCCTCGGACATAATTGACCGCGGAATTGTGCTTTCAGGCGGAGGATCACAGCTTCGGAATTTAGACAGGCTGATTGCCGCCCAGACGGGCGTTTCCGCATTTCTGGCAGAAGACCCCACGAGATGCGCAATTTACGGCGCAGGCGTGGCACTGGAGAATGTTGACAGGTGGAGAAGGATTGTTCAGGCAAGATGAGTTGGTAGTGGGTAGTTGGTAGATCGCTGGACTTAACACTTCATACTACGAACTATAAACTATAATCCATAATCCACATACTAACTTGAGGCTATGATTTTGGCAAAATATAAAACTACTGGAAGATCTATCGGAATCTTATATCAATCTATCTCAAAATAAGTAAAAAGGTCAACTTTATATATCAAAATACTCAATTACAGCCTTGATTTACGTTCAGTCATCTGTTTCATGTAAAATGGAGATAGGAGCAGACTACAAAGATCAATGATCAAATTCCCCGCCTGCCAAAGACTGGCACTGGCGGGCAGGCAAATTCTAAAGCTATTCACACGTGAATGAGTATTAATTTGGATTTTGGCAAAAAATTTGAAAGAAATAGGATTGCGAAAGTGCATTTTCAGCTTCGAATGAGCCTGAGCTTGAATTTTAAAAATTAGGTTTAAAATGACAAGGCGCTTATTGCCCCTAAAAAGGCACAGAATCGACATACTTGGGGTAGGTGTCGACGATTTTTCCCAAAAAGAAGCACTTGATTTGGTCCTGAAACTTTCGCATGATCAGAAAAGTGCCCATTATGTCGTTACAGTCAACAGTGAATTCGTGATGCTGGCTCGGAAAAACAAAGATTTTGCAGATATTTTGCAAAAAGCCGACTTAGCTTTACCGGACGGCTGGTGGCTGGCTAAGTCAAAGCTAATTTTCGGGGGTAAGAGTAGAGAAAAAATTGCAGGCGTGGACCTTGTTGAAAACCTGTGCAAAGAGGCGGGCAAAAAGGCTATCACAGTAGGATTTTTGGGTGGTTTTGGTGGTGTAGCACAGGGGGTAGCCGAGCGCCAAAAGGCAAGCTGCCCGAACCTGAAAGTTGTTTTTGCAGGCGCCGGCAATCCGGCTATAGGATATGATTTGAGGCTAAAAATGTCTTTAGATAAGGCTGGCAGAATTGACATTTTATTCGTGGCTTACGGCATGGGTCGGCAGGAATTTTGGATTGCGCGGAACCTAAAAAAACTTAATGTCGGCGTCTTTATTGGTGTTGGCGGGGCATTTGACTATATTTCACGCGTGAAAAGAAGGGCTCCGGTGTTTCTTCAAAATACCGGGCTTGAATGGTTATGGCGGTTAATCAACCAACCGCAAAGAATCTGGCGGATGAGAGTTTTGCCGATTTTTTTAGTTTTGGTGATTTTAAAATTTTTAAAACTAAAAATATCTTATAAAAGTTAATTTTCGTCACGAAAGGTGTTTTTATCATCCTTCGATTACTATAGGAAAATATTTAATATTATCAAATTTTGAGGTAAAAATTATCGATTTTCCGTATATAACCAGTAAATAAAATTTACTCAATTGCTAAAAATCTATATTTTTAACACTATAAAATTTTAAACTTATAGCAAACTCGAATTGATATGCTTTGATCTCTTTATCAACTAAAATGTGCACTGCTGCCTGACATTATTCGTCAAATTCGGCTTTTTTTAAAAAAACCAAATCTGCTAAACTTAAACTGTGGCAAAATACGTTCCTGATGTTTCTACCAACCGCTGGGTGATTGTTTCAGAAGGCCGTTCGAAAAGGCCTTCTGAGGCACAGCCTGTCAATGTCAACAAAATATGCGTTTTTTGCCCCGGTTTTGAGAAGATTCCCGGTGAAGAACTCTACCGTATCGGCAGCGGCGCGCCGTATGAAAAAGGTTGGCAGGTCCGGGTAATTAAGAATAAATACCCGATTACCGACTTCCACGAAGTCATTATCCATTCACCGGATGACAAGCTCGACCTTTTTGATCTTCCGGCAACGCACGTTGAACTTGTCATAAAAGCCTACAGAGACAGGTTTGTAGAAAATGCCAAAAACGGACATGTGATTATCTTCAACAATGTCGGAAACATTGCCGGAGCTTCCATTAATCACCCTCATTCACAGCTTGTAGTTGTGCCAAAGCAAATAACCCTTGATTCGCTTTCTATTCAGCCTATTGAAAACATAGTTTTGGAAAACGCAAATTTCGTGCTTTTTTGCCCGAATTTTTCCCAGTGGCCGTTTGAGGTCTGGATCGCGCCTAAAAAAACGGGCGAGTTTTTCGGACAGATCGAAGAGGGTGCCATCTCGCCTCTTGCGCAAATCCTGCAGGATGCCCTAAACCGCCTGCTTTTGCACCTTTCGGGCGAGCATCCGCACACCCATCCCGGTATGCCGATGGTAGCCTTCAGAGACGGCCCCGACTACAATTTCTACATCCATCACGGCAAAGATTGGTACTTGAGGATTATCCCGAGGCTGGTGCACCGGGCAGGGTTCGAGCTTGGAACCGGCCTTTCGGTAAACATTATTGATCCGGCCGATGCTGCTGCGGTTCTGAAGGAAGAAAAGCCGAAGTCATCTTCTAAAATATCAGAGTGAAAGTTAACGAATCGATTTTCCGCGAATATGATATCAGGGGAATTGCGGGGGCTGATATCGACGAAAAGTTTGCCTACAGCTTCGGACAAGCATTTGGTACATTTCTTACTCAAAAAGGCGCCAAATACGCTCTCGTGGGCTATGATGCACGCTCAACAAGCCCCTCCTACTTCGAACAATCTGTCAAAGGTATAACCTCAACCGGAGTCGATGTTGTAAAAATAGGTATGGTCACTTCGCCGATGATGTATTGGGCCCGCAAATTTTACAAAATAGACGGCGGATTGGTGATTACTGCCAGCCATAATCCGCCGGAATTTAACGGCTTTAAGCCCGCATCAGGAGGCGGCGCGCTTTTTGGTAAGGCCATTCAGGATCTTAAGGATTTGATGATTTCCGAAAAATTTTCCGAAGGAGAGGGAAAGGTCAACGGAAAATCGATCAAAGAAGATTATTTTTCCGATATTGCCTCGCGCATAAAATTATCAAAGCCGCTTTCGGTAATTGTTGACTGCGGAAATTCAACAGCAGGGCCGTTTGCGCCGGAAATTATTGAAAGAATAGGTGCAAAAGTCGAGAGGCTGTTTTGCGATATTGACCCTGAATTTCCCAATCATCCGCCTGATCCTGTGGATCCGCGCGCTTATCCTGTAATTGTGGAGAAAATTAAGGGCGGTTCTTATGATTTAGGTTTGCTGTTTGACGGCGATGCCGACCGGCTTGGAGTCGTGGATTCGGAGGGGAATATCATCCGCGGAGACCAGATTACCGCACTTTGTGCAAGAGGCATTTTAAAGCGCAAACCGGAGGCAAAAATTCTTTTTGAGGTCCAGTGTTCCAAAAGCGCGACCGATGATGTCGAGGCTCACGGAGGTAAGGTTGTTCTGACAAAGGTGGGGCATTCACTGATTGAGGATGCGCTGGTTCGCGAAAAAGGAGAGCTTGCAGGGGAGACCTCCGGCCACCTCTTTTTTGTTGACCGCTGGTATGGTTTTGATGACGCGATATATGCAGCCTGCCGGCTTTTGGAGTATGTAGCAGAATCGGGAAAATCCTTAAAAGAGCTTGTTGATTCGCTTCCCAAGTATGTTTCAACGCCGCAAACCAGAATTTTTGCGCCGGACGAGCGCAAATTTGAAATTGTCGAAGAGCTAAAGGAGCATTTTTCTTCTCCAAACATCCCCAACAACCCCAAAGTGCTCACAATCGATGGGGTCAGAGTCGAGTGGAGCGACGGATGGGCGGTTATTCGCGCCTCCAATACTCAGCCTCAGTTGACTCTAAGGGCTGAGGCAATCGGAGAAAAAAGGCTTGCCGAAATTAAAAGAGTTGTAGAGGAGAGCTTAATGCCGTATGCCAAAGAAGGAATCAAGGTTGAGTGGGGGAAGGTGCATTGAGTATTTTAAGTACCTGATCGTGGATCAGGCCGTTTGAGGCAAAGGCACTACCGGACGATATAGAATCCTTGCCCTTAAAATCGGTAAATCTGCCGCCTGCTTCATGTACAAGAAGAGAAGGAGCGGCAAAATCCCAAATATTTCCCGTTTCTAAAACTACATCTACTTTGCCTTTTAATAAGAAATTGTGACCCACGGAAAATCCGTCACCAATATTGGTACGGGTTGCAGACAGCAGATTTATGATCTGGCTAATCATGTCTACCTTCACAAAATGTGTCATTGAGCCAAATACCACAAAAGCATCATCCAGTTTTTTAATGTTTGAGATCTTAAGGCGGTGATTATTCAAAAGAGCCCCCTTATTTTTTTGTGCAAGAAAAAACTCATCTGTTGCAGGGAAGAATGATATGCCAATTATCGGTTTATCGTTTTCCAAAACCGCGATTAGAGTTGACCAATATTGGTGGCCGATTGCGAATCGTTTGGTGCCATCAATGGGGTCAATTACCCATTGATATTTGGCTTTGGGGTTTGTATTTTCCAACTCTTCGCCGATTATTCCATGGTCTGGGAAATGTTTCGCGATGATTTTCCTAATCAATTTTTCGACTTCGACGTCTGCATTGGTGACGATAGAATTGTCAGCTTTGTAGGTGAGCTTTAGTTGGGTTTTGAAATAGCGGTAGGCTAAATCGCCGCCTTTTTTAGCAGCGTCAATGGCAACGTCTAACATTTGCGGAAATTATATCATTTTAAGCCGCGCGGCTGAGGCCGTTTGCAAGGCGTTCCAAATCCTGGATTTTCTCAGCGTCCTTATCGCCTGCTGTATGTTTGCGCAATTCTTCGGCTTGATCTTCGAGGAATCTGGCAACAAGAGGAACGTTATTGTCATGAGTCAGCACATCGAACGTTTGTTTGTAGTTTGCTAAAGTTTTTTCTAATCTTTCCGCAGCCTGCGTATCGCTTACGGTCTCTAATTCTTCTTCTAGTTCTGCGATTGTTTCCATAAAATGAGCATAAGCGGCAATGCGATGGGCAAGAGGTGGTCTGACTTCAGGGTTAGACATAATCGGTTTGAACTATCTGTTTTCTTGAGGTGTGCTTGTTGCGCCCAGAAGCCACAATACGGCTTCCTTCTTATAGCGTCTGTCGCCGCGGGAGTTAATGCGGATTGCCGGCAGTTTGCCGCGTTTACCCCATCGTTTGACTGTAAGTGGGGCAACACGCAGAATTTTGGCAACTTCGTTTACTGTTAAAAGGTCGGGCCAGTCATCTCCAAGAGCCATAAAACCTCCTTCGGAGGAATTTTTCCTCCCAATCTTAGCACTCGCCTTTACAATTCTATTCGAATACGGCTCGTGCTGCGATTTTGGTAGGACAGGTAATTTCAAATTTCTAATTTCGAAACACCTAATATTGGCTTAGTTATTAATTTAGAGAGATTCAAATAGTACACAAGTCTATCAATTCAGAAGTTACTATAAATAACCAACTTCTTTTCGGACTCGAATATATCACGCGATTGTAGGCGGGTCAATAAGGCAAAACATGCCAAAAATTGAAAATTGAGAGTTGAAAGTTATTTCAACTCTACTTTACCACCAGCTGCTTCTAATTTTGTTTTGGCTTCTTGAGCATTTTCTTTTAGAGAGTGAAGTACTACAAGACAAAGATCATTGTAGTTGCGAAACTCTCGCAAGGAAAACGCGATCATGGGTTACTTAAGTTCTACTTTGGCCCCTGCTGCTTCAAGCTTGGTCTTCGCTTCGTTCGCGTTTTCCTTTAGAGAATGAAGCACTATCAAAACAGCGATTTTGATAGTTGCGAAGTTCTCGCAAAGAAAGTGCGTAATTGGATTATTTGAGTTCTACTTTCGCACCTGCTGTCTCTAATTTCTGTTTAGCTTCATTAGCACTTTCTTTATTCACACCCTCCAAAACCTGCTTAGGTGCAGCGTCAACCAAATCTTTGGCTTCTTTTAGCCCAAGTGTCGGGACGAGTTCGCGAATTGCTTTGATTACCGAAATTTTATTTGCTCCTGATTCTGCGAGAATTACGTTGAAAGTGGTTTGTTCGGATGCGCCTTCGTCTGCGCTGCCTGTCTGAACTCCGGCTCCGGCTGCTGCAACAGGCGCTGCTGCCGTAACGCCGAATTTTTCCTCCAAAGCTTTGACCAGTTCCGAAAGTTCTAAAACCGAAAGTTTTTCAATCTCCCCGATGATTTTTTCAAGCTTTGCCGAAACTTTGATTTTAGGTTGAGATGGTTTTTCTTTAACCTCCTCCTTCACCTCTTTGGCCGCTTCCTCTACCTTTTTCTCAGCTTCCTGAGCTTGTTCGGCTGATTCTTGAGCTTCTTCTTTGGCTGCTTCTGCTTTTTCCTCGGATTTCTCCGCCTCCTTTGCCGCATCCTGGGCTTCATCAGCCGCCTCTTCTGCCTTTTTTGTATCTTCATCTGCCATATATGCTTGTCACCTCCCTTGGTGAATTTTCAATTCTAAATTTTCAATTTTCAATCAAATCTTAATGTTTAAATTTTTAAAATTAAATATTCAATTAAAATTTCAAATTAAAAATTATAAATTATTTTCTATTTGCAGCTTGACTTAGAACAAAGAGCAAATTTCTGATATTTGCCGAAAGTACGCCGGCAATTCCATATAGCGGGGAAGATAGCGAACCGACGACTTTGACCTGCAAAACTTCTTTGGGCAGAATCTTGGCTAAATTTTCAACCGCATCCCGATCCAAAAAATCTTTACCAAAGAAACCGAATTTAAACTTGGGGAAACCAAGGGTTGTTGCGGCTTCCGCAGTTTTTTTGATAGGAGCGATTTCGTCCTCGTATGCAAGTAAGGTTGCTGTCGGGCCGGCTAGCTGGCCGGTGGTTACCGCAAAATGGTTGATTTTAAGCGCGCGCGAAATCAGGGTGTTTTTGGCAACAATCAGCTCGCCGCCTGCTTCTTTTACTTTTTCGCGAAGGTCTCCAATTTGCGAAGCGGAAAGGCCGTGATAGTTTGCAAAGACAACCGTTTTTGCCTTTTCTACCTTCTTGGCAATTTCGGCAACCTTTTCTTTTTTTAGCGCAAGATTTGTTTTTTTAGGTTTATCCATGAAAAAAAGCGCCCGAAAGACGCTTCAGTCAAAGTCAAAGTGTAAAGATGAAAGTCTGACTTTACCCTGCGTAGGAAATTAATCCCTCACGATATGGTGAGGAAACCTACGGTCTTCGGATTATGGGAAATATAAGTGATCGCAGGCAAGTTTGTCAAGCCAACCCGCCTGATCTTACCTTTCGCCTTTTCAGTATTTAGTCCCGCAGCGAAGCGAGGAACACAAGAATCTTAGATTCTTATTCAAACACGGCTCAAGGGGCGATTTCTGGCGGGTCAAAAAAAAAGCCCCCAGCTTGTGGAGGCTTCTCGCTATATCTCTAAATAAAACAATTTTTTAAAATTTATTTTAAAAAATTATTCTGAATCTTCCTCGTCTTTCTTTTCTTCTTCCTCGTCTTTGTCTTCGTCATCACCGTCACCGTCGGTTTGGTTTACAACGTCATCCATTTAATTTATTCACCCCCTTTCGGGTTAGTGACCCTCAGGGCCAGAGGCCTTTTTGGCAATCCTCTCCGCGCCAACAGTTTTTTTGTTGAGCAGGGGATAGCTTGAAGATCAGTGCGAAAGTTATCAGAGTGGGCGATAGTTTGTCAATAGAGTAAACTGATCCTTGTTTTTAAGGCTTAATTTCCAATATCGCTTCGATACCAACAGGAGCATCTCTAATTTCTGCACCAGCTAATACCGTTTGCCCTTTGTCTGGTGACCTTAGCCATGCCTGCATTTTTTGGTCACTGGTTCGGAATCTATAAGAAATACTTCTTCCGGATTCTTGTGCCAAGTTTCGCATTATAGATAATGCTTTTTGATAAAGCAGGGTTGTTGCTCCAGCCGTGCTGGTTCCCTCTGGGTTGTTTTCAAGCGAGGTTATAGCAATTCTACTTCTCATATGAACTATCAGCATCAGATGTTTATTCCCCTTCATAAGATGGTAATAGTAGAGGTTTTTTCTTGCTTTGAGTTCTTCGACCTCAACTCCGTCACTTGAGATTATTTCCGGTGTCATATGGACTATTTTGAGATGGAATGATAGATGGTTTTTATATGTAAGTCAAGAAATCTATTTTGCAGAAAAAGAGGCAATGTCAAGTTTTATTGATGGACTCATAGTTGACTTGATAACCGCTTTTTTGATTTTTTGCGGTCCGATTGCAAAAATTAAAGCTTTTAAGTTTTCCTCCAGATCTTCTGATTTTGCCGAAAGTTTGCCTAACTTTGTGTGAATTATCGCAGCCTGCTGTTCGCATCTGAGCACAAAGCCCTCGTCTTTTGTCTTTAAGGCTTCAGAAATATTCTCGGTTACCGTTTTGTTTTTGGGGTTGGGTATCATGCCCGCCGGCCCCAAAATTTTGGCGATTTTGGCGATTTTTGGCATATACTGAGGGGTTGAAACAACCGAGTCAAAATCGCGGCCGGGTTTTAATTGGCCGTTTTCGATGTCTGTGATTGTTTTGTCATCGCCCGAGATTATTTTTACACCCTCGATCTCTTGTTTCTTTTCGGCAAAAACTAAATAAACTTTTTCCTTTGTTTTGACATCAATCGGGTGGGGGAGGGAAACCGTACCCTTAATGCTTTTGTCGACAACGTTAAGGTGAAGTTCCACGGTCGGATCGAATTTGACTGTAGAGGTTTCATTCAAAAGATTGACCGCTTCTTTTAAAGGATACTGTTTGCCTTTTTCAATTTTTGCTTTGGCAGCCAGATACTTGTGTCCTTTGTGGTGCAAAGAAGGTTTAGAAGATTTAGACGGTTGTGAGGGTTCGGAGGGCAGTGCCGGTTGAGATGGTTCAGAAGGTTTAGCTGGTTGAGATGGTACTTTCGATTTGGTGGTTTGAGCAACTTCAGTGCTTTCGGTGATTACAGTTTTTTCTTCCTCGTCCTTTGATGTTTCTGTACCTTTCGGACCCTTTGAAACTTCTTTTTTCGGTTTCTTTTCACCGCCTGCATCGCTATGCGAAACATTGCGGGTAGGCTCCTTAAGTTTGGCCGCACCGGTTAATTTTTCGGCATGTTTTCTGGAGGTTTTAATCTCCTTTTCTGCAGATGATAAATCAATGACTTTGATTCTGGTTGTACCCATGCTACTCTGTTACCTCGACTCCCATTGACCGTGCCGAGCCTTCGACAATTCTCATGGCAGCGTCGATATCGCTTGCATTCAGATCGTCCATTTTTTCTTCTGCGATTTTTTTAACCTGATCGCGCGAGAGCTTAGAAACGGTCTGTTTGCCGGCAGTCGCAGCGCCTTTTTCCAGATTCAAAGTTTTTTTGATTAGTACCGAAACCGGCGGTTTTTTGACGATGAAAGAAAAAGTCCTGTCTTCATAAACCGTAATGACAACAGGGACAACAGTGCCGTTTAGGTCTTTTGTCCTTTCGTTAAAACTTCTGACAAAGTCCATGATCGGCAGGCCGTGCTGGCCCAAAACGGGCCCCACAGGCGGAGCCGCAGTTGCCTGCCCGCCGGGAGCGTTTAACTTGATGGTTGTTTTTACCTTTTTTGCCATGAAATTTTCAAAATTAACGCTTAGAGGACAATTTTAAAGATTAAATAATCAAAAGGCAAGATGAAGGACGAATTAAATATTTTTAACCGCCCCCGCCGATTTTCAAGAAGCCTCGGTCGAGAACAGCATGGAGAATTCTATTTGGAATTTTTGCTGTGATTGAATTGCGTATTTCTCTGACGACGCCCTCAAGATAATTAATCCTTTCGTCTGACGGAGTTTGTTCTTCTTCAGCGAGAATTAAATTCGTTGCCAAGTGCAGTAGGGTGTCCTTTTGATAAGTATCTAGTCGATTATACCCGCGAATTTTTGTGAGTTCTTCTTGCGCCATATTACTGCTTTCGCTGAACCGATTCTGTTCTATCATTATTGATGGTGTATTATAGGATTTTGTATCGGTTTTAGCAACCGTAATAGATAGAGTTAATTATTCTCCAACTGCTTAAAAATTTCTTTTGACAAAGTGGCGATGTTTTCGGCGAGAGAATTCATAATCTTGTGATATAATTTGGCCGAGATGAAAAAGATTAAAACGGCAACTTACGAATTTCCGGTAGTTATTGAAAAAGATGAAGACGGGTTTTTTGTGGCAGATTGTCCCGACTTACAAGGCTGTCATAGTCAGGGAAAAACAATTGAAGAAGCAATCACCAATATTCGTGATGCAATCAAACTCCACCTGAAAATCCTCAAAGAGGAAAGAGAAGAGATTCCTCAAGCAAGACCAGTTAGTTTGACCTCTCTTGAAGTTTCTCTATAATGCCCAAGCTTCCCCAAGTTAAAGCACGCGATTTAGTGAAAGTTGCTGCAAAGTTAGGTTTTAAATTTAGAGCCCAAAGCGGAAGTCATGCAGTTTATGTTCATCAAGACGGTAGAAAAACAACCATATCAATTCATCCAAAAGAAACAATCGGGGTTGGGCTTTTGACAAAGATAATCAAGAAAGATTTCAAAATCGAAAAGGAAGAATTTGTGAAGCTGCTTAAGAAGTAAATCTCGTTATTTATCTAATTCCTCAAAAATTTGTTTAGACAGAGTGGCGATGGTTTCGGTGGCTTCAAGAGGGTTTGCGGTCTCTGTTAAAAACACAAAAATGTAATTGCCTTTTTTACCATAAACAATTCCGGCGTCGTTTCTTATTGTTTCCAACTCTCCGGTTTTATGGGCGACTTTGGTGTTCACAGGCAGATACTTGGGGATGCGGTCATTGATTTTTTGCGCCAATAAAAGATTGATCATCTCCTCTGAATAAATTTTGGCGACTGCTTCTTTTTTGTAGATTTTTTCCAAAAGGGCGGCGGTTGAGCGTGCAGTAATGTTCGGGGAATTTTCGCCGACTAAATTAATTTCGGCAAATCCCCGCTGTTCCATCAACTTGTCCATGTTAGCCCAGCCAAGACGTTCTGCCAAAAGAAGTGCCGAATAATTGTCGGAAATTGTGATCATTAAATTAAGAGCGCGCTCAACTGTGTAAGAGACGGTTTCGGTCTGATCCGGTTGGGGCGATACTTGATTTTGCATGCCGGCAATTTCCTGATCGAGTGATGTTTTGGTGGAAGAGAGTACATCACTTTTTTTCAATTTACCGGCATCGATTGTGTCATATGCCGCATACATAACCGCCAGTTTATAAACACTGGCCGCGCCAAAAACCTGGGCAGAATTTAATTCATATGTATTTTGGGTTTTCAAATCTTTTACATAAACTGCCCATTTGCCTTGCTGATTTTGGGCGCTTTTTACAAGCGCTTCGACTTTTGGGTTTTTTGTTTCTTTTACAACTTTTGGCGATGCTGAGGCTTTAGGAGTTGGTGAGGGTGATTGGGGTGGCGAATCAGAACTTTCAATATTAATAAGCGTATTAGTCAAAATGCCAAGAAATACCAAGAGCGCTAAAAGATAAATTATTTTTGCAGTTATAAATGTGGGGATTTTGGGCGCCATGGCAAAAGTTTTGCCAGACCATTATACGATTCTTTCCGTTTTACATCCTATCGCTGACGCCCATTTCGCTTCTGTAAATCCTTATGCTTGCTTCTACTCTACCTGCTTGTTCTTTGGTTAAGCCAATCAACCTCAGAAGTTGTGATACTTGCTCGGGTTCCTCCTGCCCTTTTGCAAATTCTATAAACGTGTTGAAAAGGGCGATTTCGGCACCTTTCAATTCGGAAATTCTGGCTCTATGTGTGTCACTGGTGATGCGTTCTAGAGTTGCCAGACGTTCTGGATCCATACCCTTTGATTGAGCACAGTGAACTGCTATATCGGTCAATAAATCGAGACTGAATGTCTCAAATGCATTATCAAAGGGGTGGGGAATTGCTCTTGGACGTTCGACTATCATAACTTTGCTACCTGTAAGAAGTCCAACTCGACTGGTGTCTCGCGTCCAAAGATGGAAACCAGAACCTTAAGCTTGCCTTTGGCTTCGTCAATTTCGGAAATTGATCCTAAAAATTCGGCAAACGGGCCGTCGACAATTTTAACGGCTTCGCCTTCTGAAAATGTTGTTTTGAATTTGGGCGCCTCCATGGTCATAAACTTCTGGATTGAGGAAACTTCGGATTCGGGCAAGGGCGTGGGTTTATTGGACATGCCCACAAAGCTGGTTATGCCCGGCGTGGTTCGGACGGCAAGCCAGGTGGCATCGTCCATTATCATTTTGATTAAAATGTAACCCGGGAAAATTTTTTCGCGGATCGTATTTTTTTTGCCCTCTTTGATTTCTATTTTTTCCTGAGTGGGGACCAGAATATCCAGAATCTTACCCTGCAGTCTTTGGGATTCGATTCTTTGGTTCAGGGTTTGGGCAACTTTGGCTTCATGGCCGGAATAGGTATGGACGACGTACCAATGAG
>Ga0209542_10009149_pt1 | contig 18254 bp, 23 predicted proteins | sample RifCSPhighO2_01_FD_184028 | JGI IMG/M metagenome (GOLD analysis project Ga0209542, IMG submission 184028) | Soil microbial communities from Rifle, Colorado - Rifle CSP2_plank highO2_0.1 (SPAdes) (version 2) | ecosystem: Environmental > Terrestrial > Deep subsurface > Rock core/Sediment ...
AACTTGAGCCAGAAGAGGTTATATCTGTCCAGTTTTGGGCTAAAAAACCAGGCACAACGTTTGACATAGAAGAGAGGGACTTAGAATTTCGTTTGAGAAAAAACAATAAAAAGACGCAATATGTGGAGGAATATGAGAAACTCCTATTGGATGTTATCGCAGGTGATCAAACTCTATTTATTACGACTGACGAAGTTCACGCGATGTGGCGCTTTACAGACCCAATAGTAAAAGCTTGGCAGAAAGGTACGACAAAACTTCATACTTACAGACCGAACACAAACGAACCGTTGGAGAAATCTTCACTTACAGATTCGCTAACTGGATTTGCGTTAAAGCCAGTAGAAATTAAATCTGGTATGAAGGGCGCAATAGGGATAATAGGCCTCGGAAGAATGGGAGGAAATATTGGAAAACATTTAGTAAGAGAGGGGTGGCGCGTAGTGGGTTCTGATAAAAACAGAGAGCTGCTAAGCGAGTTGGAACACGAAGGAATTGAAACCGCGTCTTCTATGAAAGATTTGACAGAAAAACTGCCAAAGAAAAAAATCATCTGGCTAATGCTCCCAGCCGGCAGAGTGGTTGATGAAACAATAGAAAAACTTATTCCCCTGCTAAAAGCGAATGACACAATAATCGACGGAGGAAATTCGTTTTTCAAAGATTCAGTAAAAAGAGAAAAAAAATTATCCAAAAAAGGAATAAATTTTATAGATGTTGGTGTGTCGGGCGGGCCAATGGCCGCGCTCGACGGCGCATCTCTTATGATCGGGGGGAGAAGAGCGCAATTCGTAAAATTAGAACAACTTTTCAAAGACCTCGCGCACAACGGCAGTTACGAATTCTTTGAGGGAGTTGGCGCCGGCCACTTTGTAAAAATGATACACAACGGCATTGAGTACGGAATGATGCAGTCAATCGCCGAAGGATTTAATATTCTCAAACACTCTCAGTATTCACTAAATCTGAAGAAAATAGCTGCAGTTTATAACAGCGGCGCAGTTATTGAATCAAAACTAATGGGCTGGCTAAACGACGCGTTTAAACTTCATGGCGAGGATTTGAAAGGCGTTTCTGGAAAAGTAAGTCAGAGCGGAGAGGGCCAGTGGACCATAGACATAGCAAAAGAGAAGAAATTAAAAGTAAAAATCATTGAGGAATCGCTGAAATTTAGAAAGTTATCACAGAAATCTCCAAACTATACGGGGAAAATTCTCTCTGCCCTTCGGGAACAATTTGGGGGACACTCTGCAAGAAAAGAGAGATAAATAAAATCATATTGACATCCGAACTGCTGGCACTTAGAGTGTTGGTGCAACTCATATTGCACCGCACTTTTTCAAGCTTGGGCACTCCGCACTCGCACCTACTCCCCTGCTGGAGAGCCCCCTCGCCGCCCGAGGGATTCCGTTCGTCTACGGCCCCCACGACCGTTTTAGACGACGGGGTCCCTCGGCGGAAAAAAAATGACCGCAGCCGCGCTGTGGTCTTTTTGATTTCACTTATGTAAACTCAGTCAATGACTTTCAAAAACAGAAAATTGTATCTTGGCGGGGTAAGCGCAGAATCGCTGGCAAAAAAATACAACACACCTCTTTACGTTTATGAAACCGACAAAATTCGCGAGCGTTTCAGTGACTTTAAAGACAATATCAAATATAAGAAATTGCGAATCCACTTCGCTGTAAAAGCAAACAACAATGTAGAGATCCTAAAATTTTTGAGGAAGCTCGGCTCAAACGCCGAAACTGTAAGCATCGGTGCGATAAAATTGGCGTTTGAAGCGGGATTCAAACCGAACCAAATCATCCATACATGTAACGGAATGACAGACGACGAAATAAAATTTCTTATCAAAAATAAAATCACGACAAATATTGATTCGCTAACTCAACTTGAAAAGTGGGGAAAGTTCAGCCCTGGGTCAAAAGTTTCACTAAGATTGAATCAGGACATAGGCGCCGGCAGTCATGTATATTTGGTGACTGGAGGCGAGGACAGCAAATTCGGCATACACATTTCTCACATAGATGAGGCAGAAAGAATAGCAAAAAACTACAGACTGAAAATTATCGGGCTACAGCAGCACGTTGGAACCGACGCGTTTTTGGAGCCGAGTGTGTTCATAAGAGTTGCAAAAGCGCTGATGGAGACAGCACACAAGTTTGACGGACTTGAATTTCTGGACTTTGGAGGAGCTTTTGGCATCCCCTATCGCCCTGGAGAGGCTCGGCTAAATCCAAAAGCGCTCGGCAAAGAGTTTGTACCGGTAATAGAGGACTTTAATCGAAGTTACGGAAAGGAGGTAGCTGTGATACTCGAACCAGGTAGATATCTTGTAGCTGAATCAGGAACTCTGCTTGCAAAAGTGACAGACGTCAAGAAAAACTCGGTTAGAACTTTTGTGAGCGTGGACACAGGAATGAATCACTTGATAAGGCCAGCGCTTTATAACGCATACCACGAAATAGTAAACGCAAACGGAAATTCTAAGAAAAGCGTAGTTTCTATAACAGGAAACATATGCGAGTCGGCAGACTTTTTCGCGAAAGATAGAAAATTACCGCAGTTTAAAATTGGTGACGTCGCAGCGATACTCGACACTGGGGCATACGGTTATTCAATGAGCTCAAACTATAACTCAAGACCGCGCCCGGCAGAAATTTTAGTTTCTGGAGGAAAAGCGAAACTTATCCGAGAAAGAGAGAAAATTTAACTTACTTTTTTGCCTTAAGGGCCGTCCAGGAAAGATAGCCCGCGACAAGAACCCCAGCCCAGCTGAACCACATAGGCACGCTCCATCCTCCAATCGTCACGCTCCAGCCATATATAACCCTTAAAAGATGAAGGACAAAAACGAGCGCAAATATGAACGCTGTTGTTGAAAAAAATGCTTTATGAGTCATGCTATTAGTATTTAGTACCTAGTATTTAGTATCTAGTACTTTCGACCTTTCCCCTTAACTAATTGAGGATGTGCCTGTTGGCGCGTGAGCTTTGCTCATATCCTCAATTGGTTAAGGGGTTTTCTATCACGGTCTTTCGTAACGTCCCATCAGTTCTGCTTGTTCAATAATGTGCCCTTGCATTGCGAGCATTAGATCATCCTGACCAACAAGTTCGGGATTTAAATCCAGCTCGGTGTCCAAGGCAAACAACTTGAAAAAATACCTATGTTCCTTCGGCGGACAGGCCCCTGTATATCCAGTCCCGTCAGAACTATTTTTACCCTCTACTCCAATTGGAGCTGCTCCTTCTTTTATATCTAGTGTATTAACCGGAACATTCCAAATCAGCCAGTGCGTGAACCTTCCGTTTAAGATTGTCGATGGAAGATCTGGATCATCCATAATCAGAACTAAACTTTTTGCAGTGTTAGGCACGCCGGAAATCGTAAGCGGTGGATTTAGATTTTCCCCGTCACAAGTATATTTCGCCGGTATAGTTCCGTTATTTTGAAACGCACTGCTAAAAATCCTCATACTTGTAATTATAGCCCTCTGGATACCCTTTGTCCCCTGTCCCTTGTCTCCTGCCACTTGTTTCTTATCTACGGCCAAATATTCACGGCCTTAGGATAAACTTTTGTAAGAGGATGCTTGTCGCAGTCTTTATGTTTTCTTCTTGGACAAAATTCCCTGCCGTAAAGCACGATGCGGTGATTGAAATCTTTCCACTCACTCCTAGGCATAATTTCCATCAAATCACGTTCTATCTTTACTGGATCTTTGTGGTCAGTTAGATCCAGTTTTTGCGCAAGACGAGCGACGTGCGTATCAACACCTATCCCCTCTACAACATCGTATGCATTCGCAAGAACTATATTCGCGGTCTTTCGCGCCACTCCGGGCAAAGTGAGCATTTCTGTCATTGTACGCGGTACCTTTCCTCCAAAAGTTTCCTTTATAGCTTTTGCCGCGCCGATGATATTTTTTGTCTTATTTCTGTAAAAGCCGCTTTGATAAATATCCTGTTCAAACTCGGCAGGAATCGCATTTGCGTAATCATCAGCAGTTTTATATTTCTTGAATAAATCTTTAGTAATCTCGTTAATTTTTTTATCAGTTGACTGTGCGGACAATATTACTGCGACAAGAAGCTCGAGTGGATTTTTATAGTTAAGAGCGACTTTCGCTTTTGGGAAAAGTTTTTTTAACTCACGGTTAATTTTACGTGCGCGCTCTTTACGTTCTTCGAGTTTACTGTCGGTCATACTCGACTATATTGCTAGATGTTCTAGCGCGTAAGAAAAATCTGAATTTACTTTCTTCCCCGGGTTGAAAATATTGTCTGGATCAAAAATATACTTCGTCTCCTCGAAAAGTTTGTAGACTTCCTCGCCATACATTTGTTTTAAGAACGGGCTTCTGATTAAACCATCGTTGTGTTCCGCAGTGATGGAACCTCCAAACTCGACTACGAGATCGTAAACTTTTCTCGACAGTTCTGAAATCACTTTTCCTGCCATAGGATCTTTCAGCTTCATGAGTGGAATTATATGGAAGTTGCCGTTGCCTACATGTCCGGCGATTGTATAAATCAAATCGTACTCATCCATAACTTCGTTGAGTCTCGGAAGAAACTCTGGGAGTCTTTCTGGGCGCACAACTATATCATCGATGAACGGCGCTGTTCGTCTGCCGTGCGCATGATGCCTCAACAAATTGAAACTCTCACGCCTTACAGTCCAGTATTTTTTCTCTTCTCTGTCTGCCTCTTCTTGAGTCTTCCCTTTTGTTATCCGTGTCTTGAGTTTAAATTCTTTAAGGGATTCGTTAGCTGCGTTGGCCTTTCTGTAAATCTCCTCTTCGCTATCACCGGTAAACTCGGCTTCTAGAAACAACTTTGGCATACCCCCTGTTACTGCCATCCAGAACTCTGGTAAGAATTCTATCCCAAGACTGATTAAATTTTTTGTGCCAAGTAGTTTTATCAAGTCCGGCAAATATCTAAGAGCGATTTTCAATGTATGGTCATCATACGACTCAAAGCTCTCAGGATTATGCTGTAGCACTTTGCTAACAACACGTCCTAGGTCCTTTAAATCTTTCAGGAAGATAATGAGAAGTGTTGAATGCTTCTTCGGGTGGATTAATTTAAACGTAATCTCCGTTACAACCCCGAACGTTCCCTGTGACCCTACAATTACTTTGGGTATATCGAAAATCTGCTTTTCCCTGTCCCAAACATTCCACAAATAATATCCTGCGGAGTTTTTTGAAACGTTCGGCTTTGCTTTTTTGATTAATTCGTAATTTTTATCGAGTAAATCAAAAAGTTTTCTGTAAACTTCGCCTTCAACCGTTTCAAGACTCTTTTTTTTATCAAGCTCGTCTTTATTTAACGGCTCAAAAACATATTCGTTCCCGTCATGCAGCACCATTTTCACGCGACTGACATAATTCTCCGTTTTTCCGTAAGTTAAGGTTTTCTCCCCGCCCGCGTTGTTGGAAACCATTCCGCCAACAGTGCAAATTTCACGCGAAGCCGGATACGAGGGCATAATTAAATCTTTCACTAAAGTCTCTTTCTCAAAATTCCTGTAATACACGCCCGGCTCTGTAATTGCGTAATCATCTCCTACTTCTTTTACTCGGGTTAGATACCTATTAACGTCAACGATTATGGACTCGGTGAGCGTGCCACCAGTCATGTCGGTTCCACCTGATCTCACGGTCAAAGACAAATCAGGATTATCTTTTTTACGCTCCGAGACAAATTTTACAATCGCTTTTATGTCTTCTACGTCCCTAGGGAATACAACGACTCGCGGTTTAATCTTAAAAAGACTCGCATCTGTACTGTATGTTTCAAGAGTCCCTTCGTCTTGTTGAACCTCCCCTTTTATTATCTTTTTTAGCTCGCCGGTCAAATCTTCCATGTTGTGAATTGTAGCACAGGAATTATGCCCTATATTGACTCTGCGCAGTCCTTGAACTCTGCCACTTGGTCGTTATAGATCTTGACCCATGAGTTAACTTCCTTGATCAAGTTGTTATACTCATTGACCAACGCATTGTACGTATTAACTTTCTCGTTGTATTCTGGACCGCTTTTTGGATATGTTGACTCAATATCTTCACGCATTTCAGTAAGAGCCGCCTCGCGTTCCTTCAGCTCGTCCCTTCCATCCTCAATACTCTGTAGTAATGATTCGTCAACTATATCGCACAACGAGTACGGCGCTCCAAAACTCTGAACAGCAAGCCATGTTTCTCTGCCCTCAAATACTCCCCTGCCGACAGCAACGCCGAGCTCTGTATAACTCCCGTTCAATATATTTTCTCTATGTCCGGACGAATCCATCCACGCTTCAACTAACGCTTCGTCATTCTTAAAATCTCCGTAAGCCAAATTCTCACCGATAAGCAAATACTTATATCCAAATTGCTCCGCTAAATCACCGACTTGGTCTCCATTGGACGCCTCATGCGCAAAATATTGATTTTTAAACATGTCATTGAGTTTCGACTCCGCGACTGCATCGAGCAAGACACTTGATACAAGAGGCAGTTCTCCATTATTTGATCTCTGGTTGTTAGTCCAGATAAAAACTCCTAAGTTTGTTAACCTGGATGAAGGTAACGGGATCGTCGTCCTGACTTGATTGCCAGGCAATATTGGCTTTGTGGCTTCTGGAACATCAGCTGGAACATCAAGAGGAATATTTTCTTCAACATCAGAAACGACATCTTCTTCCAAGTCAACCGTCATATCACCGCTTGAGAAAATGTCGCTCACTTTCTCAAATACCACAGAGGGTTGGATATTTGTTTCGTTAAAAACCAAAAAGGCACTGAGACAAAGCAATAATATCGCAGAAATAATTTTAGTCATAATAGTTTGGTTTAAAATTCAAGAGCTCCTTTTCGCACAGTTAGTATCTCGCCTTCAGTAATATCAGTCCCATCTGCGCCAGTGTACATAAGGCGTGACTTATCCGCATCTACATGCGGAAGACCCAATACATGACCTATCTCATGCGCCAGCACTCTAAAATCATATGTAGTTGTGATGTCCGCAACAACAATTACATTTGACCCGACAAACGCTATTCCATTTATCCCGTTGAATTTACTTAGGGATTTTAGAAAGAAAACACTTATCGAATCTGGGTCGTAATCTTCCAGAGTTTTTGAGTACAAAACTGGGTTCTCAAAGAATGCCTCCATCACATCATCAGATTCGTAGAGAGTGATAACATTCTCGGCGCCCAACTCAACGTCCGCCTGTGCCCATATATTTGAGGCGTTCCTAACAATCTGTTCAATATTTTTACTGGCTCTCTCTGATCCGAACTCTCCATCATTTCGAAAAACAAAAACTTTTAATGGCACAGTGAGTGTCTCGGCATGGAGCACGCTTTCCAGTTTATCCTGCGGAGTGCCTAATGGAGTCCTCTTATAAAAGAGCGCCTGCCTTATTCCGCCTATGTAAATCAGCCCAAGCACGAGAAGTGCAGCAACAATTTGATAAACAAGTTTTCTATGAGAGGGTTGTTCCTCTTCGCGATCAGCTAATTCCTCTTCATTAACCATGGTGTCATACATTATAAAGCCAGCTTCCCAGATTACGAAGACTTATATCTTTGTTTGTCTTTTGCCTTCCTTTATACCGCGTGGCTTCAAATATACAAAAGGTAATAACACCACAAGTTGGAATAGGGCTGTGAGCGCTTATCAGCACTAACAGCCCTATTTCTTCTTGTGGGGAGGCCCGACTTTTCTGAACCACTTGCCCGAATACCACTTCGCGCGCGCTTCTCCGGTGTTTTTCCAAATCAGCTGGACGTAAACGCTCTGCGTGTGGCCAGCCGTGAGTCTTTCTTCATCGCGAATCTCGACTACTTGTACCACATTGAACGGCGGACTCCCAAAGTATATATCGGCGTACTCTTTCGGTCCGAGACCGCCCCGTCTTATAAATGCGCCCATATGCGGTACTTCGGGTTTATTCGACCCGTTAGATTCTTCAAGAACCCAGTCAGCCCAAGTCACCAAATCTCCAACCTTAAAACGCACCGGCGCGTCAGCCACAGCTCACCTCCTTACTTGTATATGTTCTACTGCTAACGCTACAGATTTTACAAAAATTTACAAACTGTCTGCGAACATAGAAATCGAATTCCTGAATTAAATTTCAAAAAATGTTAGCTCATAAAATAAAAGGGGAGCCACCGTGTGTGGCATTCAGAGGAAGTGCCAGTGTGGTGGCTCAAAGTTGGACGCACGTGTAAGAAAGTGCGAGAGAAGTAAAAAAGACGTGTGTCCAATTGGCGATGTAAAGGAACGATTCGCAGGGGGGAGCCAGCTCGGAGCTGGCTCCCTCCTGCCCGTTTGGCGCGGTGTGGCTCCCACACCACGCGGAGGTACCGGCGGCCTTGGCGCGACCTCGGCGCGCGAACGCACGAGAAGGCCCAAAACCGATACCATCACTTTAACAGACCCACACACAATGTCAATACCCCCACCTTGATTAAGTTATCCACATCCAATATATTCACTTTCAGCAATCTAGATCCTTCAAATAGCAGTGGGTTGGAACGAAACGGAGCTGTGAATGGCAAATCATTTGGAAATCGTCTATGTAGATGTTGACGGCGTTCTTGTAGAACACAACAGACGTTTCCTTGAGATACTGAATCAAACAATCGGGACTACTTACGGGTACGAACATCTGACAACCTTCGACTATCACGATTGTCTCCCGCCAGAGCATGCTGATATCCTTCTGCACATGTGGCAGGGAGAAACACTCTATGACGGCTGGCCGCCAGAGCCCGGCGCAATGGAAGCCGTCGAAGAAATGCGACGCTTCGCAAGGGTTATCGCTTTGAGCAGTCCTATGCTCGGGCACATTGCAAGTAAGTACAGATGGCTGCTCGAGTGGGGCTTTGGCAGAAAAGACATCTTCTTTGCCACCGACAAGTCTCTCGCGAGGGGCGCAGTCCTTATCGACGACAGGACCAAGAATCTCTTGGACTTCGAGGGAGTAAAAATCTGCTTCCCAAGACCATGGAACTGGGATTGGAATCCGGCCGATGGCCTGAAGACCGACAATTGGGACGAAATCGTCGCCGAAGTTCGAGAAGTCATTCAAAGATAAGTAGAACCAACCCAAAGGACCTCACGTGAGGTCCTTTGCATTTCCAGTGAATTGTCTCTCAATAGCTAGTAAAATCTACCACCTATCACCTCTCACCTATAACCTATAAACCAAGCGCACTCAAATCGTACGCCCCCAAAAATTTTGTTATGACTAACGGCAAGAACAGAAGTGGTAAAACAATAAAAACAATACTCGCTATAAGTGACCACTTGATATATTTCCTCGTTTTCTCAACAGACTTATAAATTTCCGAGAACTTGCCAGAATCAGCTAAATTATTGAATTCACTTAATTTCATATTATTTCTTCTCTAAATCCAGCGCGCACGAGTTTATACAATAATGCCTGCCAGTCTTGGCTTCGGTGTCGTCAAATACATGCCCGAGGTGCGACCCGCATTTGGTGCAAACTACTTCGGTGCGGCGCACCTGCCCGCCATTGCCTACAGCATCAGGCCCTAGCAGGCGGGTCCCATCGCTCGTGTCTTCCTTAAACTGTACGCTCCCAGGAATTGCATTGTCAAAACTTGGCCAACCAGTTAAACCCAGAGTTGTGGAGTCATACTTGGTATCGGATGAAAAAAGCTCTGCTCCGCAAGCTGCACATTTATACATTCCGCTGTCTTTTGTATGCACGTACTCCCCCGTAAACGGCGCTTCAGTCCCCTTTTCGCGTAAAACCTTATACTGCCCCGGCGTAAGTTTCTTTTTAAATTCGTCTTCGGTCATAAAATGGTTGGAATTGTTCGAATTGTTGAAATTGTAGGAACCGTTCGCGCATCGAACACTCGAACATCGAACACATCGAACGCTCCCATTTGGGAGCTATCACTTTTTATTTATTTTTTTCGAAAGGTAAATGATGAGAAGTACTCCCACGGTTAGATACACCAACCATGTGAGAAGCCCGAGAACCCCAAAAAGTCCCCCGCCTCCCATCATCGACCCAAAACCATATCCCATATATGTATTATACCAAACCCGCGCACGTTTAATCAGTGGCGAGTGTTAATTGCCTCCCATACCCACTCCCCTCTAAGCTTATGCTTTATCTCTTGAACCTCCTCTAAGGCAAACCACTGCGCATCCATCAACTCAATCTTCCTGGTCTTGAGCTCTCCACCGATCACTCTCGCTGAGAAAACGTTCCTTATGGACATTTTTTCTTTGTCGTTGTACGTGCCGACTTTGCCGATGATTTCAATGTTGTATCCCACTTCCTCCTCGGCTTCTCTCTCGGCAGCTTGCCGAGGCAACTCCCCTTTTTTCACTCCCCCGCCAGGAAGTCCCCACAAACCGCGAATCTTACCAACCGCTTCCTGTACTAGCAGAAACTTATCACCATTAATAATCAGAGCGTACGCAGTGATACGCTTTTTTTTAATCAGTTTTTTGGGAAAAATCTCGGCTCTCATGTTCAAGATGTGGTAACTCTAGCACAAAATTCGAAATAAAAACTCAACTTCTGCAGGGGTTGACACAACATAACATAATTTGGTATTTGTTAAAGTCCGATCCCAGAGGAGAAATACATTGGATACGCACATCGGAAGACTCGCTCACACCATCGTCACGATTTACAAGCGCGTGACGGGTGAGGACACCGACGATCCGAAAGTCGCGGCCGAGATGAACGGCGAATTGAACGGTTTTGAGGAGCTCTTGCTCCGGAGATACCGCACCATCGCCGCTTAGCAGTTTCGACTGCGCAAGGACCACCAAGAGATCACCTCTCAAGGTGGTCTCTTATTATACTAATTGACTAGCAGTCAAGAATAACGTACCTTTTAAACATTCCTAAAGGGGGAAAAGGGAAATGCCCACTAACAAAATCACAACGATCTCTGGAACACTTCCAAAATCGAGGTTGCGCAAGCATAAGCAGTACGACGTAGGCCGCATCTGTGAACAGGAAGGGTGCGAAACAGTGCTCTCCCGCTACAACAAACGGACACACTGCTACAACCATCACGGTTTTAAGCGTTCAAGGGTACGCGGAGAGTTCACAAGTTAAGGAGGCAGAATCGTGGAAAGAAAATCCGAGACACTGCATAACTCTGGCGGAGAACATCAAAGGAGGAGAAAACCCGGCGAGAGAATTTGCGCGAAACCGGGATGCGGTACAGTGCTTGCCAACGACAACAAAACGGAGCTCTGCGGATCGCACACACAATTCGTTCAATGGCGCGACAGCTAACCCCGCCACTGTGAAACACATACGTTTCATAGTGGCGGGGATTTGTATTTTTTAAACCATAACTAATTACAACATTCCGATATTCTCACCTGCCCTTCCGTAGCTTTATGCGAAGGAGGAAAAATGTTGGAATGTTATTTCACAATAGCGGACGGCCTAAATTAAATTACTACACTAGCGTCTTCGGCGATTTCTATCTCCGCGATATGGCTGACGTGGCCTTCTGCGATCTAAACTCCCCCCCTTTCCCCTGGAAACAATTTTTGGAGCCGAAGCTTTTGGAAAACCCGCCGGCGTTAAAGATATCGGAATACTTTTTCTGATAAGCCGTTCGATTCTTCTAATATCGTTTCGCTCCTCCGGTGTTACAAAAGAAATTGCGTGCCCAGCCATCCCCGCGCGCCCCGTTCGGCCGATTCTGTGGACATAGTCCTCCGCCTTTGCAGGCATATCATAATTGATTACAGTCTCAATCGCTTTCACATCAATTCCGCGCGAAGCGATATCTGTTGCGACAAGTACACGAAATCTTCCTGCGCGAAAACCATCCAAAGCCCCTCTTCTTTGTGAAAGCGATCTATTCGAGTGAATTTCTATTACACTCTCTCCCGAATCACGAAGATTTTTTGCCACGCGGCTCGCGCCGTATTTTGTCTTAGTAAATATAAGAGTTGATCCACGGTGTTCTTTTAGTAAATGCATAAGCATCTGTTGCTTAGAATTTCTATCTACAATAAATATTTCCTGCGAGACATTCTCAATTGTTGTTCCAGGGGGAGAGATTTCTATACTCACCGGAAGTTTCATTTGAGAAGATGCAATAGAAATAATTTCTGAAGGAAGTGTCGCCGAGAAAAGCATCGTCTGACGTTGTTTTGGAACGCCCTGCAAAATGCGCATTATTTGCGGCTTAAATCCCATATCGAGCATTCTGTCCGCCTCATCAAGAACAAGAATGTTAACTCTATCGAGCTTTATTGTTCTTTGTTCAAGGTGGTCAATCAGCCGCCCAGGTGTCGCGATTATAATGTGCGGGTTTCTGCGTATAGCGCCTATCTGCGGTCTTATGGAGGTCCCGCCAATAAGCACTGCGGTTTTAAGACCGAGGGGCTTTCCAATTTTATAAAGTACTTCATCAACTTGCAGTGCTAATTCGCGCGTTGGCAAAAGCACCATCCCCTGCCCTCCGCTTTTCATAATTGATTGAACCATCGGAATACCAAAAGCCAGTGTCTTGCCGGTGCCAGTTTGTGCAATGCCAATCATATCCTTTCCATCTATCGCAACCGGGATTGCTTGCTGTTGAATTGGAGTCGGAGTATGAAAATCGAGCTTCTCTAGGGTCTGCAAAATAGCCGGGGCGATTCCCAATCCGTAAAATCCTGATTTTCTGCTTTTGTCGTCACTTTGCTGCATGTTATAAATCAACACCGATTAAACTAACCAATAGACATTCCAACATTCTTAAGAATGTTGGAATGTCGAAATGAAGATATGAAATCTTTTGCCGTACGGCGATAGAGAGTGCGTAACTGATCTGCCTTTATACTTCTTATTTACGAGACCGGATTGAACAAGTCTCTGGGTGTGAACCGATATTGTCTTAAAGTTGCCGTCAAGTTCCTCCGCTATTTCTTCCACATTTATCCCTTCCTTTCTCGCGATAAGCTCTAGAATTTCAATACGTCGATGATTTGCGACACCCTTGAAGTGCCTCTCAAGTTGTTTCGCGGTTTTTCTTCTCCTGCTAATGTTACCAACCATGCTGATATAATATCACACAGCATCAAACATTCCAACATTCTTAAGAATGTTGGAATGTTTGATGGTATTAGAAATCGATCACGTTACCATGTGGGATAATGTATTTTTTGGTATTTGGTATAATGAATTTATGAAAAAGAATCCAATATTAATAGGTTTTTTGCAGGCAGTAGGACTCGTCACCTACATTAGTCTTTTGGTCTTTCTTATACGACACAGGTTAGAACAGCAGGAAGATGGCACGTTTTTCATGATGTTATTAGTGTTTACAATGTTCGCAACATCCGCATTAATCTCCGGTGTAATTACATTGGGCTATCCGGCTTATTTAGCGTGGAAACAAAAAGAATTTAAATTGGCAATAAAAACTGTCGCCGCAACTTCGATTTGGTTGGTTTCATTCATAATTATTTTAATAATCACAATTTTAGTCAGCTAAACACCCATTTAACCTCTTCATCCACACCACTTGACACTCTTGTCAACTTATGGTAGCATAAAGACTGCTCTAGACCCAAGGAGGGTCAAAATGGCGGACAGAATGTCCTCCAACGGTTGCGGTAGCGGCTGTTGCTGCAATGTCCAACCCAACAAGTCCAGGACTCGGATCAGTGGACGGATCACGGACCTCATGCGGCCCCGCGGTGCCAAGGGACGCGAGGGACTCCCCCTCGGCGCCCGCATCCAGGCCTGGTAGGTCGCCCGCCCCGGGGAGGAAGAGCCACAAGCTCTCTCCTCCCCGGGGCTTTCGCATTTCCAGGCAGTGAATTTTGGATTTGTGCCTTCAGCACATCTCACTAAAAGTGATATCCAAAATCTACTGCCTGGTTTTCCGAGAAGTAGTCTCGCCTTAGACAAATCACTTCCCGGTTTTTATCCCCATCAAATCCGAAACTTCAGACTCAACATGGTAAAATTAAGAACGTGTTTGAAATATTTTTGAGCAAGCCGGTTCTTATAGGAATGCACCTCGGTTTCGGAATAATCGGTATAGATGCATTTCTCTGGCTTTTAGGAGAACTTAAATACAAGGGCAGAAATCATGCCGAAGGCAGATCCGCCTTTGGCGGAAAAGCCGCCGCCTTCGTCGGCGCTTTGAGTTTTATAGGAAGCTGGATCGCGGGCGGATATTACTATGTAACATTTTATGGTCCACTTGTAAGGCCGGTTATAAAAGCAGGCCTCGCCCCGTGGGCGCATAACATTATGATGGAAACAAAAGAACACATATTCCTTTTTATAATCCCGCTAGCCGTAACAACACTCCTCGCAGTTCTTTTAAAAGAAGAAGAATTTGAGTCTTTAAATATTAGAAAAGTTGTAATGCTTCTCGCGGCATTCATCGCGGCACTAGGCCTCGTAATAGGCGCGATGGGATTTATGATTTCTGCCGCGGCACGCTGGGGAGTAATAAACTAAAAATATGAAAAAACAAAAACTAATTTATTCTTCATCGGTCTCGGCAATTCTCTCTGCAACTTTTGTGGCAGTTATTACAATCTGGGCAGAAAAAGCTCCTGCACTAAAAACTTGGCTTGCAGATCTCTCAGGCCATCACTGGACGTCTAAAAGCATTTTGTCGCTCGCACTATATGTCGCAGGTCTTATTGTTTTCTATTTTTTGCCAAGAGAGATGACACCAAAAATAATTAAAAAATACCTGAAGCTTGCGATTCTTTTCGCATTCCTCGGTTCACTCGCGATATTCGTTTTCTTCACTGGCCACAACTTCGGCTGGTTCTAAGTCAACACAAAAACAACATTCCAACATTCTTGAGAATGTTGGAATGTCATCAGAGCCAGGTGTGCGAATTCCCGAAGTGCCCCCACACTGCAGTCTCCGCATAAATCGGCCTCTTGAGATCCAGAAATTCTATTATGCCACGTGGAGTAAAGTCGTAGCCAGTAATTTTAATTGTCTCAACTTTGCCACCCGTTCGACCCGGCTCAGGGTGAAAGAGGATTTCTGCCTCTTTCATAAGCGGCTCTGCTATAGCTATCGCGTAAGCAAGTTTTGTGTGAACTTCTTTCGCTCCATATTTTTTTAATAAATCAACCGCCACTCTTCTCGCCATATACGCCGCGCTTCTATCAACTTTGGTCGCGTCTTTTCCACTGAATGACCCACCGCCCACAGAATGTTCGGGCCCGTAGTTATCTATTACTATCTTCCTTCCAGAAAGACCCGAATCTGCATCAAATCCGCCAATCTTCCATTCCCCTGTTGGATTTATAAAATATTCTTCTGATTCTATAAGCGTGCGAACAAACGCCTCGAGTTCGTCCGAGTTCGTATTCTGAAAGCTAGTTACGACAGAAGTCACGTGTCCATCTGCAAATGTAACCTGCGTTTTTCCGTCATATGGATATTTCTCATAAACGTTTCTACAAAGACTTCGTGCCGCCTCGTATTCCTTCGGCATAAAAGTTTCGGTCTCACTCGTCGCGAACCCCTTCATAATCCCTTGGTCCCCCGCTCCACCATCATCAACGCCTCTTGCGATCTCGGGGCTTTGGCGCACCATATACACATTCACTTTAAAATCTTGCCCAACAATATCACGAACAATCTTTTCTACATCCACATCTGTAGCGCTAGTAACTTCTCCGGAAATACTTATAACACCGTGCCCTCCCATTACTTCTATTGCAGTGCGCGAGTCCTTATCTCCACGTAAATATGCGTCGAGCAATGAGTCCGCAATAAAATCGCATGTTTTATCAGGATGTTTTGGGGATACAAATTCGCAAGTTCGCATTTTAGTAAAACAAAAACCGACTTTTTTATCCCTTCGACCCGCTACGCTTACGCATGGCAAACCGAAGTTTTGGTTTTAGCACCTTCTTGGGTCGTCATCTCCAAGGGTTGCTGGACAGGTTATCAGGCCAATCCCCGTCCCCCTTCAGTAGCTCCTGACCTTTCGAAACTTTAGTGAGGGAGGTTTACGCGAAGGAGGGTCTCTGTCGCTCTCGATAAATTAATATTCAGTTGTACTTTAATTATGCCACACTTTTGTTTCCGCTCAAGTCGGCACAAAGCAGTACCGACTCGTTGAGAATCAACAACAAACAATATTTAGGGATATTACTTTTTGCCGTGCAGTTTGTTATAGAGCCAAGCGAAAGCGAAAAACCCTATAAACGCGTAAACAAATCCGAATGCAGCGCCAAGCAAGCTTCCGCCAAACGTAAGTGAAGCGCCTGGGTAGAATTTCGTTAGAGCAAGCGAAAAATCATAAAGATACCCGGACAACAACCCAACCCATGCCGTTATGAGCATACCCGCGCCAAAGAGAATACCTCCAGCAAGACCAAATTTCTTAGGACTTAACATTGTGTAATTTTTGATTATTTTCGACCTTTCCCCTTAACTAATCGAGGATGTGTCTGTTGGCACGTGAGCTTTGCTCATATCCTCGATTGGTTAAGGGGTTTCCCTATACGCTAATTTGGAACATGCTAAACATTCAACCTATAAGCTCTCCCCTTCTTTGAAAAAACAACTCCGCCTGTTCAACAACCGCCCGTTCCGATACGCTATGGCTTTTATCTAAATTATCTCTATAAAAAGTCGCGAACCTGCCGAAGTAGAATGGTCTTAGGGCCTTTGCCCGCTTAGAAGGACTGATTTTTGGAGATTTTATGAATTTGTAGATTATTCCGACCCAGTCGTTATCGCTAATATCAAGTTTAACACGTGGTTTGAACATTGCGTTAAACTTCTTAAACAACTCTGGGCCCACAATTCTATTTATGTCAGATTTATATTTGCTGAACTCCTCAACCGCACGTTCGTTCATGGCTTTGTAGTCAATTTCAATAGAAGGAAATTTAGACTTACGATTTCCCTTGAAAAACACCGGCGGTTTTCTGGTTTTAACCTCTCTTCGCCATTGATGAACGTTATTATCAAGTTTTTCTAAGAATGTTGATGCTCTGTCCTCGAATCGCTCCGCGAGTTTTTCTGTATTGGCTTTGTTACTGCAATCTCCAAGGTAAGCTTCGGCTATTCTAAGCTCTCCAAAGACACTGCTTATAGCTGGCATAATATCTATGCCAAAGTTGTTCGCAGAAGACGGCCAGTCCCTGCTAAATAATCTATCAACCGCCTTTCGTGACATTGCGGTCTCCCCCGCTATAGGGTATCTCAAATCAAATCCTAAAACTCCGCGCATTACCGGATAACAAAAATGGTTTGTGATAGACGCGTCATACTCATGGCCGTTATATTTTGGAAAGACATGATCGAACCCTTTTGTTATCGGAAGTATGAGATTCCGAATCCAGCGAGGCGAAACTCCAATTACATTGCCATCGATAAGCATCAGAATTTCCGCGCCTTCCATGCCAAGAAAGTGCTCGAATAAGTGCTTTAGCGCAGCACCTTTCCCGCGCGGAGATTTTAAATACTGTTTAGGGGTTTTTGTCTTAGCAGAAAGGAATATTTTCTTCGTTCTGTCTGTCGAGTTGCTATCGACGTTTATTATTAACGCTTTTTTGTCTGGAAAGAATTTAGCTAAACCACCGTCAACAATCTTTGTAATACTCTCTATGTTCTCTGCTTCGTTATAGGTCGGGATACCCACAACTATCTCGTAGCGTCGAGGAATTATAAATGAAGGCCTAATCTTCGGAGGACGAATTCTAACGCGCATGGCCATACTGACATTTTACCCCCGCACCAAGCGGGAAGCAAAAATGATCGCTTTACGATGCCTAGAAATTAATGTGGGCGTCTGCGCGCTTGCGCGCAGACGCCCAATTCACGCCCCACTGTTCAAATCACCGTGGTCGGACAACTTTCCGATATTCGCATCTCCGCGAATCCTGCGACGCGCGAATGCGAGCATCTTTTCCATAACCGAATCGTAGAAAAGATTATCCTCGCTGTGCGTCAACTCGACACCGAGCACGCGGACAAATGGCTTGCCGGGCATCATGCTCGTACCCGAAGCGCCAAGCCATCCAATCGCGACAGTCCTACCGTCCATCTCAGCGACCAAATGCATCCCATCAGTCTCGAAGCCATGACTCATATCAAGCATGTGCGCTCTCATGTCACGGACTCCGATACGATTATCGGGAAAATCAGGATCATCCCACAAACGGACGAGATCATCAACATCACGATCCACTTCGAACTCTCGAATTCCTATATCATAGCTCGGCGGCATCAGCTTCCTCCT
>Ga0209542_10009150_pt1 | contig 18253 bp, 15 predicted proteins | sample RifCSPhighO2_01_FD_184028 | JGI IMG/M metagenome (GOLD analysis project Ga0209542, IMG submission 184028) | Soil microbial communities from Rifle, Colorado - Rifle CSP2_plank highO2_0.1 (SPAdes) (version 2) | ecosystem: Environmental > Terrestrial > Deep subsurface > Rock core/Sediment ...
GTTTCTTCCCAAATACGCCGCGGGTAAGGTCATAGGTCTTTTGAAACAGCAGACTGCCAGCACCATATTCAAATTCGTACCGTCGATCAAGAAAGAACTCTGGGGAGGTGAGTTTTGGACCGACGGCCACTACATAGCAACAATCAGCGGACGAGGTGACAAAAAGACAATTGAAAATTATATTAGAAACCAAGGTCGTGAAAAAGACATTCCTCAGCTTAAGTTATTCGATCTTTAGCATTTATAACGCCCTGCCCTCCAGGGCAGGGTAGTTTACAAGGCAAAAATGTGGATAACTTTGTATTGAGCATTGAACCTGCTCTGCTATAATACAATAGAGAGTCGTCCTAATTTGTTTTTCAATTTATTAATATTATTCACATTATGAAAATCTCTCGCATCTCTTTTGTCGCGTTTTTGGGTGCCGCATTTGCGTTCACTCTGTTTTTGTCGGCGGTCATATTGCCCAATCATGCTTCGGCACTTACCCCAAGCGCGGGTTCTACTTTAACAGGTTCTTCCCAGGAATTTGGATGGAATGCTATTCCAGGAGCTACGAATTACTTCATTTATCTTGGTTCATCTGTTGGGAGTAAAGATATTTATTCTAGCGGTGATCTTAGTAGTGAAGTTAGGAGTGTCACCGCATCGCCCATTCCGACAAATGGTCAGAAGTTGTATTTGCGTGTATGGGTTAAGATAAATGGCAGTTGGAAATATTACGATTTTACATATTGGGCATCGGGGGTTGGTACAAAAATGGTTTCTCCATCTGCGGGAGCGACCATCACGTCGTCATCAAAGGAATTTGTGTGGTCTCCAGTGCCAGGAATGACAAAATACGCTGTTTGGCTTGGTACTACAAGAGGGGGGAAAGAAATTTTTCCATTGGGTAAGGAGAACGGAGCCACAGTAGACTCTTCAACCAGAATAACTATACTGGACATTCCTTTGAGCGGTCAGTTTTTGTATCTGCGTATCTTCTGGAGCCCAGACGGACTCAACTGGAGCCAGTATCAGGATTTTGTTTTCAAGGCATCAGGAAGCATTCCAACATCAATAAATCAGATTGAGCCGGCACCTAATACAACTCTGGCGCAGAGGGTGACTTTTAAGTGGAACGCTGTTCAGGGTGCGACAAACTACGCGATTTGGCTCAGCAATTACAGTAACTCCGGCAAAGACCTACAGTTCTACTCAAATTCGTCACTTGGGGCAGTTACAAAAGCAGAAAATATTCTCGTCCCTAAAAATGGTCAACCTGTTTATGCAAGGATCTGGTATTACGTTAATGGTGCATGGAAGTCACAAGTGTTCGTATACAGGACGACCGGCGTTGGGTTATCAATGACACCGGCGCATGGAACGACGATATCAAACGTTCTCACTCCGTTTAAATGGTCACCTGTGCAAGGCGCCACGGCTTATTCCGTGAGGGTTAGTAACTCAGCCAATCCGGTTGGGACGAATAGCGTCATATACTATGGTGGCGCCAATGGCATATCTACTGGTGCGAATACTGCCATTTCCCTCGACGACCTTTTGTATTCGCCTTCATTGCCGACAGATGGCAGTTTAGTTTACTTCCGTGTTTACTGGTATGTCCCGTATGAGGCAAATTATGCCGACTGGCAATTCCAGGATTTCGTTTATAAGACAGCGGGCGGGTCTTCCCCAAGTATTGTGAGCGTTTCTCCGGCCCCCAATAGCTCATTAGCCAGAAGTACTACTTTTAAGTGGAATGCTGTCACTGGTGCCACTTCGTATGCTTTTTGGCTTGGCTATAGATACGGCGGTAGTACAGCCCTCTCAGAGCCGATCATTAGAGATCTTACGTTGAAAACAAGTACAAGTAAGGAAGCTACAGTTCCCCAAAACGGTCAGCCCATGTACGTTAGGCTTTGGTATTACAAAAATGGCGGGTGGACATCACAAGTTTTCAACTACACCGCCGCCGGTTCAGGAATTACGTCCATAACTCCCCCCAGCGGTTCTACGCTTGTGGGCACGTTCCAAGATTTTACTTGGAGTAAGCCAGCTGGCGCGGCTCAATATGCAGTAAGTTTAGGAACTACAGTTGGAGGAAAAGATGTATTCGATAGTCAAACTCAAACAATTACGTCAAACACCATAAAAATAAATGATCTTGAGCTCAAGGGAAGAAAACTCTACCTTCGTATTTATTGGTGGGATGGTACAGCGAACGGTAATTGGGAGTATCAAGATTTCTGGTACAAAGAGGCAGGTGCTGGCGGGGTTGCTACTTCCATTGTTTCTGTGATTCCGTCTCCAAATACGGAACTGCCATCGGGTGATATTACTTTCCAGTGGAATGCAGTCTCGGGAGCCACCGGTTATGCAATTTGGTTGAGTACCATACAAAACGGAAGCAAGGCCGACCAGTTCTACGTAGATACAGGGTTGGGAACAGAAACGAAAGCTGTAGTGCCAGGAATCAAGATTCCGCAAAATGGGCAGACGCTTTACGCAAGGATTTGGTATTACGTAAATGGAGCATGGAAATCTCAAGTTATCTCTTACAAAACCAAAGGCCCGGGAACTTCTATGTTGACTCCTCCCAATGGTTCGACGCTGACTTCTTCAACCCAAAAGTTTGCTTGGGCAGAAATTAGTGGAGTTGATCTATATAGCGTTTTGGTGGGCACTTCAGTTGGCGGGTATGATATATATGGTAATGATTCGAATGGAATAGATACCAAGTACGCGAAAGAAGTGACTGTGTCAAATATTCCTAGAGATGGTAAAAGAGTTTATCTCAGAGTTTATTGGCACAAAGCGGGTGGAACGTGGAATAATAATTTTCAAGATTTCTGGTTTACCGCAAATAACGCCGGTCTGTAGAAGTTGTTTGTTTGAGGGTGATCTTGCAGGATTTTATCCACTTTTTCGAATAGATCCTCTATTGAAATAATTGTCCGGTGAAAGGAAATTTCAAGTTTACTATTAATTCTCATGTTAAAACTCCCCGCGCACTTTGCGCGGGGAGTTTTGCGCGTATTTTTGCGCTACCTTTATTTCGTTTTTTCTGTTATTCTTCTTTCCGTAAGTTAAAAAGTTAATCAATTCTATGATCATTACTTATTACGGGGCGGAATTTTTCAAAGTGCAATTTGGCGAGACGGTTCTTGCTTTCAATCCTGTTTCCAAAGATTCAAAATTGAAGGGTACCAGGTTTGGTGCCGATATCGCTGTGGTTTCGATAAATCACAAGGATATGAACGGCGTTGAACAGCTTTCATTTGGAGAAAGAAAACCTATAGTTATTGATGGGCCTGGAGAGTATGAGGTTAAAGAAATATTCATCGAAGGGTGGAAGAGTCAGTCTTCATACGGAGGTGATATTAAAATAAACACTTCTTATTCTGTAACAATGGAGGGGATGACTCTTTGTTTTCTGGGAGCTCTCGAGAATGAGAAAGCTTTACCACCCCAAATGCTCCAATCAATGGAGGAGGGAATTGATATATTATTCGTTCCGATTGGCGGAGAGGGTGTTCTTACGCCATCCGATGCGTATAAATTGGCTGTTAAATTGGAGCCGAAAATAATTATTCCAATGCACTACAATATTCAATCCGCCGATAAGAGCAATTTGAAGACTTTTCTAAAAGAGGCAGGCGAAGAAAATCTTAAAGCGGTAGACAAGTTGACCTTAAAAAAGAAAGACCTGGAAGGCAAGGAGGCTGATGTGGTTGTTTTGGCGGAAAGCTAAAAAATAATTGAAAATGTAAAAACCTGCCCGCCAAAGCCAGAGCCACAGTCCTCTAAGTTACCATTAATGATGATTGTTTTCATACTTACTTAGATTGTTTAATTTTTTGGCTATGGCAGGCGGGTAAAAATGTAAAATGACAAATCAAAATACTAAAATTTCTGGCAAATAAATATATTTGTGACAATGCACGGCAGGTTTGTGCAGAAGAAAAGAGTGTGTGCAGTTTAGTTTTTTGTGTTTCAATTTTCCATTTTGATATTTTAATTTTACACTTTCATTATGTCTTTTTTAGATTGGCTGGATAAATTAAGAGAATTGCCGGAAGTGAATCGGCGCCGAATTGTGGTCGGGACGACATTTGCTTTGACTTTTACCATATTTATTTTTTGGCTTTCTGTACGTTTCTATGATTTGGGAAGCAAAGCTGTGATCGGAGTGGAACAAAAAGAATCCGGTCCCATCATCCAAGCGGGACAGGCTATAGGCGATTTTATCGAATCAGTCAAAACGAATACAGCGTCAATTAATTCGATGTTGTCGGCCGAGGCCTCGACCACCGAACTTTTCATTGAGGCCGAGGAATTACAGCCTTAAATAAGGTTTTTGGGACATATTTTCCCGGATTTTCAAGTTGGAAAAAAGGGTGGCTTTGTGATACAATGGCACATATATGACCGACAAAGAAAAGGCTCAAAACGAGCCTAATAAGGGCGTTGTAGCGAGAAATATCACGACTGAGATGAGGGAGTCCTATTTGGACTATGCCATGTCGGTTATAACTTCGCGCGCCCTTCCTGATGTTCGTGATGGTTTGAAGCCGGTTCATCGTCGCATTCTTTACGCGATGCACGAAATGGGTCTCACTGCGTCTGCCAAATTTAGAAAATCGGCGGCAGTTGTCGGTGACGTGCTCGGAAAATACCACCCTCATGGAGATGTCGCCGTTTACGATTCATTGGCGAAAATGGCGCAGACTTTTTCCTTTAGATATCCTCTAATCATTGGACAAGGAAATTTCGGTTGTTTTACGAAAGATACAAAAGTTCGGTTGGCGGACGGGAGAAACTTGTCTTTTGATGATTTGGTCAAAGAGGATATGTTGGGGAAAAGAAATTATACTTTTACAGTAAGTGGCGACGGATCGATAAAAATTGCCTTGATAATAAAACCAAGGCTGACTATTAAAGATGCTCCGCTTGTTAAGGTGACACTGGATAATGGGGAAGAGATAAGGTGTACTCCAAATCATAAGTTTTTATTAAAAACGGAGAAATATGTTGAGGCACAAAATTTGAAAGATGGGGATTCCTTAATGCCTCTTTATTCTCGCCTGTCTACCACCGAGGATTTGGATATAAAAGAAATGTCTGGTTATGAGATGGTCTGGCAACCGAAAAGGCAGGAGTGGCATTTTACTCATCATTTGGCCGATGCTTACAATTTGGAGAGCGGTATATACAATAAGGCTGACGGCAGGGTTCGACATCATGTTGATTTCAATAAATTAAATAACAGTCCGGAAAATATTAAAAGAATGCAATGGCTTGATCACTGGAAATTGCATTCGAAACTCACTTCCAATCGCCACAAAACTGATCAGTCTTACGTTGACAAGCTTGCTAAGGGACGGGCCGTATTTTGGAGCGATGAGACGAATAGAAAAATATACGCCGAACGCATTTCTGAAAGAAACAGACTAAATTGGACGAATAAACAATATCGCGAAAAAAAGCGCAAGTTTTTGAGTGAAATAAATAAAAAGTATATTGTCGAACATCCAGAAAGACTTATCGAATTGAGCCAAAGAGCTACAGCAACCCTGAAGCGGCTGTGGCAGGATCCGGAGTATAAGCAATTGTTCCACGATAAAATAATTAAGGGTAATAAAAATCACTTAACCAATAAGACCGGCAAGAAGAAGTTCGATGCTGTTTGTTTCGCTGTTTTAAAAACCGGTGAAGAATTAACAGAAGCATCTTACGAGTCAGCAAGGACAACGGTTTATTCCTACGGCAGAGCTACAAGTTGGCAGACAGGCTTGGGCAAATATTATAGTGGTGATGTGACGAGAGTTTTAGCTGAATTGCGGGGGAATCACAGAGTATCAAAAGTAGAATTTCTTGTGCAGAAAGAGGATGTATATGACTTAACTATTGATGATACGCACAATTTTCCTTTGGCTACGGGGGTGTTTGTCCACAACTCTATTGACGGAGATAGCCCGGCGGCCATGCGTTATACGGAAGCAAAAATGTCCCGCTTGTCAGGAGAACTTCTCAAGGATTTGGAAAAGGATACCGTGGAGTGGAGGGCAAACTATGACGCCACAAGAAAAGAACCGATTGTCCTGCCTTCCGGCGCACCTAGCTTGCTTCTTAATGGCACTTTGGGTATTGCGGTCGGTATGGCCACCAATATTCCTCCACACAATCTTCGAGAATTGATTGCGGCTACCGTCCATTTGATAGATGACAGAAGCGCTACCACCGAAGATCTTTTGCAATATATTCAAGGTCCTGACTTTCCAACCGGCGGTATCGTTTTTGGCGCGAAAGATTTGCATCATGCTTATACTTCGGGCCGCGGAGGAGTGGTCACGCGGGGTGTCGCTGAAATAGTGGAAAATAAAGCGGGGAACTACCAGATAATCATTCATTCTATTCCTTATCGCGTAAATAAGGCCGAGCTTATTATGCAAATCGCCGAACTGGTAAGGGAGAAGAAGATTGAAGGGATAAAAGGATTGCGTGATGAATCAACGAGAGACATAAGAGTGGTTATCGATCTAAAGACGGGCAGTTATCCGGAAAAAGTTCTCAATTTCATATATAAGCACACACAGCTTGAGGAGGCTTTTCATTTCAACATGGTTGCCCTCGTCAAAGGAGTTCCTGAGACTCTTTCTCTTAAGGCAATTCTCGAAAATTTTGTTGATCACAGAGTGGAAGTGGTTAAGCGCCGAACCGCTTACGATTTGGCTCGCGCGGAAGACAGGGAGCATATTTTGCTTGGGCTTAGTAAGGCACTTGATCATATTGACGAAATCATTAAGCTCATCAAGAAATCAAAAGATGTTGAAGATGCCAAACAGAGTTTGATGAAGACTTTCAAGTTTTCCGAAAGGCAGGCCGTGGCGATTTTGGATATGAGATTGCAGAAGTTGGCCGGTCTTGAGCGCAAGAAAATCGAGGATGAGCTAAAGGAAGTGCAGGCTACTATCAAATATTTGAGAGATTTACTATCGAGCCCCAAAAAAATCCTGGCGGTAATAAAAACTGAACTTAGCGAACTTGGGGAGAAATATGGCGATGATCGCAAGACCAGAATTATAAAGGGCAATGCCAAAGAGTTTAACGAGGAAGATTTAATTCCCGATGAGGACAGTGTTTTGGTTCTGACTAAGGGCGGCTATATAAAGCGCACTAACCCTTCAGAATACAGACAGCAAAAAAGAGGCGGGGTAGGTGTAGTCGATTTAGACACAAAAGAAGAGGATTTTGTTACGAAGCTTCTTACGGCCTCCACACATAGCGATCTTTTGTTTTTCACGGACAAGGGAAAGGTCTATCAAATAAAAATGTACGAAATTCCGGAAGGAAGACGCGCCACTAAAGGCAAATCAATTATGAACTTCCTCTCGATCGAGAGCACGGAGAAAGTCACTTCTATTTTGCCGATGCCGAAAGAAACCAAGAAGAGCGATATTTCTTTGCTCATGATTACCAAAGATGGAGTGGGGAAGCGTGTATCCGTGGAAGATTTTCAGGATGTAAGGCGTTCCGGATTGATAGCCATAAAATTGAAACCTGGCGATGAATTGGTTTCGGCGTCGTTTGCCGAAAAGGGAGACGATTGCGTTTTGGTCACTAACAAAGGCCAGTCTATAAGATTTAAAGAGTCGGACATAAGAGAGATGGGCAGAGCGGCGACCGGCGTGCGAGCCATGAAGCTTGCAAAGGGCGATACTATTGTCGGGGCGGATATGGTAAGGAAAGGGGCAAAATCGGCGGCGCTTTTGGTTATTATGGAAAAGGGTTACGGCAAGAAAACTATGCTTTCCGAATACAAGACTCAGAATCGAGGAGGTTCGGGTATTAAAACCGCAAAAGTCACGCCCAAGACCGGCCCTCTTATTGCTTCCAAGGTGGTAACTCCGGAGGAGACGGAAGCGATTGTGGCGATTTCAAAAAAGAGTCAAGTTATTCGGGTTGACGTTTCGGAAATTCCCGAAATTGGCCGTCAAACTCAGGGCGTGCGCATTATGAAGCTGAGAGATGGCGACAGCATTGCCTCGCTAACCTGCTTGTAAAAGGGATAGTTGTAGTATAATAGCTGTACTAATATACGAATGCTTCTAATCACAACCGGTGTGTACGAATCGAAAAAATATATTCGATTTGTCGTCACTTTTAAAGATTGGAATTAATTTGTTGATTTGTACAACCTTATGTTTTCTGATCCCTCACACAACATTGATCAATTGGACTTGCAGTCGGGTATGAGTGTGGCCGACTTTGGCACGGGGTCTGGATTTTACGCGTTTTCCGCGGCAAAGGCGGTTGGGGATAAAGGAAAAGTTTATGCCATCGATGTACAGAAAGAACTTCTCGAAAAATTAAAGAGAGAAGCGACCGCGCGGAAGATTCACAATCTCCAAGTAATTTGGGGGAACCTCGAAAAATTGGGAGGCAGTAAGCTCCGCGACGAAGCTGTGGATGCCGCCGTCGTGGCCAATGTGCTTTTTCAGATTGAACATAAACAAGAGTTTATTGCTGAGGTAAGAAGGGTTTTGAAGCCAAAAGGAAGGTTGCTTCTTGTCGACTGGAAATCTTCGTTTGGCGGTTTGGGACCGACCGCACTTCATATTATTTCCGAACCTGTTGGAAGAAGATTATTTGAATCGTCCGGCTTTTCCTTTGAAAGAAGTGTAAATGCGGGAGTTCATCATTGGGGTGCCGTTATGAGAAAAATGTAATATTGACATGCTGCGGATTTTTAAATTTTATATAAAAGAGATATAATTAGACGTAAACCTGTCTTTTTTATTTTGGTTTTTTTAAAGATCATTTTTAATGAAATCCACTCCATTCCAGATTGTCGTCATAGCACTTTTCGCACTGTTCATTGTTATAGGAATGGTTGTTTTATATTTTTCAAAGGGCGATAGCTCCTCTAGAACTAATGCCGTTACGATATCACTTTGGGGCACTGTCTCTCCTCGGTTAATAGCGGGCGTTTTGAATACCGTAAAACCTGAGGATAAGGGAATAAAAGTTAACTATGTTCAACATACACCCGAAAGTTTCGAGCAGAATTTGATAGAAGCCCTAGCGTCTTCGAAGGGGCCTGACGCCATAATAATTTCTCAAGATTCAATATTGCGTTTTCAGAGCAAAATTTACCCTATTCCTTACAAGAGTCTATCCGAGCGGACTTTTATCGACACTTATATTTACGAAGCCGAATTATTTCTTTCTCCGTGGGGGGTAATCGGCGTTCCTTTTTCGATTGATCCTTTGGTTATGTATTGGAACAGGGATTTATTCGGCAACGCCGGTATCGCCGCGCCCCCAAAATACTGGGACGAATTTTATCGCTTGGCTGAACAACTTACAGTTAAGGATGATCAAAGAAAAATCGAGACGAGCGCGGTGGCACTTGGAGAGTTTAGCAATATCAATAATGCAAAAGCCATTCTCTCGGCCTTGGCGGCACAGGGGGGCGTTGCTTTTACGAAGAGAGATGATTCAAGCGGTCGGGTAGGCAGTTCGGTGCAGACCACAAAATTGACCAACGTTTTGGATTTTTATACCGAATTTGCCAATCCTGTTAAAGCGGTTTATTCGTGGTCAAGGGGTATGCCCAATTCTCAGAGTGCCTTTGCGAGGGGGGATGTGGCGGTTTATTTTGATATGGCGAGTCAGATCGGAAATATTGTCGACAAAAATCCTAATTTGGATTTTGACGTGACATATTTTCCGAATCCCCGCACCACAAAGACGAAAATTACTTACGGTGATGTCTTGGCCGTGTCTGCTCTTCGCTCCAGTCCCAATATTTCAAAGGCAATGCAGGTTGCGATGCTTATGGGTAGCGAGAAGGGGGTGAATGCCTGGTCTACTTTAAGCGGACTGCCGCCCGTAAGGAGGGATTTGCTTGCCAAAAAACCCGGGACGGCAACAGGCGCTATTTTTTACGATTCTGTTTTTTGGGCAAATGGCTGGCTTGATCCAGACGCGAGAAGTACCAAAGTTATGTTTAGAGATATGGTAGAAAATATTACCTCCGGATGGATGACCTCAAGTCAAGCTGCTGGCAAATTTAATACTCAATTAAACTCCCTCATATCAGGAAAATAAAACAACAAAAAATGTATCGAGCAAAAAAAATTGGTTTAGGGTTAGTTATTGGCGCGCTCTTTTTTTCTGTCTTAGTTTCTTTCGTTCCCGCTTTCGTTGTTGCGGAGCAGGGATCCCAAGATTGTGACCCGACAAAAATGATATGTAACCCCGTGCGTTTCTCGACGATTCAGTGTTTTTTCAAAGAAGTGCTCCGGATTGCGGCGGAGATCGGCGGCGTATTTGTGGTTCTTGGCATTATTTATTCCGGCTTTCTGTTTGTATCCGCAAGAGGCAATGCCGAAGAACTCGGAAAAGCCAAGCGGGCAATTACGTACACAATGATAGGGGCGGCACTCGTCCTTGGGGCATGGGCTTTTGCTGTTGGTATTGCAAACACCATAAATACCATTACTAATGGCGTGAAAGTTGAGATCAAATGCGACGATTAGGTTTTGGATCGATTCGATTGCCTAACTGTTAAATAAATGTTTACTTCACAAAATTTTTTGAAACTATCGTTTTTGAGATCGATATTTTTGATTATAGCTCTTGTTGCCTTGGTTGTGGTTCCGTCATTCTTATTCGCCCAGTCCAGTGAAGCGGCCATGAAATATCTTGAACTGGCAAGTTTTTGGCTTGTTCAGCTTGTAACTCTTGCCATTGCCGCCGCCATCATCGTATTTTTTTGGGGGGTGGCGCGCTACATAAGTGGAGGAGATGACGAAGAGAAGCGCACGAGCGCCAGGAACACCATGCTTTACGGTATCATCGGCATTTTTTCGATGGTGTCTGTTTGGGGTTTGGTTTATTTTCTTGGGAACATTTTGGGGATAGAGCCAGGAGGGGCACTCCGTGCACCTAATTTGCCCGGATCTGAAGAGGGGCTCATAGTAGACCGTGATTCGAAGGTCATGCAGATTGTGCAAATGATCGGCAGTCTGCTCTCGTCTGTTATTTATCTCATTATTTCACTTGCGGTATTGTATTTCTTTTGGGGAATTATTCGGTATGTAGGGGGAGGTGCCGACCAAGAAAAAAGGACAGAGGCCAGAAATATGATTGTATATGGCATTATTGCCCTATTTGCCATGGTTTCTATCTGGGGCGTCGTCTTTATGATTGGACAAACTTTGGGAATATCGACCGAGAATAGTTTTATTAGAGTCCCTCAAATTACGGAGATAACGTTGATTGGCGATAGTGATGGAACCTCTATTACGGGACAAGAATTTACCACTTGTCCGGAGTGGAATCCGAATGACCCAAGCGGCGAAGGAGCGAACTTCAAGGCTTTCGTATGTTTTGTATTAAGTTTTTTGAATCCAATTCCGCCTATTTTGGTAACGTTGGCTATGCTGTACTTTTTCTGGGGCATAGCAAAATATATGGGAGCAGGGGATGCCGAAGAATTGAAAAGCGGCAGAACTACTATCATTTACGGAATGTTGGCCATGTTTATTGTGATGGGCGTATGGGGTATCGCGGCTTTAATAAAAGCAGAATTGGGGTTCTGAGCGTGAAATTTCTAATTTGACTGACTTCTAATTTTGGTGAGTCCGCCAGGCGGTGATTATAAATTAGAGCCCAGTGAGGAGCATCCTAGAATTACCAGAAAATACGTTATGAGAACTTGTTTTTTGTTGCTCATTAAGCGTTTAGGCAGGTTATGACAGACAGTAACTATTTCGTTATCCACAACTTCCTAGCTTGAAAACAGAACAATGTATATAATATACATATTAACCTTTGCAAAGGTCGCGTAAAACAAGGGTAATTATAAGCTTATAGTTACTTAGTAACAAATTTATTAATGAAAAAAATATTAAAAGCTTCTACAGTTTTGGCATTGTTGTCGCCTGTAATAGCTTTGGCACAGTCAGTGGGAGGAGGTATTATCCCGGGTGGGATAACTCCGGTGGGTCCGGCAGTCGGGCTAGAAGATGGCGTACCGGCGGCAGGGACAGATAATATTAGCAAGGTGCTTTCTTTGGTTAGCTACTGGTTGGTTATTGTTGCCACAATCGTCATCGCCATTGGCCTTATAACTTTCCTTTGGGGAGTTGTACAGTACATCACGGCCGGTGCGGATGAGGAGAAGAGGGCAGCAGCTCGCAATATGATGCTCTACGGCATCATCGGGCTTTTCGTGATGGTTTCCGTTTGGGGTTTGGTATACTTCCTCGGTTCACTTCTCGGCATTACGCCTGGAGGTGGTGTGGATTTGCCAGGTGTCCCGGCGATCTTAAATACGGATGGTGGTTTCGGTGGTGGTGGAGAAGGCGGTGGCGAACCTGCGCCATAAGCTTGCGATTTTCAACGCATTTACTAACCCGGGCTCCGCTTACGCGGAGCCCGGGTTTAGCTTTCGAAGGAATCGCTTTTTTTTGCTATCAACAAAAGAGCTTTCAGAGTTCATTCGATAGGTATATACTTACATTGTTCATAATAATTACCTCTTAGGTGATGAAATTATTTAAGGCCTCAACAATAATATTTTTGCTTGCTCCCTTTACGGCCTTAGCCCAGAGGGCTCCAGTATACAGCAGTATGCCTGACGGATTACCGGTTTTAGGAGAAATTCCTGTTCCAGGAGAAGACCGTGTCAGTCAGATATTGGAGTTGTTTAGTTATTGGCTGGTCGTCATTGCCACCATAATTATCGCCATTGGCCTTATAACTTTCCTTTGGGGAGTTGTGCAGTACATCACGGCCGGTGCGGATGAGGAGAAGAGGGCAACCGCGCGTTACGTCATGCTTTACGGTGTTATAGGATTATTCGTGATGGTTTCCGTTTGGGGTTTAGTTTATTTCCTCGCCGATATTGTTGGCGTGGATCCTGGAAGTGGGGTAGAACTGCCCGGAATTCCTGCTGTTGTTGATGATCAGGATTTTGGAGGAGGCGGCACTCCTACAGATGATCCGTTCGGCTCATTTAGACCACATTAATTTTATACAGATGTGACTCTAGACGAAATTTTGCAAAAAATTAACACCAATATCGTCAACCCGCTCATTTATCTTTTTTTGGCGGTGGCTATGGTTATTTTTTTGTGGGGGGTTGTGACTTTTTTTCAAAATATTGATAACAGCGAAGAAAGAGCCCAAGGTGTTCGGCACATGATTTGGGGGGTTCTTGGTCTTGTAATAATGATTTCATTTCAGGGTATCATTGCCATGATAAAGAATTTTATCGGCGTATAGCAGTTTCTTTTGGTTTTGGTGCCCGCTAATGGAGGACATAAGGGCTTGCTTGCCGGAAGGCTCTAACTCAGACCCAAAATTTTTCTTAAGTATTTACCGGGTCATTTACTGTGGCTTGGGTTTTTTACGCGAGAGCCAGGCTTCACAATTTATGTAATCGCCCCGCGTTGCTAGCAATTGTACGTATTTCTTTATGTGACCTTCCATTATCAAAGAATTATCTACTCATTATAAGAAAGCTATAGCTATGTTAAAATGAGTAAAAAAGGGAGGGAGTAATTAGCGAAATAAAGAAAGTAAAAAAGCGCAACATTACTGTTGCGCTTTGTGAATGAACTGATACTGTTCACAACCAAACCTAATTTTGCCGTCTGGAAACCTCAATTCGAACCGGGACAGAGTTGCCGGCGATACGGACAGCTTCACCTGTCGTGAAGTGTAAACTCTCGCCTGGGGTCGTTAGGAGCGGGTCAGATGTCACTTTTACATCCTTGCCGTCCATTATGCCTCTTTGGTACCAGAGGCCGTCTTTAGTAGGATCAGTTTTCCAGTGGGTCACGTACCCTGGGTGATATTTGATCCATGGGGACCAGTTGCGATGCGCCATATCGAGCGCCAAAGCATCTATTGCCCAGGTGCCCGTTTGAACGAATTCGCTCGGTTGCTCCGGAGTGTCGCTGACGTATGTCCTCGACATGCTTGGCCCATAGGCCATTCTGTAGGATGCGGCCATGAGCCACAGCATCCCTGCTACAATGAGCCCCGTGACCGCGATGCCTTTAAGAACAGCAACGAGATCACTGAGATCGAGTTGGCTACTACCTGACATTTTTTTGAGCGATATCCAAAACAACAATATTGTAATTGCAACAGTAATTACGAATACGTAGTTTTTTTTCGCCCAAACCCATGCGTCGTTTGTAGTTTCCGGCCACCATGTGTAGAGCACACCGGCTCCGAGAACAACGAGGGGGATGAAGGCCATTTTGAAGTAGCCCCATCCTGTTCCCATTATTTTTTTCGCCTGCTTAAGCAGGGGGTCTTGTGTAGGAGCCCCGTCTTTGGGCAGTTTGATTTCGTAACTGTCCTTATCCATAAACTGTCGGAAAAAGACAATAACGACTGCGGACACGATCGAGAGGGCGATGAGGTAAATGCCTACCTTGCTCATTTTCCACCTCCGTGACTATTGTCTTGCTGAGTTGTCTCTGCGTTGTCGGGCTTTTTTTCGTCCTCAGCCGCTTTTTGTGCCAACGCTCGTTGTACCTCCTGCCCGACGACAATACCTGTCGTGGTTAAGGATGCGATTCCTCCATCTGCCGGAACTATCGCAATTTTGGATTTGCTGACCATTTCGACCGAGGCCTTCATGCCGGCCATCCATAGAGCGTACTCTCTCGAGTTCTTGTCCTCGACCATGGCCTTGGCTGCTTCAGCATGAGCTTTTCCTATCCTTCTTATACCTTCAGCCTCTCCCTTTTTTTCCTCGATTATCACCTGTTTGGCAAGCATTGCCCTAGGTACGCTCTCGAGAGAGACATTGAGGTTGTAACTGAGACCCCAGTCTGCGATTACAACATCACGCAGGTCGACACCCCATTCGACGAAGTCTAACTTTTGTTTTTCTGTTTCTGGTAAGCCGTCCATGATTGCATCTAGTCGCTGCTTTGCTTGTGGATCTCCCACTTGCCATTCAACTCGGCGTTTGATGATTTCCACGAAATTTGAAGCATGTGCCGTGGAAAATTTGAGAGTGTTCTTCCCAGAGAAGTTTAGAAGAGCTCCCTCAACTACTCGGGCTACGTTTCCAAACGCATTAGGTATAGAGGTTGTTGCCTTAAGGAACTTACTGGCGTCAGAGATTTTCATCAGGACTGCCACAACAGGACTGGTAGTTTGCGCCATTTGCAGGGGATCTGTTTCGTCTCCTTCTTCTTTAGCCGGCCATTGCGGGTCGGGTATCCAGTCTTCGTCCTTCAGGTGTCCTTTTGGATCAAATTTGTCCGGATTCGGTACTAAATTTTTAGCAATCTTGCTGTCAGTAAATAGTACGAACCGTTGAGCATCGTCTGTTATGACTATTTCCTCAACACTTACGGCCTTGTTTGGAATGATGTTCCCTGTTTTGTCTGTTCTGACACCGACCACAAAGCGCATAATTGCGGACGGTAACTTTACAATGCGCGTTATGATGGGAGGGGCTAGGACAAAACCGGGCTCTAGGTTTCCTACGGATTCTCCGAAGAGAAGGTATGTTGCTACCTTATCCTGTTTAACATATGTGGCTCCGCTGGCAACATAGGCCAAGAAAGAGACACTTAAGAGTATCACAGGTTCCCACATATTGAAGATGACGGAAAACGTGAGTCCTATAAGAATAATCACCAATCCGAGTATTACAAATAATTCGATAGCTCGTTTTGGCATTACTCGTATTGTGTGTCCATTGCTGCTTCTTTTTGAGATCGGAGGCTGTGCTTTAGTATTTTTCCACAGCCATGCAACCACTATTGCGAACATTGCACCAAGTCCAATTATCAAGACAGAGCGCATTTCGCCAACAAGACCTATCGCGATCAGGAGTGCTGACGCGATGGCCAACAGGATTTTTACGTTCATATTTTTACCTTTCTTTTCTGAATTTCTTGGTTTGGTTGATGTCAAAGTACTAGCAATTAGCACTTGACTACTGACTAGTATCTTATCACAAAAAAGGCTCAAAGTCAAGTTTTAAACACACGAAAAATGGCTTACTGAAGCCGTTAAATTGAGTTTAGGATTTAATCAGCATATAAATAGGTTTTGTAGAGCATTTGGTTTTGCTGGTGCTGATTCAGTACAGGTTTCGGATCTGCTAAGGATGAGGATATGGGAAAACCTTTTTGGCCGAAAGCACAGAGCAGTGTGCTTTCTCGCGCAATTAGACGTTGTGTTTTTTAGAGAAAAAAATTCCAAATTTGATTCCTGTGCAAAGTGCTGGGGAGAGGAATCTTGATCCTTACAGGATCTGTACGGGTTTCCTATTTTTTCGCACGAGTACATGCTCAAAAATATAGGAAAACCCCTTCAATTCCTCTTGGCCGAAAGCCGAGCAGTGTGCTTTCTCGCGTAATTAGACGTTGTGTTTTTTAGAGATAGATATTGCAAATTTGATTCCTGTGCAAAGTGCTGGGGAGAGGACTTGAACCTCCATGCCTTGCGGCACCAGCTCCTAAGGCTGGCGTGTCTGCCATTTCACCACCCCAGCACTTTGAAAAGGAAACTTGGTTTTAGATAATATCCTGGAATTTCATAAAGAACAAATTATTTAAAGTTTGTGCATTTGTACAGAAATGCCGGAGGAAAGTTTCTTGGTTCAAACGCGTAGATTTTACTATCAAATTTTTTCTTGATTTCCTTCCAATTAGATAGGAAATATTGAAATTGAATGTAAGTACCCTTTGGGCCAAGACACTTTCCAATTTCGGTAAACAATATATTTCTGTTTGCCGCAGAGAAGTTGTTTAGGGGCAAACCCGAAATGATGTAATCGACATTTGTAATTCCGATTTCGCGTAATCGCTCATTGAGTTTGAGCGCATCCGAAGCAACGATCATCACTCTTTCATCATTACCGAATGTTTTTTTTAAATATTCGACAAATTCTTTGTTTATCTCGAAAATGATTAATTTGCTAGAAGGGGAAAGCTTTTCCAAAATGATGCGTGTTAACGAGCCCGTGCCGGCACCCAATTCGATAACCGAAAGAGGCTTTGTGGCAGAGATAGGCTTTAACATTTGTTTGGCCAGGTATTTTGAGCTTGGTATAACGGAACCATTAACTTTCAATTTTGTAAAAGCCGCTTTTGCAAAAAGCCAATTTGATCGCATGGAGGTATTTTAACAGAAATAGGAAAAATGTGGGTTATTCGGTTATAACCTGTAAGTCGTTTCTGCCCATCTGTACCGAAGCGGTTTGCTCGCTTGGGGGGCCAACTTACTTTGTTCCTTGTCCCCTGAACAGGACAGTATTATAAGCATATTTTGCGATGCTGACTACATGCAAAACCTCTACAATCAATTTCTATACATTAAAGCGATGAGTAGAGATGTGGTATAAAAAACCCAGTGGCCATTTCTGGTCGCTGGGTGATAACCTACAGTCACTCTCTTATTTTCTGTAGAAGTCGCAGTAACTCCACGCGCTGTCGAAACCACTCATTTGCCTCACTTTCGCAGAGTTTGACGTACCAGTCCTGACTCCGGACTTCTCCGAAATGATGGTGTTCAGCTCGGAATCGGAACCAAACATCGATGTTATTCCAGCGACCTCTAGCACAGTTTGCCTCAGCCAGATATCTTACATCATACTCGGCTAGGAAGATTGAGCTCCAATGGTCGGACAAACCCAAGAGGCAAGCGTCGTCCTCCCTGAAGACAGGTATGCCGTGAATGTGCGGCTTCAACACTTCAGCATCTTGCCGTTCATTCACCTTACCCATCATATGCAAGAAGCAAGCTCCTGATTGAGAGTGTAGCCCGTCAAGTTTCGTGTAAACGAAATTGAAGTGCACGTGTCTTTCAAGGATTGACGGTTCAATTCTGGGAAGTAACCATTCATCATCGTAGAGTTCTCCTCTCTGAATAACCCAGAATCGAGAGCAATCCGGCCAACATTCCATCACTTGCTCGATACTACTAACTGTGAGTGGAATTGATTCAAGCTCAGTTTTCTTCCTTTTCACAAATTCTCCTTTCTCTCAAAGTCCCCCATTCCGTTCTCAGTTAGGACACTTGGTAATAGAATTGTGATATGAAAAAGGTCAAAGATTTGTGTCGGACAGAGCGTTTAGAAATTAAAATCTTGCTGGATAAAAAGTATTCCTTGCGATCAATTGCCAAAGCATTAGGCAGAGGCAAAAGCACTGTCTCCTATGAAATTCTCCACAACAGCACCAACGGAGAATACAACCCTGTTAAGGCCAACGCTAAAGCT
>Ga0209542_10009151_pt1 | contig 18252 bp, 21 predicted proteins | sample RifCSPhighO2_01_FD_184028 | JGI IMG/M metagenome (GOLD analysis project Ga0209542, IMG submission 184028) | Soil microbial communities from Rifle, Colorado - Rifle CSP2_plank highO2_0.1 (SPAdes) (version 2) | ecosystem: Environmental > Terrestrial > Deep subsurface > Rock core/Sediment ...
AAGCTAGAGCAGAAGCTTCAACGGGTGATGGTGGTAATGGAGGAAATGCAGGAACGGGAGGAACGGTTGTCACGGGGGATGCTTCTGCTCTAGCTTCAACAGGCAACGACAGTGGCTCAGCAGATATTGAGGTCTCTCCAATAGAAGAACTTAACAGTTCAGAACTTGGTTTGAAAGTAGACAACGACCCAGGTTGCAAGTGCCCTAACGAAATCAATAACAATACTCGCGCACGTGCTCGTTCCGGAGGAAATAGCGCAAATGGCAGCTACGGTGGCGATGGGTCTCAGGGCGGTGATATTAACACTCCAAGCGGAGACTTTAACAACGGTGGGGCAGGCACGGGTGAAGGTGGTGATGGTGGCAGTGGTGATGAAGGAGGACTTGTAAGAGCAGGAAATGTAGTTTCAAATTCGCAAACTTTAAATCTTCTTAACAACGTAATTATTCGCCTAAGGTAATCTGTTTGCAAAAAACTTGTCCTGTTAGAAATTTAAAAGACTAAAAAAATAGATAACTGGACATAAACAAATGATTTGTAAGCAATATGAAAATATTATTAATAAATTTATAATAGGATGACAAAAGAAATTTCACTGATAAAAGTTTGGCAAACACTTGTAGTTACGTTTATTACTCTTGCGCTAGTAGCAGGCGTATCTGTGAGTGCAAGAGAGTCCCGAGAAGCTGACCGCGGATCGACAGATCGCATTTCCTCCCCTATAACTCCGACTCCTCCTCCCGCCCCAGAACCAGCCACCTCAAATAATGGCGGCATAACAAGTACAACGGCAGGAGACGTAGATACGGGAGGAAATACGGGCGGCAACGTAACAACTGGAGATGAGTATTTAGAAGTTATAGAAATAAATATCGGACCAACAAATTCACCCTCACAAGATATAGATGAAGAGGAAGATAATGCTCCGCCTCCAGAGGAAGAAACTGGCTGCAGCACTAATTTGCGCTCTGATAGAGACTGTTTGAACGATAACAGGGGTTCAGGCCGGTAAAATTTTTCTATCAATTTTGATGTTGACTTGCTGGAGGTGAAATGATAGAAAGGCTCTGATAATAAAAAATATGAGTAAGTTAATGTCAATACTTTTTATTCAAAATAGTCATATTTTAAGCCGTAAAATTCTGGCTTATTCTATTATTTTTGCCCTGATTTTTAGTTTTTTTCCTCCTCTCTTTCTAAGAGCCGATGACACCGCAACCACCACTCCGGTAATTGACCCAAATGCAACTATCGACCCCAATGCCACAACTGATCCGAATCTGGCAACTTCTACCAATTCTCTAGACCCTAATGCAACTGTTGATCCGAATGCTACAAGTACTTTTACCTTCACCTCACCAGATCCAAATGCGACAAGCACCAACTCATTAACAAACCCGGATCCAAATTTAAATACGGGAACAAGCACTACAACTCTTCCGTTTTCAACTACAACAACTTCAACAACTACATTATTCTCATTAACTTCAACCACTACCCCCACTTCTACTTCTACTGATCCGACCGCTTCATCAACATCTACATCAACCCCGACAACAAATGATCCGGATACTGCTTCATCCACTTCTTCAACCTCTTCAGGTTCTGTTCCGGATGATCAAAGCAATACCGACAATACTGATTTCACCGACATTACACAAGGCGCGCCTCCTCCTAGCGAAAATGATCCCCGTCCGGTAATTGATGTCAGCGCAACCACAACAGAGTCTCTGGCAATTGATCCAATATTAAATGTTGCTTCTTCAACAGACGGGACTGGCTCTCTTATCGGAGGAACAGTATTCACCGGCTCTGCCATTGCCTCAACTACTATTGAAAATACTCTCAACATTACAAGAGTAAACAACATTGACAGCCCCGGTGTAACAAACAGCACTGTTATCGAGGCTCTGACCGGAAATGAAGCAGAACTTACAACTGATGGGTTGGTAAATACTGCCACAGGTGAAAATCAGGCTGATGGGGGCACCGGCACTGCCACCATTGGTACAGGGGATGCAATCTCCACCGCAGAAGTCATTAACGTTGTAAATACCAACCTTTTCAATTCCGACGGATTAGTTTTATTCCTCAACCCTCTAAACGGAGATGGTTTTAACCTCAATGATTTTGATCTCTCATATTTCTTTAACGAAGGGCCGGGGCAAAGCCCCACTCAATTGGGCTGCACAATTCTCACTTGCCTTAACAGTTCGGCCCTGCAGGTACTAAATACTAACAATGCAACTGTTACTAACAGCGTGCTTCTGCGGGCAGAAACGGGCGGCAATTCTGCCACCTCTACCCAAACAGGTGATGTTAATATCACAACAGGAAACGCATACGCAGTAGCAAATGTCCTCAACCTTGTTAATACCAATTTTATAAACTCAAGCTACTTGCTTGCATCATTCAGTAACTTCGGTGATCTCAATGACGATATTGTTCTTCCGGACGCAAGCTTTTTTGATAAGCTTCTTGCAAGCGGGGCAACTCTCCCCGATCTTAATTCAAGCTCCTATGTAGTCAACAATTCAAACACCGAACAATTTTTCGGAACAACAACCGCAAATGCAATAACAGGTGGTAACCTAGCAACTTCAACCGCACTAGGTCAAGGAGAGATCTTTACCGGAAATGCTTATTCGCTCTCAGACAGCTTTACTTTGGCAAACCAAACAAGGGTAGGCGGTTCTTCAGTTTATTTTAATTTCAAAACCTGGGGAAACTGGACGGGCTCTGTGGTTGGTTTACCATCCGGGTTGTCAGCACGTTCAACTCCGACAGGATTTGAAATTATATCTACCGGCCGCTCCTCTGGAAGAGCGGACAGATCGGATGAAAACGGCGAATACAACTCTTCTTCATTCTTGGCTTCATCAACCAATACGGCATTCGTTGAAACAAATGTTGAACTGTGGGCCCAAACTGGAGATAACTTTGCCACAGTGGAAGACGGTACCGCCTCAATCAGCACGGGTGATGCCTATGCTGCGGCAAATGTAATAAACATGGTCAATACAAATATTGTCAGCCGTAACTGGGTATTCGGAACATTCAATATCTTCGGCAACTGGAGCGGAAATATTTCATTCGGAGGCTCTAATCCCAATTTGAGAGTTTCTGTTTCATCGAATGTAACTGGGGAAGTGGAAACAAATTCCGATGTTACATATCAGTTTACAGTTACGAACAACGGAAGTGTGAATGCTTCCAATGTGACACTAAACGCGGTCTATGACAAAAGCCTTCTAAATTTCAGACAGGGAAGTTCCGGCGGCCGTGACACAAGTGTGGGAGTGAGCTGGGATCTTGGGACTCTTATCCCCTCTCAATCAATCCAGATTACTGCAACTATGAGAGTTACTGCTACAGGCATTCCTGAGGGAATTTCCATTTCTATTCCTCTAAATTCAAATGTTACAAGCACTGAACGTGATCAAAGTGATGGAGACAACAATTCCAGTGTAACGATCAATGTCTTTGATTCAGGTTCTTCTGGTGATTCAGAAAATCCGCCAGCAGATGGTAACAACCCTCCTGCAGGCGGTAACAATCCTCCTCCAGTTGTTAGTGGAGGCGGTGGCGGAGGTGGTGGAGGAGGCGGTGGGGGCGGATCCTCTTCTTCCGATGGATGGATGCCGGGTGATCCTGAAATTACTGTAAATAAGACTGCTTCCATTTCTTCCACAACCTTGCCTGCAATGGTGGACTATAAAATAGTCGTTACTAATACCTATAACGGCGGTGCCGCATATAAATCTGTTTTGACGGATATTCTCTATGGTCCGAATGGAAGAATCGTTTCAAATAAATCATGGGATCTTGAGACCGTTGCTCCGGGAGATCAGATAACACTTACTTATACTTTGGAATATCCCGCGACTTCGACTCCGGGGCTTTATAAAAACATTGCAAAAGTCACGGGTGAAAATCGCAACTCATACAATGTAACAATGAGACCAGTGGAGGCATCTGCCACAATCAGATTAAACTCTGGGGGATTGGTGCTTGGCGAATCTACATCAGGTAACTCAGGAGGATCATGTTCTGCACTTTTAGCAAATTCTCTGCGTCCGGGCTCTCCTTTAAAAGCGGATGTAATAAAACTTCAGACATTTCTTACTCAAGACAAATCCGTTTATCCTCAAGGAATCATTTCTGGTTTCTTTGGGCCACTGACTACTGCGGCAGTGAAAGCTTTTCAATTAAAATATTCAAAGGAAATTCTTGCTCCTCTGGGCCTTAAATCTCCTACCGGCTTCGTTTATGCAGGAACAATTGCTCAAATAAACCTCATCAACTGCGGCGGCAAGGCGCCGATTGCATCTGTCTCAAGCATTACAAGCGCTCCGGCAAACACTACTGCCGCCGTCTCGCAAGCTAAATCAGTCGCTCCCAAACCCAAAGCTTCTGTAAAACCAAAGAGCTCAAGCAAGCCGACAGTTTCAAAACCTCAGAGCGGAGGATTCAATTCATTCTTCAATAGTTTTAAGTTGTTTTAATAAATTGTAAATCAAGCAAACGTTCTCGAGAGTCATCGAGCTTTGACCGCAACAATTCTATTTCAACGATGAATACAGCCGGCCCAGCAACAAGGTCTGCGTATTCCTTCTATAAGTTCCGTGCGCGTCCTCTCGATCCTGTGCTTACGCGTCTCTTTCTTCTTGGCGGAAATGACCCAGCAGATCCACTCATTGCGCGCAAGTGGTGTAATATTCTCCCATACTTTGTTCGCTGCTTTCGAAGAAGTAAGGACTTTTCGTAAATCTGGTGGCACTTTGTGCATATGAATATTTTATCAAATCTTCTCAGACACCGAGCGTATTATGACCCATTGTACTGGATTTCTGAACTGACTAAGTATAGGGAGTACATCAAGATAAACCTTGAGGCATTGGGGTTTTAGATTATGATCTTACCTTTGAATTTCTCGGCATAAGGTTGTCTTTCCTCCGCCCCAACATAGCGCCATTTGTGGTGGTTCAAATATAATTCATCCCCTTCCCAGCGTGGAAATATGTGTAGGTGGAAGTGCCAAACATCCTGATTTCCTGCAGGTTCATTTTGTTGTCGAAGAGAAATTCCGTCACATCCGTAATTCTCTTTCATGACTGTAGCCACCCTTTTAGCAACTTGGTTTATTTCACCAAGAATATCGTCGCGGATATCATAAATATTTTCAATATGCTCGTGCGGAATGACTAGTACATTGCCAGGATTGTTCGGCCACCATTTAGGGGAAATAAAAGCCCGAACTCTGCCATTGTCGAAAATCACATCTTCATGCTTATTAAATTCTGTTTCTGCACCCTTAACAAACATGCAGAAGGGGCAGGAGTAATTGTCAGGAGTGTGATTGTGCATCAGGTTTTAAGGATTAAGGGTTTGTAATATTTCACAAGTGTAACATGCATGTCTAACAAAGTTCATCAATATAACTCCATATAAAAAGACGCTCTCCGAAGAGAGCGTCTTGCTGAATAGTTAGAGCGGAACAACTTCTTTCCACCACTTTCCGTCCCACTCTACCCAGATACAGTGTTTCCATTCAGTGAGCGATACGAGATAAGCTGGTCCTGGTCCAGGTGTCACTTCGTCAATGATAGGCCAATCTTCCACCTCGTTTTCATTGTACCGTTGTCCCCAGACACGATCTCCACTTTGCGGACCCTTATTGGGATCTGGCACGGCAGCCTCTTGCTTCTCCCAGCTAACAACAACGCAGTCAGGTCCAGGTTTTGGTCCATTACCCTCAGCATCGTAGATGTCGCCATTATCATAATACGCCCAAGGACCAAAATGACGGATTGCAACAGCTAATTCAGGATTGGGAGAACCATAGCGCACACAGAATTCATTAGCCCAGTAAAGAGAAAGCTGAGTTTTACCATCAGCAACAGCGTCCCGGATTAGGGCAAACAAATCATGTCCGTTTCCGAGTGCTTTTACGATTGATGCAGCATCTCTTACAACCTGAGCATTTGTTTCGAGCAGGGTTTTTTCTTCGACTGCTTTTTTCTTTTTTTCACGGCAGGCTTTTTTTGCTTTGCCAACCTCGATGGCATCTTTTAGCGAATTTATCATGTCCTGCTCCTTTCTGTTGATGATGGGAAGGGTTTAAACTGTCTGTTCCTGTGCTCATGTGTTTGGTCATCAGTCGGGAGAAAAATCTCGCGAACAACCGACGGCCTAGATGATACTACTTGCCGTTGCCGGTGAGCTTTCTGGGCCTACCAACTCAACTTGATACCGAAGTGAGTCTTCCCGATCTTGATTCCCATTTCGGCCAGAACGAAGAGAAATGCTTCTTTTTCTTCGTTCCCATCACACATAAGCCAAAGATAGGAATCTCGCCCGTTCCTGAGGCGGAACAGACGGCCAAGATCTCCGCTTGGTTCCCAGTCACGCTCCTGGTCAATGAAACTGACATAGTTTTTTCCATGAGAAACCGCGTTGGCAATAAGAGATGCCAGGAGTTCCATATTTATCACTTCTTCCCGGAACTTCCTGCGGAATTGTTCTTGTCGATCCCTCTTCTCCTGTCCTGACTCCCGATAGGCCTTCAGTTTGTGACCTGCCTGGATGGCTTCAACAAGATTGAATAGCGACTTCATGTCCTGCTCCTTTCTGTTGATGATGGGAAGAAAAGATCTGGTGGCCTATTTCTTTTTCTTGGTCACACCACTGACATGCTCGGGCGTCAGCAGCCCATTTGCTTCCAGCCGAATGCGTGCCGCCTCAAGTATTACGGGAGAGACAATCTCTCCGATAAACTCCTGCTCGTGTGAGCTAATCTTGCCCATAATGAGCGCCTCGGCGACTTCAAGTCGCGACCCATGTTTCCTAATCAACTCTTCTCGGCCAACCGTACCCATGGTAACCCTCCTTAATGTTATGGTGTTATGGTGATGCTCAGATTTTGGGCGTCACCAGGTAAAGACTAACTATTAGCCTGGCTTCTTTAGCATTTGCGCGAACTGCCAAAGGTTCCCTTTGGGACTTATGTCGAGGTTATCGTAGAAGGTCCGCAACACCTTACAGTCTTTGACCATTTCTTCGATATTTCCCAGGACAGCAGCACTACCAAGCGCCATACAGGCCACGATGAACTTATTTTCTTGTCTTGTTAACTTCGGAAATGAGTCGCACATTTACCCCTTCCTCTCTAGATTAATGGTGTCTACGTAACTTTCACAATGTAAATGAGCATCTAGGAAATAATCTAAACTGTCTTATTAGATATGGCAAAATATATGTCCCCTATTGTAAATATAAGATTTACAATGTATAATATAGTTATAGAAAATATAGAGAGAGAAATATGCCTAAACCAAAGCCAAAAAGAGACATTGCCAGCAGAACACTACAGGACCTAGACCTCGGAGAGAACGAGGCTCTTCTCTATACCCAGATGCTGAGCCATCCTCGCAGCACTGTGCAGGAGATGATCACGAGAGCACCCTTTCCTCGCACTATGCTCTACCATGTGCTTAAGCAACTTATGCGACGAGGTCTTGTGTCAGCCAAGAAGGACGGGTGGCGTACAGTTTATATTACCGAAGATCCGGAGAAACTCTATGATCTCTTGGCATATAAGGAACAAGAATTCGAGCGAGAAACTGGATCTATCCGTGAGCTTATACCAAAGCTAAAGTACCGCTACAGACTCTCTGGAAAGCGACCTCATGTACGAACATTTGATGGAATAGAAGAATACCGGAAGGCGCTTGAAGACATCACTGTTTCCAAGCCGAAGGAAATTCTATCGTACGAGGTTTTGATGGGTAAAAAGTCTGCTCTCGAGGCGCGAGAGATTTATGATCGAAAGCGCATCTCGCAGAAGATCCAGAAGAAGGTTCTGTTTTTCGACAAAAACGATGCACTGTCTAATCTTAAGAAGCGTAAGTATGATGACTTCACTCAATTTCGGAGTATGAAAGAAGGATTGGTGGTGCCGTTCGAGGTAGACCTCACGCTGTATGACGGTAAACTGCTCTACACCAGCTACTATGCAGAACATGAACCGACTGCCGTACTAATAGAGGACGCTGCTTTGTATCAGATGCAAAAAAGTCTCTTTACAATGTTGTGGCGGCAAGGAAAAGATCGTACACTAGCCTTTACAGATACCATATGAACATCTTCTTTATAGGGTCAATACGTGGCGGCAGAGCTCATCAGCCCCAGTACGAGTTTATCGTCAAAAAGCTCAAACTCATGGGCACCGTCTTTTCTGGTTTTATCTCGGACGAAAACCTCTCAGAATACGGGGAGACTAATATTGCAGATAGTGAGATCTTGGCACGAGAGCTTGAAGCGCTCGGTAAGTGTGATGTGGTGGTGGCAGAAGTGACCACTCCTAGCCTAGGCGTGGGATATCTCATTGCTCAAGCCACCTCTCTTAGTAAAAGTGTCATAGCCCTTTATTTCGGAGAAGATACCTTAAAACTCTCTGCAATGATCAAAGGAGACCAGAAGGTTGAGATACATGCATACAAGACAGATGAGGATATAGGCAAGATCCTGAGAGAAACTATCAAGAGCTAGACTTAAAGAGACGCTTACGGCCGCGGCCTCCCGTTTTATTTTTCCTTCTTATTCTTATACTCCAATAATTTCTCGGCTGGGAAAATGCCGCCGAGAACTTTGCGTGGAAAATAATTCCAGGCATCGTTTACTAGTTCGAGCACACTGTTCAATTCTGAAACATCTCCGCCACGATCAAACATGACCACTACCTTCATCATGTCATCGTTGTCTTCTTCGTTATAAATGGCATCCCGGACGTGATCCAAAGTAAAATCCTTTTTGAGTATATCCACGATTTCATCCTTTATTTCATTCCTGCGCGCTAATATATTTTCCAGGTTATCTATTTACATAAAATTTGAATGTTAAGCTCATACCCAGCCCCGTAGTGAGCTTTGCTCTACTACTGGGGGACGGACGTTTACTTTATTAATTTTTCTTCAGAAAATTCGTTCATTTAATTTATAAATATACTTCAACACAGATAAAAATAATTACGGATAATAAAATAATTATACGATTATGTTTAATGAACCAAGGCTTTTTCTTTTCAAAATTATCTAAAATATTCTCTAATTCCCGAGTGATTTCTGAGTATAGGTAATGCAGTTTGTCTTCATTTGTTTTGTTTCCTATTAAATGAACATGGACAATTTTATTCAGTCTTCTATTACTTTCAGCTAAATACAAAATTTCATCGCTTTGTTTATTTTCGAAAATTTTTTTCTTCAATTCATTGAACCCAACACTTTCTTTATCTAATCCTAGTCCATTAAGTTTGTCCTTCAATTTTTCTGTGCTTATAGGGTTAGCTGAATTGCCTTTTTTAATTTGATCAAGTAAAGAATTGAAGGCAATTACTCTTTCATTGAAAAGTGAGAGATTGTTAACAAAAGTTTTAGAGATCCATGCAAATTCGGCTACACCTCGCCGTATGATTTCTGGTAAAGATTCGAACGACAAGGGAAAAATAATTTTATATGGATTATATGAGTTTTTATCTTCGTATCCTCCTGACCACCCGAAATATTCTGTACCAAGCCAAGATTTTTGACTTTCTAAATCACTTTTAAACGATATGAACAAAGATTTCCAAGACTGAAAATCGCGATTTACAGACCATATATATGCAGCGTATGCTAATAGCAATGCTAAATACGTTAGCAAATCTGTGGATTGAATCTCTTTTAAAAGATTTAGATTAATAGTAATAATCATACATTGATTTCTCTAGTTACTAACTTCGGCAAAAGCAAATCTCGTATTTGGCCTAAGTTTTGATTTTGAATTGTCAAAACAGAAATTTCTTTCAAAATTCGTGAGCTGATATCTTCAAATTGAGTTAGCAAAGTTTCGTCGGGCATATCGTTTATTTTCTTAGTTTCCATAGCTACTAAGTAACAGAAAATTTACCGCTAAACTATTTACCCCGACATGAATAAAAAAAGGATAAAACATTGATCCCGATTTTTCATATGCAAAAGCAGTGGTGAGCCCGAGTAAAAGAGTAAACGGCAAAGAGCTCGGGCTAAAATGCATAAGAGTGAACAAGGCACTGCTTAAAACTGCCGAGAAAAGAAAACTTTTTTCCTGCCTTATGTATCGGAATATTAATCCTCTGAAAAACAACTCTTCTACAAAGGGCACAAGTAAAACAGCCCCTACTTTCAAATTCAAAACATCAAGCCAAATCTTATTACTGATAATATTATCCATTAAAGCGAAATCACTAGCGGAGCTCAAACCTATGAGCGCGCTCCACTCCTTGGACAAAAACCCGCCTATATATATGACTGCGAACGCCAATATAATACTTAGTGCCACCCACTTAATTTTTACTTCATCAAAACCGAATTCTTCCCAGGAGATTTTCTTCTTTTTCAAAAAGAAAATGAAAGGAACCATGACGAAAATGAACGTGCCGATGTTAATAATCAAACTTTTATACGCCAACCCAAGTTGAAGTGAAGTTAAAACTAAAAACAACGCAATAAGCAAGCCCAGAAAAATAGCTGATATCATTATCACGTCTCTTGTTGACCAAATTTTTACAATATTTTCCTTCATTTTATTTTTTACTTGCTTTGGTCGTTTGTTGGGAGTTGAGTGTCTTCTGGCATCAATAAATTATATCGTGTTCTTGTTCGCTGTGCGCGCACATCCCGACCAATTAGTAGGAAACGAGAGCGGGACTCCCTTGAAAATTAAATATCTTTTATAATGTCCGCGTAAGTCCTTTGAAATGCTGGCGGGATAATCGGGGTGCCGATTCTGTCCTCTAGGGGATCAACTTATCCTCCCTCCCCCTCTTTAGCGCTTTTGTGAGCGTTGGGGAGGGGGCGAGAGGTTCGATAAGCCCTTGGATTATCAGATTAAGCAAAACGATTGTTATGACTAAAGTCAGAACAGGCGGTACTGCTAAAAAGTCCGGACAATATAGGGTCGAGGGTACAAAAACTCTTGAAATTACATTGTCTAGAGGTGATCGTGTCCCTCCTCATGGTGGAAAGGCGAAAACCTTTGAGCTCGTTGATAAAACGAAACACAAATAGTAGATAATCGTTAAACTTTTCCTGCCAGCATTTCAGTGGATTTTATTTCTAAGAAATTTAATTATCTTTTGAGGTCTAGTTTTTTTAAGTTCGTGCTCCCAAATTCTCAGCACATTCCAACCTTTTGAACGGAGAAGTCTATTTATTCTGATATCACGAAATTTATTATCTCTGATTTTATTAATCCAGAATTTCCGATTGGTTTTCGGCAATACACAGTCTTGATAACACCCGTGCCAAAAACAACCATCAATAAAAAGTGCAATCTTTTCTCTTGGGAAAACAAAGTCAGGTGTCCCACTAATTTTTTTATATTGTCTACGCCACCCACTAATTCTGTTTGCTTTTAAGATTGCACCAAGTTTTAATTCAGTACTCTTGTTGTTACGGCTTTTTATCGCCGCCATATTTTTTGAGCGTTGTTTTTTGGTATGTACATCAGCCATTGATAAAATACTACGATAATCAAATTTATCTGCTCAAGAATTAATCAGAGAAGTAAGATCTTTAAATTTAAGATAAGGAGCTGGAGTAGTTTCAGACTTACCACCACCACCACTTCTTGAAAGCCATTCTGCTGATCTTGCAAAATCAGTAATATACAGGTACTTCCATCCGATAAAATTTCTCTCCTTTTGATTGTCAACCTCACGAATTGCATACATAACATTAAGACCTGTAGATTGGACAATATATAAATACCAGCTAAGTCTGCGTGTATCCCATCCAAAAAACCACTTCTCTTTCGGAATTTTGTTCAATATTCTATCCTTTGGTCCAGGATCCTTTTCCTTCATTTCTATGAGAACATAGTTATGTCCGTTTACCCAAATACCATCAAAATCAGATAAACTGTTGGCTTTTTTGCGTAAAAGCACATCTATAAAATATCTATCTGCATAAATCATAGACAATTCATCTATAGAATATTTCCTCAAATATGTGAAAACGGATTTGTCTTTAATTACACATGATTTGATCGCCTTATCAGGCAACAAATTAAGTATTTCATTTATCTGCGTTTTACTAAATTTCTTGCCATTAAACTTATAAACCTGATAATCCGGCTCAAATATGCTACTGACTATATTTTGTCCTGACTCATTTTTCATTTCAAAATCGATACGTTTCCATTTGTTAATTTCCATACTGTGTTGGAGAAAGAACATTTCGCCGCACAAAGGAAAATTCATAAGTTTATTGTAAAAAAGAACATAATTTTCGGGACTATCGGGTGAAATTGTTATGTATGGTAATTTTCTTTCTGCTGATGCAGCTGAATTTTGCTCAAAAAACAAAAATTTTCCTCCAGTCATGAAATCTGCTCTTTTTTTTATGAATTCTCGTACAAATTCAAGTTCGCTTCTAAAGCCAAGAGCACGAGCAGAATAATAGCGGTTATTAGCCGTTGTTGTTGTTAAGATTTTATATAAGTCGTCCACGAGTTCATTAATCATTAGGCTCATGGTACCAAATGAACAGTATAAATGCTATTAAACTATAATTATATAAAAGTTTTTATTTTATACTGATAATGGAACGTGTTTATTTCTTATTTTTTCTATATCTATTTGTCTGTATTTCCCAGTTAACGAAAATTTCTGTTGGGTCATTGCCAGCAGAATGTTCGATGCAATTGCTTTGATTACAGGTACTGCGACACTGTTTCCAAATTGCTTATAAGCTTGTGTATCACTCACCGGAATAATGAACTCATCAGGAAAACCTTGTAATCGGGCGGCCTCTCTGGGTGTTAATTTTCTAGGATTTTTACCATTTTGATCAATTAAAATTTCCGAACCATCCTTGTAGTATCTTGCGGATATAGTGCTAGTATAAATAGAATCTTTATTAAATAAAGAATACCCAAATCCGTTTCCTTTCTTTTTGTGTTCTATCTTTCTGCGACGATGCCCTGCCCATAATTTATCAGAGATGGTATATTTTTCATCAACCTTTTTTTCTAGAATAGACCCCAGCCTAGTTTTAACACCTGTTAGCGGCTCAGGGAATGAAAACGGAGCACTACCTAAAAATGCAACGATGTAAATTCTTTCACGATTTTGAGGCACACCAAAATCTTTTGCATTTAATACTGTATCAAACACTTGATATCCTAACTGTTCAAGGGTGTTCTTTACAGTTGAAAACGTACTTCCACTGCTATGAGTTTTAAATCTCTTAACATTTTCGAGAAAAACAACTCGGGGACGATGATAATTAATGATTCGTGCTATATCAAAAAAAAGTGTTCCTCTAGTATCAGCAAAACCAAGCTTTAATCCTGCCTGTGAAAAAGGTTGGCACGGGAAACCGGCGAGCAACACATCATATGATGGAATTGTCTCTTCTTTAATTTTTGTTATGTCGCCAAACGGCATTTCACCAAAATTCATCCTATAAGTCATTTGCGCTCCTTTATCCCATTCAGATGAAAAAACGCATTCGCATCCTTGTGATTCAAAACCCAATCTTATTCCTCCAATACCGGCAAAAAGATCAATTATTCTAAGCTTTCTCATGTTTAGCGCTAAATATATTTTAACATTAATTATTTGATTAATAATTTATTTACTAACAATTTTATCAGGTATAAATAATAAGTGAACTATAGTTCACCTTATCCTGTGGATAAGAAGTGACATATTTTTTGATGGCATAATCTGTATTAATTTAACTTTCACCAATCCCCAGCTATTATGAGTATTCTTGATATACTTGACTACATGGAAGGTCTGACTATAAATATCGGTTGGGAATACTTTCTTGGTATTATAGCTGCCCTTATTGGGGTCGCATGGTACTCAAATGGGCGATTCACAAAACTAGAAACGATTGTTGAGTTGATTCAAAAGGCCTTAAATATTGGTTTTGATAACGAAAAGGTGAAAGCCTTTGGACAACATTCTCCAGTGAATCTTACGGAGGTTGGTAAAAAATTACTTAATGAAAGTGGAATAAAAGACTATCTAGACTCGACCAAGGATGAGTATTTGTCATTATGTAAGTCAAAGAAAGAAACCAATCCTTACGAGGTACAATCTTATATTTTTGAGCTGTTTGATAAAATGATTTTTCCAGCAGATATTGACGAGAAAATTAAAAAATATGCTTTTGATAAGGGCATAAGTGTTGATATTCTTAGACGTATTGGAGCAATTTATTTTAGAGATATCTGTTTGGCTGATTTTGGTATGAAAAAAGAAGACGTTGATAAACATGACCCAAAATTAAATAATGATTAAAAAAAGCTTTACTTTATTTTGTGCTCTGTAATAAAGGACCAAACAGGACAGAAAACCGCTCTGTCGCTGTGCGATTGTTATAATGAAAAACAATAGCCCTCCCCAACCCCTTAAAACTATTTTAATATTCTTGAGAACATTAGAATAGTTTTTGCAATTATTTTTTAGCCATATTTTTAAAGCCCCTTTATCCTTTAAACTATTCTCTTATTCTCGAGAATAAGAGAATAGTTTTTTGCAATATATTTTTAGCAATAAGCTAAAAAAATTAATTTGAACGCTTCGCGTGCTTATTTTACATGGTTACAAGTTACTAAGTATTTTGTTGCTTCGCACAAAATACGTAAGTACTTGCCGACCCCGGCTCGGCTTTTCGCGTACTCGCGAAATATGCTTGTGCCCTCATAAATTGCCCGCAGGCAAAGCAGTTTGCCTGCTTTCCGCAATTTATGACCTCACGGGGAGTCGAACCCCGCTTCCAAGCTTGAAAAGCTTGTGTCCTAACCGATAGACGATGAGGCCCCGATTTTTCTTATTATCTACTCCTTTATATCTTTTCTCTAACCCAAACCTTATTCTAATGTTCTTGAGAACATTAGAATAAGATTTTGTTTAATTTTCATCAAAATTAGCCGGCTCAATATAGCATTTTTTGTAAAAAAATCCAGAAATGCTAGGATTTCCCGCGGAAGGTTGGCAGAGTGGTCTAATGCGCCGCATTCGAAATGCGGTTTCCCGGTAACGGGATCACAGGTTCAAATCCTGTACCTTCCGAATGTTTTACTTCCACATCTATTCTGGTATTCTTGAGAATACCAGAATAGTTAAGTAAATATAATATGAAAAAATTTAGAGAATTAGAAAAAATAATAAAAGGAGTTTCTAACCATCGAAGAATCCAAATTCTTGATCTTATCCACTCTGAACCTGATTTATCTATATTTGATATATCAGAAAAGTTGAAAGTAAACTTTAAGACTATTTCTGAACATGTTCGCAGACTTACTTTTTCGGGTTTGGTTTATAAAAGAAGCGACGCAAATTCAGTAAGACATTCACTCTCTCGAACCGGAAAATCTATTCTAATGTTCTTAAGAACATTAGAATAGATTTCACGAGATTTATTTGTTATACTTTTTAAAATTAGGGCGGTTAGCTCAGTTGGTAGAGCGCGTCATTGACGTTGACGATGTCAGAGGTTCGAGTCCTCTACCGCCCAATTAAGCAAATTTATTTGTTTAATTTTAAAGGACGAGAAGACCTTGAGCATATCGCGCGAGCAAAGTGAGCTCGATGCGAAAGATGTACAGAATCTGTAAGATTCAAGTCCTCTACCGCCCACACATATACAAATTTATTGGTTATAATAGTCACCTATATGTATATTCATCATATTGTCCTGTCAGTAAAAAATCTGGAGAGAAGCACAAAGTTTTACGGTGCTTTTTTGGGGAAACCACGTATTACAAAATGGGATGTATCATGGAAGATAGGAAATACAAAACTTTTTTTATCACTTCCGAATCAGGAAAATCGCAGAAAATTTGACAAAAATAATCTAGGTTTAAACCACCTGGCGTTCGGACTAAGAAATAAATCCGAGTTGAAAAAATTTCACTTGAAACTCTCAAAATCAAAAATTAAAAATAGCGGAATGCTTGTAAATAAATGGAGTAAGAAAGAATATATTTTTTTTGACGACCCGGACGGAATCAGGCTTGAGTTTTTCCTGTGACATCAAACTTTCTTTTCAAAAAAGATTCGAGTTTGTTTTTAAAGATTGATTCTAAATGTTGAAGAACTTTAAACTATGAAAATTTTATCCATTGAGACATCGTGTGATGAAACGGCAGTCAGTATTATTGATGCAAAAGGAACTGTACTAAACCCTGAATTTAAGATTCTTGGAAATGCCTTATATTCTCAAGCCAAATTACATGAAAAATACGGTGGCGTTTATCCCAATCTAGCAAAAAGAGAACATCAGAAAAATCTTGTTCCTCTTTTAAGGTTAGCTTTAAAAGAGGCAAGATTTTTCAAGTTAAAAGTTAAAAGTGAAAAGTTAAAAGTTAAAGTTACACAAATACAAAAAATACTAGAGCGGGAGCCGGAACTTCTGGAGCAATTCCTCAAGTTTTTACCGACAGTTAAAAGGCCCCGAATAGATGCTATTGCAGTAACCGAAGGGCCAGGTCTTGAGCCAGCCCTTTGGGTTGGAATAAATTTCGCAAAAGCTCTCTCTACTTACTGGAATATTTCGCTTATACCTGTAAACCATATGGAGGGACATTTCCTTTCTGTTCTTTATAGCGGAAAGGAAAAATTCGAAATTAAATATCCAGCATTGGCGCTTTTGATTTCAGGGGGACACACCGAACTTGTTTATGCCAAGAAGCCCCTGTCATATAAAGTAATAGGCAGAACACGAGATGATGCGGTTGGAGAAACTTATGACAAAGTTGCAAGAATGCTCTCACTTCCCTATCCTGGAGGACCAAAAATCTCTAGCTTGGCAAACAAAGCTAGAAAATTAAAAATGAAAAATGAGAAATCAAAAATAAAGCTCCCAAGGCCTATGATTAATTCAAAAGATTTTGATTTTTCATTTTCTGGTCTTAAGACAGCTGTACTTTATTCGATTAAAGACAGGAAGCTAAAAACACAAGAAAAAATCGCTCTGGCCTTAGAATTTGAAAATGCAATTCGTGATGTATTGATATCAAAATCGAAAAAAGCAATTTTAAAATTTAAATCAAGAACATTTATTGTGGCAGGTGGAGTGATTGCAAATCAATTTTTAAGGAAAGAATTTGAAAAATTAATAAAGAATTACCCAAAGATAAAACTACTGATCCCTTTAAAAGAACTTTCAACAGATAACAGTATTATGATTGGTATAGCCGGTTATTTAAAATATTTATCAGGCAAAAAATTTAAGAATTCGGAAAAAATCAAAGCCTCAGGAAACCTTTCCCTATAAATTATTCCTCTCCTTCTAGATTTAACTCTCCTGATTGCATGGAAACTTTGGATCTATCATTAAATGACATCCATAGCGCAGTGGAAGCAAGAATTATGAGTAGCACCAATAACGGAAGAATAATGTCGTAATACTTTAAGATAAATGATCCGATTATTGCAACGATTATTCCAATGAGAAAATACAACATCTTTCTTTCTCTTAATGTTTTCGGATCAGGAAGCGGGGTTTTGGTCTGATTTTCTACTACTGCAGTTGAGATCAAATAAATAAGTAGAAGTATTGCCAAGAAAATAAGAATCGCATTAAGAGACTCATTCCAACCTTGTGGGCCAGATAGTATGGCTCCAGCTACTCCGCTGAATTTTTCACCAAAACCCGAGACTGGAAAAGTGGTGGTAGGAGTTGTTGTAGTAGGAGTTTCTGGATTATAGATCGGTAATTGCGGAAACTGAGGGTTTGTTGGAACAATTGTCGGTTCTTCAAAACCCGGCCCTAAAATTCCAGAAGAAATACCGCGGGCCCTCAAACTTTCCATAAATGCACGGAATTCCTCTATTTCCAATTCCTGCCCTGCGTTAAGAGGAAACGCTCTTTGACAGACGATTTCATTTACTTTCTTTTTGGTAAGAATGTATACAAATCCAGTGTATTGTCCTTGAGCATAACCCCAAGGTGTAAGAATATCGGGCTGATATCTGACTTGGAAAACTGCCACTGCATGAAATGTTGCCTGATCAAATACCCCCGTTACCTGCAAGTTTTTGAATCCTTCAAGTTCTCTTAGGAATATTTGAAGTTTCATTACTTCAATTGGATCATTATTCCAGCCGATGCGCAGATAATCTCTTAGGTAGTCACAGCTTGTTGAAGCGCCTAGAACTTCTCCTATTGGTCTTATTCGATCTCCGCCACGACTGCCACGTGAGCTCCAACCACCGC
>Ga0209542_10009152_pt1 | contig 18252 bp, 14 predicted proteins | sample RifCSPhighO2_01_FD_184028 | JGI IMG/M metagenome (GOLD analysis project Ga0209542, IMG submission 184028) | Soil microbial communities from Rifle, Colorado - Rifle CSP2_plank highO2_0.1 (SPAdes) (version 2) | ecosystem: Environmental > Terrestrial > Deep subsurface > Rock core/Sediment ...
TTTAGGAACAGAAAGCAAGCTCGTCATCCTATTCTATAATAAGGATACCATAGGCTGCGCTAAATATAAAGAAGGGAAGATCCTTAATTTTCTGCCCAAGATCCATAGGGGAGAAGTTATTGTTTAAAGAGTTATTTCTTAACCACTATTTCTTCGATTACTTTCTCTAAAGCAGGCAATTCATGGGTGATAACATCCCAAACAATCTCTAAATCTACACCAAAATATCCATGAATCAACTTATCCCTTGTCCTGATCATTTCCTTCCAAGGAAGTTCAGGATGACTTTTTTGAAATTGTGGAGAAACATTCTTGGCAGCTTCACCAATAATCTCTATATTTCTGATGACGGCATCTTGTGTCTTCCGTGAAGAGGTAAAATCCTGCTTGGAATATCCTTCTGTATGCTCCTTGATCAATCGTATCGAAGAGAGAATATGCTCTATGAACACCATATCCTTATTCATAATATCTTAACCTCTTCTTTTAAGACTTCTTTCTTAATCAAAGGGTGTAAAGATCGATATGTTAAAACATCAACCCTTCTCCCTAACTTTTCTTCAAGTTCTAATTCCAGCCGAGCTAGATCAAATAAGCTCCTCTGCCCCTTAAACTTAATCAAAATGTCAATGTCGCTGCTTTTCTTAAAGCTCCCTTTAGCCAAAGAACCAAATATTCCAGCTTTAACCACATTGTTCCTTTTAAGAATCAGGATGATCTTTTTTTTATAGGTCAAAAGGCTTTCTTTTCTCATGGGATAAACAGCGAATACATGTTTTTAAACCTTTCTTGAAGGAATTGCTTTAACCCCACCCACAAAATACCTTTAATTTGCAAAACATTTAAATATATGTTACTATTTTAAAGTAAAAAATAACTTATGAGGTTTAGAAAATGATCAAGAAATTGCTAGGGATACTATTTTTATTGGTATTAGTTGTAGGACTGGTTCCAAGTGCATTAGCGGCAGACACTGATGTGGACGGTATTGAGGATTCTGTAGACAATTGCCCGGCTGTTGCAAATCCAAGCCAGCTAAATACTGACGGAGACTTATATGGAGATGCTTGTGACACTGATGATGATAATGATGAAGATTTAGATGGTTCTGACAACTGCCCATTAGTTGCAAACTCTAACCAAAGCGATTCAGATGGTGATGGAATTGGAGACGCTTGTGAAGAAGATGCAGATAACGATGGGCATCCTAATTCCACTGATAATTGCCCTTTCACCCCTAATGCTAACCAAGCAGACAATGATCATGATAGAATGGGTGATGTATGTGATACTGATGATGACAATGATGGTGCTGTTGACACGATAGATACTTGTGATTTTACTGCAAGTTCTAATTTAGCAGACTCTGATGGAGATGGTCAAGGAGATGTATGTGATACTGATGATGATAATGATGGGGTATTAGATCCTTCAGATAACTGTCCATTTACCGCAAACCCTTCTCAAGCTGATGCAGATGGGGATGGGATAGGCGATGAATGTGATGTTTGCAACGCAGAACCTGACACTGATGGTGATGGTATCTGCAATGGTGCTGATACTGATGATGATAATGATGGAGATTTGGATACTGCAGATAATTGCCCTCTTGTAGCCAATGCCGATCAGAAAGACACCGATGCTGATGGAATTGGAGATACTTGTGATACTGATGATGATAATGATGGAGATTTAGATATTGCAGATAATTGCCCTCTCGTATCAAACGCAAATCAAGCAGATGCTGATTCTGACGGCAGAGGCGATGTTTGTGACACAGACACAGAACTTTCCGACTTCGAAAAGCGTTACACTGATTACAACGACAAGTTCAACACCTTCGAAGACGATTACTTTGACGTCAAGAGAGATTATGAACGAGCAGTCGAAAGAGACGATGAGCGAGACGCTGAAAAGTTTGAAGAAGACCTTCAAGACATCAGCGATGACTTAGACAAGCTCTTAGATGACGTAAACGATCTTGACAAAGATATCGAAAGAGAAGATGACAGCAAATGGGATGACGTAGAAAGCGATACCGAAGATTTGGTTGATGACATCGAAGCTGTCCAAGATAGGATCGAACGATTGCTTTCCGGAGAAGATGATGTTGCCCTTGTTGTAGATACACCAAGAACAACTGCTCCTCCTGCTTCAGCACCTAGCACCGTCGTTATCCAAGACTTGCCGGTTGATGCTTTAGCTAATGTCGGCCCTATCGAGCCAATAACACAAGAGAAGGATAACTCCTTGATCTGGCTGTTGGTAGGAATCGCCGCAGTTATCGCCGTGATAATCTTCTTAGTGGTAGTCTTGCTAAGGCTATAATTTTTTATCTTTTCTTTTTCTCTTATTTTTGATAGTATTTGATTTTGCAGTAGTTTACCATCTTTATTTTCAAAACAAACATTCTTAATAGTATTAACATACTCTAAAAATAGAAAAGTTTATATATTTAAACGTATGGATAACATGAATGAGGCAGAAATATACTATCGACACCTATACCCAACGGTATCATATCACCCGAGCTTCAGCGTTAAATAAGCTGTCAAGACTTAAAAAAAAAGGTTTCGTAACGGTCTCTGGAGGGGGATATCAAAAAAGAATCTATACCGTAAGCAATACTAAAATAGTTAAGACCAATGGATTCTACGATCTTGTTAACAGATACAGCCCGGAAAAATTAGTCCCTAAATTTGACCATGTTATTCATGGTAGATATAGTGTAGAAGAAGCTATCATTGATGGGATAAAGATAGGTGATATTAGGACATTGGAAGCTACGAAACACTTATTCCGTAATGTAAAGAATTGGAAACGTTTATTTGACCTGGCAAAAAAAAATAAGATGGTAGAAAAAGTGAGAGGCTTATACCAAGAAGCATATAGGGAAATGAAAACAAGAAAAATGCCCAAGAGGTATCTCCAATGATTGATGTCAAGGAGCAGGAAGAATTATTTCAGCTGATTAGTGATGTATTGGAAGAAGATATTTCATGTATCGCTATCGGTGGAACAGCAATGATGTTCTCTGGATATAAGGCCACAACAAAAGATATAGATTTGGTATTCAAAAATGCCCAAGATCGCGATATTTTTGTAAAGGCGATCTATGATCTAGGGTATAGGCAGAAAACGCTGAAAGGCATTTATGATGAAAAAAGAATCGAACACCCGGGAAAACCGACGATGTTTACGAGAGGTGATGAAAGATTTGACCTGTTTGTAGTGGATATTTTTGGGTTCCAATTGGATTTTAGTGATAAAAACATTGTTCAAAAACAAGTCTTCTCGGGAAAGAAAAAACTAACATTAGTCGTTTTGCCTAAGGAGTATCTCATCCTACTCAAAAGTGTAACTTCCCGGCCAAAAGATTTTGAAGACATCGTTACTATTATCAATCTTGAAAAAGAAGTTGATTGGGATGTCATCATTGATGCGGCTTTTCGCCAAGAAAAGAATAATTCCTGGATTGTCCTTGATTTGGAAGAGACCATGCTAAAGCTAAAGAAGTTTATCCCTCAAAAGATCTTTGATAGGATCTATCGTAAAGATAAGACTAAAGATAAAGCTGAAAAAAGAAAAAAACAATCGTAAGTATTTACTCTTTCTACTTCTCCGGCATATACAATACCCCAACGGATTTAAAGGCATTGAGTGGTCCCAGTCCATCAAGAGCCGGCTGTGGCTCGGCATATAATGCCTCAACAACCTGCGTCAAGACAAGCCGTGTATCTTCATTAAAATGCCCTGCATGACGAAGATATCTTTCTGTATAGCTATGAACGTGAACAGCTTTAACTTCATCTTTAGTTGCTTTTGATGAAAACCCCACATCAAAAAAAGACCGACCAAAAGAGCGCGTAGGAAAAAGACCCATATCAGTAATACGATAAGGACAAGAAAAAACAAACTCTCTTTTACGCAAGCCTGGGATCGGCTGATGTGTATCTCCATCATAAACCTCTCGAGCAGGAGAAAGCTCAAGGATAATTTCATCAAGAACAGGATCGTTGCTGATAGCTTGTTGGACCATACCTTCATTGCTATCCCTTAGAATAAATACTTATTCAAAAAAAGTTACGTGAAATACGAAATATTTAAATAATATTATCCTATAATACGAAAGATGAAGACGATACATGTCGCACTGCCGGAATACCATAGCCCATTAAATTATGGTAAAGGTCATACTTTTGATAAGTATGATAAAAGAATCCTCCAGCAGCTGGATCTCAATGCACGTACAACTCTAGCAGACCTTTCCAAAAAAGTAGGGCTTTCCCGTGATGCCATCCACTATCGCATCAAAAAACTTGTCCAGAACAAGGTTATCCTCGCTTTTGCGCCCATATACAACCCACCAAGACTGGGATTTCCTACGATCAATTATGTCTGCATCTCCTTATACAACCCTCATCCTGATCAAGAAAAAATGTTTCTAGCCTATTTAAAGCAGAATAAATACGTTACCTATGTAGCCAGCTTGATGGGAAAATGGGATTACATCATAGACATCATGGCAGAAAATCCAGGTCATTTCGATAAGATTTTCAAAGATATCCGCCATAAATTCCATGAGCTTATCAAAGAGTATGAAGTCTATGGCGTTCTTCAAGAATACAAATATGAAGAGATAGGAAAATTAGTCTACGAATAACTTTACCTCAGCACATCTTCAATAGGCTTCTTGCCCTTCATCTTCTTCGCTTCTTGTTTCGCCTGAGAGATCAGATCTACACCCAGATTCTTCAACTCTTTGATGTGCATCTGCATCAACTGCTCCACAATTTGTAAGATGCGCATCAATTCTTCCCTCTCTTTGGTCAAAGTTGCTAAAGAACCTTTATGAAATCCAATCCGTTCCGTCTTATCTTCAATTTTTGCCATATAGCTTCAGTAAAGTCCGTTGATAACTTTTTCCTCCATATATTTTCACCATCATTATCTTAAATCATTCAAAGTTGATTTTTCTTGATAAACTTCTTGATCACTCGCTTATTCCAGCCATTCTTTATTAAATTATCCGTCACCTGCTCTTGAGTATACCCTCTTTGTATGCTGACTCTAAAATAATTGCTCAGCTGCTGCATCTGCTCGGGAGATAAGGAAGGCGCTTTCTCCACCAGGAAAAATACTGCACCGCCTAATAAGACAACGACAACTGCCGGCAAGGCATAGAACCACCATTTCCCACCACTACACTCTGGACATAGACCACCGCAATCTACCTCTTCTTCATTTTGGTTTTTCAGACCATCAACACAGCTCTCGGCTGCCGGCTGCTGTACTTGTACCGGTGGACTGGCAGCAGGAGCTTGACACGTTCTTGTTTCAGATGGTTTAGGAGTAGGTGTTATTTGAATATTTTCTCCAGCAGAAAGGCGAGCAGCACAATCGTCTGCTCTAGCACAAGATCTTCTTTCAATACCACTGATACAACTACCATAATCTCCGCATTCCCATTCCTCCGCACAAGGAATAACTGTTGAGGCAGAAGTATTGCTGACAGTACAAGCTCGAGTAACATTTCTCTTCAGCATGGAAGCATTACAAGCAGCTAAGTCCGTACAGGTCTTGACTTCAAAACCATTCGTGCAAGCGCCCCATAGCTCTGGACAATTCCATTGCTCCTGGCAAGTTCGGTTCGTAGTATTCCTTGACATATTTCCACTGCTCAAGTTTGCTGAAGTGCCATTTTGAGCCGATTGATTTAACCCAGAACCAGTCGTATTCTGGTTGGTTGTATTCTGATTCGTCGTATTTTGAGGAGTTGCATTTTGAGCATTGTTCTGCCCTCCCACACCTGCATTTGACGACGGAAGAGTCAAATTCAATTCTCTTACCGTATCTGCCTCATACGTTACGCTCTGCACAAAGATGTTATCCACATAAAAATCTATTTTAGCACCAGCTGAAGCTTGAACACGAAGAATATTACTGACATCTTTTCCATACGTTGCCGTACACGTATTTCCCGTAAGACAATCATTATACTTCAAGGCTGAAACAAAATCTTTGCCATTAGCTTTAGCAATGACATTCAACGGTGCTTGAGGTCCTGCGTCATATCGTACCATACCATGAAACTGCTGATTGGAAAAAGAAGGCGGTGTTAATGTTGCAAAAGCAGAAAATGAAACTACCACAAAAGTCAACAAAGCTAACCAAAATATCCGTTTCATTCCACCGACACCCAGTAGGCTTTTCCAGGCTGCATCCTTGTCACTTCCTGGGACGCTTCTCCCTGGCTTAACTCGAGGATTCCTGTCAATTGGCCACCGGTAGGCAGTTTCTTCACCAAATCTGTTGACGTAGCGCCTTCATAACCTACTACTCCAATAAAATTTAACCCCAAATTTAAAGCTGGAAGCTCACGTCTGCCGGATGACATGTCACAGTTAGGGATGCTAACATTTAAACTGCTCGTGGCATCTTGTTGTAATTTTAAGACATAGCCTTGCTGGCCATGGAGAGTGGTTATTTCTGAAACAGGTGCATCATCATTGCTGCCGATGATTCTGCCTTGATAGCTGTAGATAATCGCCGGAAGGCTAGCTACACTAAATGATGTCTCACAAGGCAGCGAGAACGGCTGAGTTAAGTTTGTTTTGGCAAAACTAAGATTGACAACTAAATTATCAATCCTATCCTTATCTTTCATATAGACGAGCATTTGAGGATAATTCGCTTGCTTCAAGTCATAGACAACTCCATTACTGGCAAAGAGGTACGTTTTCTTGCTCACCTGTGCATTTCCACCCTGGCCGACAGTAGCTTCCAATTCTAAGATATAGGGCTTAGCTTCTGAAGGAGTGAAGATAAATTTCTTAACGATATGATCCGACTCGGCAAATAAGGCATTATCAAACTGTCCAGCTGGCGTAGTTGCGCTAAGCAGTTGACCATTGAGCTTTGCCGTCACCACGGAAGTGCTAGTACTGCTGACTTTTATTCTAAACTCTTGGCGAACGTTGCGTTGTACATAAAGGATATCATTACTAAATTGAACACCACTAAGGTTAGAGATGTCAAAGAAAGCGGCATTAGGGTGCTGAAACCCAGCATTTTTTACCGAGAGTAAGCCATCCTGCACGGCAAATTCCAAATCTGCATACGGATCATCATTGACAAAGATTTGTCCTTGGCTGGAACTTAACCCTGGCCCTAATAATCCGGTAGATGTAGGATCAGCCACGTCTGTATCGGTAGGATCATTCGTCAGATAGTATTGCATCATCCCATTAGCTAATTTTTCTACACGTACCCACAATTGGGCGTTGATCGTCGTCCTAGGGAACGTAAGGTCAATAGAAAAGATATCATTTCCCGGAACAGAAGTATTCACAAGATATTGTTCCTCTTCATTAAGCATCAATGGTCCGGTGATAATTGTCTGAGATTCAATAGCCTTCCCCGCAAAAGGTCCGGCTAACAGAAATCCTAAACCAATCAACAAGACAAGGGCAATCACTCCAATGATAATCGGCATCTTCTGCCGCAAACTTCCTTGGACGCTGCTGCTTGGTGAGCTATCTATTACCTTGCTTCCTGAATTGGTAAAGCCACTAGTCTTAGCGACCATCCTCTTTTTAACATGTGTTGTTCTGCTCATGGTAGTTTAACCACCTTCACAATAAGTTGTACTTCCCCAGCTGCATTGGTCACCAAATTTCCTGCTTGATCTTTTTGATAGGCAGGTGAAACTTTTATCTTGTCTCCATTCTGCAATAGAATAACCTTCTCTACACTCAATGGTACATCCCCTTGGAAGAAAACTCTTCCTGGTGATCCCCGTGTCGCTTGACCAGCGAGAGGATAAGTATAAGCAACTTCCTCTATCAGCACATTCACTTCTGACGGCCCATTCACATCGACATAAGCATCAGCCGTGCTTAATGTTAATGCATAGATATTTTCTTGCACATCTGCATCAATCCTTGTAATGAAATCAACCTCATCATCAGCCCCTAGTGATAAGCCATTAGTATTCACCAACTTAAACTGCTCAAACTCAATCCTTAATCGATCTGTCCTGGAAGCATCTTCAAACTGCTTGAAGCCAAAGAGATTTTCATTGATAGCAACAAGCCCTTCATTATCTTTGACACCTTGTTGATAGTGAACGATAGGATATTGCTCGGCAGTCTGAGATATATTTACTAATTTCAAGCTGCCAAATTGGTCGGTACCGGTAATTTCAAAATAACCACTATTTAATTTAATCGCCGGACTTTTCCCTGCCAAGAGCAAGTCCGTAAAGTCTAGCCATCCTAAATTTTGCACTAAATTTGCTGCCGGCAATAAGTATTGGAAGGACACTTCTTTATTATATTGGCTCAAGCGGTTCTTTAGGGTTACTAATACTTTTGCTCCAGATACCGTTCCAGTATAAGTGAACAAATCTTCCCCTGGATTAAACTTCGTCAAGATGTCTCCATTGGCGAATGTCTGATCTTGACTACATAAGATCATCTCTCCCGGCCTGTTAGAGTAATCACGATTGTCGCAATTCCTGAATAATCCTGCTGTCGTCCCAGCAGCATTCAATACTCGTAACTGGTTAAATACTTCCGTCTGGCTTTGCTCCGGAAGATTTGCTTCAAATTCTGTTTCCGGGTTAAAGTCCGTGATAGCAGAAGGGATAAAGTTCACTGCCGAGAATCTTACCAATTTACTCCCGATAGTATCATCAAACGTCACTTTTATCTTATCTCCGCTAGGCAGGTCAAAGTATGCCGTTTTTTCTTCCGGCACATATCTTGCCCGTAATTTCCCACGCTGCCCTAATGTCCGTAATTCTAATTTCCCTTCTTCAAAGAAACCCCGTGGGTTTTCTCTGACTGTTTCACTCCACTGCAATCCTTCATTATAGCCTAATAAATAATATTTCCCTTCCCAATGTAACGCCAACTGCTTCCCTTTTAAGATTGGAACGGTAAAGTCCATGTCAGAGAAGGTATGCTGTGCCGTCAAACCATTTGGATTAACATCGCTCGGCGCTCCTAAATCATATAATAAGAAAATATCTGCCACTTTAGTATGAGGATTGTCTGCTCCTCGAGCAGTTTCTTCTCTAAATGTTTCGTAATGGAATAAATATTTTTGAGCTCCAGTATTAACGGCATCACCATCTTTTGGAATAGCTTGAGCAACTTCTAAATCTAATTGATAAGGAAAAGAACTTGTTAGATCATTTTTCGGACCGACACGGATATCCATCGTCCTGCTGGTGGTAACCACATCAGACGTGCTTAACCTCACTAAGCCTAAGCCTTGCACATCAACAGAACCATAGGTGCTGATTCCCGTCTGTAATTCCTTGTTAAGATTGACACTTCGCAATACGGCAGTTACGCCGCTGATGTTGTAAGTGGCTGAAGATTCATTGATCAGCCGTTGAATGTTCAATTGCTTGCTCTCTGCACGGAAAGCTTCTACGGGAAGATTAAACAACGCTCGTTCTCGATCTGAATCTGGAAGCGGAGAATATAACTCCGGCTTGTGCATGGCGATGACTTTCAGATTATTGAAATTTAATAATCCTGTGCTGTCATGAGATAATAAGTAATATTGTTTGCCTTCTGCTTCATCTTCTAATAAGAATGCCATCCTTCTTCCTTTCACCAGATTGTTGGAGAACGTTGAGCCTTCTTCCAGAACAGATTTATCCGTAACATTTCTGTATTTGAAAACATACACTTCCTTGTCATCTTTAACTCCTTCTTGGTCAGGGAACCAGAAGACAGCTTGGCTATCAGCAATAGGAGCGCCAGTTGTTGCATCCCCTTCTACAGTAACTAACCCTAAATCTTTTGCCGACTTGGCTTCATCCGCTAACAAGGAGAACTTATACCCACTATCATCACACACCTTGACTAATCTCCAATCAGCCACATCATAATTATTGCCGGAGCCGATCGGGCATACTTTTAGATTAAGACTATTAAACCTTATTACTTTTTCCCTGGTCATGAATTTCTCATAGATGTCATCTAATCCTGCAGGGAACTTCTCCATGTCTACATATAACCAACCTTCGCTGCTAAATTTAACTTCAAAATTCACGCCCGTCGTTCCTTCTCGATCTAAGTAATGAGTGAATTCAAATAAGCCATCACTATCACTGTCCACCGTGATTACCCCACTATTATACTGCTTGGCTAAACTTCCTGTACCCACTTGGATAATATAATCCGTTCCAGACTGCACAAAGACAACTGGCTGGTACGTTCCGTCAGAAAATAAGAATTGCTCGTTCATTCCGGAATATAAAACAGTTTTACCAGAAGCTAAACTATTCAAGTCTGTATTTGGTGAAGCGACAACGATCAACCCTAATTTCCCAGCACTATTATAGAAAGCAAACGTTTTCAGGAACACTTCTGCTTCGCTTCCTCCCAATAAATTTAAAGGAGTGTTTTTGGGAGTGAAATGCAATGGATCATCTTCGGTTATTTCCATTCTTATAGTACTCCCAACGATCGTCCCTAACCCTAAATCTCTCACTTTCAATTCCACTACGCCTTGCTGTGAATCATACTTATATAATTCCACGACGTAAGAATTGCCACCATATCTGAAATAAGCGACTTCCGGAGCAGATTCAGGATTATCTACATTGATACTTCCAACCCCATTACCACCTGCACCTAAATATGTTTGAAATGAAGCAGCATTAGTTTGAAGGTCGACGGTTGTGCCCAGACTGGTGACAGCAGTTACCCCTAAAGCAGTTAAAGCGTCAAAGGTTTTCTTGTAATCATTTTCTGCTGAAGTGAAACTGCCTAAAACATCTCCTTCTTCTGCATATCTGTTAAATGTAAATCCAACGGCAGACCTATATAATGCTTTAATTTGATCAGAAGTGAGAGGTACATCAAAAAAACTGACCTCATCAATAACACCTTTAAACGTGTATCTTGAATCCAAACCAGCAGAACTTGGCTCTCCTCCTATCAGTAATGGTCTACCCCCATTATCTCCTATAGCAACAATACCATTAATTCTACCATCTCCTGATAAGGGATACACTTTCTCCCCATTAAGATATACTTTTATTATCACATCATCCTCAGAACCAGACACTTCATCATGAACAACAGCAATATGGGACCATTCTCCTGCAGGCAAGTCCCCTAAATCTATCTCTTTGAGATTAGTAACACTACTTGGAAGAGTCTCCCAATTTATTTCTAGAAGAAGATTTCCATTTAATCTTGCGATACGCCATCCTTTGTTTTCCATTGAAGAAGCGATCCTTCTCTCTTCGCTAAATTCATCAGGATTGACCCAAACAGAAAAAGTCACGTCTTTATCATTAAATTTTGTAAAAAACACATTGGAGGAAAGGTAAACATAAGCATCTCCACCACTAAACCTAAATCCAGAACCAACAATCCCCTCAACAACCTGAAGCTGTTGATTTGTTCCTTTTACCGTGCCATTATAATCAGGAGCAACAACATTTTCTGCTTTATTTATTTCTCCATCAGCAGTTATCTCATCAAATGGCAAATGATGAACTTGATTGGTTGGAACTTCAACCGCCTTCCCCACAAAGCTTCCTTCCTTAACAAACGGAAGAATCAGAATCACGCCTAATGCTAGAACAACAATACCTATAATCCCTGCTAATTTATGCTTATCCATCACACCTACCTTTTCCTCCTTAGAAAACATTTCTTCATTTATATATCTGTCGGTTTAAGGCCGGATAAAATAGAGGGTGGAAGAGGATGGTTTTTCTGTTGGTAAAGAGGTGCTCAGATAATATGTTAGAAGTTCTCACCGTTAATTACTCATTTAGTACTAATTAGTATTTTGTTAGTATTTAACTTACAACTAAAATTATCATCTCTTCCAACACACTTTGCATCAGATGAAATCGGAGTTTAACGTAACTCTTTAACCTCTCTTCAATTCTCTTTCTAAGTGAGATCTCCTAAAAAACAAGCGAAAGGCTTTTATAGTAAAAGCATTACAATTCAATTACGATGGTAATGGATACGTTACAGGTTAGGTTAAGTCATGGGATTGTGGAAAAAGTAGATGATCTGGTAGAAACAGGTCTCTATGCAAATAGGTCAGATGTTATTCGGGATGCGGTACGGCGATTGATCTTAGATAAACTAGAAGGAATCATCCCAAATACTGGTGATTCTGTAAAAGAAGTAAAAGAAATGAGAAAAAAGCTTTCTCAGGAAAAGTTTAACCTTGAAGAGATAAACCAGTTAGCGGAGTAAATCTTCTGGTCTGAAAACTTTCACGTGCTCTTGTGCGAATTCCATTAAATCCCTATCTCTTGTAATGAGAGGAACATTTAGCCTCTTGGCAATTGCAACGTGCAGATAATCATAGAAACTAAGAAGTTGATGCTCCTGTTCCCATTGTCGTGCTTGGTTGTAATCCTCTGGCGTTGTTTTGATGATGTTGATGAAGCCGCTCTCTTGAAAAAAAGATTTTATGTCGTTGAATTTATCGCCTAACTTAAATGTCAATTCTTTTAGAGTGATAGTGGAAACAATGAGGAGACCATTATTCTCTTTGACTTGCTCAAAGAAATCTTTGGCGTGTTTCCAATAAGGTACACCCTTTGTTTCATCACCCTCTTTTTTGAAAAGATTTAGCCAGATACAAGTATCAACATAGTGAGTTTTTTGTGACACTATCTACTCCACATAAATCCAATACGCTTTCCCCGGCTCTAAAGAATCGACAGGAACATGTTCTACTCCTCTCCGTAATTCCAGCACATAAACAATCTCCATGTTCGGCGGCAAGCTCAACTGCTGCGGACTAACTGGACTAAAGCCAGGAACTCCAATCAGATTCCATCCTTCCACCAAGGTTGGCAGGGTAACCGCATCTAAAGAGCAGATGAAGGTGATATGATACGGCTCTACAGATTCACTTAACTTCAACACATACCCTTCTCCCGAGCGAACTTCCATCAGATCTGATGCTGCTCCTTGCAGCCATTGGGTAACTCCCCTTTTATAGCCATAGACTCTAGCCACATTGCCATGGGAAATAAACTCTGAAAGGCTGCTGCTGCCGGAACAGGGTAAAGAAAACGGCTGCAATTCTACCGATCTGGGAAATTCCATGTCCACTTCCACATGCTGTACATTCGGCACAAGGCGCATTTTCATCGAGGGATAATGAGGATCCTGTAACTCATAGACTATCCCATCCGCAGCAAAGGAATACACTTTACTTTCCGTCGTTATTCCATTGTTGGCAGAAACCGTAAACCGATATGCTTTCGCTTCCGTTGGCGTAAAAGCCAAGCGCATCAGCTTATACTTCTCGCCAGACTTATACACGTCAAAGGTATACTGCTTTTCCCGAACGTTGATGACAATATTTGAAGAACCATCAGCCTGAGCAGGAGTGCTGCCGGGGCTTTCTAATCTTGCATCATCAAACATCCCTCGCACCGTAGGAAGAGCTGCAGCAGAAACATTGATGTAAAAGACCTGCTCGCGCCGTACCGAGATATTGGCAGAATCAGAAGGTATCTGCCTCAATTGAGCATCAAATAACGTAAATTCCGTAGCGCGAGGCGGCTTATAATTGATATTTCTCGCCAAGAAATTTCCATTGCTATACCTCAATTCCATATCCGGCAAAATATCATCATCCAGATAGATATTGCCGCTGGAAGAGACCATATTGTTGAGTAATCCTGCTGCTAAAACATCATCATCTTGAAGAAGCTGATATTTGATTATCCCCTGAAGGCTGCTTGTCGATACTGACAGCAATAGCGCTTGGCCAGATGACGCTGTAACCTTTATTTCCCATTGCGGATTGACGGTGATATCCACCAGAACTTCTCCTTCCCCATCCAGATCCAAAGGAACAAGGAGAGGAGTGTTCTGCAATCCTGCCTGGCCAGTAGAAGGAAATCGTACTAAAACGCTCAGTGCAACTAAGAATGCAATAGATAATAATCCTACCATCAAAGGCACATGATAGCTAGACGTCCGTCTCGACACCGTATGTCCATGATGATGGTTGTTATGTTTCATGATTGCACCTGCAAGAGCAATTCTCCTTCTTTCTCACTCACGCTCACGACAATGATATCCCCATTCGGCAGCAAGACATCTTGATGAGCATCCTTGAACATCACTCCCCGATAAAATAAGCCTTGCTCGTCTTCTAGCAATACTACTAAGAACCGCCCATAATCTTCTGCTCGAATGGTGTAAATATCTTCTCCTACGCTAGTGATAAATTCTTCCGTGCCCTGAACGATAAATCCTGCAGAGGTCAGCATCCTAAATGATTCTTTTTGGATGGTCAACGTAACCATAAAGTCCTGCAAGCTTTGCTTGAAGCCATAGACGGTTTCGCCTATGGCAATCATCCCTTGCTGCGCTCCTTCTTCAAAGCCATACTGCAGCACCGGAAAAGACTGGCCAGAAGAGATGTTGATCAAGCGTAAACTTCCGAGAGTGTTTCCACCATCAAGATCAAAATATTCGCCGTTGATTTTGAGAGCAGGAAATTGGTCTTTAGAGAAATTGCCCGTCAATTCGCTCCACTTCAATTGTACTGAAGACGAAAGGTCATACGTTTTCTGGAACGTCACTTTCTTCCCGCCAAAGATGCCTCTGTATGTTGCAATCCCATTAAATACACCGCTGTTTGGCGTATTCACTTTCAACTCTACTGGCCGTTGGCTACCTTGACAGAGCAACATGGAATTCTGGAAAAGTTTTGTGTCAGCATTGTCACAATTAAAGAATTTCTTCCCGCTGACTTCTAAAACTTTGCTGACTCCTACACTCGGCTGAGGCAATTCGACCATAAATTCTTTCCGCAGATCAAACGAGGTGACGATTTCCGTAATGATATCTGGCGATTCTACCGAAAACCGCACTTGTTTATTGCTTGTATCAAAATGGTCTAATTTTACTTTTATCTTCTTTCCTGATTCTAAGGTATAGATCGCCGTACTGGTCAAAGAATCATAATTAGTGATTATTCTTTCTGTAGGACTGCCTTGCGGAACTCCTATACGTTCCAAGCGCATCTGGGTAAGGTCAAAAAATTCTGTTCCCGTCCATAGCAAACTAGGATTGTAGCCTAACAGATAATATTTACCGTCAACTCCTAAAGCGATCTCATGGCCTTTCATCAGAGGGATATTGAAATCTTCATCGCTTAAAGGATGGCTTTTCTCGCTCGATAAGTCATAATACGTATGGATATCTGCCTGCTTGCTGTGAAAATAATTGTCGATGGTCTTTACCGTATTGTAATGCACCAGCACCTCATCGATAACTTGAGGAACGCCAAACTGCAATTGTATCGGAGAGCCGTCAAGAGAGATGTCCATGTGGCTCTTTGCCGTAGCTATATCCGTTGGATTTAATCTGAATTCTCCCACACCCTGCACATTGACAAAGCCATATGTTTCCACGCTCGTTTCCAGCTCTTTGTCCAGATCTATGACATTATCCGTCTTTGTTTCCACGGTGATTCTATATCGGGCATCATCTTCTTGTTCCTCTTCAAACAGCCGTTCTACTCGGATCTGCCTAAATTTATCTTTCGCTGTTTCAGAGAAACGCTCTACCGGAAGGTTAAAGATCACTTCTTCCTTGTCTCCTTTCCCGATGGGAGGAGGAAGATCAGGATGTAATAACGCAGTAACTTCCATCAATTCAAAGTCTAGATAATTCGCTTGAGGGTGAGATAACAAGTAATATTCATCCGTTCCTTCATCGTCTACCTTTAAGGCAAAACTTCTGCTGTTGATGAGGTTGACGGCAAATATCCCTGGAACAAGAACAGGTTTATCGACGTCATGCAGATGATAGACATTCACCTGCTTTGGAACATCATCGCTTTCAGGTAGAGGGTAATGGAACAGCAGATTGTTGAACGTTTCTCTGACCGTTGGCTGGTCAGCTTCTAAGCCGAATTCCCGTTGTTCAGAAATATCTTCATTGCTTTTACAGACATCAACGATATAGGGGTCAGGGATGTCTAACTTACATATCTTAAATGTCGTTCCTTGAATACTTGTTGTCTTCGTTTGAGTGAAGAAATCCTGATAGATCTGGTCAAGTTCAGGAGGGTAGCGGGTGATTTCTAGAGGGAGATAGGTTCCTATTTCTTCATTACCAAAAGACTGCTTAAGGTTGATGCTTACTCCCGTGGTTTTTCGTTCGTCAAAGTAATGAATGAATGGATTTGATATGTCGCTTCCATCATCACCGGGATTTAAGTATTGCTTGCCATCAACAGAAATGATATTGTCTGCTCCTGGCTCCCCCACATCAATTAGTTCTTCAATGAAAATGATGGTATGCTGCTGCCCGTTGTAAAAGAATTTTTGGGCATCTAAATTATGAAGAGTTGTTTCTCCTGAAGATAAGAGATCAAAGTTCATCACGGGCGACAATAAAATTAATAATCCCAATTCTTTTTTGATATTCCAATAGCCTTGAAGATGGAGATAGAGGTCTGGCTGAGCATCAGCATCAACATTCAACTCTATTGTTTTCGGCTTGATATTTAAGATATTATAATCTTCATCTATGGCAAATTTTTCCGTCTTGAGATAGGTTGGCAGGACAATATTTCTGATACCGATGGTCACTTCCCCTTTGAATTGGTTTTCTTCTACTACTTCTACGATATAGGAAACACCAGCAAATTGGAAATAGCCGACGGGTGACTTTTTGACTAAAGGAGATTTGAAGAAGTACGCTTGCTGGTTTAAGTCTAAATCAGCTTTAACGACCTCGCTGAGAGAATTTATTCTTGGAACAAGGCGGTTATCCAACTCCTTACTTATTATCTTCAGATAAGAGGTATCATCATCAAAATCTACGAGTGCATTGAGTTCTGCTTGCGACGGATCATATTTATTCCAGCCCTCTCCCCGTTCCTCATCATATAATGCTTTCACTTGCTCGGGAGTTAAGGCTTGTTTATAGAGTGCTACTTCATCAAGGAGACCGTTGAAGAAATGTCTATCACCACTATTTCCACGTCTTCCAACAAATAAATTGTTGCTATTATCTACTTCTCCATAACTATCAGTGCTACTTCCTACTTCTTCGCCATTAAGATATAATCGAGTTGTTGCTCCATCTTTAACTCCCACCAGATGAACCCATTCATTAATTCTTACTGCGGAGAGAGATACTTCTGAAAAAGGGCTGCCTCTGCCAAATCTTAACTTAGCATCCTGGACATCAATAATATAAATACCATATTTATGCACCAATATTTGATTATTTGTTATGTCATTAAAACTTGCCCAGACACTGACGGTGAAGTCTTCCGATAGGTCTAGCGGTGAACCATCTCCAGGATCAGGTATCTCCACATAATCATCCGTTCCATCAAATGATAAAGCTTTGCCGGAGATCCCGTCAGCAGAAGAAGCTCCTTCAATAATGCCGAATGGAGCACCATCTACTTCATTCTGGACGCTCATTTTTCCCGTAGCAGGATTTGTTAGAAGATTTTCAAACGTCCATTTGCTGGCGTAGTTGTCAAGCACAGCTTCATCAGCAGCGGATATTTCTGCATCAAACTCGTGAAAAAGAGCGGTAATCTGGACAGCAGTTAGCGGTCGATTATAGATTTTTACTTCATCAAGAATACCCTGGAACTTTTTAAATGTGCCACTGATATAGCCAAATCTCACAGGAGTTGTATCAACCGGAGGATTAATAGTACATGGTTCACTTTTAAGTTCATTGCCATCAAGATATAATCGTACATTACTTCCATCATATGTTCCAGCCATATGATGCCATATCATGTCAAATGAGGTTAATGTTTCTTGTACAATGCAGGAAGTACCTCCATCATTTATGATTTGAAACCTAACTTTTTTACTGTTAGGGTAAATCCATAATCCATAAATTTGATGATCATTACTACCTTTCCCTACCAATCGTTGCCAGCCATCCGCATTTCCCCCTTCCCATTTGAACCAAGTACTAACGGTTTGTTGCGTTCCCAATCGGAGAGCAGGATCATCAGCAACTTCAATATAATCATCCGTTCCATCAAAGCGTAAACCAGCAACAGATATTCCTTCAGCTAAGGAAGCCCCATGGACTTCTCCTGGTGGCATGTCAAGCCGAGCGTTTGCTACTGTTTGTATAGTGTCAGATGGAGTTATGGAATTAAAATCCCAATAGCTGATATAATCTTGAGTCAGATAAGCAGATGAACTGAAATCGGGAGTGTAAGTACTTCCGTCACTAC
>Ga0209542_10009155_pt1 | contig 18250 bp, 18 predicted proteins | sample RifCSPhighO2_01_FD_184028 | JGI IMG/M metagenome (GOLD analysis project Ga0209542, IMG submission 184028) | Soil microbial communities from Rifle, Colorado - Rifle CSP2_plank highO2_0.1 (SPAdes) (version 2) | ecosystem: Environmental > Terrestrial > Deep subsurface > Rock core/Sediment ...
ACCTTTAAAATCACCGCTTAACTGAAGTTATTAATTGGTTATTAAAAAAATCGCTCACCATGGGCGATTTTAAATTTTATGATTATTGGAGAAACATGGGTTTCGGCGCGATCACCGCGATTTGGGACTTTTTGTAGCCGAATTTTTTCCTAAGGGTTGAGACAATCTCGTCTTTATACATCATCGCGGTAACTACTATAACATCCTGTTTGTTTTTGTGGAGCGATTCGGGGGAGACGATTTTTATGTGGCTTCCGGGCAGGAACCTACCCAGCTTATTTGGGTCCGAATCCACGCAAAAGCTAATATTTGAAACGTCAATGCCGGAAAAGGATATGGAAGAGACGCCTTTGGCACCGGCGCCCCAAACAGCGACTTTTTTGTTTTTAAGCTTGTCAAAAAAATTGCGGAATTCCGTTTTGTACGAAGTAAAAGTTTTTTGGAAGTCTTTGGGCAGGCCCGAATTTTTCGCAAGGCGCAAATAGGCTGTAATGTATTCATCGTTAGCAGTGTGTTTGACGGAAATTACGTCAAAACCAGAAGCTTGAGCCAAGTAAGACAGGGAGGTGGGGGAGAAATAGGCGACATGGTCCGGGAAAAAATCATAATACCTGTTATCGTGGATGGCCTTTACAACCGAGGGCACTTCTATTAAACCGTAAGCATCTTCCTTCAGGAATTTTTTTATATTTTTCAGTAATTTTCCCGGGTCGGAAATATGCTCAAAAACCTGGCAAGTGACAAACGCGTCCATTTTGCCTTTAAGCCTGAATTTATCATCTACATATCCCCTGATTACCTTTACGCCTTTTTGCCTCGCGGAATCACACGCGACATCGCTGGGCTCAATACCTAGGACTTTTGCTTTTTGCCGCATTAGGGCGAGCGCGAAATATCCGTCGCCGCAGCCAACATCAACAATTGACTTATTTTTAAGGTTGAAAGTTTCAACAAAATCTTTTGCCAGTGAGGTTTGGTAGTTTTTTGAAAAATGGGAGTGCGTCCTGCTCATTATGTAGTCGTCATAGTAGCCTTCTTTTAGGTAATTTTTATTGGAGAGTTGCACCAAAGTGCACTTTTCGCATATAAGTATTTCAAGGTTAATTTTTTTATCCTTTTTAATATGGGCACCGGTAATCACCTGTACGCACATTGGCGCGCCGGGGACCTTTAAAAAATTTTTAAGCGAACCGTATCCGCAAGATATGCATTTCATAGGGTTTTTACCAGGGTTTACTATTTTATTCGCGACGTAGAGCGAGAGAAATTAAATAGCTTGCTATTTAATTTCCGAGCCGAGGAGCTAATACAGGTTCAATACCTCGGGGCTCTGCTCCGAAATGATAGCTGTTTTGCAATAATACCTCGTCAGCTCTGCTGCGAGGAACCTTTATTGTCTGTGAAAGTATAACATAGGGTTATTCCAAAAGTCCAAAATTTGGGGTATAATAAGGTAAATAATTAGAACCAATTTATTTATCCCGTTAGATTTGTCGAAGCATAAATCAATCGGGCTAATATGTAAAAAATGAATATAACCCAGCAAGCCAGCAGTAAATCTAATGGGATGAAAGTAGTAATCTTGTGTGGCGGGGAAGGCACCCGTATGAAAGAGGAAACCGAATTTAAGCCCAAGCCTTTGGTGCTTGTCGGCGGCAAGCCGGTATTGTGGCATATAATGAAAATTTACCAGCATTACGGTTATAATGAGTTTATTTTGGCGCTGGGCTATAAGGGCGATATGATAAAAGATTATTTTTTGAACTGGCGCGCTTTTGCCAATGATTTTACATTAGAGACAAAAGAACATACGCTAAAATTCCATAATAAAAACCACGACGATTTTAAAATCACGTTTGTGGATACCGGCCCCAAAAGCCTCACCGGTGAAAGGCTCAGGAGGATCCGGCCTTACTTGGAACAGGAAGATTTTATGGTCACCTACGGCGACGGCGTGGCGGATATAGACATGGCCGCGCTTGTGGACTTCCACAAAAAGCAGGGCACGGTTGGCACCATAACCGGCGTCAGGCCTTTAACCAAATTAGGCATTGTGCACCATGACAGGCAGACCAACAAGGTTATTGGCTTTACCCAGAACCTGGTGGGTGATTTTGTAGATAAGGAAAACTACCATGACTTTTTAATAAACGGCGGCTTTATGGTATTTAAGCCTTCGGTTTTTGAGCAGCTTAAGCCCGATGCCATGATAGAAGAATTATTTATTCCGTTGGTTAAGCAGGGCCAGCTGTCTATGTACCACCATAAGGGCAAATGGAAATCCATGGATACTTATAAAGAGGTGGAAGAAATGAACCACTATTGGGACAAGGATCCTTTTTGGAAAATTTGGAAAGAATGACCACAGATACGCAGATGGAAAAAGATAACACAGATAATATAAAATGGATCATATCTTAAAGAATAAAAACATTTTAGTAACCGGTGGAGCGGGCCTGGTGGGCAGCCATTTGACGGAAAAGCTTTTGGCCCTGAAAGCCAAAGTTTTTGTTTTGGATATTGTGGTTTTGCCTAAAGGCTATTTTGAAACCCAACGGTTGGCAGAGAAGGCCAAACTGCTGCTCATCGATTTGGTGGATTCCGAAAAAGTTAAAAATGCGGTTCAGGAAAATCAGATCGAATACATTTTCCATTTAGGCGCCCAGGCCCTGGTCACGGAGGCCTTTGTTGACCCGCGCCGGACTTTTGACAGCAATGTTATGGGCACGGTGAATATTTTGGAAGCTGCGCGCCAAGTGCCGGGGGTAAAAGCCGTGCTTGTTGCCTCAAGCGACAAGGCCTACGGCAAGGATTGTATTAATGCAGTGGAAGACCATCCGCTTATGGGAGACCATCCTTATGACGTTTCCAAATCAGCGACGGATTTAATATCATCAACCTATTTTAAAACTTACGGCCTGCCCGTGGCAATCAGCCGCTTTGGCAACATTTTCGGGCCCGGGGATTTGTATTTTGACCGCATTGTGCCGGGTATTATGGAAAGCGTAATCACAGACAAACAGCTGGAAATAAGGAGCAACGGGGAGTTCAGGCGCGATTATGTTTATGTTGAAGACGTGGTGGATGGTTATATCAGCCTGGCCGAAAATATCGGCAAAATAAAAGGCGAGGCTTTCAATTTTTCAAGCGGCCTGAACCTTTCGGTGCTGGAATTAATTGGCCGTATTGGTAAAATCATCGGCCAAGAAGTTAAATACACTATCCTCAACAACCAGCAAAACGAAATTCCGGCGCAGAGCCTAAATTTCCAAAAAGCCAAAAAAGTTTTAGGTTGGGAGCCGGGATATAAATTTGAAGACGCGGTTTTAAAGACATTTGCCTGGTATAAAAATTATTTTCAATAATTTTTGGATTTACGAGTTCCAATGGTCATCTTCGCGCAAATAGCGTAAAGCGGAAAAATTAAGTCCGGATTTAATCAATCTTCCAATGAATAGGCATCGTTACCGGCGCGAAGATGACCATTGGGGAGCCTAATGCGAAAGGGTTAAGTTTATGGCATCCCATCAAGAATTAGCGGAAAAAGCAAGGGCAATACGCCTATCAATTTTAGACATGGTGTCGAGCTCCGGCAGTTCCCATATTGGCGCGGCTTATTCCATTGTCGATATTTTGACGGTGTTGTATTTCGGCGTTTTAAATATTGATCCAAAAAATCCCAAATTGCCCGAGCGGGACCGCTGTTTGCTTTCCAAAGGCCATGGCGGGGCCGCGCTTTACGCTGGCCTGGGACACAGGGGGTTTTTCCCGCTCGAGCTGTTAAAAACTTATTCTCAAAATAATTCAGCCCTGGCCGGACATATAGTCAAAGACAGCGTGCCCGGCATAGAGAGTACGGCCGGCTCTTTGGGCCACGGTTTGTCCCTGGGCTTAGGCATGGCCGTGGCGCTTAAGACGGACAAAAATCCCGCCCGGGTGTTTGTGGTAGTTGGCGACGGGGAATGCAACGAAGGCGCAATTTGGGAGGCGGCTTTGGTGGCCGCGCATTTTAAGCTCAATAATTTAGTTTTAATTATCGACCGCAACCGCGAGCAATCCTTAGGCAAATCCGATGACATTATGAACTTGGAGCCGTTTGTCGAAAAATGGAAAGCGTTTGGCTGGCAAGTTTTAGAAAGCAACGGCCATAACTATAAAGAATTGGCTGATTGTTTTAACATCAACAAACAAAGTAAAGATAAGCCCCTGGTGGTAATTGCGAATACCCAAAAAGGCAAAGGCGTTTCTTATATGGAACAGGACGCGCTGGCTTGGCATTATAAAACACCGAAGGACGAATTGCTGGAGCAGGCCAGAAAGGAATTGAATGCGTAATACCATTGTCAATCTAATCCACGATTTGGCCAAGGCCGACAAAAACGTTTATTTTTTGACCGGCGATTTAGGCTATTCGGTCATAGATAATTTCCAAAAGGAATTGCCCGGGCAATGCCTTAACTTGGGCATAGCCGAACAGAATATGATGGGCGTTGCCGCGGGTTTGGCCTTGGAAGGGAAAAAAGTTTTCGTTTATTCCATTGTGCCGTTTGTCACTATGCGCTGTATGGAACAGGTGCGCACCGATATTGCCCTCCAAAATTTGGACGTAACCATTGTCGGCGTGGGCGGCGGCTTTGCTTATGGTACGCTTGGCCCCACGCACCATGCTATAGAAGACGTGGCCATGATGCGCGCCATCCCGCGCATGAGAATAGTCTGCCCTTCCGACCCTGTATCCGCCAAAGTCTTGGGGGAGCAGCTTTTAAAAATTTCCGGCCCCACTTACATCCGTTTAAACAGGGGAGGCGAACCAGCTTTATACCAAAGCCCGCCTGCCATGGTAGTGGGCAAGGGTTTTGTGATGAAACCGGGAAAAGATGTTTGTATTTTAACGAGCGGCGCAATCACCCAAAATGCTTTACTTGCCGCAGAGCGGTTAGAACAAGACGGAATAAGCACAGAGGTGGTGGATATGGCCACAGTCAAACCTCTTGATGCCGATTTGGCCAGGGATTGCCTTAAAAGCCGCAAGCTCGTGGTAACTTTGGAAGAGCATAATATTTTAGGCGGCTTTGGTTCGGCAGTGGCTGAAGTTGCGGCTGAAAGTCCGCGCGCGGCGATATTCAAGCGCCTGGGCGTCAATGACACCTACTCGGAGGTTTACGGCAAGCAGGAGTTTATGAGGGAAATTAACGGCCTTTCCCCTGAACAAATTTACCAGACAATTAAAAATCTATATGTATAACCATCAAACACATTGCCGGATTTGTAAGTCTGAAAATCTCACAAAATTTTTGGATTTGGGCGACCAGCCCCTGGCCAACTCCTTTTTAAAAAGCGAGAGTGAATTTGCCCAGGAAAAAAAATACCCCCTGGCGGTTTATTTTTGCGAGACTTGCAGCCTTGCCCAGCTTTTGGACGTGGTGAGCAAGGAAGAAATGTTTTCCGATTATATTTATTTTACTTCCGGCATGCCCAGGATCTCGGGCCATTTTAAGGCTTACGCGGAAGACGTTATGGAAAGGTTCTTAAAACCCGGGGATTTTGTGGTGGAAATTGCCAGCAATGACGGTATTTTGCTTAAGTTTTTCCAGGACGCGGGCTACAAAGCCTTGGGCGTGGATCCGGCCGCGAATGTGGTTAAGGTGGCCGACAAGTTAGGCGTCACAACAATTGTTGATTTTTTCAGCAAAAAACTCGCCGGGGAAATAGCGAATGATAAGGGTAAAGCCAAGGCCATACTGGCGAACAATGTCGTGGCCCATATAAATGACCTGCATGATTTGGCCGCGGGGATCAAGGAGCTTTTGGCCACTGACGGCGCTTTTGTGTTAGAAGCGCCTTACCTCATTGATATGTTCCAAAATTTGGCTTATGACACTATTTACCATGAGCACCTTTCCTATTTGGCGGTCCGGCCTTTGCAAAAATTATTCGGACAAGTGGACTTGGAAATTTTTGATGTCCAAATAAAAAATGCCCAGGGCAGGTCCTTAAGGGTTTTTGTCGGGCATAAAGGCATACATAACATTGATCCGAGCGTGCAAAAATATATTGACTTAGAGCTGTCTATGGATTTAGACAAGCTTGAGGCTTATAAGGTTCTCGCGGAAAGGGCGGCTACCCAGAAAGAGCGCCTGGTTGGAATGCTAAAAGATTTAAAGGCGCAAGGCAAAAAAATTGCCGCTTACGGGGCTCCGGCCAAGGGCAACACTATGCTGAATTACTGCCAAATCGGCTGCGACATTTTAGATTACGCTTTGGACAACCTGCCCGCCAAGCAAAACCTGTTCACCCCCGGAATGCACATACCCACCGTGGATTCGACCTATGCCCACAGCCATTTGCCGGATTATTTTTTGATGCTGGCCTGGAATTACGCGGAGCAAATTTTAGATGATGAAAAAGACTTTGCGGCAAAAGGCGGAAAATTTATTATCCCGGTTGAGGGAGTAAAAATAATTTGATTAGGATTTGCGCACTTACTGTCATCCCAACCGAATCCGAGTGCATCCGAGGATGAGTGGAGGGATCCCTTAAATTTAGATATCAGATATAAGATATAAGATGTTAGATGCCAGAGAGAAGGGATTCCTCGGCTCGGATGCACTCGCTCGGAATGACAGATTGGTAATTTTAGTTTAGCGCGTAAGTCCTATTAAATTTAAATGGCAACCCAGAAAAAAATTTTACTGACCGGAAGCACGGGATTTATAGGCAGGAACGCCGCCGAAGAGCTCGGTCCTTTATATAATGTAACCGCTCCTTCCCGGCAGGAGCTCGACTTGCTCGAGGCCCGTTCGGTTGAAGAGTTTTTCGCGCGCTCCCAATTTGACGTCGTCGTCCATATGGCCGGAGCCGGCGTCTCGCGGGCGCAGCTTGACGACTCTGACGTGTTTCGGCAAAACACGGAAATGTTTTTGAATTTGGCGCGCAATGCTCATGGCTTTGGCCGCTTAATAAATTTGGGCTCAGGCGCGGAATACGACAGAAGCCAAAATTTAATTAAAGTAAAAGAAAGCCAATTCGGGCAAAGCCCGCCCAAGGACAATTATGGCAGGGCCAAATATTTTATATCGGAACAAATCGAAAAGCATAAAAATATGATGAGCCTGCGCTGTTTTGGGGTATTCGGGAAGCACGAGGATTACACCACCCGCTTCATCTCCAATAATATTTGCCGCGCTTTGGCCGGCTTGCCCATTATTATGGGGCAGAACAGGGTATTTGATTATATTTATGTCAACAACCTGGTTGAAATTATCGCGTTTTTTATCGGCCACGAGCCAAAGCAGCAATTTTATAACGCCGGACAGGGCCAAGGTGTGGAACTTATGCGTTTGGCCGAACTGGTAAAAACAGCCACCGGCTGTAAATTAGATATCCAAATTAAGCGGCCAGGGCTTGGGCCGGAATATAGCTGTAATAACTCCCTTTTGATGGGGGAGTTGGGGAATTTTAATTTTACCCCTTTTGAAACCGCTATTGCCGAAATGGTCGGTTGGTATAAAAATAATTGGCAAAATATAGATGTAGATAAATTAAATTTTGACGCTTGATTATGGGACTGTTGCCGAATATCATTTTGACTGCAATTACAGAATTTCGGTGGCTTGTCCCAAAAAATTTATCCGCTTAACTTTCAGTTAAACATCAAAATTTATTTGTGCCAATCCACTCGAAATTCTGCAATTTCGTCTGAAAAGCACATTCGGCAACAGTCCCATTATGCTTTCTAAAGCGGAAGAAAAACAATTCGCTAGTTTAATAAAAAAAATCGGCGATGTGCGCAAGGGTTTGTCCAAGCCTTTGTTTGACGCTTTGTGCAAGATTGTGGTTTTTCCGGCTTGCGAGCTGGTTTTAGTAAATAATAAAAAAGAAATTTTACTGACTTATCGGAAAGATAAATACTGGAAAGGCTGGCATTTCCCGGGAGGCCTCATCCGTTTTAGGGAGAGTTTAGTTAAGCGGCTTAAAACCACAGCCAAAGCGGAACTGGGGGTTAGCTTAAGCAATTTAAAATTTTTATTTCCCATAAACTATCCTTTGAGCAAACGCGGGCATAGCCTGTCTTTGGTCTATTTGTGCAAAACCAAAAACCATCCCAAAGACGGGCAATGGTTTAAAACCATGCCCAAAGATATAATTCCCGAACACAGAGAGTTGTGGAGGATGGTAAAAAAAGCGCTCAAAAAATAAGTTATCTTAAGCAAAAACAAGGCTGCCAAGGTCTTGTTTTTTTGTGGATTTTAGGATACAATATTTTGTTATTTCGTTGCCGACGATTTTGACCGTATGCTTGGCAAATTCTTGTCCAAGAGTATGCCCACTTTCGGCATGTCCCCCAGGAGGTGGGACAAAGAATGAATCCGTTGATTCTTGACGCCTCGCCTGAGTACCAGGCGAAGCTGGCGCGCGCCGCCGAGGCACTGGAGGCTCTGGACCCCCACAAGCGCATGGGGTCCAGGTGTTTTGCGGCCGCAAACCGGATGGGCAACACCAGTTCGGTCATCTTTCCGTTCTTCCGGGATAACCCGGAAACCGGAAAAAGGCAGGTGCTATTGCAACTCCGTCCGGATGGCGAAGTGTGGGCGGGTTGTTGGGGACTGCCCGCGAGCGCTCTCAACGCTGACGAAAGTAAGTTAGAGGTGATCGTTAGGATGCTCCGGGCATTGGGCTGTGAGTTAAAGCAGGCCGTGCCATTGCACGGTGCTGAGTGGTATATGTCCACCACGGAAGGCGCCTTTCCGGATGAACACCTGAGCGACCCCCGCAATATGCGCGGGTCTTACTACCATTACCCTTACTATGTTGAGGCGGCTGGCGAGCCCATTGCCGGCCAGCGGGGGTGGGAGTGGTGGGATGTTGACGCGCTTCCGGACGAGAGCACGTGGGTTGTGCACCACATCCGTGGCGCCCTGTTCCCGGTTTTACAGTACTTGGAAAATCGGGCTGTGTACGATAACGCTATGCGCGAGATGCTGGCCGCGTTGAATATGTAGCGCGGAGGAAAAAGGAAGGAGGGTAGAATATAGAAACTAGCAGAGAGCGCTGGGGTTTTGGGAGTGGCATCATCGATGTGCCATATCCCGAAGCATCAGCGCTTTTTGTTTTGACTCAAACGGTCAAAATAGGTATAATTTTGAGGTATTATTTAATAATATCAATGAGAAATCAAGCAAAAACAATGCGCGTGCCTTACGGCTATTCCGTCCACGGACAGGAGGAAATTAACGCCGTGGTTAAAGTTTTAAAAGGCAATACCTCCATAGGCGACAATACCAAAGAATTTGAATCCAAAATAGCAAAAATGTTCGGCAAAAAATACGGCGTTATGGTCAATTCCGGTAGCAGCGCTAACCTGCTTGCAATTGAGCTGCTAAATCTGCCTAAAGGCAGTGAGGTGATTACGCCGCTTTTGACTTTTTCTACAACCGTTGCCCCTTTAATCCAAAAAGGCCTGGTGCCGGTGTTTGTGGACATTGACCCTGCCACTTACGTGGTTAATATGGATCAGGTGGAAAAAGCCATTAGCAAAAAGACCCGTGCGCTGATGATTCCAAACCTCATAGGCAACATTCCCGATTTAAAGCGCCTTAGCGCCTTAGCTAAAAAGCACAAACTTTATTTTATAGAAGATTCCTGCGATACCTTGGGCGGGACTTTCAGCGGCAAGCCGACCGGGGTTTATTCGGACATCACCACCACAAGTTTTTACGGCAGCCATATAATAAACGGCGCGGGCGGCGGGGGAATGGTGTGCGTAAATAACCCCAAGTGGTTGGACCGTTTGGTAGTCATGCGCGGCTGGGGCAGGCAATCGTCTTTGTTTGGGGAAAAGGCCAAATCGGAATTGCTGGAAAACCGTTTCCGTGCCAAGCTCGGTGGTATCCCTTACGACAACAAATTTATTTTCAGCGAAATCGGCTACAATTTCCTCCCTTTGGAAATCTCTTCCGCTTTTGCCCTGGCCCAGCTTAAGCGCCTTCCCAAATTCGCCGCGTTAAGGCAAAAACATTTCAGCAACCTTTACAAGTTTTTTAGCACACACTCCAAATATTTCATTTTGCCAAAAACAACCAAAGGCGCTAAAACCCTTTGGCTGGCTTTTCCCCTCATTATCAAGCAAGGCAGTCCTTTTACCAGGTTGGAGCTTGTGAAGTTTTTGGAAAATTATAACATCCAAACCCGGCCTGTGTTTACCGGCAACATTTTAAAACAGCCGGCCTTTAAACGCATCCCGCATCGCTTGGCGGCTAAGGCCTATCCAAATACGGAACAGGTGATGAAGCAGGCGCTGGTTATAGGAGCCCACCAAGGCCTGACAGAGGCGCAAATTAATTATTTAAAGGCAAAGTTTGATCAGTTTTTAAGCCGACATGAACGCTAGCTCACAGCCCCTTTTAAGCGTCTGTATTCCAACATATAACCGGGTTAATATGCTCAGGGTGACTTTGGACAGCATTTTTAACCAGTTTGAGGATGAAAGCCTGAAAAATTTGGTGGAAGTCGTGGTTTCCGACAACGCCAGTCCCGATTCCACCCAAAATTTAGTCGCCGAATATCAAAAAAAATTTTCCCAGTTAAAATATTTTCGGAACCCCGAAAACCTGGGCGCTGACTTGAATATAGTAAATTCCGTGGTTAAAGCCACAGGCAAGTACGGCTGGTATTTGGGCGATGATGACGCCTTGCCTCCAGGCGCCTTAAAATACGCGTGTGGAGTTTTGGAAAAATTCAGCCCGGCTGTTATGGGAATCAAGCCGGCTGTTTTTACCGACCCCACCCGGGTCCCGGGCCCCGAATTTACGCTAAAAGAAAAAGACCCGATTGTGATAGAAGATTTCCAGGAGTTTATGGCCAAAGGCTACTGCTTAGGGATTTTGGGTGTTTTGGCTTTTGATAGGGATTTATGGATGGCAACAGACAGGACAAATTCACATTCCTTGTGGGAGTGCGTTGAGATTCTGCTTAGGCTAATGCCCAAAGCCCGCAATAGGAAATTTGTTTACATTGACCAAGTGGGAGTGCTCGCGGGTGAAGGCTACGGCTGGGTAAGGGGTGGCAAGGAACTTTATACTTTTATGGATTGGAGGGAAATCCTAAATTCCTTGCCGGGTTATGGGTACGATAAAGCTTGGGTCCTTGAGGAAGACAAAAAATTGCCGGGAAGGCTGCCTCTCATACTGCTTCGGGCCAAAGGCCATGGCCTGTCTATGGAATTTAGGCACTTGCGCAATATGTATAAAAGTTTTTCCGGCCACTGGTTTTATTTGTCGCTGGCTACCATAATATTTTTTGTGCCCAATTTTATAGTAAGATTCGTTCGTGATTTAAGGAAGCGTGTAGCCCCGAAAAAATCCTAACCTAAGCCATGCTTTATTTGTATACCGAAAATTTTTTATGGCAGGGCAGGGCAAAGTCTTTGGCAAAGGAGCTCCTGGGCAGGGGTGGCAGGGGGCCGGAAGCGGTGGTAGGCAGTTTAGAGCGCGGCCTCAAAAAATTGCACGAGGATTTTGCGGTTAACCAAAAAATAAGCAAGCCCATTGGCGTGGCCTGCGTGCTTAACGGGGCAAAAGTTTTGCAAAAGTTGCTTCAATTAAAGCAGGCGGGCATGATAAAAAAATTAATTGCCGGCCCTAACTTAATGCTTTCACCCAAGGATTACGGAGGCCTGCTCGCTAGGCCGGAGATTGATGCCGTTTTAACGCCGTCAGAGCAGATAAGAATCAATTACGGGATTATTAGTCCGGAGATCAAGAATAAAACCAAAGCTTGGTTTGCCGGGGTAGATGAGGATTACTGGCATCCAGATGCGGATGCAGGCAAAAATTCGGTTTTGGTTTACCATAAGACAAAAGACCTAAATTTTTCAAATTCCGTAAAAAACACCATATCCAAATTCGGCTGGGATTTAACTGATATTTGGTACGGTAAATATACCCGGGAAGAATATAGAGCCTGCCTGGCAAAGTCCTGTTTTGCGGTGTTTATCAGCGAAGCGGAATCGCAAGGCATAGCTTTGGCCGAAGCCTGGGCCATGGACGTCCCGACAATTGTCTGGAACCCTATGTACCTGCCGCATAATCCCACTCCCAACCTCATCCCCAATACCGCTTGCCCCTATTTAAACAGCCTGAACGGTTTGGACTGGAAAGACCTTAGCGAATTGGATGGAATTTTGGGCAAAATGAAAAATATCATAGGTGGGTTTAAGCCCCGCCAGTGGGTGCTTAATAATATGACTGACGCGCATAGCGCGAAATTGTTTTTGGATATAGCCAATAATCCTGTTGCTGGCAGGTAGTCTTAATGCTAAAATTAAGCGGGCCGGTTAATTTTAATTTTTTAATCAAATTTACTATGAGAGTCTTATACGCCCAGGCAGTGTACGGGGACGAGGAAAAGCAGGCGGTTTTAAAGTCGCTTGATAATAATTACTTGTCCGTGGGCCCAAACACGGTAGAATTTGAAGCAAAAGTCGCTGATTATTTTGGCAAGAAGTACGGGGTTATGGTAAATTCCGGCAGTAGCGCCAACCTGCTTTGCACCCAATTAATTCCCCAGGGCGAGGTAATTACCCCGGCTTTGACTTTTGCTACCACCTTGACCCCGCTCCTCCAATGCGGCTTAAAGCCGGTGTTTATAGACAGCGGCCTTACTACTTTTTTGCCTACCATAGAGGACATTGAGTCTAAAATAACCAAGCAGACAACAGCGGTGATGATCCCTGATCTTTTAGGGAACAGGATGGATTCGAAAAAGCTGCGCGAAATGTGTGATGCCCATAAATTGCTCTATATACAAGATTCCTGCGATACCATGCAGCAGGGTACTTACGGAAATTTTGTGACTACTTCTTTTTATGGTTCCCACATTATAACCGCAATGGGAGGGGGAGGGATGGTAATGAGCGATGATAAACAGGCAATAGAGCGAATCCGCACTATGCGCGACTGGGGACGGGGCGTGGATGTTTCGGAAAAAATTGACGAAAGATATAAATATGATATCGACGGGATTTCCTACGACGGCAAGTTCGTATACGTAGAGCGCGGGTTTAACATGCGGCCAGTAGACGCGCAAGCAGCCTTTGGGCTTGAGCAGTTTAAAAGGTTGCCGAAATTCGCGGAAATCCGAAAATCAAACTTCAGCAAGTTATACGAGTTCTTCTCGGCATTTAGTTTCTTGAACTTACCGGTTTCCCAGTTTGACCCGAATTGGCTGGCGCTCCCTTTAACTTTGAATAAAGAGGCTAAGTTTAAACGTTTTGAGCTGGTAAAGTGGTTTGAAGACCATGATATACAAACCCGGCCCATATTCAGCGGCAATGTGTTAAGGCATCCTGTGTTTAAAAATTTAAGCCAAGACCAATTTCCTGTTGCCGATTATATAATGGAAAATGGCGTGCTGCTCGGCATCCATCAGGGCATGGGGGACGCGGAAATAGGATACATTAAACAAACTTTCAATGATTTTATTAACCGGGGGTAGCGGGCTTCTCGCAAAGTATCTAAAGCTTGAGTCCGACAGGCCTAAGCATCAAGAACTGGATATTACCAAACCCATAACGCCGCGCGATTACGAACTTATTGTCCACGCGGCGGCTTATACCGATGTCCAAAAAGCGGAAAGCCAGAAGCTCGAATGTTTTAATGTTAATGTCAACGGGACATTGAATTTGCTGGCCGCGTACCCAACCACCCCGTTCGTATACATTTCCAGCGAGTACGCGCATAAGCCCCTTAATTTTTATTCTCTTACCAAGCGCATAGCCGAAGAGCTGGTTGAGACATACCCAAATTATTTAATTATCCGCACGCTTTTTAAGCCCACGCCCTGGCCTTTTGAAAAAGCCTTTATTGACCAATGGACGCAAGGGGACAGTGTGGATATAATTGCCCCCCTTATTGATAAGGCGATTATGGATTGGGACAGGACCGGCAAAAAAACTATTTACGTGGGTACAGGCAGGAAGCGCATTTACGATATTGCAATCAAAACCAAGCCCGGCGTTACTCCCAATTCAATTAAAGATATGAAAGCGCCAATCCCCGCAGACTATGAGTAAACCAAAACTGTCAATCAGCCTGGTCAATTATAACCTGACTGATATGACCATAAATTTAATCAAGACAGCTTATGAAACGGCAAAAAATATTGAGCTGGAAATTTTGGTTTCCGACAATGCCAGTACGGATTCCCCGGAAAAAATAACCCGGGCTTTCCCCCAGGCAAGTATGATAAAAAATTCGGAGAACTTGTTTTTCACCAAAGCCGACAACCAAAACATACTTAGGTCCACGGGTGATTATGTTATGGTGATTACCCCTGACGCTTATTTTTTGCCCGGGGCTTTGGACACCATGGTCGAATTTATGGAAACGCATAAAGATGTCGGGGCGATTGTCCCCAAAATTGCCTACCCCGACGGGAAACTCCAAAGGTCCTTTAGCGCTTTTCCCACTTTTATGTTTGGGGTGTTTAGTATTTTAGGCATCCACCATTTTTTTCCGAACAACTTTATCAAAAAAAAGATTATGCCGTCGGAAATTGATTACGACGTGGACAAAAGCCGGGAGGCCGAGGTCTTGTACGGGGCTTGTATTGTGGTAAGAAGGGAAGTGCTTAATACTGTGGGCGCTAAAGACGACCAATTTGTCCATGGCTGGGATGAATACGATTGGTGCTACCGCATCAAAAAGGGCGGCTGGAAGCTTTGTTATGTGCCAGAGGCCCGCATTATCCACCATCGCAGTGTGAGCTTTAACAAAGCCATGAGCGTGCCCAAAAGCAGGAGAATATTGCGTAAGCACCATTGGGCCGGATTTTTGTTGCTATACAGGAAACATTTAGGCTACCCGGCTTATTTTTTTCTTAAAGCTTTGTGGCTAATCAGATATTCTTTTATTAGATACAGATAAGTCCTGAAGCTATAAACAATGGGTATTACGGAAAAAATTTACGAACGTTTGCGGCGCAAAACCAACACCACCAGCTTCATCCCGCAAATAGATGGCCTCCGGTTTTTGGCCATTATGATGGTGGTGCTCTACCACATCAACATTTTTGTCACGGTCAAGGTGCCGTTTACTTTTACCCGGCCGACCGGCGATTATTGGTGGATGTTCCAATTTTTGGACAGCGGCCGCAAAGGCGTGTTCCTGTTTTTTGTAATCAGCGGATTTATTTTGGCCATGCCCTTTGCGCGCGCGGCTCTGGGGCAGGGCAAGCCCGTGGCATTAAAGAGTTATTTTTTAAGGCGGCTGACCCGTTTGGAACCGCCCTATATTTTAGTTATGGTCGCCTGTTTTTTGGGCATCTTGTTCCTCCAGGGCAATGAGTTCGCCGCTACCTTCCCCCATACTGTTTCCGGTTTGTTTCCGCGTTTGGCCGCGTCGCTGGTTTATATGCACAATATTATTTTTTCGCAGTACCTTTCCATTAACCCCGTGGCCTGGTCTTTGGAAATTGAAATCCAGTTTTACCTTTTGGTACCGCTTTTGGTTAAGGTGTTTAAATTGCCGGAAATACCCAGGCGCGTCCTGCTCGCCGGGGCCTCGGTAGTTTTCATTTTTTTACAGCGCTATCTCCACCCGGGCGTAGACAACTTATTTAACTACATCCAATATTTTTTATTCGGGTTTTTGCTGGTGGATTTGTATTTGTCCCAAGTTAGGTTTAAGCTCTCGTCTGCTGTAAGCTTAATAATTGGCTGCTTATGCTTGGTGTTTATTGGCTATGTGGATTTGAGCAGTCAAAGTTATATGGAATATATTTTCCCGGTCGTGGTCTTAGGTTTTTATTTGCTGGCCCTTACCGATGCCATATGGAAAAAAGTATTCAGCCTGCGCGGGCTTACCGCAATTGGCGGGATGTGTTATTCTATTTACTTGCTGCATTACAATATAATTCCCGTAATTGGTAACAAGACAATATTTTATAATGTTTCGCAATCTTACCCCCTGGTTTACCTTTGGCATACGCTAATCCTGCTGCCGATTATTCTGATCTGTTCATCAGTATTTTATTTACTTATAGAGCGCCCATGCATGGACAAAGACTGGCCGGTTAAGCTCTGCCGTAAAATTAAATTTTTCTTTACCCGCAATAAGCTTAAGCCCCATTCGTCTGCCATAAGTTTATAATATGCCAAAAGTTTCCGTCATTATTTTAACCAAGGACCGCGCCGAGCTTTTAAAAAAGGCTTTAGCTTCGGTTAGCGACCAAAGCTTTAAGGACGTGGAAACAGTGGTAGTGAATGATGGGTCAACAGACGGCACAGAAGAACAATTAAAAGATTTAAAAATAGAAAATTTAAAGATTATTAGCCACTTGCAATCACAAGGCATCACACAAAGCAGGCAAGAAGCATTAGAAGCATCAATCGGAGAGTATGTGGCAATTTTGGATGATGATGATGAGTGGATAGATGCGCAGAAGCTGAAAAAGCAAGTAGACTTTCTCGATAATCATCCTGACTGTGTTTTAGTGGGAGGAGGTATGGTAATTGAAAGATTGAAAGATTTAAAGATTGAAAGATTCCGGCCGTCATCGGACAGCGCCATAAGGAGCACGATGTTATTTAGGAATAATTTTTTTACATCAACAGTGATGTTTAGGCGGGAGGCGGCAATCAAAGCCGGAGGGTTTGTAAAGGACGAAATTGATTTGGCGGAAGATTACGATTTATGGTTACGCTTGGGGAAAATAGGGAAAATGGGCAATATCCATAGTGTCTTTACTGATTACCACAAACCGCTCTATAATAAGGAAAAGTTCAGGTTGTTTTTAAAAAAACAGCTTAAACTGGTCGAAAAGCATAAAGAAGATTATTCTTGGGCATTTTTAGCAAAGTTGATTTTAAAGTTAAGAATATTCTGTGGCAAGTAAAAGAAAACTAGTTAGCTTTTGGCTTATCCTCATTCCGGATTTGGTCCTGCTTTACGCAGGATTGCTTTTGACTTTGCGCTTGAGGTATGGCGCCAATGTAAGTCCCGAAACCACGGCCGCGCATTTGAGCGCGTTCTCCGTGGTTTTTGTTTTTTGGCTCCTGGTTTTTTTCAGCCATGGGTTGTTTGAAATTTCCTCGCTCAGGCGTTATACCGGCCTGTTTTTTAACTTGGTGTCAGCCATGCTGGTAAATTTGCTTATTGCCACCAGCTTTTTTTATTTTCAGCCGAATTTAATACTCACTCCTAGGAGGTTTTTGATTATTGACCTGGCAATAACTTTTGCTTTGCTTTTGGCTTGGCATTTGCTGGCCAAATATTTTTTTAAAAGTCGGCTTGTGGAGGGTTTGTATTTGTTTTCGTTTAACAACGAGCTTGGGGAATTGGAAAGGGAGATAAACACCCAAAGCTATTTGGGCTTTAAGACGCTGGGGCATTTAAACTCGGAGACATTGGGACAGGTTAAGTTCAACGCCAATGACGGCATTGTCCTGCCGGAAAATTTGCAGAGCAACCCCGAAACCCTGGCCAAGTTTTACAAACTGCGCACATTGGGCGTGAATTTTTATAACCACAAAGATTTTTATGAACAGCTCCTAAGGCGCGTCTATTTGTCGCAAATCAGCGAAATTTGGTTTTTGGAAAATATCGATTACCGCGAAAAAAGGATTTACAACCTTATTAAACGGCTCGTGGATTTGGTTTTGGGCCTCATAGGGTTTTTGGTTTTCTTTGTTACTTTGCCTTTTATTGCCCTGTTAACCAAACTTACCTCCAAAGGCCCGGTGTTTTTTACCCAGGAGCGCGTGGGCCGGCACGGCAAAATTTTTAAAGTTTACAAATTTCGGACCATGAGCCACGGCACAGCCACCAATACTTGGACGAGCGTGAATGACCCGAGGATTACGGGTTTTGGCAAATTTTTGCGCATTACCCGCTTTGACGAATTTCCCCAATTTATCAATTTAATTTTAGGCAACATGAGCCTTGTCGGGCCCCGGCCCGAACAGCCGCACATTGTGGAAGAGCTTAAGCGCGTGGTGCCGTTTTATGACGAGCGGCATTTGGTCAAACCTGGCATAACCGGCTGGTCGCAATTAAACGGCTATGCGTCAAGCGTGGAAGAAAGCAAGCTCAAACTCCAATACGACCTCTACTACATAAAAAACCGCAGCCTGCTGTTTGATTTAGAGATAATCATCAAGACGGTTTATTATATCTTCACCTGGCGAGGCCGGTAATATGAGGTCACAAATAAGCGCAATCGAAAACGATTTCCCTCAGATTTTATGTTCCGG
>Ga0209542_10009156_pt1 | contig 18249 bp, 21 predicted proteins | sample RifCSPhighO2_01_FD_184028 | JGI IMG/M metagenome (GOLD analysis project Ga0209542, IMG submission 184028) | Soil microbial communities from Rifle, Colorado - Rifle CSP2_plank highO2_0.1 (SPAdes) (version 2) | ecosystem: Environmental > Terrestrial > Deep subsurface > Rock core/Sediment ...
CGGACGGGCATTATTTCTAACGGGATAAAAGTATGAACAAAAAATTTGAAATTTTAGGAGCGATTATGTTTGTATTATTAGCGGCATTAGCGTTTAAATATTTAGCCAGGACGCCGGAACTTTTGATAGGAGGTGCAAACGACAAGATTCAGAACGAGGATTCTGAAGGGTCAAGCATAAAAGTTGAGACAAGTTCGGTGGAGGCTGAAATCGGGAAAAATGAAAATATGAAAATAGAAACTTTAAAGCAGGGAAATGGCACAGAGGCGAAAAATGGAGATAGGGTCGAAGTTCATTATGTTGGTACGCTCGCTGATGGAAAAAAATTCGATTCAAGCAGGGACAGAGGTGCGCCCTTTAGTTTTACAATCGGAAAGGGCGAAGTCATTAAGGGCTGGGATCAGGGTGTTTTGGGTATGAAAATCGGTGAAGTCAGAAAACTCGTGATACCGCCTGATCTCGCGTACGGCGCCGGCGGCATTCCCGGTGCGATTCCTCCAAACGCGACGCTTACTTTTGAAGTCGAGCTTCTCAAAGTAAACCCGAAATAACAAAAGAGAATGGCTTCTCGCAAAAAAATAAAACATAAGGCGCGACTTGAGCCGCATTTTCGGCCGGAGCGTTATAAAATTTTACTCCATCCTGATCTTGAAAAATTCACGTTTAAAGGCGAAGAGACTATTTATTTTTCCCTTACAAAGCCTGATGATAAAATAGTTCTACACTCGCACGAGCTGAAAATAAAATCAGCAATCCTGAAAAATAAACTGGGCGAGATTAAGGCGAAGAAAATTAATTTTGATGCAAGGTCTGAAACTGCGATTATTCTCTTTGTTCAAAAAATACCCAAGGGACAAGGGGAACTGGAGCTAAAGTTTGAAGGAGTGCTGAATGACAAAATGCGCGGATTTTATAAAAGCCGGTATGAGCATAATGGTAAAGCCAATTATATTGCCACGACGCAATTTGAGGCCACAGACGCGAGAAGGGCTTTTCCGTGCGTTGACGAGCCGTCGGCTAAAGCCATTTTCGATGTTACTTTGATTATTCCCAAAAATTTCCGCGCGATCTCAAATACTTATGAGACTTCCATTAAAGAGCATGAGTCCGGATATCAAATTGTTGAATTTGCGCCGACGCCGAAAATGTCCACTTATCTTGTGGCGTTTATTATCGGCCAGTTTGAACATATTGAAGCAAAAACAAAGGAAGGGACTTTGGTCAGGGTTTTTACGACCCCCGGTAAAATACATCAGGCAAAGTTTGCGCTAGATGTTGCCGTTAAAACGCTTTCATACTACACGGAGTATTTTAAAGTCGCCTATCCCTTGCCGGTTTTGGATTTAATTGCCATCCCGGATTTTGCCTCCGGAGCCATGGAAAATTGGGGTGCTGTAACGTACCGCGAATCCGCGATTTTAGTTGATCCAGATCATTCGTCTTTGCAAAATAAACAATGGGTGGCTTTGGTAATCGCGCATGAGCTTGCGCATCAGTGGTTCGGCAATCTCGTTACAATGGAATGGTGGACTCATTTGTGGCTGAATGAAGGGTTTGCGTCGTGGATTGAATATTTGGCCGTGGACCATATTTTTCCAAAATGGGACATCTGGACGCAGTTTGTGCGAATGGATTTGTCGAGAGCGTTTCAATTAGACGCGCTTCTAAATACGCATCCGATTGAAGTTGCGGTAAATCATCCAAATGAAATCGGGGAGATATTTGACGCGGTTAGCTATTCAAAGGGAGCTTCCATAATCCGCATGCTTGCCGATTATATTGGGGAGAAAGATTTTCGAAACGGGTTAAGGCATTACCTAAAAAAACATCAATACGCGAATGCCGCGACCGACGATTTGTGGAAGGCTTTTGAGGAAGTTTCCGGAAAGCCTGTAAAAAATATAATGAGGCAGTGGACGGGACGACCAGGGTATCCGGTTTTGCGCGTCACGGATAAAGGTAAATTTTTTGAAATTCATCAGCGCCGCTTTTTTTCGAGCGCCCTTTCCCGTAAAAATAATAAAGATAAGACAATGTGGCCCTTGCCGCTTACATTTATTTTCGAAGGAGCAAAAAAACCGGTTACGCGATTTTTTAAAACTAGCCGATCTGCTTTGGATAAGAAAAAAGCGAGTTGGACTAAATTTAACGCTGGCGCCGTGGGTATGTTTCGGATTGATTATCCCGTCTCACTTCTTGAAAAATTTAAGGTTCCAATTGAAAAGAAGGAATTATCGGCTTCCGATCGTTTCAGCATTCAAAACGACGCATTTGCCCTTGCCGAGTCCGGGGAACTCGCCACAAGCGCGGCTTTGAACTTAGCGCTTTCATACCGTCTGGAAGATAATTTTTCGATCTGGGCGGACTTAGCTGAAAATATCGGCAAAGTAAATGAACTTCTTGAAGGAACGCGGCTTGAGGAGCCGTTTAAAAAATTTGCACAAGAAATATTTGCGGTTTTAATGGCGCGTCTTGGGTGGGAGAAAAAGAAAAATGAGTCGCATCCAGTTTCTTTGTTGCGGGGCATTGCGATCAGCCAGTCCGGCAGGTACGGGGATGACAAAGTGATCAGTAAAGCCAGGGAGCTATTTTCCGAGCATATTAAAGGAAGGCATATTCATCCCGATATTCGCGGAGCGATTTATTATGTCGTGGCGCTAAATTCCGGAAAAAAAGAATACGCGGATTTTCTGAAATTATATCGCAAAGCATCTTTGCATGAAGAAAAAAATCGGCTTTCGCGCGCGCTTGGATTTTTTGCAGATAAAAAATCAATCGCGAGGACATTGCGATTTTTGTTATCGGATGAAGTTCGCATGCAAGACAAGCCGGGAATTTTTGAAGCCCTATGGTCTTCGCCTTTGGGACGAGAGACATCGTGGAGATTTTTAAAGAAAAATTGGGATTTCTTCTCAAAGAATTATGGACAGGGAGGTCATATTCTTCAGAGAATTATCAGTCCTGCCGGGAGCTTTGCGACCGTAAAACACGCGCAAGATATAAAATCTTTTTTTAAAACTCATAAAGCTTTTTCAGCTGAACGCGCGGTAGAGCAGGCGATTGAGCGCGTAAATTCAAACGCGGATTGGTTGAGGCGTGATTTCAAGCATCTTGAAAATTGGCTTTTGAGACAGAGTTAATATTCCTCGCGATGTTGTGAATTTTTATAACCGCGCTATAATAAACGCGGGTTTAGTTTTAATTTTAAATGTGAGTGGTGGAATCAACGCAACATTTTAAGGAGGCGCCTATGGCGATGAACGCGGTGTCGTTATGGGATTTCAGAGCTTTTCTTGGGGAATGCTTCGGCGTAGAGCCGGATGAGATTTGGTCAGGCGCGAAACTTGTTGATCTTACGAGTTCTCTTGGGCTAATGTATTTCGCATTGCAAATTAACAAGCAATACGGAGTAGATTTACCATTAAGCTCGCATGGCTTCAGCGAAGAAACCACGGTCATTGGGGCTCTTGAGCTTATTAATGGCCGTGCTGCATAGAAGGTTGCAGAGGAGGCAAAAATTTAAGATGGTGGGCGTTTGGGAAACCGGCGCCCACTATTTTTGTTTGTAAAACTGTAAATTACGAAATTCTTTATCGGCGCACATTTTGGAGAGCCCAGCATAAAATTCTGCTGAATTTTTGCCTCATGCTCGCGCCTAGGTACTGCGTAAGTCTCTCTAAAATATGCGCCTTCAACAAGTTTCGTAATTTAAAATGTAAAATTTTATGCAAAGTTAAAGGCCCCGGCAAATTGAATTGCAACGGGGCCCTCGGGTTAGAATCGGTTTTATCCTTACTCGCAAGGATCAAAGTGATATTGGGCGTTAAGCTCCGGCGTTTTTGCCGATGTCACTTGATCTTACGAGTCCGACCCTGGTTTTGATCTGCTTTTGCGTTTTACCGCTCCGGCAGATCCTCCTTAGTAATGTATTCCACGGACTTGATCCCGTCCGTGGAAACGAACCTTTTAACTTTTTCGTCGTTGCTTAACGCGAAGAAAGCGAAAAGGCCGATTACTACTGCTATCGCCAAGCCGATAGCGGTAAAAAAAACTTCTTTTTCCTTCATTATTCGGGCCTCCTTTCCGATTTCTGAAGTATAGCACGCCACAGAGCCATTGTCAAATATATAAATTTAATTTATGATATTAGCGATTGTTTTTTTAGGATTTTTCTGACATAATCGATATCCAATTATTATGCTATAGCCGAATAATTGGCACTTTTATATTTTTTTATTTTGCAGATTTATTTTCCGATAAACTTATTTTCCTAAATTTCTTGGTGCTTTTTCATACTCGTCAATAGCTTTTTGGAATTCTTGAGTAGAAAAAGTCGGCCAAAAGGTTTCTGTAAAATAAAGTTCAGAATTCGCAGTATGCCACATTAAAAAGCCTGAAGACCAATGCGGGTCGCCTCCGGTGCGGATAACGAGATCAACTGGCGGTAAATCGCGCGTCCATAAAAATTCACCGAGGTTCGACTCGGTTATTTTTTTGCCGCTTTTCGTGGCCTCACTGAAAGCTTCGGCCATTTCGCGCTTGCCGTCATAGGCCATGAGTAAGGTAAAATTGTAATTTTTATAGTCCTTGGTGGCTTCAATCGCCGCCTCGGCCGCTTTTCGCAAGGGTGATGGAAAATATTTTCTCCATTCGCCAATTACGCGGATTTTAACTTTATCCCGATGAACTTCCTCATCAGTGAGTATTTTTTTAAAATACTCTTTAAATAATTTATAAAGAAACGCGACTTCCGAAGGGCTTCGCTTTGTAACGTTATCTCTCGAACAGCCCCACGCTGTGAGGTATTTAATATCTTGTTTTTTGGCTTCGCGCGCGATGTCTTCAATAATTGCCATACCCTTTTTATGTCCTTCAAAAGGCGGCAGTCCTTTTTCTTTCGCCCATCGCCGGTTTCCGTCAGGAATAATCGCGATATGGTTTGGCTTCATGAAACAAATTGTTGCGTCGTGCTATTTTAATATATACTAAAAACACTTTAATGAAAAGTTATATGGCGGGGAATTTAGTACAAAATTATGAGCGAATGCGGGTTTATGGCCGCGTGCAGGGCGTTTTATTCAGAGATTCAACCTGCAGAAAGGCGAAAGCTCTCGGAGTGAAAGGTTCGATAAAAAATCTAGCTGATGGCTCCGTGGAAATAATAGCAGCCGGAGAAAAGAATAAAATAACAGAGCTTTTTGATTGGGCCAAGCGAGGGCCGGTTTTTGCGCGCGTGGATAGGTTTCAAATTGACAATATTCCGGCGAAAACTGAATTTGACGACTTTGTCGTTAATTATTAAAAGTCGGCCTTATTGCCGCGCTATTTGCGAGAATATTTGGCATACTGCACAAACATATCGATCGATATAAATGTGGAAAATGCTCTAAAAATTGAGTTTATTTAGATTTGCTGACGCGTTCAGTGTAGTCGCCGGATTCGGTGTTTACGCGTATCACGTCTCCGGCGTCAATAAAAAGAGGCGCCTGAATTTGGAGGCCGTTTTCAAGAGTAACCATTTTCGTTCCGCCGGTAGCCGTATCGCCCTTAAATCCCGGAGGCGCTTCTTTTACCGCGTATTCAACTTTAATTGGAAGTTTAATGCTGATTATTTTATCATTGAATTTAAAAGATGTGACGTCCATATTTGGCTTAAGATACTTGGCTGAATCACCAAGCAAATCTTTTGAAAGATTGAAGCGGTTTTTTGGGTCCGCGGGTTTTTGGAAGAAATATTCTTCACGATGCGCGTAAATAAATTTAATTGTTTCGCGCTCAATGTCGGCCTCTTTTACGGTATCTGACGGTTGAAACGTTTTAGCCACAACTTTCCCGGAAATTAGATTTCGGATTTTGGTTTGTACCGACGGTTTTCTCTGCTGCATTCTGACAAACGCGTAATCCACAACTTCGTAAGGCTCGCCGTCCATTACAAATTGTGTTCCCGGCGTTAAATCTGTGTATGACAACATATGCCAGTTTTATTCAAATAATATTCAAAAAGTAAACTGTTGCATCCAGCGAATAGCTGGATTCAGTAAACGTACAGGATTTTACTTTTTTAGGCAAGAAGCGTATTATTTTTATTGAGTTAAAAATAGTTTTATGAGGAGGCGCTATGCAGAATGGGATTGAAATTTCAGAACGCATTTTGGTTTGGGTAAAGGCATTAGGCAGAAAAGCAATCCCGCTTGAATTAAAGAGCAGTGGTTTGCTAAGGATTCCTGAGCCTTGTTCGATTGAGATTCATATTTTGGCGAGAATTGAAAAAGCTGTCGCCATTCATGTGGATCGTAAGCAGGGCGTTGATTTGGCGAGAAACTTCGCCGACGATCCGCGACTAAGGAAGTTTAAATTCAACGCCACAGTGAGGTTTAATGGAGGCAGATATGAGGTTTTGGAACGAGGGAGTTCTTTTTTCCTGCTAGAGCTCGAGAATAAAACGCCAATAGTAAGACCCATAGACCTCAAGAATAAATCGGGCTCTGTTTTCCAGCTTATGGCTCCGGAGATGCCGAAATCGAATTGGCCTTTGGCTGTTTCCAAATTTATTTCCGGCGCCTTGATTTCGTCCTAGTCAAAGCGCGGCTAGTTTTTTGAAGGTTGAGCCCTGCTGGCGCATGTCAGCAGGGCCGCTTTTTATAAAGTCGGACAGTCGAATTTTTTGAATAAATCTGCTAAAATGCTTCTATATTAATTAATGTTTCCGGCTGACGCCGGATGCGCAAGTTTTATTTTAGATTTTATAATTGACTGTTAATGTAATAAAAAATGGCATATATTCCAACTATAGGGCTCGAAATTCACGCGGAACTCAAAACATTTTCAAAGATGTTTTGTTCATGCAAGAACGATCCTGATGAAAAAAAGCCGAATGTGAATATCTGCCAGATTTGCCTCGGCCATCCCGGAACTTTGCCGGTTATAAACAAAGAGGCGGTTTTAAAGGTGCTTCGATTGGGTGCGGCTTTGGACGCCAAGCTTGCGGACGAGTCTCGATTTGATAGAAAAAATTATTATTATCCCGATTTGCCGAAAGGATACCAGATTTCTCAATATCAATATCCGCTTGTAAAGCGGGGAGTTTTGGAAATACCCACCGGAAGCAAGATAAGGATAACGCGCGTTCATTTGGAAGAAGACGCTGCGCGCCTTATTCATGAATCTCAAAACATAAAGCATGAAACAGCAGTTTTAAAAAATGTTTCAAGCCCCGCGTTTCGTGGCTCAAGTTTGATCGATTATAATCGGGCCGGCGTTCCTCTTATGGAATTGGTTACGGAGCCTGATTTATCAACTGCGAAAAACGCGAGGGAATTCGCTGAAGAGCTCCAGCTTATTTTGAAATATTTGGGAATTTCTGATGCCGATATGGAAAAAGGGCAGATGCGCGTTGAAGCTAATGTTTCAGTTTCGCCTGAATTGAACATACTTGGAACAAAAGTTGAAGTAAAAAATATAAATTCATTTCGCGCAGTTGAAAAGGCTATAGATTTTGAAATAAAACGCCAGTCTGAACTTTTGGACGGCGGAGAAAAAGTAAAGCAGGAGACGCGCGGGTGGGATGATGTACAGAATATTACGCGTTCGCAAAGGTCAAAAGAAGAAGCTCATGATTACAGATATTTTCCCGAGCCCGATTTGCCGCCGCTGGATTTGAGAGAAATACCAGAGTTTAATCTGGGGGAACTTAAGTCGGGCTTGCCGGAACTTCCGGGCCAGAAGAGGATTAGGCTTAAAAAAGAATATGGAATTGCCGGGTCAAAACTTGAAATTTTTATTCAGGACAAAAGTTTGTCGGAATTTTTTGAAGCCGTTGTGTCAGAATTTGAAGAACTACTCAAAACAGAACCGAAAGAGAAATTAATCGGTCTTGTTGTAAATTATATGACGTCTGATCTCCTCGGGCTTCTGAAGGAAAAAGGGGAAACGATAGCAAAAACAGAGGTTACTCCGGAAAATTTTGCGGAGCTTATGGGGATGCTTTATAAAGAAGAGCTTTCATCCCGAGGAGCTAAAGATATTTTGAAACAAATGATTGAAGCGCCCGGCGGGGAAGCAAATGATCCTCATAAAATAGCCGAGCGCGAAGGATTTATGCAGATTATGGACGAAGGGGCGCTAAAGGATATAGTTGAAAATGTTTTGGCTGCAAATGAAAAAGCGGCAGCTGATTATAAAAATGGCAAGGAGGTTTCATTGCAGTTTTTGATCGGTCAGGCCATGCGCGAGGCAAAGAGGTGCAAAATCGGCGCAAATCCGCAGATTTTATCGGAAATTATTAAAGCCAGTTTTAATTCATAAATTGTGCCTGAAATTTCTATTAAAGCAGAAGAGGTTTTTCATGTAGGTTCGTTTTTTGTTACGAACTCGCTTCTTCTCGCGGTTTTGACGTTGTTGATATTGGTGATAGCGGCCATGGTTTTAAGAAGCAGGCTGTCTTTAATCCCGGGCAAGCTGCAAAATTTTTGCGAAATGGCGCTTGAGCCACTTTTAAATTTGATGGATTCGGTTCTGGGATCAAGGCATCTTTCGGAAAAATATCTGCCTCTTGTGGGCACGATTTTTTTGTTTGTCGTAATTTCAAATTGGTTGGGCCTTTTTCCTTTGGTCGGCCCTATTGAAATAGAATCAAAGCACACAGTTCCTCTTTTCAGGGCTCCGGCTAGTGATTTGAATTTTACCATCGCTCTTGCGATGATTGCGATTTTGGGAGTTCATCTTGCCGCAATACTGGGACTGGGCTTTAAAAAACATTTCAATAAATTTTTCACGCTTAAAAATCCGATTTTTTCATTCGTGGGGATACTTGAATTTATTTCAGAATTCATTAAAATAATATCATTCTCGTTTCGTTTGTTCGGAAACGTGTTTGCCGGAGAAGTCCTTTTGCTGATTGTGGGCTTTTTGGCCCCGTACCTCATACCTCTGCCTTTTTTGTTTCTTGAGGTATTTGTGGGATTTATCCAGGCTTTTATTTTTTCAATGCTAACCTTGGTTTTTGTCGCAATGGCGACATCAAAAGAAGAGGCGCATTAGGTCGATTTAATTGTTTAATGTAGGAAAAAATTAATGGATCCAGAAACAGCTAAATTATTCGCAATTGCGATAATCATGGGCGCAGGAGCTATTTTCCCGGCGCTGGCAATCGGTTGGATAGGTTCAAAGGGCGCTGACGCCATTGGCAGGAATCCTGAAGCCGCTCCAAAAGTGCAGACAGCCATGATTCTCGCAATAGCATTCGCGGAAGCGATCGCTATTTATTGCTTGGTCGTAGCGTTAATATTGAAGTTTGTAGTGTAAATAAATTATTCAGTGCAGGAACTTTTTCAATCACTCGGGATAAATTGGAAATTGCTCCTTTCCCAAGGAGTAAATTTTTTAATTTTACTCGCGGTACTCACAGCTCTTCTTTGGCGCCCGCTTTTAAAGGCTATGGAAGAGAGAAGAAAGAAAATCGAATTCGGCGTTAAGCTTGGCGAAGAGGCTGAAAAAAAACTCAATGAAATTGATGATCTGAAAAAGGAAAAATTAATCGAGGCGGATTTGCATTCACAGAGGTTGATAAGGGAGGCTGAAAAAGAAGCTGGAGCGAGATCAAATAAAATGGTTGAGGATGCCAAGGTTAAAGGCGATTCGCTTTTACGCGAGGCCACAGAGGCGGCGGAGCTTTCGAAAAAAGAATCGTTTCTAGAATTAGAAAAAGAATCAAAGGAAATTTTAAGGTCGGCTCTCAAAAAAATTGTTAATTTAAACCCGAAAGAAATAGAGGCGAAACTTTTTGAACAAGCTCTTTCGGAATTCCAGAAAAAGAATGAGATATAAGCCGAAAGAATATGCCGAGTCGCTGATGGACTCTTTGGCCGAAGCCGACGCCGGAAATAAAGAAGAAATATTGAAGCGATTCGTTAAATTACTTCGAAAAACCGGAGATGTTGTTTATTGGCGGCAGATAAGTGAAGCGATTTCGGATGAGGAGACAAAAAGAAAAGGCGGCGCTCCGGTTTCAATTGAATCAGCGCGAGAGCTGGATGAATCGCGCAAAGCTGTGATTTCGGCTTTTTTTAGCAAAGAAGACCGGCTGAAATTCAAGCCTAATCCTGATCTTGTCGCCGGAATAAGGATAACTGTCGGCGGCTCAAATGTTTTAGATTTTTCATTCGAAAAGAAATTAAGAGGCCTGTTTAGTTAAAACGAAATATGTCGCGTGAAATTATAGAAAAAATTAAAAAAGAGATTGAAGGTTTTAAGGATAAGCCACAATGGGAAGAGACCGGTATTATTTCCGAAGTGGGAGACGGGATTGCGCGAGCAATCGGACTCTACGGCGCTTTGAGCCAGGAGCTTATTTATATTGAAAGCGCGGGTTCTTCCGGCGATATTCCGGCGCTTCTTTTTAATCTCGAGGAATCATCTTTGAGTCTTGTTATTTTAGGCGAAGGAGACGAAGTAAAAGTTGGAGATCGAATTAAGAAAAGCGGGAAAGTGCTTTCAATAAATGCGAGCGAAAAATTACTGGGGCGAGTGGTTGATCCTTTGGGGCGCGCCATCGATGGAAAAGGCATTATTGCGCCCGATGAGAAAGCTAAAGACATGCTTCTTGAGAAAAAAGCTCCGTCGGTGATGGAGCGAGAGAGCGTCGGGTCTCCGCTTCATACGGGCATCAAGGCCATCGATGCAATGATCCCTATTGGAAGAGGACAGAGAGAATTGATAATAGGCGACAGACAAACCGGAAAAACCGCGGTTGCGATTGACGCGATTTTAAATCAAAAACAAGAAGAAGACCGTCCGGTTTTTTGCATTTATGTGGCGGTTGGGCAGAAAAATTCCAAGATCGCAAAAATTGTAAAAAACCTTGAAGAAAATGGCGCGCTTAAATATACGGTTATAGTTTCAGCGCCGGCGTCTTCGTCCGCGGCCATGCAGTATTTGGCTCCGTTTGCAGGAGCGGCAATCGGCGAATATTTTATGGAGCAAGGCTCGGACGCTCTTGTGATTTACGACGATCTCTCCAAGCATGCGGATGCTTACAGGCAACTCTCGCTTCTTTTACGCAGACCTCCTGGCAGAGAGGCATATCCCGGCGATATTTTTTATCTTCACTCAAGGCTTCTTGAGCGCGCGGCAAAGCTTTCAAAAGAAAAAGGAGGCGGTTCTTTGACCGCGCTTCCGATTGTCGAGACAAAGCTCGGCGATGTTTCGGCGTACGTTCCGACTAACGTGATTTCAATAACTGACGGGCAGATTTATCTTGAGTCTTCTCTTTTTTATCAAGGCATTCGTCCTGCGATTAACGTGGGACTTTCGGTTTCTCGCGTCGGATCGGCCGCTCAGACAAAAGCGATTAAAAAAGTCGCTTCAAAATTGAGATTGGAGCTTGCGCAATTTCGAGAGTTAAAAGCATTTGTGCAGTTTGCATCAGAGCTTGATGAAAATACAAAAAAACAGATTAAAAGGGGAGAGCTTTTTACGGAAGTTTTAAAGCAAGGCGAGAAAAAGCCGCTTTCTTTTGATAAAGAAGCTGTGATTTTATATGCGGCGACCGGCGGATTCATGGATGACATTGAGATTTCTAAAGTCGGCGAGTTTGAAAATAAATTTTTGGATTTTCTTGACGCGATGCATCGGAAAACTGTCTTAGACGCGATCAGAAAGTCCGGAGCGATAGACGAGAAAACAGAAGCGAACTTAAAATCAGCGCTGGAGGAATTTAAAGCGATTTTTAGTAAAAAATAAATGGAATAATGGAATCTTTACAGGGGCTTAAATCAAGAATACGCGCAGTCGGCAACGTAAAAGAAATAGCAAAAGCTATGGAAGTTGTTGCAGCGACAAAAATGCGCAAGAGCCAGGAAATTGCACTGGCGACCAGGCCTTTTTCGTACGCGGCGCTTAATATATTGGCTAAAATTTCAAAGTCATCCGGAGTGAATGTTTTTTTCCCTGAAAAGAAGGAGGGAGAGAGGTTAATTGTTGTGATCGCTTCAGACCGAGGTTTCGCCGGAAAATTCAACGTTGAAGTTTTAAACAAAACGGAAAAATTATTAAACGGCGACAAAGGTGTAAAGATTGTAGCCGTGGGAAAGAAGGCAAATCTTTATTTTAAAAGAAAAAAGTACAATGTCGTTAAGTCTTTTTACGGTTTCGGCGACTTTGTATCGCCCGAGGAAATTTTACCTCTTTTTAATTTTATAATGCATGGCTATGACAGCGGCCTTTGGCCTTCGGTGTCGATCATTTCAACTCATTTCAGAACCGCTTTAAGGCAGGAAGTTATTTTGCGCGAATTCCTCCCAGTAGATTTTGAGAAAATAAAAGAAGCGATTTTGGAAATTATCCCGGAGCATGGAAAATTCGCGGAGCATCGCGGCGATTTTAAGGGAGAGAACGGCTTAGCTCAAACTGAATATATAATCGAGCCGTCGCCAAAGGAGCTTATTTTAATGCTCATGCCGTATTTACTTAAAATTCAGCTTTACGACATAATTCTTGAGGCAAATGCTTCGGAACATTCGGCGCGGCGCGTTGCAATGAAAAACGCCTCGGATAACGCGGCTGAACTTCTAGATGGACTTGTGATTTCATTCAACAAATCGCGACAGGCGAATATTACAAACGAGCTTATTGAAATAACCGCGACAAGAAGCGCGTTAAGTTAACTGTTTCCTTTTGTCAATTAAAATAATATAGAAATTAAAATAATCATTAATGAATTAACAATATGGAAAACGAAAAAGAAACAATAAAGGATGGGGGAAAAATAATTCAAATAGTCGGGCCTGTTGTGGATGTTGAATTCTCAGAAGATGTAAAAATTCCAAAGCTGGGGAATGCTTTAGTTACCCAAGGCCCGTCAGGAAAATTAGTCCTTGAAGTGGCGAAACATCTTGAATCAGGAAAAGTGCGGAGCATTGCTTTAGCGACGACTGACGGCCTTTCAAGGGGCACTAAAGTCAGGGATACGGGAGAGGCTATTTTAGTTCCAGTGGGAAAGGAAGTTCTTGGAAAAGTTTTTAATGTTTTGGGCGAGCCGATTGATGGGAGCAGTTTGAAAGATTTTAAAAAATATCTATCCATTCACAGGAAATCGCCCGAGCTTAAAGACGAATCCACAAAAACGGAAATTTTTGAAACGGGCATTAAAGTGATTGACCTTCTTGCGCCATTTGTTAAAGGAGGCAAGGTGGGCCTTTTTGGGGGCGCCGGAGTAGGAAAGACTGTTTTGCTGATGGAGCTTATGCGAAATGTTTCTGAAAAGGCCGGAGGAGTTTCTGTTTTTGCCGGAGTCGGGGAGCGCTCGCGCGAGGGCAATGACTTGATAAAAGAGATGACCGAGTCCGGAGTTTTGAAGAGAAGTGCGCTTGTGTTCGGGCAGATGAATGAAGTTCCGGGCGCGAGATTGCGAGTAGCACTTTCCGCTTTAACTATGGCTGAATATTTCCGTGATGAGGAAAGAAAAGATGTTTTGCTGTTTATTGATAATATTTTTAGGTTCTCGCAGGCGGGTTCGGAGGTCTCGACATTGCTGGGGCGTCTCCCTTCGGCTGTCGGATATCAGCCGACTTTAGCCAATGAAATGGGAGAGCTTCAGGAAAGAATAACCTCCACGAAGAATGGCTCGATTACCGCGGTAGAGGCGATTTATGTGCCGGCTGATGATATTACAGACCCTGCTCCGGCCGCAACTTTCGCGCATCTTGATTCTACTATCGTACTTGCCCGCGAGCTGACTGAAATTGGAATTTATCCGGCGGTCGATCCATTAGCTTCAAATTCAAGCGCGTTGGATCCGAGTATCGTAGGCGAGGAGCATTATAAAACGGCGAGAAGAGTCGCGGAGGTTTTAGGAAGGTATAAAGAACTGCAGGATATAATCGCGATTTTGGGAATGGAAGAGCTTTCGGATGAAGACAAAGAGCTTGTTTATCGGGCGAGGAAAATTCAGAAATTTCTTTCTCAGCCATTTTCAGTTGCGGAGACGTTTACTGGTTGGCAAGGGAAATTCGTTTCAAGAGAAAAAACCGTACAAGATTTTTCGGCCATCCTCGAAGGAAAGCATGACGATAAATCAGAAGATTTCTTTTATATGAAAGGCTCTCTGGAGGAGTAATATTAAACGAGATGCGTTTGTCTGTATATTCATTAAAAGGCGTGGAATATGTCGGAGAAGCTTCCGGAGTTAACGTAAAAACGCTCTCCGGCGAAATTACAATTTTGCAAAATCACCGGCCGATTATTACCGCGCTTGAAAAGGGATTGCTTAAAATTTTTAAACAGGGTAATATAGTCAAGGAAATCAGTATCCATTCCGGGTTTCTGGAATTGAATGACAATAAGTTACAAATTTTGATTGATTAGGAGGATGTAGATGGCGTTAGAAAAAATCCTAGACTTAAATATTAAACCGGTCCACTACACTGTTGAGCACGCTTGCGTGATCTGCCTTGACTGTAATCTTGACAGGGATTCGGACGCAGAAGGTGAAAATGCAATCCGTGAGATCAGATCAATGCTAGGCGGGGGAAGCATTGATTTTATCAAAATTCCCGGCGGACTCAAAAGCTTGACAAGGCCGCTAGGCGCCGAGGCGCTTGATGGATTTGTTGAATACATCCGAGTAGTCCTTGGGCATCAGCCTAAGGTATTTAATTTATTCCTGCATGAGGACTGCGCGGCTTACGGCGCGGATTTTCCGGCGGACACGGAGAGCGAACTGATGGAGGCAAGAACCGTTTTGTTGGACATCTTGGAGAAGCTAGGATATGAGGCCGAAGTGCGCGCATTTTTTATCAGGTGGGACGGAATTTTAAAGCTTGAGGAGGAGGCTTTGGAAAACGCCGCATAGTTGCCATAGCTGACAATCAAGATTTCTTAAGAAAAACGGATTTGAGGATCCGCTTTTCTTTTTTATAGCGAGTTGCTATATTAATCAGGAACAAATTCGTATTTTGTAAGGAGGGCGATATGTCAAAGTTGAAAGATCTTTGGAAAATGTTGTTTGGCAAATCGAGCGTTGAGATTCACCAATGGGGGTTTGATTTATTGAAGATCGCGGAGAAAGCCGTTAAGGTCGTGGTCGGCGATACACCGATCGAGCTGGTTTATTTTCGTGTATCAGCGCCGTATTTTGGGTGTTTACCGCAACAGAGGAGGCTAAGGATTGACTTCAAATACAAGTTGGAAGACGGCCAAGTTTGGGATGTAGAAATGATTGTCTTGGTTACGCTCGGTGCGAGCCACCCGGCTACACGGATAAAGGGTTTTGGCGAAATTCTCTTGCGCATAGGCGGTGTTCGCTTTTTGAAGCTGGATTTAACGACGAATCCGCCAAAAATTCTGCAAGACTATGTGCCGGCCAACTCCTAATAAGCAGTGGGAGCGACTCGTTGCCGAATTTTATCGATCGCTGTAAAATCAGCGAGCGAAAAACGTTTTCAAAAGCAAAACCACGATTCACCTCGTGGTTTGCCATTTTATGCGCTTGTCTTTTTTCCACCAAAGCATTTGGCGGCGCGTGTAGTTTATAGTTTCTTTGTTGATCGATTTGATCATTTCTATGCTCGTGATTTTCTTTTGTAAAAATAAGGCTGGGTATTTGTATTCAAATCCGAATTCGTTAATTCTTTTCCATGAAAGGCCAAGGGTGCGAAGTTTTTTTGTCTCACGTACAAGGCCTTTTTTTAGCATTTTGCGAGTTCTGTTTTCTATGCGTTTTTTTAAGTCTGTCGGGCTACGCTTGATTCCAATAAATTGCGTCTTGTATTTTTGACCTTTTTTTAATTTCGGGACTTTTCCTAGCGCGCCAATGATTTCAAGTGCGCGAATTAAACGGCGTTTATTTTTTCGTTCGATGTTTTTTGCACGGTCAGGATCTAGTCTAGTTAATTTGTTAAGTAGGTAAGTAGATGAATAGTTCAATAGTCTTTTTCGCAATTCTAAATTCGGCAATACTTCCGGCAATACCAATCCATCAACAACTGCCTTAATATAAAATCCAGTGCCCCCGACAAGAATGGGAATCTTATTGTTATGATATATCGCATCGATAACTTGTTCGGCTTTACGTTTAAAATCAGCCACGGTAAATACTTTCTTAACAGAAGTGAGGTTTAAACAATGGTGGGTGATACCTTTCATTTCTTGTTTTGCGATTTTGGCGGATCCAATGTTGAGCTCTTTATAAACTTGCCGCGAGTCCGCAGAAATAATCTCGCCATTGATTTTTTGGGCAAGCTTTACCGCGAATTCTGATTTTCCGGAAGCGGTGGGTCCAACGATAACGATAAGTTTGGGTCTATTTCGCACTGTTTAGAAATTCCTCAAAAGTCTTTTGCCCTAAGTCACCCTTACCGCGTTCGCGAACGGCGATTTTTTTTGCTTCGATTTCTTTGTCTCCGATGATAAGAATAAACGGAATTTTTTGGAGTTCAGCTTCGCGGATTTTTTTGCCAATGGATTCATTGCGAAAATCCGTCGCAACTCGGATATTATTTGATTTAAGATTTCCTAATATTTCATTCGCGTAATTTATAGCTCTGTCGGTGACGGTTAAAATCTGAACCTGAACAGGGGAGAGCCAAAACGGAAACGCTCCGGCAAAGTGTTCGATTATTACAGAAAGGAATCTTTCTATTGACCCCATTATCGCTGCGTGGATCATTACAACGCGCTCGCGCTCTCCTTTTTCATTAATACAAAAAAGATCAAATCTTTCCGGCAGATTCATGTCAAGCTGGATTGTGGCGACTTGATGCATCCTACCAAGAGCATCTTTCCCCATGAAGTCAATTTTTGGTCCATATAAAGCGGCTTCGCCCGGCGCTTCTTCAGCTCGAATGCCGCGCGCTCCTACTAGTTCCCGAAGTTCGGATTCGGATTGTCCCCAGAGTTTTTCCGTTCCCAGATATTTTTCCGGATGTTTGGGATCATGGAGCGAAAGCCTAATTGAAAGTTCAAATCCGAATTTTCCATAAAATTCGGAAATAATATCCCAAATTTTAAAAATTTCTTCTTTTACTTGCGACGGCCTGCAAAAAACATGAGCGTCGTCTTGCGTGATTGCCCGAACTCGCAATAAGCCTGCAAGTTCGCCTGTTTGTTCATCTCTGTAAACTTTCGTTGTTGAGGCATAGCGCTGGGGAAGTTCGCGATAGCTCCATTGTTTTCTCGCATAAATTTGCGTGTGGTGGGGGCAATTCATGGGCTTCATTGCAAATATGTGCCCTTCGCGAGTTTCGATTATAAAAAGTTCGTCCTTGAATTTATCCCAGTGCCCGCTTTTTTCGTACAGCTCTTTTTTTGTTATATGCGGAATATCAACCCGTTCATAACCTTTTTCATTGCGAAGCTGCCAGACGAAATCATCGAGAATATCGCGAAGCAAAGTGCCTTTTGGCGTCCACAGAGGAAGGCCTGCGCCAACCAAATCTGAAAAAGTGAAAAGATCAAGTTCCTGGCCAAGTTTTTTGTGGTCGCGTTTTTTTGCTTCTTCAAGCGCTTTCAAATGGTTATCAAGTTCTTCTTTTGTTTGAAAGGCCACGCCGTATATTCTAGTTAATTGCGCATTTTTCTCACTGCCTTTCCAGTAAGCGCCTGCTATTTTTGTTAATTTGAAGGAATTCGGATTTATTTCCAAAGTATTTTGAACGTGCCCACCTCGGCAAAGATCCACAAATATACTGTCGGTTGAGTATGAAGTCAGGCCTTTTTTTTCCTTGATGAAATCTTTTATCAGTTCAAGTTTAAAAGGCTGGGCTTTAAAAAGTTTTTTGGCTTTAAGCGGGGTTATTTTTTCTCCGGTAAAATCCAATTTCTTTGAAATGAAATTTCGGATTATTTTTTCGAATTCAGCGAGATCAAAGTCGCTGATCGGTTTGGGCAATTTGAAATCATAATAAAAGCCGTCTTCAATGGCAGGGCCGATTCCGAGTTTGGCTGTAGGAAATTTTTTAAGCACCGCGGCAGCAAGAAGATGGGCAAGCGAGTGCCTTACGCTATCAATATTATTAGACTGTGTTTTTTTATTTTCTCTGGACGCTGCAGAATTTTGCATAATATATTTATTAGTCGATTTTTTTCTCTCCCAAAATCTTGGCTTCGTTGCATATGATGCTTGGCGCGCCGTTTCTTAATGACACCGAGCCTTTTATTGCTATGCATTTGTCAGGTTGGAAAATTCCGCCGTTCGCGGCCAAGAGCCTTGGGAAAACAACTGCTTCTATATTATCCGTAAAATCGGCGAGCTTC
>Ga0209542_10009157_pt1 | contig 18249 bp, 15 predicted proteins | sample RifCSPhighO2_01_FD_184028 | JGI IMG/M metagenome (GOLD analysis project Ga0209542, IMG submission 184028) | Soil microbial communities from Rifle, Colorado - Rifle CSP2_plank highO2_0.1 (SPAdes) (version 2) | ecosystem: Environmental > Terrestrial > Deep subsurface > Rock core/Sediment ...
AAAAAGCGCTTTTTTAGGTGCTCTTACCTATACTTGGGTGCCCTATCGTTTTGCCTTAATTTATGTAAGAGCCTCAATCTCCGAAAGCTTTGCCTACACCTTCCTTCCTTTTTTGTTATTATCATTAACCAAACTTGCGAAAAAAACTAATTTAAAATGGACTGCTCTCTCTGCTCTTTCTCTTGCCCTATTAATGCTTTCTCAAAACCTTGTTGCGTATATGGCTATTCCTCTAATTTGTGCTTATGTTTTGATTTTGGCAATCTGGCAAAAATCCGCTAAATATCTCATATATGTTTTTATTTCTGCCATATGGGCCTTTGGCATTTCCGCCGTTACTTATTTGCCGGCGCTATTTGAAAGGAATTACATTCATTTTGACCAGCTTTTCAAAGATGTTTACAACGCCCACTTTGTAACCCTTACCCAGCTTGTTCACTCTCCGTGGGGTTATGGGTTTGACCTCCCGGGCACCGTTAACGACCAGATTTCTTTCCAAATCGGCCTTGCCCATATTTTAATAATTTTTATAAGCCTATTTGTTTTGTTTATAGCAATCGCCGCAAGATTTAGCATGGTTAAATTTCTACAGGATAATTTTTTTGAAAAACCCAAGTCTCAAGAAAAAATCTTGGCTATATTTTTCCTGCTTGTAATCGCACTCAGCATTTTATTAATGCTAGAAACTCGTCAAACTCATCTATTTTGGAAAAATTTTAAACTTCTTCAAATAATTGATATTCCTTGGCGCCTTCTGGGAATTATTGCCCTCTCAACAAGCTTTTTGGCAAGCTTTGCGGCAAAAAACATAAGAAGCGGGCTAGTTTTTCTATTTTTAGTATCAGCTATTTTAATCGCTAACCGCCACCATTTAAATATTAATGAGGCTAAATTTTATGACGACGAATTTTTTCTAAACTACAGGGGATCTGCAACTCAGTTTAATGAATTTACGCCTAAGTCTAGGTCAAGTGTCGGAGTAACCGATCAATTCCCGCAAAGGATAGAAGTTGTTAGAGGAGATGCAAAAATTAGTGATATTAACCAAAAAAGTAATGCGTTGACGTTCAAAACTGAAAGTACTCAAGTTTCGAGACTTCTCGTAAACGTTGCTACTTTTCCCGGCTGGCAAGTTTTTGCAGATAACAAAAAGTTTGAAAGTGTTGATGATCCGATACTTTTTCGCGAGCTTTACAGGCCTGACAGAGATAACACTGGACTTTTTTACTTTATTGTTCCAACAGGCAACCACACTTTTAATCTTAAATTCACCGAAACGAAATTAAGATATTTTGCAGATTTGTTATCGCTTGCATCTTTTACTGCTGTTATTTTGGCTTTGGCAAAACTTAAAAAGTCATGACTTTTATTAAAAAAAATTACTGGCCCACCATATTGCTTGCATGCATAATTTTTCTTGCCGCCTTCTTGCGCTTTTGGCATCTTGGGCAAAACCCGCCGAGTCTTGATTGGGACGAAACCGCCCATGGCTACAATGCCTATTCTATTTTAAAAACGGGAAAGGATGAATACGGCTACAAATCCCCCCTGTCTTTCCGATCATTCGACGATTACAAGCCTCCCATTTACACATATTTAGTAGTTCCTTCGGTTGCCGTCTTTGGTCTTACCGATTTCGCGATACGATTCCCTTCTGCAACTTTAGGTGTTTTGGCGGTTTTATTTACGTACTTAATGGTTTATGAGCTGTTTAAAAACAAAGTAATTGCCTTACTTTCCGCACTCTTTTTGGCGATTTCCCCATGGCATCTGCAGTTTTCGCGAGTTGCCTTTGAAACCAACAGCGCCACATTTTGGTCTGTTTTGGCAACCTGGGCATTTTTAAGAGGGATTAGGTCAAATGGTGCCAAGGTTGCTTTTTGGATGTCTTTATCATCTTTGGCTTTTGGCGCTAATCTTTTTATGTATCACAACGCCCGTGTTTTTACTCCGCTACTGGCAATCATTTTATTGTTTCTTTTCAAAAGAAAACTCCTAAGTATCAAAAAGTATCTAATTGTGCCTGCTCTAATTGCCATACTTTTTTCTATTGTTCTAATCCCTATTGTCACATCAGTTTCCGGCCGACTGCGCTTTGAGGGAACAAGTATTTTTGGCGATGCCTCGCCACTTTATAAAGCCTCGCAACTAATTGCCCAGGATGAAGCAAACCATCAACTTTTAATCGGTAAAATTCTTCATAATCGGCGCCTTGTCTATATTCCAATTCTTGTAAATAATTATCTTTCTCACCTTAATCCTACCTTTCTGTTTTTTACTGCCGATATGGACAGGCACCATGCTCCGCAAATTGGCCTTTTGTATCTTTGGGATTTGCCCTTTATTATTTGCGGTATTTACTTTTTACTTAGCAAAAAATTTCCGCCCAAATCAAAAGTAATTGTTTTTGCCTGGTTTCTACTAGCTCCCGTTGCATCCTCTGTAACTTGGGGGGTACCCCATGCTTTGCGTTCAGAAATTTATCTACCAACGTATCAGATTTTTGCTAGCATTGGCGTCTATACCTTATATACTTACACAAAGCACAAGAAGCTTTTTGTGCTCACCATAGGACTTGCACTTTTGGCTAACTTTCTTTTCTACTTCCATCAATACTGGGTGCATATGCCCATTCAGTACTCGCAAGCCTGGTTATATGGTAGAAAACAGGCAGCGATTTTTTCAGATTCGATAAAAACGAATTACGACAGGGTTATTGTCTCAACAAAACTTGAACAACCACACGAATTTTGGCTTTACTATCTAAAATACGATCCTAAGAAATACTTGGCAGAAGGCGGCACTGTATCAGGCGGCTTCTTGGAGACCAGAAATAAGTTTGACAAATATTTATTTAAGCCAATCGATTTTGAAAAACAAGCAGGGGAGGCCAAAACACTATTTGTAGGATTGCCTTCCGAGTTTGGACAAAATGCCCATATTTTAAAAATTATTTACTATCTAAACGGTGAACCGGCAATTTACATAGCAGATAAATGAAAACAGTTATCGCCAATAAAAGTTACTTGCTAGTAGCAATTGTTCTTTTAGCCTTTTTCTTGCGCTTTTGGCAGCTTGGACAAAACCCGCCGGGTCTTTACGTCGATGAAGTATCCCTCGGCTATAACGCCTACAGTATTTTAAAAACAGCCCACGACGAATACGGCAACTTTATGCCATTGGTTTTCAGATCGCTCAATACCTATAATCCTGCCCTTTCTGTCTATACACTAGTTCCCTCAATCGCGGCCTTCCAACTTAATGAATTTGCAGTCAGATTTCCCTCTGCACTTGCCGGTACGCTAACGGTACTTTTGACTTATTTTTTAACGTATCATCTTTTTAAAAAAAGAAACATTGCGCAAGTTGCCAGCTTGCTTTTGGCGATTTCCCCCTGGCACTTGCAATTCTCGCGCTTTTATCATGAGGTAAACATCATGGTATTTTTCTCAATACTTGGTCTTGTTCTACTTTTTTACTCTTTCAAAAAGCATTATCTTGTCTATCTTTCGGCGATTTCATTCGGGATTGCAGCAAATACCTTCCATGGCGCAAAGCTTTGGATACCGCTTTTTTTATTTGTGATTCTTATTTTCTACAATAGGGAAATTTTCAAATTCGGCAAAAAATTAATTATCGCCCTTTTAATACTTGCGGTTTTTTCACTGCCTACAATACTTAATTTTCAAAACAGCTTAGTCAGACCAAACTCGGTGAGTATCTTTAAGGAGAAAAAACCGCAAGAAACATTTATTTCAGGTTACCTTTCCCACTTTTCGCCAAATTTCTTGTTTATGCAGGGGGATTTTATGGGAAGGCATGCAGTACCGGGAATGGGCGAGCTTTACATCTTTGAATTGCCGCTTATTTTAATTGGTTTATTTAACCTAGTCCGCCAAAAAAACCGCACAGCAAAATTTTTGCTGGCTTGGTTTTTGATTGCCCCGATTCCGGCTGCCCTCGCAGCGCCTACACCTCATGCGGGTCGCGCTCTAGTGTTTTTACCCCTGTGGCAAATTATTGCCGCCTTTGGCGCATATAGCCTTTGGCAAATAAAGATCGCAAAGTACACAAAATCAATTGCTTTGGTTCTGCTCGCTCTGGTGGCAATTTATAACATAGCTACTTATTTTCATCTCTACTACAAGCATTATTCTAAAGAAAAAGCCCCTGATTGGTCAGACGGCCATAAACAAATGGTCCAATACATAGGCCAGGTTTATAACGGCTATGACTCCATAGCGATTACCAAATATTATGGCTATCCTTATATTTATCTGCTTTTTTATCTTAAATATGATCCTGTTAAGTACCAGCCTCAATCAGAAAATAAAGATGCTTTTGATAAATTTCATTTCTACTCAGGTGTTTTGCCGCGAACTTTCGGCAAAACCCTGGTAATTACAACACCCCAGCCCAACGCCCAAAATGTTATCAAACAAATAAAAATGAATAACGGCGACACCGTTTTTGTCGCCCAAAACTAGAATGAAAATTATTATTTTGTTGCTAATTGCAATCACGATAGTTTTTAAACAAGCGCCTAAATCCCAAGCTTGTGATGTATATGCGGCAAAACGGGCAATCCCGCCCAGGATTTTTTATGAGCAAACAATTGATGGCAATAATCAGCCGGTCTTAATCACCCGCTTCTTGCATAACAAAATAGGCATTTTTGCTTCTGAGGTGGCCAAGTGTTACTTTAATGTTATTGCGCCAAATGCCATGTACGCAGGTGCCGGAATCTTTGGAGTAATCTTTGAAATATATCTAGCCTACAAACTCGTTCTTTGGAAAAAATGGTATATTCTTATCATTTTATTACTATTACCTTTTGCCCCATTTTTCAATATTTTTGAAAACCAAATTTATTATATGCATAAATTATTTGCACTTTTTGGCCTGGCAGTTTTTGCCATAAAAAAATGAAGAAATATCTGCTACTTGCAATCATACTTTTGGCCATCATATTGCGTTTTTGGCAACTTGGCAAGAACCCGCCATCGCTTTATTGGGATGAAGTATCTTTGGGCTACAATGCCTATTCAATTTTGACAACAGCCCATGATGAACATGGAAAATTTTTACCCTTAATAAACTTTGCCGCATTTGGTGATTACAAACCCCCGGGATATATTTATGCGGCTGTTGCCCCTATAGCGCTCTTTGACCTTTCCGAATTTGCCGTAAGATTCCCCTCTGCTTTCTTTGGAGTACTAACTGTTGTATTAACTTATTTCCTTGCTAAAAAACTGTTTGAAAATGAAAACGTAGCGCTTCTCGCTTCTCTTTTCCTGGCAATATCTCCCTGGCACCTGCAATTTAGCCGAGCAGCGTTTGAAGGTAATATGGCGCTTTTTTTCTCCACTTTAGGGATCTATTTATTTTTAAAATTTGCAACAGATAAACCCTATTATATATTTTTATCTGCCGCCTCTTTTTTAATTGCTCTCTATACTTTTACAGGCCAAAGACTCTTCGTACCATTTATACTTTTAATTTTGTTGATTCAATTCCGAAAAAAAGTTTTGGCTAATATCAAACTCGTTGTAGTAACTGCAGTGGCATCAAGCATTATATTTTGGCCGCTTTTTAAATTTGCTACTTTCACGATTGAAGGACGCCTTCGTTTTAACGAGGTCACCATATTCAAAGATTTGGCACCGATTGATGATTCAATCAGATTTCGACAAACGGACAACTTTTCGCCTCTTTCCAATATAATTCATAACCGCAGGTTCTTTTTTGCCCATCAATATCTAATTCACTATTTCGATAGTTTTAGTCCTTCTTTCTTATTTTCAAATGGTGATGTTAATCCTAGACTATCCATTCAAACTGTCGGTGAGCTTTACTACTATGACCTTATCCTTGTTGTTGCTGGCATTTACTTTTTGTTTTACACAAAGTCCAAATACCGCTTTTTAATAATTGGCTGGTTGCTAGTTTCCCCCTTAGGTCCGGCAACCGCCAGGGAAACACCGCATGCACTAAGAATGATCCATATCCTGCCAACCTATCAGTTAATTGCTGCTTTTGGATTATATAATCTATATGGCTTATTTAAATTTAAAAAATTGTTCGTAACTTTTTCATTTTTAATTTTAACTTTTTCATTTCTTTATTATCTGCACATGTATTACGTCCATTATCCACGCCAGTACGCAAGTCAATGGCAATATGGTTATAGACAGGCAGTCAAAATTACCAAAAATCATTACAATCTGGTAGATAATATAATTGTCACAAGCCAGTTAGGAAGGCCATATGTCTACTTCTTGTTTTATATGAAATACGATCCTATAAAATATTGGAATAATGCCAAAATAATAAAGGACCAATTCTTCTTCTTTGATGTTGCCAGCTTCGACAAGTTTCACTTTTCAAATGCACCTTTGGATGAAAAAATAGAGGGCAAGAAACTTTACATAGTGGCACCAGGTCAATTGCCAAAAAATGCACAAGATATTGAAGAAGTTAGGGACCCAAACGGCCAAACTGTCTTGGAAATTGGAACAGTAAATTAAATGAAAGATGTAAAAACACGTATATTTTTGGTCTTGCTTGTTATTTTTTACTTTGCAACTAGGCTTGTAAACCTCAAAATTATTCCTATTTTTACTGACGAAGCTATCTATAGTTTTTGGGCACAAGTTGCGCTTCATGACCCGGCTAATCGTTTTATCTCATTGGAAGATGGCAAACAGCCGCTTTTTATCTGGCTTGCGGCTATTTCTCAAAAGTTTGTTGCAGATCCTCTAGTAGCAAGCAGGTTGGTTTCAGTCTTTGCCGGCTTCGGTTCCCTAATAGGTATCTATCTTTTAACCAAAGAATTGTTTGACAAAAAAACCGCCATATTGGCAAGCTTCTTATATATAGTGCTGCCGTTTACCCTTCTTTATGACCGCATGGCTCTGTTTGACTCACTGTTAACAATGTTGGGAATATATGCAGTCTTTTTTACGTTTAAAATGGTCAAAGATCCACGGCTCGACACTGCTATTTTAAATGGATTTGCGATAGGACTTGCAATGATAACAAAATCCTCAGGCAATTTTTTTCTTTATCTCCTACCATTTTCGCTGATCTTTGCAAACTTCAAACAAAAAAAAATTGCACAATTCTTTGCCAAATGGATTGCACTTTCAGCAGTAGCCGTTTTTATTTCCCTTGTTATCTATAATTCTTTGCGCTTATCCCCGCTATTTTATATTATCGCTCGAAAAAATTTAGAGTTTATCAGATCTTATCCAGAAGTTATCAAAAATCCATTCGAATATTTGGTACCAAACTTTAAAGCTATTGTAGGTTGGGTCATAACCTATGTCCAACTACCTGTTTTTATTTTATTCATAGCCGGGATAATCTACGCGTTTATCAAACGAAACATAGCCGCTATTTATTTGTTGATTTTAGTGCTTATTCCGTTCACGGCAGAACTGATTTTTAATAAGGTTTTATACCCCAGATTCGTACTTTTTTATTTTCCCTATATTATTTTAATAATCGCTTATTTTGCGGCCTCAATTATTAACGATCAAAAACGGCTACAAAATATTTCAATTATTGTTCTAAGCCTTGCTTTATTAATGCCTGCGGTTACATCCTTTAGGTTACTTAGCGCGCCGACTCTGGCAAAAATTCCTAAAAATGATTCAGCCCAATATTTAAATGATTGGCCGGCAGGTTACGGGATTTCCGAAGTGGTTGATTACTTAAAACAGGAATCCAAAGGTCAAGATGTTTATGTCGGTACGGAAGGCACATTCGGGCTCTTGCCTTATGCCCTAAATATCTATTTTTTTAACAAAAATAATGTCCATATTTACAGTTACTGGCCCCTAGACGTTGATAAGCTACCTGATCAAATTTTAGATTTTGCTCAAAAAGGCAACAAAACCTATCTCATTTATTACCAGACTCGAAAAGAGATAACTAACCCTAATCTAAGACTCATTGCCAGATATCAACAAGGGGTAGGGGACAGCTATATGAGACTATACCAGGTAATACCATGAAATTGGTCAGAGAGAATTTTTTCTTACTCGTAATAATTTTAGTAGCGGTATCATTGCGTTTCATCAATCTTGACACAATTCCTATTGGCTTTAACGATGATGAGGCCGCATTTGGCTACAATGCCTATTCTATTCTTAAAACTGGTAGGGATGAATGGGGAAGATTTTTGCCGTTTCCGGTTTTTGAGAGTTTTGGAGATTGGAAACTTGTAGGTTATCTTTATCTCACAGTTATTTCCCAATTTGTCTTTGGGATAAGTGAATTTGCAACCAGATTCCCGTCAGCTGTTTTTGGAATAATGTCTGTGTTTGCTACTTATTTTTTAGCCAAAGAACTTTTTAACAGAAATGTAGGTTTAATATCGGCATTTCTTCTGGCAATTTCTCCATGGAGCATTATCGCTTCACGGAACGCGTTTGAATCTGATATTTTAATTTTCTTTATAGTAATTTCTACCTATTTTTTCTTAAAGGGGTTGAAAAATGGCAAATACCTGACTTTTGCTTTTATTGGATTTGCTATCTGTTTTTATATTTACCGCTCTAGCTGGCTCTTCATACCCCTTTTTATCTCCACGCTGATTTATTTATATAGAGAAAAGTTTAGAAGAATTTGGCCGATACTTACCAAAAACTTAATATTCTTTGTTATTCTACTTACTCCTCTAATTCCGACTGTATTAACTTTTAAAGGCCAGTCTCGATTCTTTCAGGAAAGTTTTATTACCGGAGTTCAAAGGAGCGGAATCATTGATGAGATTAATGCCAGACGCGGTTCATGCCAATCGAGATTACCTGTGTTTACATGCTCATTGATATACAATAAATATACCTTTTCTCTCTCTACCTATCTTAATAATTATTTTTCAAATTTGTCACCTGAAACATATTTTGTAAGAGGCAATTACACCGGTTATCAATCAGCACCACTTAGAGGTTTTTTCTATAGTTTCGAATTACCACTTTTGATAATTGGTCTAATTTCTTTACTAAAAGTAAGAAGTGACGCTGCCAAACTTGTACTTTTTTGGATTCTAATTGTTCCCATTGGGCCCTCAATAACAGGTGTAGGTAATCCTGGAAGACTAAACATTTTGATGCCAGCACCACAAATTATTGCTGCTTATGGAACAGTTACGGTTTTTACTTTAATTAGATCTTCGCTTCTTAAGCGTTTATTGGGAGTTTTAATGACAATCATCATCTTATTTTCTCTCTCAAGGTTTTTGGCAGATGTGCTCTACTATTACCCAAAAATTTCTGCAAGATATCAACGTTATGGCTATAAACAACTTTTTGATTATCTTGAAAGCCAAAAGCATGCATATAAGCAAATTGCTATCTCAAGAAAAGGCGATGATGCCAAGCAATACATCCATTATTTATTTTATGAAAAATATGATCCCCAAAATTTTTTAAATTCGACAGTAAGATATCGTGACCAAGGAAAATGGCAGGTTGTCGAAAAAATTGGAAAATTTAGTTTTTATCCATCTGCTCCTGGACTTGAAACTTTGCCCGCCAACTCCTTGCTAGCAGTAGAAGGTACAGAGGCGAAAGAATTATTATTCCCAATCAACCCCGTTTTTATAGTCAATGATCCAAAAGGGGATCGACTTTTTGAGGTATATGATGTTGATCTTCTTAGAGGAGACTAGAGGAGGCTGAAAAATTTGAATAGAAAAACATTTTTTTGGTTAATTTTAATTTTAGCTTTCGCACTCAGATTTTGGCAACTTGGCAAAATTCCACTTTCACTTGATTGGGACGAAGTAAGCAATGCCTATAATGCATATTCAATTCTTAAAACTGGCCGAGATGAATACGGCAAAATCCTACCACTTTATAATCGTTCCTTTGATGATTATAAGCCTCCCGCCTATATGTACCTTAACGTACCAGCTGTTGCCATTTTTGGCCTGACACCATTTGCTGCGCGCTTGCCGTCAGCAATTCTTGGATTTTTGACTATACCCGCCCTTTATTTTCTCGTTAAGCGTTTAGTAAAAGATGAAAAAGTGGCTTTGATGTCAGCATTTTTACTGGCAATTTCTCCTTGGCACCTGCAATTTTCCAGAGTGGGTTTTGAGGCCAATGTTGGCCTCTTTTTCACAGTTGCCGCTTTTACATTTTTTCTCTATTCACTAGATTTCGCAGGCTCGCTTGGCCCAAAACAGAAAAAATTTTTAATAGCATCCGCAATTCTATTTGGCGCCAGCTTCTACACTTATCATTCAATGCGTATTTTTATCCCACTACTCCTTGTTGCAACACTGCTAGTCACAAAAAAGCAATTCTTTAAAATTTCCAAGAAATATATTGCGGTTTTTCTGATACTTTTAGTATTAACTGCCGCCCCTCTTTTTATCTTTGTTCCAAGACAAGCATTATCAGAAAGATACGAGACCACCACCCAATCGGCTAGGCTTGCGGATATCAACAAATCAATTGAATTTATCCTACAAGACCGACAAATAGGGTTTAAATTCGCCAGTTTAATCCATAACAGAAGGCTGGTAATCGCCCAAACTCAATTAAGAAATTATCTTTCGCACTTCGACTTTAATTTCCTATTTACAAAGGGCGATAACAATTTTCGGCATCATGTCCAAAATTTGGGTATGCTGTACCTTTTTGAACTGCCCCTGATACTTTATGGTCTATATTTATTTATTAAAGACGGCAGTGGTAAAAAACTATTTATCCTTTCCTGGCTGATCTTATCTCCCATACCTGCGTCGCTTGGCGATGCAGTACCTCATGCCGTTAGAAGCCAAACTTTGGTTATTCCACTTCAAATTATTGCCGCTTATGCCATCGTTAGTCTTTATAAGAGCATCAATGCAAAAAGGCTATTTGTATTGATACTAACTGTAATTATTAGTATTTCAGTCTTTGGGTATCTCCACAATTACTATTACCATTACCCGCATGACTTGGCTTCATGGTGGCAATTCGGCTATGACCAAGCCGCAGTTGAGACAGCGAAATTAAAAGATAATTATCAGAAAATAATCGTTGACCATTCTATCGAACAAGCCTATATCTTCTGGTTATTTAACCTAAAGTATGATCCTTCTGATTTTCAAAAAAACGGTTCCAGATCGCAATTTGATAAATTTTACTTTGATGCCAAAGCGCCAGAAAATCATGATGAATTATTTGTCAGCACGTCGCTACCGAGTTCTTTTGAAGTCGTTAAAACTATTTATTATCCTGATGGCAGGCAAGCCATTAAAATAGGTCACCCTAAATGAAGAAATATACGATTTCTGCTGCTCTGGCTGTTTATAACGAGGAAGCGAATATAGTTGATTGCATTCAGTCCCTCAAGAAGGTTGCCGATGAAGTTATTGTTGTTGACGGTACGTCGCAGGATAGAACCGCGCAACTTGCCGAAAAACTGGGGGCTCACGTTATTAAAACCACCAATAAACCTATGTTTCATATCAATAAAAATTTGGCCATCGACGATTGTAGTGGCAACTGGATTTTGCTAATTGATGCCGACGAAAGAATTAGCAGTGAGCTAGCTGCGGAAATCAAACAAACTGTTAATAAAAATCCTAAAGAAGAAGGCTTTTTTATCAATCGTCGCAACTGGTTTTTAGGCGGATATCTAAAAAAGGGCGGGGTCTATCCCGATAGCGTAATTAGACTTTTTAAAAAAGGCAAAGGCAGACTACCCCAGATAAGTGTTCATGAACAAGTAAGAATAGAAGGCGAGGTAGGTCATCTTAAAGGCGACATTGTGCACTTTGCAGACCCAACCTTTAAAAGATACTTGTTGCGAGCTAATCGTTACACAGACCAAACCTCGCAAGAACTTGAAAAGAAAAATCCAGGTAGGGGACCAATACCAGTTATTTATTACATGATCGTCAAACCACTGGCAACATTAGTTAATATTTATGTCAGGCACAAGGGGTACCAAGATGGTTTTAGAGGTTTTATTTGGGCACTTTTTTCGGGATTTCATCACTTTTATGCTTACGTTAAGTATTGGCAGTCAAAAAAATAATCATCCAACTAAAAGCATGCTCATTTTGACCCCTTGCATTACTTGCTAAAACTTGCTAACTTTTTTTAAAGATAGGTAAAATTCGGAAAGGAGGAAATTGTATGGCAAAGAAAAGAAAGAAAAAGAAGTAAACGTATCTTCCCTTGCCCACCTTAACGGTTTTACAAGACTCAACCTATAAAACAACGGAAGGTGGGTTTTTTATCTGGGCTCGAGAAAGTCAATCATTTTGTACTTGCTAGATGTACCTCAGCTGCTGTACTCTTAAAAAGAGTGAAAGTCGCAGTCGATATAAGCCCCACAATAGGTGATCACAGAGTCAGAGGTATTGGTACCTATACCGAACAGTTAGTCAGTCAGTTCAAAAAGGGCAAGTGGCAGATAGATTTTGACTTTTTTAAAGATCCCAAGTCTCCCCCGCCAACAGATATAATTCATCATCCTTATTTCGATCTTTTTTTTCATACACTGCCCATCAGAAAAACAGCCTTAAGAGTAGTAACAATTCACGATGTTATTCCCCTGCTTTTTCCAAAATACTTCCCAAGAGGCATAAAAGGTAACATAGATCTCTTTTTGCAAAAAAAGGCCCTCAAAAATGTAGATGCAGTTATCTGCGATTCGCAAACATCAAGGCGGGACATCGTTGCCCAACTTTCATTTCCTAATGATAAAATCCATGTAGTCTATTTGGCTGCTGGTCAAAATTTTAAAAAAATTACAAGTCGCCAAAGTCTTGGCAAAGTCGCCAAGGAATTTAAGCTGTTTTCAAAATTCGTCCTTTACGTTGGTGATGTCAATTGGCATAAAAACATTGAAACTTTGCTTCAAGCCGTCAAAATCGCTCGCGTAAACTTAGTGCTTGTAGGCAGTGCTTTTCAAAATAAATACCTGCCTCAAACCGTAAGCATCGATCAAAAAATCAACAAATTAGGCCTGTATCATAGAATAATTAAGACCGGATATGTTCAACAAAAAGAATTAGTCGCTCTTTATAACTTAGCTCATGTTACCCTGCTGCCTTCATTTTATGAAGGTTTCGGTCTTCCCGTGCTGGAGAGCATGGCATGTGGTACGCCAGTTATCTGCTCGAAAGTCGCTTCACTTTCTGAAATCGGTGGTAAGGTGGCTATTTTTTGTGATCCAAAAGATCCAAAAGAAATTGCCGCTAAAATAAATTTTGTGTTCCACTTTAAAAAAGATCAAAGAGAAAAACTCTCCTATGACTGCCAAAAACATGCAAGTGCTTTTAGCTGGGAAAAAGTTGCTAGCCAAACAATTAGTATTTACAAATCAGTGCCAAAATCCTCAGATGCCACAATTCCTTAAATCTAACGTTGCAAGAATTATATATTTATTTTTAATTTGGAGAGTATTATTGTTTATAATAGCTTTTTTCGCACCAATTTTTATCCCTCAATTTGGAGCAAAGTTCCCTTATTTTCAAGAAACGTTAATTTCATCAAATTTGCCTCATTTCGTCTGGGCTTTTGGAAATTTTGACGGTGTACATTATCTGCGCATAGCTCGCGACGCTTACGCTTATCAATACACTCAGGCATTTTTCCCTCTTTACCCTATACTCATAAAAATAATCTCTTACGTCATACATGGGAACTTGCTCATCTCTGCGCTTTTAGTATCAAACTTGTCATTTCTGGCAGGTCTTTTAGTTTTTTATAACTTTGTCAAAAAAACCTGTAACGACAATGTTGCCCTCTGGTCGTGCCTGTTTTTGGTTAGTTTCCCCACTTCTTTCTATTTTGGCGCCGTCTACGCGGAAGGCCTTTTTTTCTTGATGATTATATCAGCTTTTTATTTACGAGAAATTGGTAAAATCTGGCAAGCATCGGCAGTTGGTGCCCTGTCTTCTGCTACAAGGCTTGTTGGAATTTTTCTGGCACCGTCTCTTATCAAAGGTAAAAAGTTAAAAGATCTAATACCGGTTTTAATTGTCCCCATGGGTCTTATTTCCTATATGGTCTATTTAGAAATTAAGTTTAACCAGCCGCTCTATTTTCTGACATCTCAATCTGTCTTCGGTCAGCAAAGATCAACAATGCTGATTTTTCTTCCTCAGGTTTTTTGGCGATACTTAAAAATTATTGCAACGACCAGTGACTTTGCTCTTTCTAATGCTGTTTTTGAGTTGGCAGCAACACTCTTTGCCATAAATTTATTGCTTATCGGAACAAAAAAAGTTCAAAGGCACTGGCTAATTTTTGCCTGGCTGGTTGTTTTAACTCCAACGCTCACGGGAACCCTGGCCTCTATGCCAAGATACATTTTGGTAGCTTTCCCAATCTTTATAATTTTGGCGAAGCTTCGAAGTACTCCAATAAAGATTTTAATTTTGTCCATTTTCGTCATTCTGCTTATAGCCGCGACCGCATTTTTCACCCAAGGCTATTGGGTAGCCTAAGTTACAAAACTTGTGATATTATCTTCACGTGAGTTTTTTCAAGTTGTTATTAACCAGCGTCTTATTCAATGTGACAGCCAACATTCTTTTGAAAACTGGCGTAAAATCATTTGGCGGAATTTCTGGGCAGAAGGCTAAGCTTGTTGAAGAGTTAACCAAAGCAGCTTTTTCCCCTTTTATCATTTCTGGATTAGTACTTTATGGACTCTCGTTTGTAATTTGGTTGAGGGTTCTAAGTTTCAACGATTTGTCCCGCGCCTACCCAATTTTTGCTACAGTAGTTTTCTTGCTAACAACTTTGGGATCAGCTATTTTTTTAAAAGAAAACGTTTCATCAGCGAGAATTGTCGGCATAATTATTATGCTTGTCGGGATTTATATTGTTGCCCGATACTAATGTATTGTGAAAGCCGCAATTGTTTTACCCGCATTTAATGAATCTGCCGTAATCTACAAAATTCTCAAATCTTTACCCAAAAGGCTTGAAGGCATTTCCGAAGTTGATGTTGTAGTTGTAAATGATGGTTCGCAAGACTCGACGCTGACAGAAGCGGCAAGAGCCAGTGTAGATGTTATTAGTCATTCCCTGAATCGCGGAGTCGGTGCTGCTACTAAAACCGGCATTTATTGGGCCAAGAAAAATAAGGCCGATGTCATAGTAACCTTTGACGCCGACGGGCAACATGATCCCAGAGATATTCAAAAAATTATTAAGCCTATTATCGATAAAAAAGCAGATGTGGTTATTGGTTCAAGGTTTAAACGCCGAAGTGAGATGCCGCCAGACAGATTTCTTTTAAATTTGTTCGCAAATCTGGCAACCTTTATTTTATTCGGGGTCTTCTCCACAGATTCCCAATCAGGACTCCGAGCGTTTTCTAAAAAAGCAGCCAGCCTCATAGATACCAGACTTGACAGAATGGATTTCTCTTCTGAAGTACTTCTTGAAGCTAAAAGGCACGATTTAAAGGTGTTAGAAGTACCAACCTCTGTCATTTATACAAGTTATTCAAGAGCCAAAGGCCAAAAAAACACTAATGCGCTGCCTATTTTAGCCCGGTTACTGGTAAAATTGCTTAGATAAAATTGATGACAATCTAGAAATGACAAATTTCCTAAAAAAATTTAAGACATCAAAATTAAGTAGTGTATTAAAAATCTTAAAAATTTTTCTGGCCTTTCTCTTTTTACTGCAACCCCTGGTAGTTTATTTATCATCCTATGATCCTGGAGATTGTGATGATAAAGCGGTCCATTATTATTCTGCAGCTTATTGGCAGGCGCCCAAAGAACAAAAATCGAAATTTCTCCAAGATATTGAACCATTCGTTGAAAAGTATAAAAATAACCCTTCATGGGATAGAACTGCTTTTAGACTAAGCTCAGCAAATGCCTATCCTCTGGCAAATCTAGCCATATCGGCTTTTGAGAAGCCTGGACAACACTTTACCCACGCGGTAAACAATGGCCTGTTTGCTATCACTTTAGTAGCAATTCTTGTAATCGTAATCATTGCATCAAGAACCCCATTTGGCTTTTGGCAGACAATTCTTGTTCTTAATCTTGTCGCTTTCTACTCAATAAAATTACATTTTTTAGTAGCCCAAGTTCCGAGAAACATGCATCCTTTTATCGCTTATGTGCCAAGAGGTGCCGCAGCACTGATGGTAATCCCAATTGTTCTATCATTCGCTGCCGGAACATGGCAATTATTCCTGATAAGTATATTTTTAATGCTTTTCTGGCACGTCGGAATTGGATCAGTAAATATCTTTTTGGCTGTGATTTCGGTGGCAATCTATGTATTACTGACAAAATATAAACTATTAAGCAAAAATTACATATTGCTAGTTTTTCTTCTAGGAATAGCAGGTGGACTTAATTCACTGATCTCAATGGCTGTTTTAGGTTTAGTCTTTTTCCTGTTCAGCAGAAAAATAAAGCCAGACCTCAAAGATTTTTATCACAGAGCTTTCCTATTTGGATTCGTTTTGTTTTTCACAACCAAACTAGTTTTTACCGCTACGTCAATTAGCAAAGTCAACTTATTAATTGGATCTATTTTGCATGAAGAAACATTCAGAGAACTACCGTTGCGATTAACGGGGATTTTATATACCTTGCTTGTGCTATTAGTTGTGATTGCCATAAGGTTAATTCACGTTTACATTTTTAAACATTACTTAGCTTACAAAAAAAGTTTGAATATACCGTCCTCTACCGTGATTATTGCAATTTTAATAATCCTATTTTTGAACCACCTCCCAGAATATACTTGGGTTGCCAGAAGAGCAACGGGATATTTCTTTGAAACCTGTCGCGAGGTCAAGACATTGGATCTGCCAAAAGACATTCCCAGTCTTTCTATCGGCAATGAGTCTCAGCTTTTCTCCTCGCTTGGACAGTACTTATTTTATCTAGAAAGGCAATAGACCTAGACTAAATTTTAGAATTACGAGTTGGTAAGTATTAGAGTTTATTAGCGAACATGAAAAGGAAAACAAAAATATTTGTAACAGGTGCACCTGGTTTTGTTGCAAGTCATCTTATACCAATGCTAGTAAAAAATGATTATAAGATTACCGCAATGGTAAGACACCTCTCAGAAAAATCTGAGATTTCAATAAGAGTAAAAGTGGTTGTGGGTGATTTGTCCCAAGACGGTACCTGGAGTAAAGCTTTGAGAGGTAAAGATGTGGTCATCCATCTCGCTTCCCAAATCGCCGCATCATCACCGATACTTTTTGCCAGAAACAACACACTTGCTGCCAGAAATCTAGTTGACGCGGCAATGCATCATAAAGTCAAAAAGTTTATTCTATTTTCGTCGGCTGCCGTTACCTCTACTCGACTTGACATGTATGCAAAAACAAAAAAGGACCAAGAGGAAATTGTTTCTAAATCAAGTCTCAATGGGACAATTTTCAGGCCTTCAATGATTTATGGGCCAGGGGATACTAAAAACATTGGTTGGCTAATTTCATTTATTAGAAAAATGCCCATTATTCCACTACCGGCAGGTGACGATATTGGCAGACAACCAGTTTACGTCGAGGATATTTGTAAGATAGTTTTAAAAGTTATAGAAAAAGACTACCCTAAAAAAATTTATGAGATCCATGGTAGAGAATACATCACCTTAAAAAAAATGATAACGACAATTATTAAAATTCTCAAGCTGAAGCGTTTTGTAATGACCATACCTATCTGGTCATTGGCAATGATGATATCCATTCAAGAAAAAATTTTACCTTCTCCAAAATTTACGAGAGATCAAATAGAATCGCTAACCTCAGGTGAAAAGTTTAAGGGGGACGCTTGGTGGGAAACTTTTGGTATAATACCTACTAGATTTGAGGTCGGTGTTGCCAAGATGATCGAAAAATAAAATGCTAACTTCCATCCAGATTGTACTCTTAATTTTTATATTATTTGCCTTATCTCGCGTAATGCTGCGATTACGAGAAAAAATTCTTTCTACTCAGGTTGCTTTTTTTTGGATAATAGTTTGGATTGCAGCCCTTGTCGGAATCCTACTTCCGGCAACAACTTCAAAATTAGCTCAGTTTTTTGGTGTCGGTCGGGGTGTTGACGTCATAGTTTATATTTCGCTGACACTGCTTTTCTATTTAGTTTTTAGAATTTACGTAATGATAGAAGATCTCCGTCATGAGATTACAGAAATCGTAAGACACATTGCCCTCCAAAAAACTATTAAATCTCCGCGAAAGAATCGTTCCAAAAAGATTAAAAAATGAAAATCTTGTTAATCACAGAATTTTTCCCAA
>Ga0209542_10009158_pt1 | contig 18247 bp, 21 predicted proteins | sample RifCSPhighO2_01_FD_184028 | JGI IMG/M metagenome (GOLD analysis project Ga0209542, IMG submission 184028) | Soil microbial communities from Rifle, Colorado - Rifle CSP2_plank highO2_0.1 (SPAdes) (version 2) | ecosystem: Environmental > Terrestrial > Deep subsurface > Rock core/Sediment ...
AATGATGACTTACAGGTTGTACAAGAGATTATTAGTAACCGAATAGCAAACGCATCATCTTAAAATTATGTCCCAATACTACAACCCCAACAGGAAAAGAAATATATATGATCCGAACTCATCGGAGTTGTTCCGTTTAAGTAGGGGTAAGATAGATAATTTCATTGCCTGTCCCCGCTGCTTTTACATGGATCGTCGTCTTGGTGTAGCACAACCACCTGGCTATCCATTTTCTCTCAATTCTGCTGTCGATAAACTTCTGAAAAAGGAATTTGATATTCACCGAGCCAAAGGTACGAAACATCCACTTTGCGACAAGTATGGCATTGATGCCATTCCACTGGTACACGAGAAGATTAACGAATGGCGGGATTCATTACGGGGCGGAATTACAGTCAGAGTAGATAGTACCAATGTAGTTATTACGGGTGGTGTGGACGATATGTGGGTGAACCCTGCTGGTGAATATATTGTGGTTGACTATAAAGCTACATCAAAAGATGAAGAGGTTACTTTGGACGCAGACTGGCAGATTGGGTACAAGCGTCAGATGGAAATATACCAGTGGCTGTTTAGAAAAAATGGATTCAAAGTATCCGACACAGGTTATTTTGTGTACTGCAATGGTAATACTGATAAAGAAGCCTTTGATGGAAAATTGGAATTTGAAATTAAAGTTATTCCCTACACTGGTGATACAAGTTGGGTTGAAGGAACAATTTTGAAAGCTATTGAGTGCCTAAAGAGTGATACCTTGCCCGAATCGGGAGAGGATTGTGACTTTTGTAAATACCGAAATGCAGTCAAAGAACTTGAAAAATAAACATAGCACTGTTATTACAACTAACCTCGATACTGCTACCCCCGAGCAGAAGGAAAAATTTATGAAAGTGTTGGTTGAAGCACATAGAATACTATATCGGAGTGTTGTGGAACGTCGTGCAAAGCTTCTCGTTGAATGTGGGGTTTAGTATTTGGTTATTCCTTCTTAACGGGAATCACAATACATCCATGCGGATGCATTAAGTATTAGTCTTGAACTTCTAAGTTTTGTAATAGTCACGACGCTCAGTTTTTATTGAAGCAACATTTCATATCCAATTACTAATGCTTCCGATTGGACAACCGATCAAAGGCCCTTGGTTTTCTCTTAGTTATGTTTATAGTCATGTTCGATGTACCTCATCCTATGCGGCTCCGCAGCTACCAGTTCGTATCACGACGAATGGAGGATACTACCCTCGTCGCATCCGTACACTGCGTCAATCCTCTTGCCGTTTGCCGTCCTAAGCAAGAAAGGGTGGTTTCTTTTGAGCGATGCCCCTCTGACGGAAGGGTATATTAACTCTGCCCGACGATCACAACTTAAAATGTTAGGTTTAGGCATTTGCCATGGCCAAGAGTTGATTGGTATTAGAGTACCTTCTCCGTTCGGCTCTTGGGCCGTCTAAACCTTGATGGGAATTTCACCCGTCACTGTAACTAAACCTTGGAAATAGGGATATTAGAGGAGTAGCCTAAAGCCCGAAGAAGATCATTTCTACAACGCTTGCTTGGGTTTACCCGTTCCGTTTCGATTAACGAAATGTAGGTTTGGGTGTACCCCGAGAGCGTTGCTAGCTTTGTTTGGCTAACAAACTTACCCTTACTTGTTCTTAAATTATAAATCAAATCTGCAAAATCTTCCATTTTTTGCCTCCACTGTTGCATACTGCGATTTTGAACCTAATAGATCATGTAATATCTCCAATTTGATCCGCATTTGTTCTAACAGATCACTAGGAAACAATTGGTACAATTTAATTGACGAATTGGGGAGCCAAAAAGATCGCTTTATCATCTTGCTTTGATTTGATACCATTTACATATGGCGACTATAAATCCCTGGATTAACTTCAACGGTAATGCGCAAGAGGCATTTACTTTTTATAAATCTGTTTTTGGTGGAGAGTTCTCGAAAGTGGTACGTTTCAAAGATCTCGCAAGTGATGAATTCCCCGTCGCAGAAAAAGAGGAAGATAAAATAATGTATATTGCGCTACCTATTGGTAATGGTGCGATGTTGATAGCCAATGATGTCCCGGAAGTTTTGGGACGGGTAAATGAGAACGAAAACAGAAGCAAAATTTTGGTAAGCACGGAAAGTAAAGAAGAAGCGGACAGATTATTCGAAGGCCTCTCAAGTGGAGGAGAAGTAGAAGGAGCTATGGGAGACAGTCCGTGGGGCTCATATGCGGGTATGTTTCGAGATAAATACGGCATTGAATGGATCATTGAGTTTTCACCCGATAAATAAAATGAGTAAACTAATTACATGCATCTGGTTTGCAAATAACGACGGAGAAGAGGCAGCAAAATACTACATAGATACTTTCAACTCAGCTCCTGGTGATCATAGTGCAAAGATGGGAGACATCACAAGAACTCCAAAAGCCGCAGAAGAAGTTTCTGGAAGACCTGAAGGATCTGTTATGACAGCCGAATGCGAAATTGATGGAACTAGCTTTATGCTTCTCAATGGTGGTCCTGTTGATCAATTCAAACTTAACGGCGCAACCTCATATATTGTGGAGTGCGAAACACAAGAAGAAATTGATTTCTTCTGGGAAAAATTTTCCGCTGTTCCTGAAGCAGAACAGTGTGGATGGTGTACAGATAAATTCGGTGTCACATGGCAAATTGTGCCGAGGATTTTGGATGAGAAGATGCGGGAAAGCCCTCAAAAAGCTGAGGCGGTAACCGCGGCTTTCATGCCAATGAAGAAAATTGACCTTGAAACAATCAAAAAAGCCGGCGAATAGTCGTCACTGTTATAGAAAAGTACTCATAAAATAGGTTCTAACATTATTTAGCCCTCGGAGCCAGAAAAATTCTCAGGGTTTATCCTTGCGAATTTTTGCTTCCTCAAGCTAGCGTGACGCAGCTTTGCTGCACTTCGGCAATCTGAAGCAAAGTATAGGATTGGAATAGATTTAATCTAGTCAGGGGAGCATATTATCTTGTAGTTTAATTTGAGTTTATAGTATTTTATAATTCTCCGCATGGCTGAGACTCGAGACCCATATTTGTATTTAACAGATTCTATTTTTCAAGAAGTTGGAGAGTTGGAGACATATTTCTTAAATCAACGAATTGAGGGTGGACATATTCGACAGAGTGGACTAATGAGATATGCGTCCTTACCTTCAGTCCTCACTGCGAGAGGAATAGAACAATGTGCTAATCAATACACGGTTTTAACAAATCAAAGAGTTGGGAATCAAGAAAGAGGAGGTTGGTCTCATATTCAAAATAGTCGACCCAAACTACTTTTCCCAATTAACCCCGCAGTAGGATCTAGCCATGTAAAAGATGGTTTAGTTCTATATGAGGTAACTCCTGAGATGTTTGTGACAAATGAAGTTTATCCATATGGGTTTATTCATGGCCACCCTGGTAATGAACCTTTATCAGTCACAGATATATCTTTAGTGACAGGATCCCATCAAGAGGTCAATGCTTTAGCTTGTCTTGCTGGAGCGAGGAGATTTAACTCTCTTTTATTAGCTACTCAAGAAACAATTAATGAGTCCCCTGAAGAAATGACGAAAAGGTTTATCTCTTTATATCCTGGATTAAAAGAAGAAGGGATGTCTTTAGCTGAACGAGATTGGGATATTGTATTTGGAGACGAAAAAGGTGAGGCTGGAGATTTAGTGTTAGATGTCTTAAATGGAAATGCCCAGTCTTATTATGCTGATTTGGCACTTATTCAGGAGGCAGCTCAATATTATAAATTTGGATTCTATATATCCAATCGTGATGGTATATACATGCTACAAACTAAGAAAAGAATATTTGAATTAGTTAACTCTGTACTAGATGAAGCTCAATCTTTAGTGTAATAAGAGAGGTTCAGTACTCTGAAATAAGTTCAAACTGCAGCTACCAGTTGGAGCAGCTAAAAAAACGGGGTCTATCCCCGCATTTTTTTGCTTTCTCAAGCTAGATTTATAACGCAACTTGTTGCGGATTGGGATCAATTTAATCCAGGCGAAGGAGTCAATTAGCTGATCATTTTTCTAATTTCTTCATTAATTTTAGTGATATCCCCGAAATCCTCCTTATAAGGTGATTCCTGTTTCCAGTTCGGAGTAATTACATCTATCAAATAGATAATTTTTTTAAGCAGCTCAAGACTTTCTGTGTGCTGTTTCCACTCAATCTTTGATTGCTCAAAGACAGTAAGCATTTTATGGATTCTGGTTAAAGTTCTAAAAACCGACTCATGAAGCAATGTTTCCCGGTCACGGTCAATGGTATAAAAACCCATTTTTCCTTTACTACCGGCATATAAATGAGGGATTTTTTGAAGCAGGGATTGGGTATGTCTGTAAACGATTTTAAGATCTGCCCAGCCGGTAGTTTCCAGCTTTTGTTTTTGAGTGGCGTATTCAATCAAGCGGTTGCAGTCTTTTCGGACGATGTAAAGTCCTTCTCTAATGTGATGAACCATTTCTTCAAAAGTTAATTTATGGACTTCACTTAAGGCAAATTCCTGTTTATAAGACACCAGTTTAGAAACAAAAACTGCAAAGACTACCAGAGCAGTCACACTTTGAACACTCGCTAAAAATCTGGAAATTCCGTGGGGCGCAATATCTCCATAGCCGGTTGAAGTAGCAGTAATGACACTAAAGTAAAGACAATTAAGGAATTTTACTAGAAAAGTAGAGCCTTGATCCAGCGGGCTAGGCCCGTTTTCAGGAGAGTAAATTAAGAGAAGAAAATATAAAAATCCAAATGTAAAAGTTACCCCAAACCAGATTAAAAACAGGACTCCGTATGACTGCTGAGTCAGTTTGTCGATTATATAAATAGACCGACGGGAACTATTAGTTTGCATAAAGATATTGTAACTCGAAATGATTAAATTTTCTTATGTAAGTAAAGTAATATTAGTCCGAAGCCCTTAGCAGGTAGTGTTGCGCTAGGGGAAAAAATTCAGAGAGGCAAATTATTGAAGAAGTTTTAGTCGGTAAAAGCTGTTGTGAGGGTTTATTCAGCCTCTTCTGCGGGAGCTGTTTTAAGTTTTCTTGGGGTTCTGGCTTTTTTCTCAGCTTTTGGTGCGGTTTCCTCAGACTGAGCCGGCTGTTCGTTTTGGTACTCTGTCTTAGGAGTTAAAAGGGTGATAATCCGGTCAAGTTTAGCGTTGAGGGCGGCAAACTGATCGTTGTTTTGTTGAGGGCGGGGGTTTTCTTGAGGTCTTTCAAAGTTTTGCGGCCGGTCGTAGCTGCGGTTGTCGTTAAACCTGGGTCTTCTTTCTTCAAAATTAGATCTTCTAGGAGCGTAATCTCTGTCGTTTGATCTTCTGGTTTCTCCGCCGTTTTTCTCAAAACAATCGCTGCAAAAAACAGGCTTACTGCCGTTGGGCTTAAATGGAACTTCACATTCTTTGCCGCAATTACTGCAGGTTGTTCTATACATTTCCCTATCACGGCCGCCTCTGTTAAAGCTGCCGCCTCCGCCGGATCTGCTATCTCTATTAAAACTTCGGTTGAAATTACCCATAGTGGAGCATTATACACTTAATGTCGGACAAAAGCTAATTTGGGAATTTTTCACCAATATAATTTTTAAGTTAACAAACAACGCAAATCCAATAATTATCGAACGGATTTTGATACGCCGCGCCAGTCTATCGAAAGCCGGGGGAGTTAAAAAATTCAGGCTCTTTTAAGGTATACTTAGGCTTATATGGATAGAGACAAAGTCAAGATAAAAGGTCGCGGTTGGAATAAATCGTTTAAAATCTCCCGGGATAAATATGATGCGGTTTCAACGGTAATTCTAAAGGTTTTGTCGGATAAGCCGTTGCGCTTTTCTGAAGTGGAAAACGAAGTTAAAAAACAGCTGACAACTTTCGAAGGTTCGGTTGGTTGGTACACGATTTCCATCTTGAGGGAGCTTGAAACGCAGGGTAAAATCAAAAGAATAAAAGGAAGAACCGTAACTTACTTAAAATAATACAAAAGAATTGCCCCGTTTTTGTGGTTTGCTAAAAAAGCCGGGGAACAGCTGCAGTTTATCAAAAAAGACTGATAAGAAAAAGATAATCTGGATGATAGTAAGCAGTACTAGGATACTTTGATATATTGCATTCTTCTAAAATTCGTCTTATAAATATTCATTAGTGGTTAAAATAATTCCTATCCGACATCTGCTAATTCTTATTACCGCAGCCATCATTTTGTTTATTTTATTCATATTTTCCTCTGGGTCCGTCACTCAGGCAGCTAATTCCCCGGAAAACACAACAAATGTAAAAACATCCCGACCTGAATACGAATCTAATGTAATTCTGGCAAAACTTTCTGATAGCGCATCAAAAACAGTTCGTTCTAAACTTTCCGAAAAATCTGAAAAGAAGATTGATTTTGCAAAAACAGATGCAGATACCACAGGTCTGGCTGAAATTGATTCTTTAGCTAAAGCAGAAAAATTTGAAAAACTCGAACCAGTTATCAAAGATATAGAAGATCAGGATGGACCGAAAAAGGAGCTAGCCAGGTGGTACTCAATTACTCTACAAACAGAGCATAAAGTCGTTAAAGAAGGTTCAGAAGAATTTAATAAGGTAGATTCAGTTGCACACAAGTTACAAGAAAAAGATATCATTGAAAGTGCGGGACCAAGTGGTTTAGTACATGCAGAATTTACCCCCAATGATACCTACTATGCTAGTAACCAGTATGCTCCGCAAATAATCCAGGCCGACCGTGCATGGGATATTACTATGGGGGCTACATCTGTTGTGCTGGCAATATTGGATACAGGGATAAAGAATAGTCATGCAGATTTAAGCGGTCGAGTAATTGGTGCTTATGATTTTACCGGATCACCGTATTGGGCCGATGATGTTCATGGTCATGGAACGCATGTTGCCGGAATAGCTGCTGCGAATATAAATAACTCGACTGGTATTGCAGGTGTAGCTCCAGGGGTCTCGCTTTTGAATGTAAAAGTTATAAGAGATGGCGGTACAGGAAGTGAAACCACCATTTCTAATGGAATTGTTTGGGCAGCAGATAACGGAGCAGACGTTATCAATATGAGTTTAGGAGGAGATTATGAATGTAGTGGCAGTTCATGGGGGGTTGTAGCAAATGCAATTGATTATGCGTACTATACCAAGGGTGTTGTTGTAGTTGCTGTGGCAGGAAATTCTGGTGTCAACGATGTGCACATGCCAGGTAACTGTAATAATGTAATTTCTGTTGCTGCCACAGACAGTAGTGATGCCAAGGCGAGTTATTCCAATTACGGAACTGCGGTGGATATTGCTGCACCTGGTGGAACCATAGCAAATGGTATATATTCTTTAGGCCTTTCTGGATATGCGTATAATGCAGGCACTTCTATGGCTTCTCCTCATGTTGCAGCGGTAGTGGCATTGGTAAGGTCAGCAAACTCAACTCTAACCGCAACCGCATCAGCAAATATTGTATTGTCCAATGCAGATAATATTTCCGGAACTGGAACTTACTGGTCCAATGGACGGGTCAATGCCGATAAAGCCGTCTGGGCAACCATCTCTCATCCCAGTTCAACTCCAATATATAGAGCAGCTTATGGATCAGAGCATATGTGGACGGCCAGTCTTACTGAATATAACGCTCTGGTCGCCGGTGGATGGACCGGTGAAGGTACTGCCTTTTATGGCTATACATCATCACAGCCGGGTACAATTCCAATCTACAGAGCAGAATACGGCGGAACTCATATGTGGACAAGTCTTGCAGAGTATAACGCTCTGGTCGCCGGTGGATGGACCGGTGAAGGTATCGCTTTCTATGTCTATACATCAGGCCACCCGGGAACTACTGCGATATATAGAGCTTCGTATGGAGCAGCCCATATGTGGGTAGGTCTCGCCGCATATAACGCTTTAGTCGCCGGTGGATGGACCGGTGAAGGTCTTGCTTGGTATGGTACCCCTTAATTTGATTACTCTGCCGAAATAGCCTCAATAATTGCGTTGAAATTAAGGTATTATTTTTTGTAGAATTTATAGTATGAAAATGAATCCGGTTGTCCATTTTGAAATGCCTGCTAAAGACAAAAAGCGCGTAGCGGCTTTTTATTCCGAAGTCTTTGGCTGGGGAATGAATATTTTAGGCTCGGAAATGGGCAATTATGTTTTGGCTACCACCACCCCGGTTGACGAAAACAATATGGCCAAGGAACCGGGAGCGATAAATGGAGGATTTTTTGATTACTCCGAAAAAGACAGCTTCCCCCATGTAGTGATTTCGGTTGATGATTTAGGCGAAAGTATGGAAAAAGTTAAAAGCTCGGGAGGGGAAATTGAAGGCGAACCGATGGACATTCAGGGAATCGGAAAATATATTTCATTCAGGGATAGTGAGGGTAATAGGGTAGGCATGCTTCAGCCAACTCAAAGATGAAAACTCCAACTAAGAAATGGAAAATCTGCAGCAGAGGACATAAATTCCCAGGTAGTGGGCCTTGGCCGGGCCAGGGTAAGAAATGAACTGCAAAATTCCTGAAAATATCCAAAAAGAAATTTAATTTAACTTTTAATATCAGCTACTTTTCCGTTGGTGATGTTTATTAAATCCCGGGGTTGAATTTTAAATACCGAATTAGGAGTTCCGGCTGAAGCCCAAATCTCGTCATATTTAAGAAGGTCTTTATCTATAAGGGGAGTAAGAGGAGTTTTGTGTCCGAAAGGCGGCACTCCGCCGATTATAAATCCGGTTTTTTCCAGGACAAACTCAGCATCCGCCTTGCCGATATTTTCTCCGGTCAACTCTATGACTTTTTCGGTATCAACCCGGTTTATGCCTGAGGCAATAACCAGAACCGCCTGATTAGATTCTGATTTAAAAATTAGAGACTTAGCGATTTGGACTACGCTGCAGCCAATAACATCTGCCGCCTCTTGAGCGGTTCTTGTAGACTGTGGAAATTCTTTGATAATTAATTCAACTCCGGCCTTATTTAAGAGAGCACTGATTTTTTGAGTTTTTTGTTCTGTATTGGCCATCCAGGTATTATACATGAATCGAAATGAGCCTCTACTAACTCCGTTTTGTTTTTCCGCGGATTAAAATCCGAGGATTCTCGTTTGAAAGAATAAGGGTAAACAGTGACTCAAATCATTGACTAATTGTAAATTTGAGAGTCTAATTGGTTCGAAAAGGAAAATCTTGCCATGCTGAGTAGTGGCTCTATTCAGTTTTATATCAACGGTCCGCCGCCTATTGCCAAGTCAACGGGTCCGCCCTTTTCGGAAGATTTTACAAATTCTCAAACTCCGGCAGAAAAAACTGATTATTCAAAGCAAAATTTAACAGCGCCTCAAAACATTAATTCTCTGGTAAATAAAACCCACAACACATTATTAGTTGTCCGCTCGATAAGATTTTTTGATTTTTTCCCGGATAAATTAATCATTGATGAGAATAAAGTCAGCTTTATTTATAAGGACGCTTTCGGCGTCAAGTCAATTCACAGCGTTTTGATAGAGAACATAACATACGTTGAGGCGCATACGTCGTTAATGACAGGTACTCTGGTGGTAGTAGATAGCAGTAATTACCGCCATCCGATCGAGCTGAAGATAAATAATTTAAGGAAGGAGTCGGCAATCAGGGCCAGGAAATTGATACAGGGTTTAGTGCACGCAAAAAATTCTAAAACGGATTTGAGTGAGTTTAGCGCTTATGATCTGGAAAATAATCTGGAAGAGTTGGGCCGGGTGGCAGGGGAGGATTAACTTAAAAACTTGTTGACAAATAAAAAAAGTGCTACATTTAATTAATGCCGAGATATGTTCTGATTGCAGTTATTGTAGTATTAGCTCTTGCCGGGGGCTGGTATGTTTATTCGGGCAAGCAGTCCTCAATGCCTTATTCTCAAAATAATTCCCAGGGATCCTCGATGGGGGATAAAATCTCCGGCAAGTTCGCCGATTTAATTAATGCCGGCAGAAGTATGGAATGTACCTTCTCCGGTGAAACAGACGGATATAAAACAACCGGTACGGTTTTTGTCGCAGGTAAAAATATGCGCGGGGATTTTAATTCCGAGTCAAAGGGCAAGATGATGGATTCACATATGATCCAAAACGGCGAGACGATTTATTCCTGGACAACCCAACCCAAACAGGGAATGATGATGAAAATAACTAAAGAAGATCAGGCCAGTGACCTGGACGAGTCAAACACCAGTCCAAATAAATCATTTGAGGATATGGATAAAAACTATGATTATCAGTGCAAGAATTGGGGTGGTGACCAATCCAAATTCCAGCCGCCTTCGGATATCCAGTTTCAGGATTTATCGGTCATGATGGAAAAAACAACCGGCTCAATAGGACAAAGTAATAGTTCAGCCTGCAGTGCCTGTGATAATCTTGAGGGCGACGCTAAAGCCTCCTGCCAGCAAGCCCTGGGATGTTAAGGAGCCAAATGCCGATATCATTCAAGCTGGGTTTATCATTGATCTTGTCAGTTGTCATTACTCTTCTTTGCGGTACAATTTATATCGCCGTTCATCAAAATTACCGGCAGTCAGCCAATGATCCCCAAGTCCAGATTTCCGAGTCCGTTGCCGGTATGCTCTCGCGGGGTGAAGATTTGACTTCAATTCTACCTGAGCAAAAAGCCGATTTAAATGGCAGTCTGGCAACTTTTATTATCGTTTATGATGATTCCCAAAACCCGACTGTTTCCACCGCCCAGCTTGACGGCCAAACACCGGAGCTTCCGAAAGGGGTTTTGGATTTTGCTAAGGAAAACGGCCAAAACCGGGTAACCTGGCAGCCGAAAGCCGGAGTCAGGATTGCAGCGGTAGTTACCAGGTATGATAAAGGTTACGTATTGGCCGGCAGGTCTATAAGGGAGGTTGAATCGCGGATAAAGATGCTGACAAAACAGCTGGCAAGTGCCTGGTTTGTGACTATGACCATAGCATTTATAGGCGTCTGGTTCTTAATCCCCAAAAACAAATCCCACTAATTTAGTAATTCCTGAGTTTGAATTTACCAACAAGTTTTGTTAATATGTTTAGCCATGTCAGCAGAAGGTGATCCACGAATCCAAGATATACGAATAATACCTGATGTAACTCCAAGTAGTGTCGGAGAGAGAGAGTCGATTACTCTCCGTTACGATTAGTGCCCATGCCTAGAGTTTCTGATTTGCTAAGCTTAGGTTTGGCACTCATGCCAAGGGTTGTCCGAAGAGTGATAGAGATTTCTAAAGATTTGAGTATTCTTATTAGAAATGGAGAAATAGATTTTAGAGAAAGAGAAGACCAGTTAAGCCTAGGAATTAGAAATAGAATGTGGAGAGTTGGTCAAGGAGGAGAAAGAGTGTTGTCTGAAATGCATCGAAGATTAAGACGCAGTACCAGCCCCTAAAAGTCGCAATAATCTCATAATAATTTTCCTATCTTGCAATCCATTTAGCCTCGAAATATCATAATTACTATATCCTGACAAAAAGATGACATCTTTGCCTTCAGTCAATTCTATTCATCCTCAGCGAAACGGGGGCTCCCGTGAATCCGAAAGAAATCTAAGATTAATAAAACCAAATCCGGATGGAGAACCAAAACCTCTAAGGCCACTGAAAGGCGGTATCACTAAGTACACAGATTATACATTTGAGATCGCGGTTGGCGTACTAGGTCTTTTAGCAGTCAGCCTAGTGGCAGGAGGCATTCATCTTATTAATGGCCGGCTAAGAAAGTAATAGAATAATTCTATCCTATAGTTGATTTTAAGATGAATAGGTGATATTATGTCAAATACAAAGATGTGATAGAGATCACAGCTTTGTACAGCAGCAGGAATACAATTGTGGTAAACTTATTAAAGAGCGAGAAGTATTATGGAAATAAATTTTTGTATTAAATTTTGGCATCAAGTCCGCACCCTTAATGGGGAGGCGGAGCTAATGCTCTAAGTCCAAGCAAAAGGACTTAGTACAAAAGCTTTACCGCCGATCTAAAAAGATAGGCGGTTTTTTATGGAGAAAATATGAGCGAAAGAAGACCACTGGTTCATAGAGATATGTTTAGTCCTAAACCTGAAGGGGTGGAGCGTTTTAATGGGCTAATGAACGAGTTAATAGGAGAACCCGCAACAGAAATAGACTTGGGAATTAAAAACGGTCAATTCGATCGATTTAGTGTTCCTGTAGATTTGCGGGATAGAGCGAATGTAGCTTTCTATAATGCTTTGTCTTATAGAATTAGATTACAGGGGGATTATAACCTTCGTAGGTTTTGGGCGGCGAGAGTTGAAGATGCAATAGGAGTTCATACAGAAGTTAAAGCTAAGTTTCCAAGCCTGGACATGGATATATTAAGAGAGGTTGGGACACCCACTAGTGACATTTCCGACACACTAGCGGTTTTGGCTGCCAAGGGGCATGGTTCTTTACCTGGTCATGAAAGAAAGACGAGAACTCTTCTCGGAATAGTTGCCGCAGCCATAACTGCTGATGATATGGCTGTTGATATGAATAGTGAGATGGTCAGGGTTGACCAAGTGCTTTTGCAGCATTTTTTCGCTAATGAAGACGATACGCACCCCTATAAGCTGCATTCACTTCACGATAAGAGAACAAATACTTATTTGACAGAGGGTGGAATGCTAATACCTGATGGAGCAGTCAGAAGAAGTTTCACTGTTCAATTAAGAGATGTTAAAGATAGTCAGCCAGTACATTATTTCTCGGGTTTGAAGCCAAAAGTTTCGGCTATTACGAAAGCGGTAAGCAGAGCTGTTAAAAATGGAGGCGATATAAAGCCAGAGAAAGATGTACAGGATAGATACAGAGTAGCAATTGCTCGAATGGATTCAGATATTGATGCCATAGAGATGGCAAAAGCGATGAGGCAGATATTGAATAATAAATATCGAAAGGTTGAGAGTTTTGATGATGATCACAAGATTGATGGTTATAGTAGTTGCTGCAATAATAAATTAGGTTGGCACAGGGAGAAAATCAAGTTTGAAGGTGTTCCAACTCCTCTGGAACTTGCAATTTTTGACAGAAAAAGCTTTGTAAATTATCAAGTCGAAATAGGAAATAGAGATTCAAGAACTGGAATTTATGACGGAAACGCAAGACAGTTTTATGAAGTCATGAGGATGGAGGGGTTGTTAGAGGTTATTTATCCCCAGGACTTAGGTCTTTACAAATTTAGTGCACAGAGGGCAGTTGCAGATAGGATGGAGGAATTAGTTCCAGCAATCAGACGAGTAGGTCAGCCAAGCAAGAGGTATCAGACGTAAAAGTATGTTATAATTTCGTAGCTTTGGTTCGGAAGGTTGGAGCCGGATTGTAGAAATACATAAACAAAGCGCAGAGACGAAACTGTAAATCACAATTATGTAAACTAATTGTGATAAAGACTGTAACGGATGTTGGAAATCAAAGTCCGTCAAGGAAAGTATTAATATCAAGGTGGCACCGCCAGTACAATTTAAAATTGACAATGTACAATTGACAATTTGAGATTAAAGGCCCTTGTAAGTTTGTTATTTATAAAAAAATAACGAGCTTGCAAGGGCTTTTTTAGTGCAGCTGATTGCTGAAGACTGAAAGCTGATAGCTATGAAGAAACTACCGAAAATTATTTTAAACAAAAAACCGACTTACCTTAAAATTGCGGAAGGACTGGATCTGTTTGGAGTTTTTTCAAAAATCGAATCCGAATTTAAGAATTGTTTTATTCTGGAATCTCTAGGTGAACAAAATAGTTTATCCCGGTATTCAATAGTCGGTTTTGATCCGCAACATATAATTTCCGCTAAGGGTCAGACTCTATATTTTGATAATCAGAAATTTGAATTTGACCCCACTTTGCCGAGGCTACGAGGGGCGAGTAACCCATACTTTGCTTTACGAGAAATTGTTCCTCAAGACGCAATTTCCAAGTTTTATGCCGGCGGTTTAATTGGCTATTTAAATTACGAAACAGTTAATTATTTTGAACCCTCTTTAAAATTTAAAGAACATCCGGAGTTTGACACCTTTAAGTTTGGGGTTTATCTTGACGGATTGGTTTTAGATAAGGTTACAGGAGAATTATTTTACTTTTACTATGAGAAGAATCGATTTGATGTTGTCAAACAGATTCTTCACGGAGTTTACCCCGGACTCCGATCCGGGGTTCAGAACGACAAAAAAGGATCCCTAAACAAGCTCGGAAAGAACCTGAAGGTCCGGTTTTTGGGGGATACATTAGACCGGGCCGGACATAAAAAAAACGTTGAATATGTCCTGGAGCAGATCAAAGCCGGCAATACTTTCCAATGCGAAGTCGGATTTAAATCGGAATTTGAAATTACCGGGGATACATTTTTAATTTATGAAAATTTAAGAAAAATTAATCCCTCACCCTTTATGTATTACTTAAAATTTGCTTCGCAGAGGATTATCGGCGCCAGCCCGGAGCTTTTATTCAGATTAAAAAACGGCGATATGGAAACATTTCCCTTGGCCGGTACGGCCAAACGGGGAAAAACAGAAAAAGAAAATATGGAATTGGCCCGCCAATTATTAAATGATCCTAAGGAAGTTGCCGAGCATAATATGCTGGTTGATTTGCATCGGAATGATTTAGGAAAGGCTGCCAAATTCGGAACAGTTAAAGTCCGGTCTTTGATGGATATAAAAAAATTCTCCCATGTCCAGCATATTTCCTCGGAAATTTCCGGTGTAATAAAGGACGGATGCGATATGTTCTGCACTCTGTCTGCTTCATTTCCGGCAGGAACTTTAACAGGCGCACCAAAAGTTGAATCAATGAAGATTATAAGCAGAATGGAAAAATCCCCCCGTGGTCCTTATGGCGGAGCTGTCGGTCATTTCGGATTTGACGGCAACTGCATTTTTGCAATTTCGATCCGTTCTTTATTTGTCTCAGGTAAATATGCTTTTGCTCAAACATCAGGGGGAGTGGTTTTAGATTCGGATCCGGATAAAGAATATGAAGAAATCACCAACAAGCTGGCAGCGATGAAGGAGGTATTAAAATAACCAAGATACAAGTTACAAGGAAAGTACCAAGAACCAAAATTCAAGTACAAAATAATATTTAAAGGTTTAAAAGTTTAAATATTTGGAATTTGTTTGGAATACTTGTATCTTATTTCTTGGAAAACTTAAACATGAAAGTACTTTTGATTGACAACTATGACTCATTCACCTATAACCTGTACCAACTGGTAGGGCAGATTTTGGAAGAAAAAGGCGATAAATTTATCCTTGATGTTTTCAGAAATGATGAAATTTCTATCTCGGGAATTAGAGAGAAAGGTTATGAAAAAATAATAATTTCTCCGGGCCCTGGTGACCCATCAGATAAAAACTATTTTGGAGTTTGTGCTGAAGTTTTAATTGACCTGGGAAAGACTATCCCTGTACTCGGAGTTTGTTTAGGAATGCAGGGGTTAGGGTATTATTACGGCGGTAAGGTATCGCGGGCAAAAAAAATTATGCATGGAAAAACTTCAATAATTACCCATAATGGAAAAGGATTATTTAAAGGATTGCCGCAGGACTTGGAAGTTATGCGATATCATTCTTTGATTGTTGAAAAAGATAATTTACCGAAAGATCTGGAGATCCTGGCCATGAGTCAAGACGGGGAGATAATGGGACTTGCTCATAAAATTTATCCCATCTCGGGGGTCCAATTTCATCCGGAATCTTTTGCCACCGAAGGAGGAAAGAAAATTCTGGAGAATTTTCTGGGGATATGAATCAAGAGTTAAGTATTAAAGGAAAAACAAAGATGAACTTAAATGATTATTTAAATAAGTTGAGAGAAAGAAAGAATTTGACTCAAAAGCAATCGAAAGAGTTGCTCAGTCTTTTAATGGAACAGAAAACAACTCCTGAACAAATCTCACAGATTCTAAAAAATCTTGCAGTTAAAGGCGAAACCATTGAAGAAATCGTGGGATTTGCGGAAGGCATGCGGGAACTAATGTTATCAGTTGATGTGCCCGCCGATTCTATTGATATTGTCGGAACCGGAGGAGACGGATCGAATTCGTTTAATATTTCAACCATTTCGGCAATTGTAACAGCCGCTTGCGGGGTTCCGGTTGCCAAGCACGGGAACAGGGCAGCCTCTTCAAAATGCGGCAGTGCGGATGTTTTAGAATCCCTGGAGATTAATATTAATTTAACTCCGGAAAAAGCTGCAAAGGTTCTGGATAAAGTTGGGATGGTTTTTTTATTCGCGCCTATGTTTCATCCGGCAATGAAGGTAGTAGGACCGGTTAGGAAGGAGTTAAAAATCCGTACGATTTTTAACTACCTGGGTCCATTTTTAAACCCGGCGAAAGTTAAAAGGATGCTTTTGGGAGTTACCAATCTGGAAATGGCTGAAAAGTTTTTAGAAATAGCAAAACAGTTAAATTTTGAGCATTTAATTATTGTGACCAGTAACGACGGTATGGACGAGATAAGTGTTGCCGGTAAAACAACGGCTTTTGAACTAAAAAACGGCGAAGTCCGGAAATATATCATTGATCCGCAAAAACTGGGTTTTAAAAAATATTCTAAAACCGATTTGGTTGGGGGAGACCCAGAAATAAATGCCACAATTGCCAGGGATATATTAACCGGCCGAGAAACCGGTGCAAAAAGAGACGCAGTTATTTTAAATAGTGCTTATGGTTTATTGATCGGAGAAAAATCCAAAAATATCAGAGAGGGAATGAAGCTATCAGCACAAGCCATTAGCTCGGGGAAAGCGCTACAGTTGTTGGATAATCTAGTCAAGGAGACAAACAGATGAATGACATGATTAAGAAAATTATTGATATTAATGAACCGGATTTGATGAAAAGAAAAAAGGAAAATCCAATTTCAGAGCTGGAAGAAAGAATTAGAAAAATGCCTAAGGCTTTGGATTTCATTGGAGCCTTCGATATTTTTGGAATTATTGCTGAGATAAAATTAGCTTCTCCGTCAGCTGGAGAAATTGAAAAGAAAGAAAATGTTTTGGAAATTGCAAAGGATTATAAGAATTGCCAAGCTAATGCAGTTTCTGTTATTACCGAAAAATATTTCTTTAAAGGGGGCGTTAATTTTATCAAACAAGTAAAAGAAATTACTAATTTGCCGATATTACAAAAAGATTTTGTCGTTGATCCCTACCAGATTTATGAGTCAAGAATTGCCGGTGCAGATGCCTTATTATTAATTGCCAAAATAATCAGCCCTGACCAATTAAAGAAGTTTGTTGAGCTTTGTCTGGAAGTTGGTTTAGAGCCGGTTATAGAAATAAATGATGAGTTGGATTTGGGAAGTGCTTTGCAGACTAAAACAAGCATAATTGCAGTTAATGCCAGGGATTTAGATACTTTTAAAGTGAATATTGAAAAAGCTTGTGAGCTGTTAAGAAAAATTCCGGAGAATTATTTGAAATTAGGATTCTCAGGAGTTAATTCTCGTGAGGAAGTTGAGAAATACAAAAATGCCGGAGCAAGAGGGATTTTAGTCGGAACTAATTTAATAAAATCTAATGAACGGAAAAAATTCCTGGAGGATTTGAGATGATAAATTTAAGCAAAGCGCCTCAAGACCCTGTGATAGTAAAAATTTGCGGCATAAGATCAGACATCGCAGCCAGAGCCGCTATTTACGCGGGCGCCAAATACTTGGGTTTTAATTTTGCCCCCGGTTCAAGACGGAGAATGTCGCCGGTTATTGCCAAACAAATCATTGATCAAGTAAGAAATCAGGTTAAGATAGTCGGAGTTTTTCAAAACCAGAGTCTTGAGGAGGTAAATAAAATTGCTGATTTTTTGAATTTAGATTTTGTCCAGCTTCATGGAGATGAGGATGAGGAATTTGCAAAAGAGATTAAAAGAGGGGTAATTAAAGTTTTCCAACTGGAACCGGATTTTGATATCACCGCCCTTTTAAAAGAAATGAACAAATTTGAGGTAGAATACTTTTTATTGGACAGGAAAAAACAAGGGAAAGGAAAAATGTTAAGTCTGAAAAACTTAAGCGTGATTGCCAAAGTAGAAAAAATATTTGTCGCCGGGGGATTAACTCCGGATAATGTGGCAGAAATTGTAAGGAATGTAAATCCGTATGGTGTAGATGTGGCCGGGGGAATTGAAACAAACAGCATAGAGGACACTGAAAAAATCAGATTGTTTACGGAAAGGGCAAAAAATGCTTAACGGAAAATTTGGAAA
>Ga0209542_10009160_pt1 | contig 18246 bp, 18 predicted proteins | sample RifCSPhighO2_01_FD_184028 | JGI IMG/M metagenome (GOLD analysis project Ga0209542, IMG submission 184028) | Soil microbial communities from Rifle, Colorado - Rifle CSP2_plank highO2_0.1 (SPAdes) (version 2) | ecosystem: Environmental > Terrestrial > Deep subsurface > Rock core/Sediment ...
TCTCTAACTTGGCTTCTAAATCTGCAATTCGATGATCTTTTTCTTTGAGTTTTTTAGTCAAATCTGAGACTTTGAGACGAAGATTAAGGACGCTTGTCTTTAAACGCTTCAAACTGATTTCTAACCTTGTTTCCCTACTTAAATGTCCTCTCATGTTGATAATCAATTATATCAAAAAAGCTAGGTTTTACCTAGCTTTTTATCCACTTTTTTACTCAGAATTGTGAGCTGATTCAATCCCAAAACTTGACTTTATAATATACCTATGATATAATGAAAACATGGAAAACTCTATAGAACCGATAAAATATGTGGTAATTGGATTGCTGTTGTTTGGTGTTATTGCCGGGCTTTTTCTATTGCCTTTGTTTTTTACTCAAGCCCAAAGCCAGCCAAGCGTAAGCACAGCTTCATTGTTAAGCACATCAGGTAATTCCACAACTTCGAGCTCGGGTACTACTTTAGTATCCGCAAAATCAAGCGGGTCAATATTCAGCTTTTTTGGAGGCGGTTCTACCAGTCAGTCGGGACATCCGGTTTTGACGATAGTAAAAGCCGTCGGAACCGAGAGTATATTCGTGATAGTTGATGGTAAGAAACATCTGATTCCCACTAATGAAATATTTTTTAGTTATGGACTTACCAACGGTATGATTCAGTCAATAACAGCAGAAGAACTTGCTAAATATCCGATTGCAAGACTATTTATTGTTGAGGGTCTTAATGAGGAAGGAGTTGAGCCGACCATCTTTTATATGACCGATAACGGTATGATAAGGGAAATGCTTAATGACAGAGTTTTTTATTCATATGGTAATAGGAAGGAAGATATTATTACTATCAATCAAAAAGAATTTAATTATTACCCTAGGGTTCAGTATGTCTATCTGGAAAGACCGATAATAGACAGGTCTATCTACCAAATAACCGGCGGAATAAAGAGATATTTAACCCCAGTTGCGGTTAGGAGAATGAACTTGGGTGAAAATGAGATTGCGCCAATCAATCAGATTGAATTCGATACTTATCCGGAGGGGGAATCGGTTATATTTTAAAAAAAATAATCTTCAAAGAAAACAAAAGAGTCCCGCATTTTGCGGGACTCTTTTGTTTTCATAAAAGAGTGGTATATTGGCTTCAGCTTAGAACTTTAAAAAGGATAAATATGGACGGTTATTACGTCGGCGTAGATCTTGGCGGAAGCCATTTGAGAATGGGTTTATTGGAAGGTAGTGGGAAGATACTGGGGGAAATAAAAAGGGACATTTGCGATATGACTGACGAGCATTGGTTTATTAATTCTATCATAGATATGTGGGTTGAGCTGATTAATGCCTGTCGTTGTAATCCTCCGGGTATTATAGCTATCGGTTTCGGCAGTCCCGGTCCGCTTGATCCTGTTCATGGAATAATTGAAAGCCCTCCCAACCTTCCTTGCATGAGAAGTTTTAATGTCGTCAGGTTTTTGGAAAATAAATTTAACGTTCCGGCATTTCTGATTAATGATGCCGATGCGGCTGTCTTAGGCGAAGCGTGGGTTGGTTCTGCCAGAGGATATAAAAACGTTGTTATGCTTACTCTTGGAACGGGTGTCGGTAGCGGAGTTATCTGCGAAGGCAGATTGATCCGTGGCAGTGGCAGGGCTGTTGAGCTCGGCCATACCGATACATTTATTCCGGGCACAATGAGGACGTGCTCTTGTGGTTCCTCTGGGCATTTTGAGGCCTATGCAGGAACGTTGGGCCTAGCAAAATTATATTGCGAAATTTTCGGGGCCAGTTTTGATAAAATGACACCTGGCGAAATTTTCAGAGTGTCCTATGGGATGAAAACAGGCGCGGCTGCCTTTGATCAAAGATGGCTTAAGCTCGCGGATGTATACGCTTCTTACGTGGCGAGAGGTATCATTAATGCCGCTTGCAGCTTTAATCCGGAATGTATAGTTCTCGGGGGAGGAATAATTTCCGATAATCATATCCTCTTTCAGATGATAGAGAGACATTTTCAAAGGGATATGCTTGGTAGAAATATCGGGGGTGAATATTTAAACAAAATGGCAGTTCTAGGCAAGGACTTGGTTATTTTGCCGGCGAAGTTTAATAATCCTGGAATTATTGGAGCTGTGAAGCATGCGATTGATCAAATGGACACGACAAAAGAAAAGAAAAGAGGCAGATAATGTCGGCATATCTGAAGGTTGTCGTCGGCGTACTTATATGGGCTGTTATTAATGGCTTCGTGGTAAAGGATGCAGGGAGCGTCATTGCACCGACCGTTTTGGGTGCGTTGATGTCTTTGGTAGGCATTGTATTATTCCTTCCTCGTTTATCGCTTAAACCATGGCCAAGGTTAACGGGAAAACAGAAATTATTTTTGTCGGGTCTGGGCTTATCGGCTGCCGTGAATAACAGTTTTTTCTACACTGCCTTAGCTATGAATGAAGATGGTGCGAATATAACAAGTATAGTGTTGATTCACTATTTTGCCGCCATATTATCTATCGGTTGGATTGCAATGATTCCGGCATTTAGAGAAAAGCTGGATAGAGCAACTAAATTAAGCGCCATATTAGGGGTCGTTGGTTTGTTTGTAATGATAGGGAATAGTTGGTTTGAGCATAAATTATGGTTCTATTTTGCATTGTTATCTGCTTTTTTTTATAGCCTTGAAATAGTTTTTTCTAGACAAGCCAAGGAAGTGGATCCTTACTTTTCGGCTTTTACAAAGCTTGGATCCCAATTCCTGCTTATGCCGGTCGTGGGACTATTCCTTGGACACTCATTCTATGTTCCTGTTGGTCAGTATTTATACATAGGAATTGCCGGTCTATTGTTATTTATTTCATTCGTTTTTGTTTTTTCGGGTCTCAAACAGGTTCCGGCTAAGCATTTTTCAGCCCTTGGGTATCTTGATCGTTTAGGGGCGATTGCCATAGACAGATTTTATTGGGGGCAAAGATTTGGTATTAATACTTGGATAGGTGGTATAATCATACTTCTTGCCGAAATTCCGATTTTATTTTCAAATAAAAAAGAGGTCTAACTGACCTCTTTTTATTTCTTTAATAGCAGTTCTTTATGCTTTTCCAGCAATTCTTTTGATATTCTGTGGGTTCTTATAATTTCTCCATAAGTCAGGGCGCTGGGCCTCAAACTTCTTGTCAGATTATTCTCGCGGTCTATGGCAATCAGTCCCATATTGGAAAACATGCCATCCCATTCCCAAGTATCGGTTAGGGACCAGTATTGATATCCGATTACGTTTGCCCCATCTTTAATTGCATCAAAGACAGCCTTAAGATGTAGAATAATAAATTCTTCGCGAAATTTATCATCTGCATCATCTAATCCATTTTCAGTTATGACTATAGGCAGGTCAAGGTCTTTAAATTTTATTATCATATCGTAAAGTCCTTGGGGATAAAATTCTTTCGACCGGTTTCCCTGTATCCTTTTGTCCGGCATTTCCCACTCGATCGCAAAGGGCTGATTTTCTGTAAGCCAAGATAGAATCTGTGAACCCATTGAAATATGGAATTTGAGTTTTATTCTGCCGTAATAATTCAGCCCGATAAAATCTCGATCTGTGGTCCCTATTAAATAGTCCAGACTTAGTGAATTTATTGTATTGTGGATGTTGTATGCGAATTTGTCTAAAGTAGAATTCTGGTCGAACGGATAAAATGACCCTGGAGCAGACGCAAATCCTACCATTACATTGTTATTCCCCAGAATCTTGTGGATTGCCCTGTAGGATAGCCTATGGGCGTCTATCAGGTGGCTGGATGACAGTAATAGTCTTTTATAACCTTCTTCGTCATCTAAGCTTTTGATACCCTTATGGGGTGGCCAACTGCCTTCCTCGTTGCCCCTAACATAGCCCTGCAAGGTTATCTGGGGTTCATTGAAGGTGAGCCACCACCGTATCTTTAGTGGCAGGCCTACCTCTTTAGCAACTACTTCGGCATAACGAGCGTAATAGTGTGAGAATTGCGGGCTTTCTAATCCCCCCATATTCGATATCCATATAGGTAGAGCGAAATGGTTTAGACATATCATCGGCTCGATACCCTTAATCTTCATATATCTGAATATCTCTTTATATTTTTTAATGGCATCCTTGTCGAATTTACCTTCTTCAGGTTCGATTCTTGCCCATTCAAGAGAGAGTCTATGAATTAAGGGACCAATCTGGTTAGCCAGATCAAAATCTTCTCGATATCTATTAAGATAATCGGTTCCAACTTCTGGACCTATGTATTTTATTTCCGAATCCGGCGGACATCTTTGAGATTTTACGCATTCTTGAATGTAGGGTTCCCAGTCTGTAAGTCCATTTCCGCCGGTTGTTTGGAAATCCGATGAAGCAGTTCCAAAAAAGAAGTTATCTAGAAATTCAAGGTCATCAGTAAAAATAAGATCGCCATTTTTAGGCGGAATAGCTTTATTTAGCTGTTTTTGGGCTGGAGATATGCTGGGTTTTGGTTTGTCACTGATAGTGTTTCGGGCAAGATATAAGTATGCCAATAACGGGGAAGTAATGGCAATAAGAATTATAATCGCAAATCTAAAGGATAAGCTTTTACACAGATTACATCTCACAACTTCTCCTTTTAATGAACTAGTCCAGTTTTGAGTTTAGGAAACTAGGATGGCCGTTTACGAAAGAGACGGCATCCATTTCTTCCCCGCCTTCAGGCTGGATTTGCTTTAGTATTAGATAGCATTTTTTAGTTGCAACAGCAATTGAATTTTCTATTCTTATCACTGTGCTGGCCGTTTCCTTTGCTTCAGTATTATTAATTTCGCCCATTATAATATTTAAGGCTTTATTTTGCCATGTAGTCCATGCTCTTGGTTCCGGATTTAAGGCCCGTATCTTGTTGTATATTTCTTCCGCAGATTTATTCCAATCAATACGCCCGTCTTCACGGGACAGTATCTTTGTAAAGGTAGCTTTTGAGTGATCTTGCTCCACGGGTTTTAACTCACCCAATATATATTTTGGCAATGTCTCAATAAGTAGTTCTGCCCCTATCTTTGCAAGGTCTTTTTCTGCTTGAGGGTAGTATGTAGTATGTAGTATGTAGTATGGTTTTGAAGATAAGATTGGTCCGTGGTCGACGTCTTTATCCATTAGCATTATCGTAATCCCTGTTTCCTTACTTACCCTGCACCAATTCCGCCCCCTTTCTGAATGGCGGTCAGCGGATAAGATTGGTGCGGGGTCCCCGTTCATGATCGCCGTCTGAATAGGAGATGGACCGCGGTATTTAGGTAAAAGAGATGGGTGAATGTTTATAAAACCATATTTAGGAAGTTCAAGATATCTTTCGGGAATTATTTTTCCATACGATGCGACAATGCAGATATCTGGGTCAAGTTTTTTAAAAGTATTAAAAAAATCGTCATCTTTCAGGGTTTTTGGCTGAAGAATGGTAATATTATTTTTTTCAGCCCAGGTTTTAGTAGGTGGGGGAGTTAAGATCGCTTTTCTTCCGGTTGGTTTATCGGGCTGGGTAACAACTGCTGAAATCGAATGGCTACTATTTGAGTCAGAATTAAGTATCTCAAGAGTTGGAATAGCGAAGTCAGAGGTTCCAAAAAATGCTAGCTTTAGGGGTCTTTGTCCTCTCACCAAATGAGCAGTTGCTTTTGGCACAGTTTCAGGCTGTTCGTTGTGGTGTGGGGGTTGCTTTTTCATTGAATATATGATATAATAATATCAGAGGTGAAGCATATGGATTTTTTTGTTCTTTGGAGCTTGATGGCGAGCTACCCCTATCAGACGATCATCGTGATGATGGCAATCAGCTCTCTCATCACCAGTGCTCCCACATTCGCGTTGATGAGTGCGAAGCCGGAAACTGCTGAAGAAGTTGAGAAGGAGCGAAGGCTCATTCTACGGCTTCGGGGCTATTCCGGACAGGCGGGTATAGCCGGTCTGAGCATGATGGTCTTGCTGTTGGTGGTCACTACGATTATCACTCTCTATCCCTCGGCGATTCGCTGAGGAGAGCTACCTCCATGTTCGTTGAGCTCCGCAAAGTTGCGGGGCTCTATTATTTCTTCTCAAATCTATCTTTAATGACCGTGCCATATAGATGATCGGTCTCATGCTGAAGCACGCGCGCCAGAAAACCTCTGGCTTTTGTTTTAATCTTATTACCGTGCTCATCTATGAATTTTATCTTGATTTTTTTTGAGCGTTTGATAGGGCGAAAATATTCAGGTATTGAAAGACAACCCTCTTCCATATCTTCTGAATCTTTTGAAGATTCTGTTATTTCAGGATTAAAATATACGCTAGAAGCTTCATTAGTTAGAGCTAGATTTTCATCAATAACAAATATACTCAAATCTTTACCTACCTGATTGGCTGCCAGTCCGACACCTTGATGCTCTATCATAGATCTTTTCATATCTAAAACTAGCTCTTTGTACAGGCCATTCTTAATGTCCTCAACCGGAATAATTCTAGTCTTATTTCTTAGTACTTTGTGGGGAATTTTAGTAATTTCCATCCCGTTAGAAGTAGCCCCGCCGAGGTCCTTCGGACTCGTTCCGCCATGACGGAATGAGTGGGACTTCTAACGGGATTCATCCCTGACATATTACAACATATTTTAAATTAAGTTAAGTAGGGTTTATATTACAATATCGATTTCGGGTCAATATCTATACTCCATCCAATGGGGACATATCTTAGGATATTGTCGGGATTTTCGTCGAGGGCAAGTTTAAGGATTATATTGTAAATAAAATAACCCTTCTCTTTTTCGACAAATGCCGGTGAAGGACCGAGGAGTTTAACCTTTTCATCCAATTTTTTCTGCATAATGGCCATTTTTAATTTTTCACTAAGAACCCGAGCTTGGTAAAAGGCCTTGGATGAATCGGGATCACGGAATGACAGCTTGATTAGACGTCCGAACGGGGGATATAGAAATAATTTTCTTGAAAAACATTCTTTTTCATAGAAACCGGTATAATCTTCTTTAACAAGATAGTTCAATACCTGACTGTTAGGGTTGTAGGATTGAATAACTATCTCTTTGGGACTAAAATCAAGCAATTTATAAAATTGATGGAATAATTCTTCTTCGGCCCTGAAATCGGGTGTCGTGGTCAGGCTATCTATATTTGGGATTCCGATAAAATTAAATTCTCTGTTGTATCTATGGCTAAATATAAGTTGAGTGGCAATGCAAATGCACGATTTTGAAGCATCGATTTTTTCTAATATTTCATTTTGCGTTTTTTCCCGCCCTTTAGGGCGAGGCTCGCCCGGCTTTGCCGAGGCGGCATTTTTTGCAATATCGGAATCAAAAATAAAGATTTCAGGGCGTGCTTTGTCGTCGGGAAATAATCTTAGTAGCCCTTCTTCTATCTTCTGGCTGCCCGCAAGACCGGATTTCTTCAATTTATAACTTTGACAATTGGGACAGCCCTGGGGCATACTTTTTGTTAAAGAGCAACGATGGCATATAAGAATCGAATCCTTGATTTTAGCGTGAATTCTCATGGGAACCGAACAGCTGGGGCATTTAAAGATGAACCCGCAATTTTCGCACATTAGTGAACCGGAATAACCTTTTCGAGTTGAGAATAAAAGTATTTTTCTGTCGGAATACTCAAATATTTTGTCCGTAAGCTCCCGGCTGAATATCGAATAATTTCCTGTTTTTATTTCCTGAACCATGTCGATAGTTTTTATTTCGTGCTTCTTTGGGTTAGTTTGGTCTTCAAGCTTATAAGCACCGTTTTTAATGGATATAAATCTTTTTATATCGGGTATCTGAGATATATAGACTAGGTTCACAGACTTATCCACATCCTGATTAGAGGCTCCACCTCTATCGGCTGTGTATAACTCGGATATTTTTTCGGCGAGATCGGGGGTGTTATATTTTGGAGACATGTCAGATTTGTAGGCTTCATTAGCCGGATCCTCAAGGATTATTAGTCCGAGATTTGCATATGGCGCAAAAAGAGCTTGGCGAGTGCCTATTATTATCTCGGCTTCTCCCGATGATATTTTATCCCAAGCCCCATAGAGTTTTTTAACAGATAGCTTTCCATAAAGTGAAACGGTTTCATGATAACCGGCAAAATATTCATAAAGATATTTTATTGTAGATATCTCAGGAACTATTATGAGGGTTTGTTTTTTTGCTTTTAAATTCTTCTTAATTTCCGGCTCGATATTTTTGATTAGATCTTTTGCGTTGGATAATAAAACCGTATTAGGCGTTGAGTATTTAGTATTATGGGACAAACCTTTTTTCTGATTTTTTATATTTCCATGATACATACTACTTAATACATAATTCTTCTTCAGAAAAAACGACGGCAATACCGTCTTTAGACATAAGCTTAGCGGAGCATAATAATTCCGCGAGAGCCACAATGCAATCTTGAACTGGATATCTCTTATTAATGGTTCGTCGCTAATTATGCCGTAAGCTTTCTTGAGTTGGAAATATGATTTTTTTAAATTGCCTTTCTGCTCTTCGATTGAAGAACATGAAATAACTGCCGCCGGCACTCTACGGTTGCCGACTGGTACTTCAATTATTGAGCCCTTTTCCATTTTTTCATTAAAAAAATAGCTTAGAACCTGAGGTACGCTTGGCGGTAGAATTGTAAGAGGTATTACCTCGATAATATACATTAGTATAAAAATACCAGTTTAGGGATTTTATTCTAATTGACCCCCGTTAATATTTATCGTATCTTCGGTTCAAGAACCTCAAAAATTTAATATAAGGGGGATATTATGGGTGTCGCAAATAAGACCCAGAGATCCAGATTCTCAAAAGTCTTCGGGACGGATCTGAAGGATTCTATCTGGGCCCTTCACGAGTGGAATCTTGATATCAGAAATTTTAGTATTTATCTTGTCGGTGAGGCTAAGGACTATGGCAACGATAGCAAGTTATCGGAGCCAGGCGTTGAGTATCAGATGGCCTCAAGGTTGATTAAGAATCTCCAGATTCTTGCCACTCTTGATCCTGTCAGAGTGATATTAATACACATGAAAACATGCGGTGGAAGCTGGGAGGAAGGCATGGCTATCTATGATGCTATCAAAGCCGTACCAAATAAAGTTGTGATACTCAATTATACCCATGCCCGTTCAATGAGTTCCGTAATACTTCAGGCGGCTGATAAGAGAGTGATGATGCCTCATAGTCATTTTATGTTTCATGATGGGGCTCTTGAGGTTTCAGGTACATATAAGTCGGTTATTACAAATGTTGCCTGGGCTGAAAAAGAGAAACCGATTATGGAGGATGTTTATATCAACAGAATGAAGGAAAGAGGGCGCTATCGCAGGTGGTCGCGGGATAGTATTCGGACTATGTTGCGAGAACAGATGGATAAAAAGGAAGATGTTTTTCTTTCGGCCATTCAGGCAGTTGATTGGGGATTAGCGGATTCAATATTTGATGGCAACTGGGATCAACTCAGGAAGAGATTTCCAAGAGTTATCATTGCTAAGAAGACCTAAAAACCCCTCTCGGGGTTTTTATTTGACTACCATAAGTTTTGCGGCTGAGGATTTTAATCTGGCTGCTTTATTCTTTTTAATGACGCCGGTTTTAGCTGCCTTATCTATTGCCTTGTAGACCTTGGGAAGTGTCTTCTTGGCCTCATCCTTCTGGCCATTAGCTATCATCTTTTTTAATTCCTTGAAAACTGCCTTGTAGGCATTGGTTTTCTGAAGATTTCTAGTTCTCCTTTTTTTAGATTGTCTCAACGCCTTTTCGGCGGATGCTGTAATTGGCATAATGTTTGTATTTTATTATTGCTGAGTCATTTTACTATATTTTACTATATCTTGCAAATTATTGACTTTATTAATAAATTAGAGTATAGTAATTGCGTACCTTGTCAAGTAGGCAAGAGATAGGAGCGTCAGAATGGGACAACAACAGGTTTCGCGTAAATCCGAAGGTTTTAATGGAGCCGGTTTTGTGGTTGATTTCCTTCGTTTTCATGGCAATAGAACCGTAATCAATGCTAAAAGATTAGCCCTAGAATGTGGTTATTCTCAGGCGGGAATGTCTCAAATAGTCCATAGATTAATCAGCTTGGGTATCATCAGCCCAGTTGATGGTACTATCAAAAGGGGCAGACACTCTATCAACGAGTTTATTCTGAATGAGCCTTATATTACTGGTGATGAATGGAAAAAGCTAATGGGTTGCAAACGTGGTGGTAATGGCTTGACGTCCAGTAGTGTTCAGCCGGTTACTGCCAGTGGTAAGTCTTCCCTTCGGGTCAATACTGAGCTTGTGGCCAGACTTGCTTTATATAACGATTTAACAGAGGCGTATACAAGGCTGGAAAGAGCTTTTGAAGAACTTATCACAAAAACAAGAGAAAATGAGCTGTTAACAAATGAAGTTAGCACACTTAAGGCCGAAGTTAACAAGCTCAAGGCTAGGGTTGCCGAGTTAGAAGAGGATTGCAGATCCGAGTCTGCCAATGCTAGGCAATTATTAACCGATTTAGCTCAAGCTGATCTACAGTTGAAAGAAGCTAAGGGAAGAACGATGCGTTTCGCTCAAAATGGTATTCAGGCCTAAATAGCACGCCCTCCAAAAGTTCATTCTGAACGAAGGAGGGCTTTTTTGTGCTTAGAGAATAAGTAAGGGCGAGAACTAAACAATGCCATTTTTAATCTTTCGGATTTGCTCCCTTAGTACAAGGGCTTTATCATATTCCATTTTTCGGGCAGCTCTGTCCATCATCTTTGTAAGCTGAACAATAACTCTATTTTTTGCAGTGCTGGTGGTCAAGGAAGCCATACTCCCGAAAACATACACGGCATCATCTTCATCTCTTCCCCAGCGTTTTATCTTTGCGACTCCCCCTGTAGTGAGCCTAGTTGAACTATTATTTGATATAGGTAGATCGTAGTCACCGATGCTTTTTAAAATACTTTTTGGGGTAATGTTATTGGCTTTATTGTGCTTATCCTGTGTTGCTCGTCTGCGCCGGGTTTCTCCAACTGCTGATTTTATCGAGCGGGTAATTTTATCGGCATACATAATGACATGTCCGTTAACATGTCGGGCAGCTCGTCCCATTGTTTGAATGAGTGTAGTGGTGTTGCGTAGGAATCCTTCTTTATCTGCATCTAGGATTGCAATAAGTGAAACCTCAGGAAGGTCTAGGCCCTCTCTTAATAGATTAACACCGATTAAAACGTCATGATTTCCCAATCGGAAATCCTTAAGAATCTTCAAACGATCGAGGGTTTTAATTTCCGAGTGAAGATAATTTACTTTAATTCCGTTACCGGCAAGGTGCTCGCTAAGGTCTTCCGCCATTCTCTTTGTCAGAGTAGTAGCGATAACCCTTTCTTTCTTTGCAACTCTTTTTTTAATTTCTTCAATAAGATGAGGAATCTGATTCTCCGTCGGTTCTATCTGAATTGTCGGATCAAGTAAGCCCGTCGGTCTTATCAGCTGTTCGGCTATATTATCTTTTCCTGCTTTTTTAAGCTCATATTCACCCGGTGTTGCCGATACATAAACTGCTTTCTGGATTCTTTTTTCAAATTCAGTAAATTTAAGGGGACGGTTATCAATAGCTGAAGGCAGGCGAAATCCATATTCTACCAATGTGCTTTTTCTTGAATGATCGCCATGAAACATACCTCTAACTTGAGGAATAGAAATGTGAGACTCGTCTATGATAGTCAAATACTCACCTTTTGAAATGAAGAAGTCGAGTAAAGTATATGGCGGGTCATTATGCTTTCTAAAATCCAAATGTCGGGAATAGTTCTCGATACCGTGGCAATAGCCAGTTTTTTTCATCATATCTATATCCTGCATAGTCTTTTCGTATAACCGATTGGCTTCCTGGAATTTTTTCTGTTTTTTGAGAACTTTAGTGTGCTTCTGTAATTCACTTTTAATATTTTCAATCGCAATGGCTATCTTGCTATCGGATGTAATCCAATATTTTGCAGGAAGGATTACCGCCTCAAGTATTCTTTCAAATTTTGGATCGGTAGTTTCAAGAACCTCTGGCTCGGTTATGTCGGCATGTTTTAACCTGATAATTTTTCCGTCGCCAAGGGTTAACTTAAAAACATTTTGTCCGTCAGGGCCCATCAGCTCAATCTCATTTCTTGTTTTTCTGAAGCAACCTCTTTTAAGCTCTATATCTTGTGTATATTGAAGTCTTGTTAATCCGCTGACGAGTGCTTCAGGGGTAATTTTTTGTCCTTCAAAAACTTCCAAACCCATATTTTTATATTCTTCGGGTGAGCCGAGATTATATATACAAGATACCGAAGCTATTACGATAACATCATTTCGCGACATTAATGCCTGAGTGGCGGCGTGTCTTAATCGGTCTATCTCCTCATTTATTTTGGAATCTTTTTCTATGTAGGTATTGGTGTGGGGGATATAGGCTTCCGGTTGATAATAGTCATAATATGAAACGAAATAGTGAACGGCATTTTTAGGAAAAAATTCTTTGAATTCTTTATATAATTGAGCCGCGAGAGTTTTATTATGAGAAACGATTAGAGTCGGCTTGTCATATTTAGCAATGACTTGAGCCATAGTAAAAGTGTTATGCACGAACATACCACCATGACCAGCTAAAAATGTTTCATTTCCTTCTACCGAAAAATCATATACAAAATCGTGATAGTTAATTATTGCAATTTCTTTTATTGGGCTCCAGTATAAAAGTGAATGGCTTTTAACTTTTTGTATATCTCGTAGAATATCCTGCTGGTCCTTCGCATTTTTTTCTAGAAATTGCATTATTTTTTCAAAAACAGCCCTAGAGGGCATCCTTTTGCCATTTTCTATGAGCGATATCAATGATCGGGTGACGTTACAGTATCGGCTTATATCTAACTGGCTTAAACCTAGCTTCACTCTGGTTTCCTTAATTTGCCTGTTAATGGGTATAATATCTACATTAGTGTTATAAGTTGGCTTAATAACGTCTTTTAACTTTTTGCTTTTTTTTTCTAAAACAAACCCTATATTATTTTGGAACAGTGTTAAAAACTTTTGTCCGCTAATTGCGATTGTCCAGTATGTGCCCCTCTTATTTTTATTCGGTATTTTTATCAATCTTTTCCTAATTCTGGCTGCTATGCCAAACCTTAAAAGAGCGAGAGCGAGCTCAGAAGCTAATTGTTGACTGGCAGTGGTGCATGAAACTGACAATCCATCAACTCCACCATCGGTCGAGAAGTATGCCGATAAAATTTGAGCCAGCTGTTTGTTGGATAGATTAAGCCAAAAATCAGGCAAATGTTTATCTTTTGAATTCTTTCCGCATAAATTACTCAAAAGCCTGCTTAATAAACCAGAAAATACCGAATAGTCATAAGTTTCGGGTCTAAGAGCTGATTTTATACCTAAAATATTCAGTGTTGCTTGAAAATCTTTGATGATTTGTTGATCACCGGATGAGATTATAAAATAGTTTTTTTCAGCATGACCTTCGCCAATGTAGTATCCCAGCAGTCTTAGAAAATTATCTGAGAGACCCAGGCTTAAAGGTATTTCGATATTTTTTTTAATTAGACCAATTTTAACTTGCGTTGATATATCTGGCCTGAGATTGGCCAATTCTTTATATTTGGCAAAAGAAATTCTTTCGCCAGCTGTTAAGACAGCTCTAGTTTTAAAATAGCCCAAGATTGGCGATAGCTGTTCTTTCCAGTTATGATCTTCTGAAAATTCAGGCAGGGCAATATAGAATTCTTTTGTATTCAGGTAATCAGGAATATATATTGATTCTATTAATTTTTCGGATGGCGGTAGATTTAATGGAACAGGTATATAATCTTTTTTATTCAACAATTCTGTTTTTGATAAGGCTAGCTCTCCATTTCTTAAAACATAAAAATTATGATCCCCGGTTACTGTAACTTCTCGACCGCAATTAGTTTTGACCCTATATATTTTCTTAGGAGACTCATGTCTTATAAACTGTTTAATAATTTTCCAAGATGTTTCTTTGGAATGAGGATCAAAACTGTATGTTTCAAGATGGTAATTATCGGGTAGGTCATTCGTTTCAATAATCATGCTATCATCAATGACTTTTATATTTTGCGAAAATTTATCAAGAATATCATCTGTTAATTTTCCTATTTCTATATTTTTTACTGTTCCGTTTGGATATCTAACCAAAACGGTTGTACTGCGGACAACGCTTTTTCCGCTTCCAGTCACACCTAAAAGAACCTGATGTTTTTTACCGGACTTCAATCCGTTGGCGAGTTTCTCGATCGCTTCCGGTTGATCACCTGTAGGTTTATATTTGGCAGTTAATTTAAACATATAGATTGGGGCTACCTGCCCGCCGAAGCTTTAGCGTAGGAGGGGTCTCCGGTAGGCTTAAATTTTGATGAAAGTTTAAACATCTGCTACTCTTAAGATAATGATTAGCTATCTGGAAGGTAAAATTGAATATCTTGGAGATAAATATGTTATTTTAAGTACCCACGGTATAGGGTATAAGGTGATAATAGTCCCCAGACTACTTAATATTTTATCAAAAACAACCGCTCCTGTCAATCCCCCCCATTCAGAAATGAGGGGGACTAGCCCCAGTAGTGTACGGCTGTTTATTCATTCTCAGATGAACATGAGAGAGGGGACTTTTGATATGTACGGTTTTGATAAAAGGGAGGATTTAGATCTATTCCATCTACTTACGACCGTTACTGGCATAGGGCCAAAAGGAGCAATGAACATACTGTCCATAGTTGAGCCTAAACACTTAAAAATGGCCGTTGTTAACGAGGATGCCGACTCACTCAGGAAAGTATCAGGATTGGGTGCCAAAATCGCCCAGAGGCTTGTTTTAGAGCTCAAGAATAAGGTTGACCATCTTGAAGGCGGAGATATGAAGGGAATGGATTTGGGACAGGAATCCAACGCTCTCGAGGCATTGATGGCGCTTGGCTATAATCAATATCAGGCCAAAGAAGCCTTGAAAGAAGCCAAGGGAAAAACATTAGAGGATAGAGTGAGGGAGGCGCTTCGATTGCTCGGGAAAAAATAGGGCAAGGTTACCTTTCCAATTTTTCGACAAGCCGTATTCTTTATATAAAATCTTTTTTACAAATAAAAAAACCTGTCAGTTTATTGATCAGGCCTTGAGCCAACGGCCGAACAATAGGCATCCTACCAAGGAAAAAAGAACCATGCAAAAACCATTGAGCAATCCTTCAGTAGAATAAGGTTCCACTGAGTATCCTGCAATAAATATCATAAACCCCATCAAGACAGCTATTAAGATTCGCATCACGCATCTCCTAATATAACTCAATCTGGATAGTAGTTTATAATTTATATCGTTAAAGTGTCAAATATGGAATCCTTTTTACAAACAACGGAATGGTTAAAGTTTCAAGAATCAGCAGGACATAAAGTCTGGAGATTTCCTTCGGCTGGCTCAGGACAAGTTGATAGTGGCTCGATAAAAGCAAATATTATTAAATATAATCTTCCTCTGGGTAAGAGCTATCTTTATATTCCTCACGGACCGGAAATAAGTCTTGAACATATCTCTAGCGGATTAAAAAATGAACTTGCTAATTTTATTAAATATCTCAAAGATTTAGCAAAAGAAGAAAAATCTATTTTTATAAAAATTGAGCCGTTAGCGGATACGGTAATTGAGCTTATGTATCGAAGAGGTTTCAAGCGTTCGAGCAAACAAATTCAGCCATACAAAACAGTTATTGTGGATTTGACGCTTTCCGAAGAACATCTTCTCGGAAAAATGCATCCTAAAACAAGATACAATATAAAAATTGCCGAAAAGCATGGAGTACAGATAAAACACAGCGAAGACATTGATGAATTCTGGAAATTAATGGAAAAGACAACTAAGAGGGATGGGTTTTCTTCGCATAAGAAAGATTATTATGAAAAATTGCTGAAATTATCGGACGCAAACGGGAAATTAAGAACGGAATTAGTTCTGGCCTATTATAATAATAAACCAATTGCCGGAGCTATTGTATTAAAGTATGGCGACATCGGTTACTATTTGCACGGTGCTTCCGATCATGAGAGTCGTTCAATTATGGCTCCGTATGCATTACACTGGGAAATAATGAAAGAACTAAAAAATAAAGAAGCTAAGTTTTATGACTTCTGGGGTGTTGATTCAAAAAAATGGCCGGGAGTAACCCGTTTCAAGATGGGTTGGGGCGGAGAGTTGAGGGAACATCCCGGCTCCTTTGATCTGGTAACTTCCAGATTATGGTATCTCGGATATATATTGGCGAAGAAGATTATATAAGATGAAATGGTTTGATAAAATTTCCCTGAGAAATTATTTGCTCATTGCTCTGGGTGCCGTTTTGGTACATGGATTAATTTTATATTTAATGGGGCAGGTGCCGATTTGTAAGTGCGGATATGTAAAGTTGTGGCATGGAATAACATATAGTTCAGAAAATTCCCAGCACCTGACGGACTGGTATACTTTTTCTCATATAATTCACGGCTTCGGTTTTTATTTGCTGGCTTGGATCTTGGGTAGGCGCTACAACTGGCCTATCGGATTGAGATTTATCGTTGCACTATTGCCAGAGATTGCATGGGAAATATTTGAAAATACAGATTTTGTCATAAACCGTTATCGTGAGGTTACCATTTCTTTGGATTATTATGGCGATAGTGTAATTAATTCAGTATTTGATGTTCTAGCGATGGCTTTCGGATTCTTCCTTGCTTCGAAACTTTCCATCCGGTCAATAATATTTCTGACTGTTTTTATGGAACTATTCGTCGGTTATTATATTCGTGACAACCTTACCCTGAATATTATTATGCTCACCTATCCTTTGGATTTTATCAGGCAGTGGCAGACGGGTGGTTAGAAATTAATATTCGTGATATGTTACTGGTCAGCTACTCTGGGGGTTAGAGGGGTCAAAAATTGGAAAAATTCCAGGTAAAGATGTCACTTTATGAGATTGACAAGAAAAATCCCGACGCAAAACTACCTCTTGTTGAAGTGGATGTTGCTTTTGAAGCTATAGATGCGACTGATGCAGGAAAGAAGATGATAGAAGTAATTAAGACTATTAGAAGAGAGAATGGGGAAAATAAATATTTAAAATTAAAGTTTGAATCGGTGTTGCTAGATGAAGATGGTACGCCACTTTCATTATTTGCGGACGATTAAAGTCCGCTTTTATATTATTAATTACGAAAAAGCCCCGCTCGAGATTCGAGTGGGGCGATACGGATGGCAGCCGGCCGTCCGTCAGTCCTAGACCTGCCTGTGCACGGGCTGGTCGCGTGCTCCCGATTTGGGACATTTCGGAGTGACGTCCTGGCCGGATGCAATCCGCAGCATGTTTTACGACGTGGCGGTCGGAGCCAGGTTCATTGGTTCCTTCCATTCATGCTCCACGGATGAATTTCGCGGTCTCAGATTCCGGATGGACTAACCACCGTGTCCGCTCTCGAGTATTTAAGCGGAATCTGCGCGCCTCTTGCGAGGTGTTAGCGCCTTGTCTGGCGCTCAGGTATGAATGTGCATAGGCCTCCCGCCGAAATTAGTACAGAAACACTGGGCGTCTAGTCTACCCCGCCATGCGTGATTGCAAGGACCGGGAGGCGAGGGCCGGTGCGTGCCGATTGGCGGGCACCGCCATCCCTCGTCAATAATCTCCAGCGACTGAAAATCATTGACGAAGGGAGGGGAGGCTAAGTTGGAGGTCTTCTTGCGTTTTGCGCAATAACGACCTTGCCTTCTGGGCTTAACCATCTACCCTCATCAATAATTTCCATTTTTGAAAAGTATTGATGAAGGGGAGAGGCAAACCATTGCCTCTCCATTGTGATTGTTAAGAGCCCCCTTTGCGTCCCACCACCGAAGAGGGGGTGTTGTTTTCGGCACTTGTACAGGTAATGGGGGCTCGGAAAAGGCCTCTTTCAGGCTAAGCCTGAATTTCGTGAGACCTTATCTGAACCCCGTAATCTCTATGGGTATGTTAGGAACTAAGTGTGAGCTAATTATAGCATAGTACAAATATAATGTCAACCCCGCCCTTGAAAAGTAATTACGGGCGCTATTTTTTGAATAAATTGCTGTTTTCTTTAAATTAAGCTTAACTATGATGCAATGGTTTAAAGCGATTAGCCGAAGGCAGTTACTTTTCAAGGGCGGGGTCAAGTCCTTAAAATATTCCTTAAAATAGGATATATTTATATATATGCTC
>Ga0209542_10009161_pt1 | contig 18246 bp, 29 predicted proteins | sample RifCSPhighO2_01_FD_184028 | JGI IMG/M metagenome (GOLD analysis project Ga0209542, IMG submission 184028) | Soil microbial communities from Rifle, Colorado - Rifle CSP2_plank highO2_0.1 (SPAdes) (version 2) | ecosystem: Environmental > Terrestrial > Deep subsurface > Rock core/Sediment ...
TCTTTCACATTTTTTTCAAAAATAAATTTTTGCATCTCTTTATTTATTAGTTCATTTTCTGCATAATTTTTAGAGAAAATTTCACTAACTACTTCTTTTGGGATAAAAATTTTTGAAAAAATATTTTTAATTAAGTCAAATCTTTTTAATTTTGCTATAAATAAAATAGAACTGGTATTAGCTACTGCCTCTTTTTTAACCATTTTATTGCTTTAATATCTGCTTCAAGTTCCTCTTTATCATAATTGAAAGAAACATTTTTTTCTTTTAGCAAAGCAGGAACTTCCCAAATGCTTATACCTGAAAAACCAGCTAACTGCCCAAAAGAAAAAACTCCTTTTTGATATTGTTCTATTGCATAATCTTTTTTCCATTCTGCAATAGCTTTGGCTAAAAGTTTTCTAACTGCCGACGAAGAATCAAGAGATTCTTTAATTGACATCTCTTTAATATCCTTAAGCATTCCTCCAGACAATCTAAAAGTTGTTGGTTTTTCCATGAAATACATTGTATTCTATTGTATTTAAATCTTTTCATTTAAAATTATAATTAAAATTGTTATTTCTATCAAGTTACAACGGAACCGAAACATTTATAAACCCCATTTCCTTATGAATATTAACTAAAAAGTAGTTAATTAAAACAAAAAAATAAAATGACAAAACAACCAACAAACGAAAAAGGATTAATAAAAAAAATGTATGATAAATATGTTAAGCATCCAATAAGAAACACCCTCTTAACTGGAATTGGCTTGGCGACATTAGTCGGAACTTTTGGAGGAAACGAAGGAGGATTAGCGCCATTCTACAATAAAAAATCAGGAACATGGGGAGGAATAAATGTTGGGTTTTATACTCAATTCCAGGAAAATTCAAAATTTTATGGGCTTTCAATAGGAGTTATTCAAGATAATTTTGAAGATAAAAAATCTTATAAAAATGATTTTTATGGTTTACAAATAGGTGGGATAAATGGGTCTAAAAATTTAAATGGAATGCAAATAGGCGTGATAGATGTATCTGAAAATTTAAATGGAATGCAAATAGGCGTGGGAAATGAGTCTGAAAATTTAAATGGAATGCAAATAGGCGTGGGAAATAAAAATCAAAAAGGATGGTCTTTGATTTTAGGTTTTGGAAAGGGAGAACAAAAATAAAATGTCAAACTTAATTAAAAAGATATATGAATTTGGATTAGAGAAAATATATGAAGAATATAGATTAACAAATTACCATGACAAAGACAGCAATTTTAAATGCACAACTCCGGTCAGTAATCAAGATAAAATAGTTGTAGAACACTTAAAGGGATTAATGGAAAAATTAAATTTAGATGAATTAAATGTAAAAATAGAAATAAAATGACAAACGACAAACCAACACAAAAAGAAATTGAAGAAGCAAAAGAAAGAATAAGAAAAATTGCTTTGAAGAATTTGAAAGCTGGAAACTTAATGAATTTAGCAAGCGCTTTTTTAGTCCATAAATCTAAAGCTTATGGTCAAGGCGGAAATTCTGCCGTTCATGAATTTAAATATTGGCCTTCATTTAATTCAAATTTAAAAAATTATGATTTAGAATCAGGAGAAGAAGAAAATCTTTTTAAAAATGCAATATTGAAATCAAGACAAGAAGACGAAATATATTCTGGAAATGTTTCTGAATTGGGAATAATGAAGGACTGCGCTGAAATTATGCAAAACTCTTTAGACCAAATCAAAATCAGCGATTTATATTCAGAATTAATGGGCGGAAGCAAAAAAGTTAAGGGAGAATTAAAAGATGTTTATATTGGAGAATTAATGCCTAAAATACCTAAGGAAGAATTTAATAAATTAACCCCTGATAAAAAAGAAGCTTTACAAAAAAGCATGGAGCTTCACAAAGTTCTTGTTGACTCATATCAAAGCTATTTAACTGACAAAGCAGTTTCAGAATCTCTTGGCGAGAGAAAAAGCTCAACTTTAAAAAACTTGGAGAATATTTTGACAGAGGATTAAAATGACAAACGAAATTAAAATCTTCAATTCAGAAAAAGAAGCCAAAGGATTAGAAGGAACTCTTATTGATGAAATAATTGTTTTTGACGGCAATGATATTGCAGATTGCTTTTTTTATTTTCTTAATGGGAAATTTACAGCAATGCAAAGAGTAAAAGATTTGGCTAAAAGAAGAATTAAAGGATTAGGCGATTATGGAGTGATTGTAGACAAATTTGAGAATTATATAAATCATTCTAAATCATTCGCTATAAAAGTGAATTATTATAAAAATAAAAAATGAAAACCCTAATTAACAAACTAAAAAATATAAAGAAATCCCAATTAACAGAAGCTATTCCATATATAGTTGCAGGAAGTTTGCTTCTTTTAGGATGCAATAACAAAGAAACTCAAAAAATTTCAAAACATGACGCAAAGGATTATGTTGAATTTTATGACAGAGACGGCAAAGTTTATACTGACTTGGGAAAAGACGGGATTTTAGATATTTTTTATAATAAAAAAAGTTCTCCTATTTTAGATGCAGTTGAAATCGTTGACAATCTTGATTCAGGAGAAAGCTATTTTAAACCGATTCTTAGAACAAGCGACAAAGCGATTGCTATGCAAATAAAATTCAATGAAGTTAAAATAAGATATAATAAACAAGAGGAAAGACAATAAAATGACCCACACACTTGAACAAAATATAGAAAAAACAAAAAAAGTAAATTGGAAACACTGGCTGCCAATTTATGGAATTTATAAAACACTAAAAGATGAAAAATCTCCAATTCTCGAAAAACCAACAAGTTTTTGCATACATGGCGCTTATCAAGCAGTTTCTGTTTTTTTAACGGGACAGGGATTATATTCCTTAGCTGAAAAATTATTTTAATAGGAAAAATGACAATAAAAAATTTAACAACAAAAATAAACTTAATGCCGTTAGAAAAAATCGCAGTAAGAACTCCCACTAAAGAAGATTATGATTTATTAATGAAAGTTTATCAAGTCGGAGGTTGGAGATTTTTTGAAAGTGAAAATCTGCCAACAGAACGCGATTATTGGAATAAATATAAAGAAAAAACTTGCGTAGAAGTAAAAAGTAATTTTGGATATTCTAATGAAGAGAGTTACAAAAAAATTCATAAAAGAGTTATCGCTCCTAAAACCTTTTATAAAAAACAGAAAATTGGCGTTAAAATTTTGAAAGAAATAAATAAATCTTTTTAAAAATGACAAAAATTAAAATTTTCAATTCAGAAAAAGAAGCTAAAGGATTAGAAGGAACTCTTATCGATAGTGTAAACATAAGAGATGGAAATGACCCCTTTGAAAATATTTCTTATGCCTTTCAAGGAAAATTTACAGCAATGCAAAGATTAAAACAGGTAGCAAAAGATGAAGCTAAAGAATTAAAAGCAGATTATGGAATTATTGCAGATAAATATGAAACTTGCGGAAATCTCTCAGGACATTTACAAAATATGGAAGATTGTGATGTATTTCAAAATATAAAAGTAAATTTCTATAAAAATAATTTAAAATGACAAACAAAACACCCACACCAAAAGAAATTGAAGAAGCAAAAGAAAGAATAAGAAAAATTGCTTTGAAGAATTTGAAAGCTGGAAACTTAATGAATTTAGCTTCTGCTTTTTTAGTTGAAGAATCTGAAGCTTATGGCGAGGCAGGAGGTTCTGCTGTTGAGAAATTTAAATATTGGCCTTCATTTAATTCAAATTTAAAAAATTATGATTTAGAATCAGGAGAAGAAGAAAATATTTTTGAAAAAACAATTTTGGGTTCAAGAAAAGGAGCTAAAAATGGGAAGCCGGGAAAAAGATATTCTGGAAATTTTAAGGAATATGATATAATGCAGGACTGCGCTGAAATTATGCAAAACTCTTTAGATCAAATCAAAGTCAGCGACTTATATTCAGAATTAATGGGAGGAAGCAAGAAAGTTAAGAGCGAATTAAAAGATGTTTATTTAGGAGAGCTAAAACCTCAACTATCTCAGGCAGAATTTGATAAATTAACTCCTGATAAAAAAGAAGCTTTACAAAAAAATATGGAATTTTATAAAGTTCTTGTTGACTCATATAAAAGCTATTTAACTGACAAGACAGTTTCAGAATCTCTTGGCGAGAGAAAAAGCTCAACTTTAAAAAATTTGGAGAATATTTTAACTGAATAAAATGACATTTGACATCTCAATCGGCGGAAAAAATGTATATTGTGTATCTAATACTACACGGAATATTTTCAGTTTAGTAGAGCAAAAATTAGAAAACGAAAAGAAAGGATCAAAATATCCAATTTTCTCAAGGCTGGGAGAAGAGAAAAGAATTTCTGGAAAAAATCTTGATAAGCTTATGGACGAAATTAGCAAAATAAACTTAGATTTAGTTAAATCTCAAATATCAATACCAACACTTGCTTACTATAAGGGAGATGTTGAATTATATAATCATTCTTATGGTTTTGAAGGCACTCCAAGTTTTACATCAGCAAAAGATTGGAAAATTGGATTGGATAAAAAAGGGATCTATCATGTAAGATTAAATTCTGATTTAAATTATAATCCAACTAACGAAGAGTTAGTTGTTATGAGAAAAAATTTTGAAATATTCCCAGAAATTAAAGGATCAAAAAAATATTTTAAAGAATTAAGAAAAAATGGTCCAGGTGAAGATGTATTTGAAAAACTTTGTTCTAGCGGTCGAGCAGATATGGTTGCTCATAGATTAAAGAGTGCCGAGCAAGTTTATGAAACAGAGCTTAACCTCTTCTCTAATTTTGCATTAGAAGCAAAGAGGTATAAAAAATCAATAAACTAAAATGACAAACTTAACAAAACTTGCAATAATTCCGGTTTTAGTTGGAACATTAACAGCTTCAATAAATACTATCAATTATTTTGAGAAAGAACATTACTTAAAAGAAAGCTGGTCTAATTTTAAATCAAAAGAGCATTATGCTAATTATTCTATTAAAGAAATGGATAAGGGAGATTTTTTAGAGGTAGCAAAGATGTTTATGCATGGACAATACGGGGAATATATTGCTTCAAAAAAATATCTTGACTCAGAACAGCATCTAAAAGATAAAAAAGCATATTTAAAAAAAGAAAAAAAAGAGACTGAATTTTTAAATTCAAGATATGATGTAGGTGCTTTTGGAAAAGAAATAAATAATGCTTTATTTAATTATAAATTAAAATGACAAACTTAATTAATAAAATTACACTTGGAGCATTAACATTGACTTTAACTGGAAGTTTTTGCGCAACTGCGCAAAACTCTGAAAAGAGAGATTCAATATATAACAGCAATGGGAAATTAGAAAAAGTCGCCATAATTAATGAATCTGGAGATACTTCTCATTATTATAATTACAATTATGATAAGAAAGAACAATTAGAAAGAACTACTCATAAACGAAACGACAATGATAACGATACCACTGATTATAAATATGATAATACCGGAAAACTTATTCAATGGATTAGAAAAAGCAAGGCAGGAACAGAAAAAACATCTTATAAATATGATGAAAAAGGAAGAAAGATTGAAGAAATTTTTGATTTAAATTGGGAACACCAAAAACTTAAAGAGAAAAAAATCTACGAATATGATGAACAGGGAAAGGAAATTAAATCATATTTTAATATAAAACATCTGAATGGTGAAGCATTTGAAATTAAATATCAATCTAAAGAAGATTATATATATGATTCTGAGGGAAAACTTTTCAAAAAAGTAATTCAAACTGACAAAGATGGCGACGGAATTTATGAAGAAGAACATGAATGCACTTGCGGAATTATTAAGGAGGCGATTTAATTAAATAATCTAAAGATCACAAGATGAAAAACATTCCATTAATATACGAAAAATCTGAAAATTCAGAAGGGTTTAAGTTTAATTTACTTTACAAGGAAGTTTCAGGAAATTCCAGTGGAGCGAATATTACTGGATTAGTCAATTTAATTACAAAAAATTCTGAAGGATTAAATATTTCTGGATTAGCAACTTCAGTTGTAGGAAATTCAAAAGGAGCAAACCTCAGCGGATTTATGACCTTGATTGAAAGATATTCTAAAGGGCTGAACATTTCTGGAGCATATACTCACTCAGGAAAGTCAGACGGATTTTTAATACAATACGGAACAGTTGCAAATAATCTTAACGAATTTTCAGAAGGTTCCTTTGTTTTGCAGATTGGATTATACAATGCAATCGGCAATCAATATTCTTTTATTATGAACTTAAGAGGATTAAAAAATTTCCCGAAACAATTTAAAAATTTATTTACAAAGAAAAATATTGAAAAAAAGGTTTTAAAAGTGCCGGTAAAGAGATATTGAAATGAATATAATACAAAGGATATTTGCTAAAAAAATTGAAGGAGAAGAATTAAAAAATATAGTTGAAACTCTTGGAGGAATCGGGTTTGATTCAAATTATTTAAATTATAAAGGGCATTCTACAATTACAAGAAGTTATGGCAAATTGAAGGTCTCTCCTTCAAAAGAAGGATTAACTGCTGATTTAGAAATCTTTGTAAAAGAAAAAGAATTAAGGGGAGTTGTTCCAAGCATTTTTTACGGGATAGGACAAATAACAGAAATACCTAAAAAAACTTTTCAAATTAAAAAAACAATTTCATACGACGAATTAAAAAAATTAAATTTAAGGCAAAAATAGAAAATGACTTCATCAAAATATTGGGATTTTGCAAGTTTTATAAAACTAAAAGGAAAAAAAATATCTAGAGAGCGAGATTTGTACAATCTTTGTTTTTCAAAAGACAGCTTAAATTATTCTATTTTTTATGATCGTGACTTAAAAAATAAAAAACTTGCAATCCAGATTTGGGACGGCAAAAAATTTAAAGAGATTCATAACGGCTTTTTGAATGGTCTTTTAGATTATAGCAGGATATTTAATGAATTAGAAAAAAAATTTGAATGGTATTATAAAAATGAAAAAAAAGGAATGTATGATAAATTAATTAAAGATATTCCCAGGCTATACGAGGAATCTGAAAACCAAAATTAAAATGACAGAAAAAGAATGCTGGAGTCTTGCAAATTTTATAAAGAAGGAAGGAAATAAAATCTTTGAAAGTAATGAAAGATACAATCTTTATTTTTCAAAAGACAAGATAAAATATTCAGTTTGGTTTTGCGATGATAAAATAAACGGGAAGGAATTAAAAAATATCGCAATTCTCCTTGGAAATCACAATGGATATATTGAATGTTATAATTATGATATTTTGGAAAATCGTTTAATCTATAGCTTTAAATTAGACAAAAAATTGGAAGAAAAAAGCAGATGCAATCAATTAATTAAAAATATTCCTAAATGGTATGGGGAATCTAAAAATCAGAATTAAAATGACAGAAAAAATGCTTTTATATACAATCTCTAAAAAAGGTCTTGGAAGATATTTGGGAAAATATCAAGAAAATAATAAAGACGAGATAAGCAAATATGCCTTTCATATTCAAGTTTGTGTGACAAGCGAGAAAAAATATTTTGTAGGGTTATTTAAAAATCCTCTTTATTCAAAATTTTCAGACAATCTTGAAGAATGTTTATATGAAGGCGATAATTACTCTGAAGCAAAAAATATATTTGATAAAATAATTCAAGATGATCAAAATATAAAATCAAAATTTATCCATAAAATTTTCAGCAAAAACTAAAATGACAAACTTAATTAACAAAATAGTATTTGGAATAGGTTTAATTTCTGGATTGGGCATCACGATAATGAATTATCGCACATACGATCTTGAAATAAATTCTTTAATGAATGTTCCTGAAGGATATAGGGCAAGAATGGCAGAAGAAGCAATAAAAAATTATAATGAATTATCTGCTTTTGAGAAATTTAAAGGCGCTAATTTTGGAACATATCTTGCTGCAAAAGAAATTAAAGAAAAATATAAATCAGATACAAAAAAATAAAATGACCATAGAAATAAGAAAGGGCGCAAGAATAATGAATGAATATGGAAAACTGGAAATTATCTACGGAATAGAGAATGAAGGAATTAGAAAATATTTTTCCACTATTTCAATTGATGATTTAAGGTTTCCAATACTTAAAACATATTTCATAGAAAAAATTGGAGATGGAATAATAATTGAGGAAGTAATAAAAAAAGAAAAAAATGTTTTAAATAATTTAGAAAAAGCAAATTTAGAAAGTATAGAAAATGAAATGGGGCTGACTGCTTTAGCTGTTCAGCTTAGTTAAAAAAATGACAAACTTAATTAATAAAATTACAAAACTCTCAACTTTCCTGATTTTAGCTGGAAGCTTAAATTCCTGCGATTATACAAAAACAGAACAATCTGAAATTTTATATGAAAAAGGAAAAGTAATTACAACTTTGTACAACCAAAAACATTCTGATTCTGAAATTGGAGCTGGAATGACTACTGGAGGAGATCTTGTTGTAACCTCAAATTCAATAGATATTCCTGAAAAATGGGGCGTTGTTTTTAAATGCGAACATGGAAATAAATTTCCAATTATGGGAAAAGGAGAAGAATATAAAAAATTATGGAAAGAGCTTGAAGAAGGAGACAGCGTTAAAATTTCATATAAGGAAAATTATAAAATAATTTATGATTATAAAACAGACAAGCCTAAAAGCAAAGAATTAATAGATTATGATTTTATTAATGCTAAAAAAATTGGGAGAGAGAAATAAAATGACAAATAAAATTTTAGAAGATAATCTAAACCAAATAAAAAATGACTTGTTTGGAAATTTGGCTGGAAAAGTAAGCGCCATGAGTATGAATAAAGAAACAGCGTTTTTCACGCGCAAAATAGAATTTGGCTCAATGCCGCTTTATTTTGAATATAGCCTTAAAAAAAATGAAATTAATAAAATATATTTAAATTCCAAAAAAAATAGAAAAAAGGTCATTTATGATGCGAACAAAAATATTTTAAATTCACAAGAATTAAAAAAATATGATTTAATAAAATGAAAAGATTAGAGATAATAAAAGAACAAGGTCTTGGAAGATATTGGAAATCTGCGGAAAATATTTTAGGAGAAAAAGGAGGATATTTTTCATATGTTTCTCTTGGCTTGATAGATGAAAAAAAATACTGTGTAATTTTTGCAAATCCATATGTCAATTTTAACCAGTATTTATATGGAGGATATGATAAAAATAAAGCTGAAAATTTATTTAATGAAATTATTGAAAGAGATAAAAAATTTAAAGAAAATTTAATAAATGAAACATTCAGCAAAAACTAAAATGACAAGCTCAAAAATCCTTTCAAGATTTTGACCTATCCTTTTAACAGGAAATTTAAAAATGTCAAACGATGATTATGGATTTGAAAACAGGAAAAAGAATTACCTTTCTATATTAGAGGATATAACAAATAACCTTTCTGAATCTAAAAAACTTCCTAAAGGATACGACAAACTAAAAAGCCCTGGGGAAAAAGCAGAGTTCTTAGAAAGCAGATTATTAAAATCTTTAAATAGAAAATACTTTTATAAAATTTATTTATCAAAATGAAAAATGAAGAATATCCTATATTATTAGAACAAAAAGGGGTTGGCAGATATCTTGGAAAAGTGAAAACTAATTTAGGAGAAGTAGATGAATATTCTTCATATGTCCATTTTTATTTGGTAAGCGAAAAAAAATATTCTGTGGAATTTTTTACAAATCCTCTTAAAAGAAGATATTTTGAAAAATGCCTGTATAATGGACATGATAAAAGTGAAGCCGAAAAAAAGTTCAACGAGATAATAGAAAAAGACCAAAAAATAAAAGAAAATAGTATTCATCGATTCTTTAGCAGGAATTAAAATGCTCCAACAAAATTATCCGAAAATATTGGAGCAAAATCGTCTTGTAAAATATAATAGCGGAATTTCAAGCCTTAATGCAGGGATTTTTCATAGTTATAATACAAATGTTAATTTAATTCAAAATGATATTTATGTTCAATTATCACAAATTTCCAAGAATAAATATAATCTATTGGTTGCTAAACAACCTCTTCTTCGTGAAAACCCTTTTCAAATTTTTTCTAGACAATTTGCAGATGAAAAAACCGCAAGAAAAGAGTATAAAAATATAATTGAAACAGATAAAAAAAGAAGGGGAAAGATTATTAATAAAATTTTTAGCTGGAATTAATTTTTTGTTTTTTATTAAAATTTTGAGATACCTACTCGAGCTTTGTGAAGTCGTTATTAATTTAAGATGTTTGTCTTGCAACCTTTATGGTTGTCGCTTCCCAAAACTCTCTACTCGAGCTTTGTGAAGTCGTTATTAATTTAAGATGTTTGTCTTGCAACCTTTATGGTTGTCGCTTCCCAAAACTCTCGGCTCATCCAACTTGCTCCCAAATATTTTTTAAGTCTTTATTTCTTAAATTGTTCGTCTTTCATGATCTACTCGCACTCTTGCTTAGTAATTGTTAAATTATTATAAATTATTCTTCTCCTTTGAGAAAATGTTCGGATTAATTTATACTTCTATCTTAAACAGCTTTTTAATAATTAATTATCTTGGTTAAACTATTTCATAATAATTAATGGAGATATAAGTCGTTTCTAAAATTTTTTATTGCGCAAATTTAGAAAAATTCAAATTAATTCTGCGAAGCAGAGCGAGCAGGTATTTTTATAAACAACTCTTCATTATATATTTAGAGGTGAAAAATGAATTCTGCATTATTAATTATTATAGTTTTGTTGTGGTTTTTTATTGGATATAAAATTTATGGCAGATTTCTTGAAAAACAGATGAAGCCAAATGACAAAAATAAAACTCCTGCTGTTACAAATAAAAATAAAATAGATTTCTCTCCAGCAAAAAAGCCGTTTTTAATTGGTCATCATTTTGAGTCAATTGCCGGAGCTGGACCCATCATCGGGCCAATTTTAGCAGTAAGTTATTTTGGCTGGCTCGCAGTTGTTCTCTGGATTTCAATTGGCGCAGTTTTTATCGGCGCAATGCATGACTATGTAACTTTAATAGCTTCGGTAAGAAACAAAGCAAAAGGAGTTTCAAATATTGCAAAAGATTTTCTTGGTTCAAGTTCTGGTTGGGTTTTTGGGCTGATGATCTGGATTGCGCTTGTATTGATCATAACCGTTTTTTCTGTTTCAACAGCAGAGAGCATTATCTATAAATCGGAATTAGTTCTTCCGTTAATTGCTATTTCAGCGCTTGCTTTAATTCTTGGATTTGGAGTTGAAAAATTAAAATGGAATTATAAAATATCCAGCATAATTGCAGTCATTCTTGTTTTTGTTTTTATTTGGATTGGAAACAAATTCCCAATTAATCTTGGAATTGAAAATCCGGTTTTATTAAAAAATATTTGGATCTCAATAATTATTTTATATGCAGGAATTGCTTCAGTCACTCCAGTCTGGCTTCTTTTAAGGCCAAGAGATTATCTTAGTTCTATCCAGCTTTTTTTACTTATGATATTGGGATTTATTGGAATTATTTTAGTTCATCCAAAAATTAATGCCCCTGTTTTTATTTCAGGAAATTTCCCGTTATGGCCTATTTTATTTATAACAGTCGCGTGCGGAGCTGTTTCAGGATTTCACGGGCTTGTCTCATCTGGTCTGACGAGTAAACAGCTTGCAAAAGAATCTCATGGAAAAGCAGTTGGATACGGCTCAATGCTTGGAGAGGCATCTCTGGCAATTTTAGTTACAGCCGTTGTAATCGCAGGAGTAAAATGGGGAGAAAATATTGCAGATGGATTTCAAGCAACTTTAAAAGAAGGCGGCTGGGTTGCTTTGTTTTCTTCTGGATATGGAAATATCGTCGGAAATTTGGGAATTCCATTGATAACTCTTAGTTTTGCAGCGCTTCTTGGAACAATAATGGTGAATCAGTTTATTTTAACAACAGTTGACACTTCTACAAGAATAGGAAGATTAGTTCTTTCTGAAAATTTATTCCCAAAAATGAAAAATATTTTCTTGACAACAATAATAACTTTAATTCCTGCCTGGCTTTTGGCAATAACAAATTCTTATGAAACTTTATGGAAATTATTTGGCTCTTCAAATCAGTTAATTGCATCTATTTCATTAATTGCAGTTTCCTGTTTTTTTATTTCGAGAAAAAGAAATGTTAAATTTATTTTAATTCCCGCTGTTTTTGTTTTATTGACGACTCTCTCGGCTTTAATTTATTTAACCTTTAAAACAAATGGATATTTAGCTCAGGGAAATTTTGCTTTAACTGCAATTTCTATTGGAATGGTTGTACTGGGAATATTTGTGGCATTTGAAGGATTTAGATTTATTTGGAAAAAATCTGTTAAATAAGAACTTTTATAAATTAATTTCTTTTAAATTGTTTAATGGCTCCTCAAACCCTCACTTTTGTGAGAGGTAAAAGAGATAGTCAAAAACATGGCTCCGTAGCTCAGTCTGGTAGAGTACTGGACTTTTAATCCAGGTGTCGCGGGTTCAAATCCCGTCGGGGCCATTTTATATTTCATGGGATTTGAACAAATCCTACTCGAGCTTTTGAAATAGAATCAAAAATAGCCAAAAGCAAAACTCTCGGTCGGAGCCATTTACTAAAGTATATTCAGGTTTGAAACATTTATCTCCTGATAACGCAACAATGCACTTCCGACGAAACATTTAAAAACCACTCTCAAGTTTCTTTTATTATCCAAAAGTCATTAAAGTTATTTGCAACCGTATTCCAAATCCAACTAAAATGCATATTCTACAGCCAAAACACACAAAAATGAATGAAAAAGAAGTGAATGAACTTCTTGCTAAATTTAATATTTCAAAAGCGCAATTGCCGAGAATATTTTTAACTGACCCTGCTCTTCCTTCAAACTGCCAAATCGACGACATCATTAAAATAGAGCGGGAAGACCCTGAAACTAATAAAATAAATATTTATTTTCGGGTGACGGTATAATTAATATGTCCATAAAAAACGAACACATCATTGTCAAGAATTATTTGAAAAATCAGTCTCTTGTAGAATCAAATATTGCTTCATTTAATGATTTTATTGATTATAGAATGCAGGAGATTATCAATGAAATAAATGAGTCAATGGATAATGAAGATTTTGAAATTCTTCTCGGAAAAATAGAGGTTGGCAAGCCAAAAATTATTGAAGCTGATGGAAGCTCTTCGTTAATAACTCCAAATGAGGCAAGATTAAGAGATTTAACTTATTCTGCGCCAATTAATGTTGAGCTGACGATTAAAAAAGACGGGCAGACCGATTCTGAAATTGTAGAAATTGGAAAAATCCCAATTATGATAAAAAGCAAGGCCTGCAATACTTATGGAATGTCGCAGGAAGAATTAATTGCAAATTATAATGACCCTAAAGATCCTGGCGGGTATTTCATAATTAAAGGAAATGAAAGAGTAATGATTATGGCAGAGGATCTTGCTGAAAATCAGTTTATTGTAGAACATGGAAAAAGCGGAGGATTGGTGCTTAAAATATTTTCCTTAAGAGGAACTTACAGAATTCCCATCACAATCAGCGAGGGAAAAGAAGGCTTGCTTAATCTTTCCTTTAGCAGGTTCAAAGATCTTCCAGTAATTGTTTTATTAAAAGCCCTTGGATTAACAAAAGAAGCAGATATTGCAAAATATATTGGAAAAGAAAATGACAGTGTGATTGTAAACCTTTACGAATTTGTTAATATTTCAACAAAAGAAGATGCAATCATGAACATCGCTGAAAAATCAAGCTTGCAGGGAACAAAAAAAGAAATTATTGAAAGGGTGAAATCAAGAATTGATTCATATCTTTTTCCGCACATTGGGCAGAAAAAAGAAGATAGAATAAAAAAGGCAGTTACTTTATGCAAATTAGTAAAACATTATTTAATTGCAAAAGACAAGCCAGAATTAAAAACAGATAAAGATCATTATGCCAATAAAAGAGCAAGGCTTTCTGGAGACCTTTTGGCGACGCTGTTTAAAGTAAATTTAGGAATTTTAATAAGAGATATAAAATATTCCCTGCAAAAATCAGCAAAGAGAAAAAGTTATTTTTCAATAAAAGTTTTGGCAAAATCGACGCTGTTTTCGCATAGAATTGAATCTGCTATTGCAACAGGAGCTTGGACTGGCGAAAGGGCTGGAATAACGCAAAATATGGACAAGACAAATTATTTGGCAACAATTTCCCAATTACAGAGAGTTTCAAGTATGCTGCCGTCTGACCAGGAAAATTTTAAAGCAAGGACGCTTCACCCGACGCATTACGGAAGATTTTGCCCGATTGAAACTCCTGAAGGAACTGAAATTGGTTTAAGAAAAAATCTTGCTATATTAAGCAGAGTTTCAACAAGAACAAAAATGAATGAAGAAGAAATAATTAAAATTTTGGAGCAAGAAGGACTGGATAAAGAAGCAATTGAAGGAAAAGACATTGTTTTAAACGGAAAATTTATTGGAACTATAAAAAATGATGATGAATTTGTAAAAAAATTGAGAGAAAAAAGGCGCGATGGGGAATTGCCCGAACAAATGAGTATAAGAAATGATTTTGGGTTTGAAACAATTATGCTTTCAAGCGAAGCTGGAAGAGTTTTGAGACCTTTAATTATCGTCGATAACGGGGTTCAGAGAATAAATAATAATCATTTAATTCAAATACAACAGGGAAATTTAAACTGGAAAGATTTAATTGAAAAAGGATTAATTGAATATATTGATGCATCTGAGGAAGAAAATGCCCTTATTGCGCTTTCTGAAGAAGATTTAACTCCAGAGCATACACATATTGAAATTGATCCTATCTCTTTATTTGGCGCAGTTACAAGCTTAGTTCCGTATGGAAATCACAATCAAAGCTCGCGTTTAAATCGTGGAAGCAAAACACAAAAACAGGCGCTTGGATTATATGCTGCAAATTATTTGTGCAGGCTGGATACAGATGTTTCAGTTTTGCAATATCCTCAAAAGCCAATTGTCAGAAGCTTTGTTTATGATGCTCTTGATATTTATCCTGCTGGGCAGAATTTAATCGTCGCTATTATGACTTATGAAGGATATAATATGGAAGATGCGCTTGTATTAAATAAAGGGAGCATTGACCGCGGAGTTGGGAGAAGCTTTTATTTCAGACAATATTCTACTCTTGAAATGAATTATGCCGGAGGATTGAAAGATGAAATTACAATTCCAGAAAAAGATACTTCTGGATATAAAATGGAAAAGTTATATAGCAATTTAGAAAGCGACGGCATTGTTTATCCTGAAGCAGAAATAAATGAAGGAGAAGTTTTAATCGGAAAAGTTTCACCGCCGAAATTTTTGTCAGAAGCAAGAGATATTTCAATAAGAACAAAAAAAGAGTCAAGTATAACAATGAGGCAGGAAGAGAAAGGAGTTGTTGATGCAGTTTTTATAACTGAAGATAATGAAGGAAATAAAATTGTCCAGATTAAAACTCGCGACTTGCGTATTCCAGAAATCGGCGATAAATTTGCAACTTCGCATGGACAAAAAGGAGTTATTGGGTTGGTTGTTCCTGAAGAAGATATGCCTTTCACTTCAAAAGGAATTAAGCCAGATGTGATTTTTAATCCTCATGGTTTGCCAAGCCGTATGACTGTCGGTTATTTGCTTGAATTATTAGCCGGAAAAGTTGGGGCATTAAAAGGAAAAATTGTCGACGGAACTTCTTTTTTTGGAACAGAAAAAAAAGAATTAGAGGAACAATTAGAGGAATTAGGATTTAGATTTGATGGAAAAGAAACAATGTATAATGGGGTTAATGGGAAAAAAATGACATCTAAAATTTTTGTTGGAAATTTATATTATTTAAAATTAAAATATATGGTCAGCAATAAACTTCATGGACGGGCTTTAGGAAAAGTTGCATTATTAACAAGGCAGCCGATTGAAGGAAGAGCCCGGGGAGGAGCATTAAGATTAGGAGAAATGGAACAGCAGGCATTAGTTGCCCACGGCGCGTCATTATTGTTAAAAGAAAGATATGATTCAGATAAAGTTGTTCTTCCAATTTGTATTAAATGCGGAACAATAGCAATAGAAGACACAATAAGAGGAAGGACAATCTGCCCGAGATGCGAAGGAGAAGAAGTTGAAATGGTTGAAGTGGCTTATGCCTTTAAACTTCTCGTTGAAGAATTACAAGGGATGCACATTAAAACAAATTTTGGATTAAAAAATAAATATGAGTAGTGTAAAATAAAATTACAAAAAAATTAAAATGACAAAAAAGATAGAAAATTATAAATTATGCCTTGAGAAATATCTTTCCTAAAAAATAAATATTAATTAAAATGTCCAAACCAATAAGAAAAAAAATAGGAGAAATGATTTTTTCTTTAATCAGTCCGGAAGATATTAAAAAACTTTCAGTTGCAAAAGTTATAACTCCTGAACTTTATGATATAGATGGATATCCTGTTGACGGCGGGTTGATGGATTTAAGGCTTGGCGCAATTGATCCAGGAGTAAGATGCAGGACTTGCGGCGGCAGACTTAAGGAATGCCTTGGCCACTCAGGATGTATTGATTTAGCAAGATCAATAGTTCATTTAAAATATGCTCCAATTATTGAATTAATATTAAAATCATTTTGCCAAAGCTGCGGAAAATTAATGCTTGATGAAAAGGAAATGGAAAAATACCCTGAAAGCAAAAGAACAAAAAGAGCAAAAGAAAAAAAGAAATGCCCTCATTGTTCAACTCTTCAGGAAAAAGTTAAATTAGACAAGCCAACAAGTTTTTACAAGGGCAAAAAAAGAATTTTTCCCGGAGAAATACGTGAAACTCTTGTCAATGTTCCCGATGAAGAACTTAGAAAAATTGGAATTGACTATAAAACTTTCAGACCGGAATGGGCAATTTTAACTGCGCTGTTAGTTCCTCCAGTAACGGTTAGGCCGAGCATTATTTTAGAAAATGGCGAGCGTTCTGAAGACGATTTAACGCATAAATTATCAGATATTATAAGGGCAAACCAAAGGCTTTGGGAAAATTTAAACGCCGGCGCTCCTGAAGTTATTATTGAAGATTTATGGGATTTGTTGCAGTTTCATATCACGACTTTTTTTGATAATACTGTTTCAAAAATTCCTCCAGCGAGGCATAGAAGCGGTCAGCCATTAAAAACAATTACAGAAAGAATAAAAGGCAAGGAAGGAAGAATCAGAAAAAATATTGCCGGTAAAAGAGTAAATTACGCAGGAAGAACAGTTATCTCTCCCGATCCTTTTCTTAAAATTAATGAAGTTGGAGTTCCATATGAAATTGCGAAAATTGTTACTGTTGCAGAAACTGTCAACGATATAAATAAGAAAAAATTAATAAAGCTTATTGAAAGCGGAGAAAATTATCCGGGAGCAAATTATGTTATAAGGCCTGACGGAAAAAGAAAAAAAATTGCTCTTGAATTAAAAGAAGAAATAATTGCTGAAATTTCTCCAGGATATATTGTAGAGAGACATTTACAGGACGGAGATATTGTTTTATTTAATAGACATCCAAGTTTGCACAGGGGAAGTTTAATGGCTCATTTTGTTAAAGTCCTTCCCGGCAAAACATTCAGGATGCATCCCGCTGTTTGCACTCCATATAACGCTGATTTTGACGGCGATGAAATGAATATTCACAGTCCGCAGACAGAAGAAGCGCGCGCAGAAGCAAAGATTTTGCTTGATGTCAAGAAAAATTTAATGTCTCCAAAAAATAATACAAATTTAATCGGATGTGTTCAGGATTCTATAACTGGAAATTATCTTTTAGGAATAAATAATTTCTCAAAAGAAGAAGCGAACCAATTATTATATCAATCGGGCTTAGATTTTGAAGCTGTAAAAAAGAATATTTCTGGAACTGAATTGTTTTCAATGATTCTTCCAAAGTTTGATTTTTCCAATGACTCAATCAAAATAAAAGATGGAAAAATAATCAAAGGAATTATTGATAAAACCACTTTTGGCGTTGAAGATGGAGAGCTAATTAAAGCGCTTGGAAAAGAAGTTGGACAAGAAGAAACTTTTGATATAATTAATAAAGCATTTAATCTTGGAAAAACATATTTGACTCAGCATGGAATAACCGCGTGTGTTGAAGATTTTGATTTAAAAGAAAGCGTTATTGAAGAAACAGAAGAAATTGTAAAAAAGGCAGAGAAAAAAACAAAAGAGATCATTGAATCTTATGAAAATAAAAATCTGGAGATTATTCCTGG